>JGI24126J20157_1000253_pt1 | contig 23544 bp, 25 predicted proteins | sample SubbioR12Aug_8Ca_FD_20157 | JGI IMG/M metagenome (IMG submission 20157)
CTCCCGCGCGGAGCAGATCTCTGCCCCCCGCCTCCGCTTGAACCCCCAGCGAAGGAAAGTGGAATCAGCCCCTCTTCGGTGGCAAACTCCAGCATCCGAGACGATGAACCACCCTTCGTCAGCACCTCAATCCTATGCCGCATCGTACAGCCTCCCCTTCTCCGTTTCACGGCCAGCCCATCCGACCGTTTTTAGTTAGAACTAATCTCCAATTATGGAGAGCTGTAATTATTTGTCAATAAATCCACGAAAACATTTGACTATTCAGCTATTTCTGTCTACAATTCCTCGCACAATGCCAAATACATCATCTGCCAAGAAAGCTCTTCGCCAAAACGTCCGTCGACGCGAATTAAACGAGGCACGAAAAGACGCTTATAAAAAAAGTGTTAAAGCTCTTCGGAATGCGGTTACAAAAAAAAGTTTAGATAAGCTACCTGAAAAACTTAAAGAAGCCTACCAGGCTCTCGACAAGGCTGCTAAGAATAAAGTTATTGAAAAGAACAAAGCTGATCGTCTCAAGTCACGACTTACTCATCTTGTAGCTAAGTCCAGCAAGGCCTCTTCGTAGTCAATCTTTCCTGATTTAACCGCTACATCATACCGGGCAAAAAACGGTAGTTCTTTTTTGTGCCTAGCCGCCGCTAAATGAAAAATCTTAGCCGCTGGCTCTTGAGCAAAAAAAATCTTTTCCAAAACTTCAAAGCGCTTACTTAAAGATGGGCTGCGCAAATCGGAAAGAAGATACCATAGATTAATCTCTTTTGTTCCACCCTCCTCCACGACATCCTCCTCTGTTAAAGGCTTACCTGAACTATAGAACTGCGCCTTTTCTAGAAAAGTTACTACTCGCCAACTATCACCCTCGTATAAACTCCCCAGCAACTTGAGAGCGGTCGGCACAAAAACAACCCCTCTCCTTTCTGCTTCTTTCTTAATAAAATGCATCCACTCCGCTCCTTGCAAAGGAGAAAACTCTTCTATCTCCACTGGTTTTTTGGTAAGAAAAGCCCACTCTTTTGTCGGTTTACTCTCCTCAATAATCACTACCTCTTTATTACTGTATTTAATAGTATCCTTCAGAACCAGGCGCAGATCAGAAAACTTCTCTCCGGCTTCGAATAGGTTTTCAACTACCATAACCGAAGACTCACCAAACAGAGAAACGTGACGCAAAAGTTGTAAAGCCCTCTCTACATCCTCCCCTTTTTCCAAGAAAATCCTTTCAGTTCGCTCTCCTTTCTTGGTACGCTCCAAAACAATCTCCCTGAGACGTGCTCCTCGTCGATAGCTATCTGTGCCGTATAGCAACTTCACCATATCGCTTATGCTACTACACCTGGCAGGTCGGGCAATAGTGCGTTCCCCGTCCTGCCACTCTTACTTTTACAATTGGCGTCTTACACTTTCGACACTTCTCTTTGTTGCGTCCGTAAACGTGTAAAAACTTATAGAAAACACCCTTTGCTCCATCAGCTCCTCTATAGGTATTAAAAGAAGTTCCTCTATTAGCAATCGAAAGCTCTAGAACCCTCCGAATTCCCTTATACAAATCGCCTTGTTCCTTGGGAGTGAGCGAGCCAAGCAAGCGCGTCGGTCGAATCTTCGCCCTAAAACAAGCTTCATCTACATAGATATTTCCCAACCCACTAATCGGTGTCTGGCGTAGTAAAAAATGTTTAACTATCGAGCGTCCATACTTTTTAGTTACCGCTCTCCAAAAATCCTGACTAAAGTCATTGGTCAAAGGATCAACCCCATAAGGAGCAATAATCTTTCTAGCTTCTTCCGGAGAAACCAGTTTAATGTAGCCAAATTTTCGCATGTCATTAAAATACAACTCCTCTCCACTTTTAAAGTAGAAGATGGCGCGCGTAAACTTATTGGGCAATTCCATCAAACCCTTCACCGGGTGACCACCAGAAATAACATCTGTTCTTGTCTTTAAAACCAACTGTCCCGTCATCTTAAGATGGACCATCATCTGATACTTTTCCAAATCAAAAATTAGCAGCTTCCCCACGCGCCGAATATCTTTCACCGAAAGCTTCTGCACTCTCCTTCTAAAAAGCGCTGCCTCTGGAAAAACCCGAGTCATCCCTAAAAAATCTACTCGAACAATCTGCTTCTTAAAAATTACAGACAAAAGGTCCCGTCGTATTGTTTCTACCTCCGGCAACTCTGGCATACCACCAAGTAAATCCTATTCTACTCCAACAGGCAATTCCTTCGATGGCACCAAAGATTTATTAGTTACTAGCGTAAATTCAAAAGTCGTTCCTCGACCCTCCTCCGAACTTACCGCAATCTTCCCTCCGTGAGCCTGAATAATATTTTTTACAATATATAACCCCAAGCCCGTTCCATCGGTTCGGGCCTTCTTCACATTTTCTGCTCGATAAAATTTAGTAAATAAATTAGACAACTCTTTCGAAGGCACTCCGATGCCGGTATCTTTAATGGTCACCTGTACCATCGGCTGATCTGACACCTTTTCAATTTTAACAATCACCTCTCCATCTTTAACGTTATATCGAATCGCGTTATCTAAAAGATTTTCAAAAACCATTGTCAGCTTCTGTTTGTCTCCATAGATCTGCGGTAGAGCATCATCCAAAGGTTCTAAATACAACTTAATCCCTGCTCGTCGCGCCTGATCAACCGCCAAACCAACAACCTGTGCCGCAAACTCTTTCAAATCAAACATCTGCATCTCATACCCAAACCTCCCTTCCTCAATCTTTGAAGTTCTAAGCAAATCTTCCACCACCGCCAAAAGATAGCTTGTTCCCTCTTGGGCACTGTGAAGAAAATTCTTCACGTTGTCATTTAGTCCTTCTTCTCCAGCAATCGATTCCAAAGACCATTTAATGTTAGTGATCGGAGTTCTCAGCTGATGAGAAGCCACCGTCAAAAACTCATTCTTGGCCTTAAGCAACGACACCTCACGAGTCCGATCTCGAATAATTTTCATAAAACCAATAATCTTTCCCTTGTTGTCCTTGAGCGGCATTGTCGATGTCCGCAAATGCAAAAAGGGATCGTCCCAAGAAAGATCGGTGACTTGAGGATACACTCCCGCCTCCGACCGAGCGACCATCACCGGAGCCAGTGAGTTGAAAAGTACTTGGATTAAAAGTCGAATCTTATCATTGCCAATCTCCTGTGGGCTCATGTACTTCTCGATAACCTCCTCACTCTTAAGATTGAAAAGCTTTTCAGCCGCCGGATTCACGAACAAGATCTTAAAATCTTGGTCATAAACCAAAAGAGCATCTTCTAGGTTCAAGAGAATACTCTTCAGCTCGCTCCGTTCAATCTTAGTCTCCTGATTTACCGATGCTACTCGACCAACCAATGCGAAAATCATTCCTGCCGTCGCTAGCAAAAGAACTGCTTCGAGCAAGAGCAAACTTAGTGGAAGATAAAACCCTGATACCACAAAACAAATTATCAAAAACAGAAAACCAAGCAACGCTATTCGCCCTTCAGCCAGCGTAGCAAAAATCTCCTTCAAACGACGAGACCAATTTGTAAAAGACATGTAACTTATGGAGTAAGAGGAGAAAGCTCTCCCCAGTTTTTACCAAACGACACATCTACCACGAGCGGCACAGATAATGGATAAGCTCCCTCCATCTCCTTTCGTATCAATGGTGCCAGTGTTTGTATTTTATCATCGGCCATTTCGAATAACAATTCATCATGAATTGATAAAAGCACTCGCACCTCACGCATCCACACTCCTTTATCCACTAATAACTCCCGCACCTTTACCATCGCCAACTTGTTGATATCAGCATCCAAGCCCTGAATCGGATGATTAATCGCCTCTCTCTCCGCTGCCGCTCGGAAAAATCCCTCCTGTGCTGTAATTGCTGGTACCTGTCGTCTTCGCCCCAAGAGTGTTTTTACATAACCATACTTTCTTCCAAAATGTTTTGCTTCCTCGTGCCACGCCCGCACCTTAGGAAACTCCTCAAAATAAGTCGCGATGAACTCGTTCGCCTTCTCGCGCGACACTCCAGTCGCCTTAGCAAACGAGGTGGATCCCATCCCGTACATTAAGCCAAAATTCAAAGTCTTCGCCACTCGTCGCATCTCCGGTTGCACCTCTTTTAAAGACACATCAAAAATCTTGGCCGCTGTCGCCGCGTGAATATCCAGTCCTTTTTTGAAAGCCTCGGTCAATCCCGGATCTTCGCTTAATGCCGCCATCAACCTCAGCTCAATCTGTGAGTAATCAAACGCTACTAAAGAAAATCCTTTATTAGCTCTAAAAGCTCGGCGAATATCTTTCGACCATTGCGACTCGCGCGGAATGTTCTGCAAATTCGGATCTCTCGATGCCAATCTTCCCGTCGCCGCTCCGGTTTGAATATAGGTCGTTCGAAGCCTTCCATCTTTATCAATTAACTTTGGTAATGCCTGAATATAGGTCGTTAAAATTTTAAAATCCTCTCGATACTCCAAGACCAACCCCACAATCGGATGCGCCTCCACCATGTCTTCCAAAACTCCCGCTCGTGTCGAACGCTGCCCACCCGGCGTTCTTCGCGCCGGCCCTTTGAGTTTTAAAACATCAAACAAAACTGATGATAGTTGCGAAGGAGAATTGATATTGAAGGACTGCCCCGCTTTTTTATAAATCTTCTCCGTGAGCTCGGCCAACTTCTTTGTAATCTTTTTATCAAGTGCTTCTAAATCTTTTGCTTCTACTGTAATTCCCAACTCCTCCATCTCCGCCAAAATCCGCAAGACCGGCATCTCAATCTCATAAAAAATATTTTCTAACTCCTGCTTCTTTAGCTCTTTCTTCAAATAATCATAAAAATCAGCTACCTCCTCCGGCGTTCCTTTATAACTGCGCTTAAAAAACTTCCGCGATAGTTCTTCTGCCTCGTAGTGTCCAGCATCCGAATTTAAAAGCCAAAACCCAATCCCAATATCAAAATACGGCGGTGCTAAATCCTTCCCCTCGCGCCTTGCTCGCTTAATCTTCTCTTTCAAATTAAATCCAATCTTCAGCTCCCCATTCTCCCACTCCTTAGAAAACTCTTCCAAAACCACCACCCCCTCCAACTTCGATTTAGGTTTTTTAAAAGTATTTTTTTCTTCTCTTTCATCTTCTTTACCACTAACACCGCCTAATCTTCTCACCAAAGACTGAAAACCTAGTTTTTCAAAATATGCCTTAAGCTGCTCTTTATGTTTATCACCATCTTCCCACACCAGCTCCTCAATCTTTTTCACTTTGGCCGGCGCGTCAAATCGTAACTGCACCAACTCCTGCGCCGCTCGCGCCTCTCCTTCGGAAGATTTCAAGAGCTCATACTTTCTCTCAGACTTATCCAACTTCTTATATAAACCCTCCAGCGATCCGTATTTTTGCAGCAAATCAGTCGCCGTCTTCGGCCCAATTCCGGGCACACCCTTAATATTGTCCGACGGATCACCGACGAGCGCCTTGTAATCCACCAACTGCTCCGGCTTCAAACCATATCGCTCCCTGACCGCCTCCTCATCATAATCAAACGTCTCGCTCACTCCTTTTTTCAAAACTCGCACAATCACCTTCTTCCCATCGACGAGCTGCAACGTATCCAAATCTCCCGTGAGAATGATAATTTGCAAGTTCTTTTCTTCAGAAAACCTCTTCGCCAAAGTCGCAATCAAGTCATCCGCCTCAAAACCCGGTGCTTCAAAAACCGCAATTCCAAAATTTTCAAAAAGTTCTCGCGCCTCAATAATCTGTGCCACCAGATCATCGTCCGCCTTGGCCCGCTGTGCTTTGTACTCCTCGTATTTTTCCTTACGGAAAGTCGGCTCCGGCCTATCGAAAAGAGCCGCCACATAATCCGGCTTCACCCCGCCCAACACCTTCAGTAAAAGCGACGACACTCCATACAACGCATTCGTCGGCTTTCCATCTGATGACGTCAAAGGCGGTAAGGCGTGGTACGCCCGATGAATAATAGCGTGTGAGTCAATTAGTAATAATGTCTTCATTTTTTCGTAATCACCCGCTCCTTCTTTTTCTTCCCGTGAGAAAACTTGAGCCAGATGGTTTTTTTTGGCAACTCTTTTTTTACCAAATCTGCCCATTCTAAAACGACGAGTGCCTTTTCATTCTTCATAATCTCACCCCAGTATAAATCATGTAACTCCTTCGCCTCCTCCAATCGATAACAATCAAAGTGATATAAGGTCTTAAACCGCTTATGCTTCGTCACATATCGTCGCATCAAAACAAATGTCGGGCTACTCACCCGCTCCTTTATCTTCAATTCTTTAGCGAGAGCCTTCGTAAATGCCGTCTTTCCCGCTCCCAGCTCGCCTACCAAACCCAAAATCACCGGCCCTTTCAAAGAGCCGTCTTTCGTCAAATCACACAATATCTCCTTCGCAATCTTACTCGTCTCCCCTAAGGAAGAGCTTCGCCAAGTAGTCATCCTGCCTCACAGTATAGAGAAGGTAGCCCACGATTAAAATAGAAGAACCCAGAAGCAGTATCATAAAATCGAAACCGCTTAGCCCGCTTTCATTCTTTATATATCCCACATCAGCGAGCATCGGCATGGCGCTCTCCAAATTCCTATCGCCCGGTGTCGGCATAAGCCACGACACACTTCCGCTCGCATCTCTTCCATATGAATATCCTTCCCAGGCATCTCCCGAAAACCCGATCCGATCCATCTCCTTTTCGTTATTAATAAGTACCAGGTAATCATCGCTGTTCCGTAAAGTGAGCTTCAAATCGCTCGCTAAAAATAAAACACGTTCGCCAACGCTAATCTCAACTCCCGGCAAAACCTTCGCGCTTTCTTTATAATTCTTCACACTCCACCCCGCAAGATTTACCGAATGACTACTATCGTTATGAATCTCAATCCACTCATTCCCACTATCCTTCCCCACCGGGTTCGGCACCCATTCACTAATTTGCATATTTATCGTAATAATACGCCGCTAGAAACGTCGTAATCGGCACCGCCAAAATTAACGCCACGCTCCCAATTAAAGACCGCGCAATTTCTTCCGCGATCGGCTCTCCGTTTATTGCCAGCCACACCGGCACATCGCCACTCTGAATCACAATTAATAAAAATAATGGCAGCGCTGCACCAGCGTAGGCCATCACAAGCGTGTTCACCAAAGAAGCAATATGTTCCCGCCCGACAGAAATCCCGTGAGTATAAAGTTCCTTAAACTTCAACGCCGGATTGGCTTTTTTAATCTCACTAATCGTCGCCGCTTGGCCGATTGTCACATCGTCTAGCACTCCCAACATTCCAATAATAATTCCGGCAAGTAAAATCCCCTGCAGGTTGATCGCTTCAATCTCATAGCGCAGCACAAACGACTCTTCGGTTGAAATTCCCAGAAGCTGGAGCGCATCGACAAAAACCACGGTCAATAAAACTGCAATTACAATCGTCGAAATTGTCCCAACCAAGGCAATGGTTGTCCGCGCGCTAAACCCATGCGCCAAATAGAGAGAAGTAAATGCAATCACCGCCGACCCCACCAAACTCACAAATAGCGGATCACTCCCCGCCAAAATCTGCGGCACCACATACAGAACCAAAATCAAAATACTCACCATCAAACCCAAGAAAGAAGTCAACCCTCTCCACTTCCCAAACAAAATCACCGCCACCGCAAATATCAAAAACCCAAGCACCAACATCGGCAATCGATACCTATCAGTTATATAGTAAGCATCACCATCTAAGTCAGTATTCCTTGCCACAATCACCGTCTCACCGATAGACAATTTCTGGGCATCATCCGCTCCCACTAATCCTTTGCTATGTACTACCGTTTCTTCACCCTCAACACTTCCCGATAAAAATTCTAAATCAATTTCTTGAAACCACTGCACCGTGCCATTTATCTGGCCATGCTCCTCATGAATCTGAATCACTCTCGCTAACAAAACATTGTCCGAAGGAAAAGTACTAATCAAAAACCGCTCAAACCTCGCATACAAACTTCCGCTAAAAACAAACATCCCCATAAGAAGCATTGCCATAATTCCAACTACCCAATAGTTCTTCTTCATAGCTACTTATTCTTACATTTTTTACAGACCCCATAAAACTCCAGCGCGTGCTGATCAATCTCTGAAAAATGTTTAGAACCCTTCAAAATCGCTGCGTAGGTATTTTCGATACCGCAATGATGCACATCTTCAATTCGGCCACACTGATTACAAATCAAATGGTGATGCTCATCGTTCCGCACAATCTCGTAATGCGCATGATTATGCCGCAGATCAATCTGCCGAATGAGTCCCTTATCTTTAAAAATCTTCAAAATGCGATAGATGGTCGCCTGATCCATCTCTCCCCGCAAGGCCTCGATTAAGTCCTGTGCGCTCGATGGATTCTTCCGTGCCTGAAGCGCCTTCAAGACCGTCACTCGTGATAGAGTCGCTTTTTGTCCGCTTTTACGAAGCAACCCTCTCATCCCCTCTGTAGTCATATAAAAAACTATATTACAAATGCAAATCTTTCGCAAATAATTTGACCCCAATTATGACCATTAATAATCTAATACATAGATGCGAATCTCTCGCATCACTAACCCGTTGGAGGAAACAAAATGTCGTACCCATCCATCGCAACCATTCTCAAGCAGCGCGGCCTGAACCTCGAGACCGCCTCGGAAGAGGAGCTGAAGGGCGCCCTCTGGGAGGCCCTCCGTACGAATCTCGGTGATGGCATCGCTTACCTGGAGCGCCTCGCCGCCCGAGTGAAGGAGAGTGGGGAGCGCCTCATCGAGATCGAGGATCCCAACTCCCCCCTCGGCCGCCAATTGGCCCGCCTCGTCGGCACCGATGTCTCGCGCGCCGTCTGCGAGGAGAAACTCGGCATCGCCTTCGGATTCTACAACTGCTGCAACGTCGTCGCGTCACCGACAAGGGATGCTCTCGCGATGAGCGTGGCGGAGCAGATCGGGCTCCAGAACGGCGCCATCGCCTCGGCTGACTGCTGATCCTCCAATCCAACTAGCTCTCTCTCGGACTGAAACCCAGTCCGAGAGAGGCACTTTTTATTTAAAAATTATGTTCGATTTTATTATTATCACCATCGCCGTCGCCGGCACCGCCATCCTTTGGAAAAACTTGCTGGGACATACTCCATCTGTCATTAAATTTGTCGATAAAATTCCTTACCCCATCGACCACGCTCTAAGGTGCGGTTTTTGTATTACCTACTGGATGTCACTAGTCGCTGTTATCATCTTTAACCCTCTCTCCTTCTGGGAACCATCAGTGCGCTTTGAAATATTAGAGTCACTTAAACCCTTCCTCCATCTTTTTGTTTCTTGGTTCTCGATGGGTATTCTAGCTGCTATCCTGCGCTTTATCCTGGCGGCCTTACAGGAGATTGTCTACCACTTCACTCAAAAATTTCAAAACTCTCCTCACATCCACTGATCATACAAGCGAGTGTTTCAATTCATAAATCTGCGTATCATAACCCCTGAACTCCTGATCGTTCCTAGACAAACCAAGTGACTCCAATACTTCCAAAAGCTCTTCCTGAATCTCTTTAGGATCAACTTCGTCATTAGTTAGCTTTTCAATCTCCACAAATGCACCGAGCTTATCAACCTCATCTAAACAAACTTCATACTCTCCCAACATACATTTTCTTCTAGTCTTTCTAACCTCCACTTGCGGCTCATAACCCAATATTGAAAGTATTCGGTGAATTGCTTCAGGATTAGAAACTTCAGTTTCGTGTTCAGTATTATCTAATTCGTTCGAGCGCTGTTGTTTCAGATTAAACTCAGCCCTATCATTCTGGCGACGAATTCTCATCACAACCTGCCCTTCTTTAGAAGATTCCCATGGCAAGTTATTGTCAGAATAAATTACATCTTCTTGATGAATTGGATCAGAAAGCACACATCCTTTTTCTTGAAGTTTTTTCTCTACTGAATCTAAATTTTCTGCTTTAACCTTCACCTCAATCTCTCTCATGTTTTAAAGCATCCCGCCAGCGCGCTTTGCACCTAGATGATCATACGCCAAAGGCAAAACAATTCGTCCCGCAGGAGTTCTCTGCAAAAATCCAATCTTCATCAAGTATGGCTCATAAATATCCTCGAGCGCTCCCTTATCTTCTGAAAGAGCCGCCGCCAAAGTATTAAGTCCCACCGGCCCACCGTTAAACTTCTCAATAATCACCTCCAAAAGTTTTCGATCCTGCGGCTCAAGCCCCAACTCATCTACCTGCAACATATTCAAAGTCGCCCGCGCTTCATTTTCTGAAATTAAATCTGCATTTTGCACTTCCATATAATCGCGTGCGCGCTTCAATAGTCTATTCGCAATACGCGGTGTCCCTCTAGCCGCCTTCGCTAGAATCTCCAAAGCTGTCATATCCGATTTAACATTCAACAACTTCGCCGAACGCTCCAAGATGGCAATCAAATGTTCCAGGTTGTAATAATCCAAACGCATCGTCGCTCCAAAACGTGAGCGCAATGGGTTCGATAATAGATTCTCTCGCGTCGTTGCTGCAATCAAAGTAAACGGCGGCAGATCTAAAGTAATACTTCTGGCTGCTGGGCCTTTTCCCAACATCACATGCAGCTTCCGATTTTCCATTGCTGGATATAAAACTTCTTCAATTAAACGATTCATCCGATGCGCCTCGTCAATAAAAAGAACATCATCCGGCTCTAAATTCGTAAGTAAAGCCGCCAAGTCTCCCACTTTTTCCAAAGCCGGACCAGAAGTCACTTTTAATTGTCCGCCCAACTCCTTCGCCACCAAATGTGCCAAAGTCGTTTTTCCTAAACCAGCTTGCCCCGAAAACAAAATATGATCAGCTGCCTCCTTGCGCTTCTTGGCCGCCTCAATCATCACCTTCAAATTCTCTTTTACTCGTTCTTGGCCAATATAATCATCCCACGCTTGCGGTCTTAGCGCTTGATCAAAGGCTTGATCTCGTTCTTTAAGCTCATCGTTCGACATCAGTACCTACATTCTACGCTCCCTAAACCGGCTTTGCCACCCTAAAACAGGAGGCTTGACACAAATCTGAATATCCTAATAATAAGGGCTTTGTGGCAAAAAAAGTGGACTTACCAGGGCTCCCTACCACACTCTTGACAAAATACAATTTAATAGTATAATGCATCACGAAAGTTGCCTTCAATCTGGAGGCGACCCCCCTTATATAAGGGATGCTGGTTAGCCCAATTGTTCTTTTATATAAAACTTCTTGGGCCCAGCTCCCTGATATAAGGGGGGCAGGAACTGTTATCTAGATTTTTAGGATGGCTTGGCTTCGGCGAGGCCTCTCCTCGGAATAGTTCTAACCTTTTTCGAATAATTTCTTTCGATCAAGATGTCTCTTTGAGACTCCTGCCTCCAGATTGAAGCCAAGTTTCACTACTCCTTCGAACCCCCTACACCACGGGGGTTTGTTTTTTCATCTGGTCCCATTCGATCGGTCCAGTAATATCCTCTATCTCAGCCAACGAGGTTACTCCCTTCATTACTTTTAGTATCCCATCTTCTTGGAGATAGATCATCTCCTGCGCCTCGGCCACCTTGCGTAACTCTAAGATCGTTACTCCCTTAGCAATCAATTCTTCTAGCTCCGGAGTTTTTCGCAAGAATTCATAAATACCAACTCGCCCCTTATAGCCAAAACCATTGCAGACATCACACCCGCCTGGTTCAAAAATAGTTGGGTTTTGATATTCTGCCCGATTAACTCTTTTAGGAAGTCCCGCCAAAAACACATCGAGCTTAGCTTTTATCTCCGGAGTAACCTGTGTCGGCTTACGGCAGTGCTCACACAACTTACGAACCAATCGTTGTGCAATTACCAAGGTTAATGCTGGACCCAAAATCGCTGGCTTCACTCCTAGATCCACAAATCGCGGCACCGCTCCAATCGCATCGTTAGTGTGAAGAGTTGAAAAAACCAAATGTCCGGTGAGTGAAGCGTTCATCGCGATCTCAGCCGTTTCCAAATCTCGAATTTCTCCGACGAGAATGATGTCTGGATCCTGTCGCAAGATAGCCCGCAAACCACTGGCAAAAGTATATCCCGCCACCGGATCAATCTGTGTCTGCGAAATTCCCGGCAAGTGATACTCCACCGGATCCTCAACCGTAATAATCTTCACATCGGGAGTACTCACCGTTCTCAAAAAAGTATAGAGGGTGGTTGTCTTACCAGAACCAGTCGGGCCAGTATTCAAAATCAAACCATTCGGCCGCGACAACTCTTTTTGAATTAGCTCCAAGTCATCCGTCCTTAATCCTAACTGCTCCAACGTCACGTTAATTCCGCGCGGATCAAGAATTCTCATCACAATCGTCTCTCCGTACTGCGATGGGATAACCGATACACGCATCTCAATATCCCGATCGACCATGCGAATGGTGAACCGTCCATCCTGAGTCTCTTCGTGAACGTTAAGTTTTAGGGCAGATAAAAGTTTTACTCTAGAAACAATATTTTTGTAGTTTCGCTCCGGCACCTTAACCGCCACATCATGCAAAATACCATCAATGCGGTAACGAAACTTCCCACCCAGCTCCTCCGCTTCCATGTGTATGTCAGAAGTGCGAGTCGCGAGAGCTCCCGTCAGCATTAATTTAAATAGATCAGTTGTCGAAACATTTCCATAACTCAAAGCAGCGAAAGTCTTCTGCGCTCCCCGAAAGTCAGGAAACTGTTCCTGCAACTTCTTCCACTCTTCTTCATTAATATCAATCTTCCCGGTGATATCTTCCGGCGCCTCTCCCACAAAACGGTACATGCGCCACACCTCCTGCAAACCAGATTCTGAGGCAACAAACATGTTTACCTTATATCCGCGTTGTTCCAATATTTTTTTAGCCTGCTCCGCTTGCGGCAAACGAGGGTCATAAGCCGCTACCGCCACTACATCTACCTTTAACTGCAGTGCCGCTACCTTGGCAGCTTTAGCTACCTCTTCCTCGATCAGACGCAGGGCATCGATTGAGGTCGGGGTCTTTCGCACATCAACATATCCCAAATCAAGCGCCTTGGCTCTCGTTTCAGCATCGCGCTCTTCGGCCGCTCTGCGAATAATATCAAGTTTACTTTTTAAATCATTCTCCTCAGACATTATTAAAATTGTAAACGGAAGTAGAGAATACGCCCAGAAAACCTATCGACACCGAATTCTCTTGCTATTGACAAAATATGAATTATAGTGTAATATATTAGACAGTAATTCATCGACAACTCGAACCATATCAGCCTAAGGAGGGCTGAAAAAATGAAGAGGACTGGAATGCTTATCATCGTTCTCGCCTGCCTCGTCGTCTCGGGCTGTGCTACCCGCACCGTCCGCATCGGCCGCGAGGTCGTCGGACAAACCTTCGGCATCGCCGTCTGTGAGATCTACGTGGCGAACAACACCAACTACCACGTAGAGCTCGTCCAGGTCGGCGCGACCGAGGTCATCGTCATGGCACCCGGGGCCCGGAACACCCACAGCTTCTGGGGACCAGGGAGCGAGTTCCTGCTCGTTGCCACCGCCTACAACCAGCATCGCCAGGTCGTGGGCACGGTCCAGCGACGCTATCGCGGCCCGTTCAGCGCTAACACCGCTGACGCCTGGATCCTGAACCCCCAGATGTTCAGCTCGTACCACCTCGAAACTGGTCCGGGCTACAACCTGGAACGAGGCGGAGACGACAATGGTCGACGCCGACGACGCCGCTAGCTTTCATCACTCCCACCACCTCATCCCTCCCCCAAGAGCCCCCAATCGCACCACGCGTGACGGGGCTCTTTCTTTTATTTGACCAATCTACACTACTTAGATTTCAATACTTGTATGTCCGGACATTCCAAATGGTCACAAATCAAACACAAAAAAGGAGCGACCGACCAAAAACGCGGCGCCCTGTTTTCTAAATTAGCTAGCGCCATCACGGTCGCCGCTAAAGATGAACCCAACCCACAATTTAATCCCCGTCTCCGCTCCGCCATCGAAAAAGCTCGCGAGTATCAAATGCCCAACGACAACATCGAGCGCGCCATAAAACGTGCTTCCGAAAAAACCGGAGCACTTGATGAGTTAATCTTCGAAAGCTATGGACCAGGAAACTCTGCTCTTCTCATCGAAGCTATTACCGACAATCGCAATCGCACTGTCTCTGAAGTAAAAAAAATATTGAGCGACAACGACGCTAAGTGGGCCGAAAGCGGCAGCGTTCGTTGGGCTTTCAGCGAAGCTCCCAATAGAACTTGGCAAGCGCAATTTCCTATCGACCTCTCCAATGAAAACAAAAAAAAGTTGGGTAAGTTATTAGAAGCTCTCGACGACCATCCTGATATTCAAAGGATAACGACCAACATCAACCTTTCATCATGATCATTCTTGGCATTGATCCTGGTACTCATCGTCTTGGATATGGCTTAATTGAAAAAACCGGTAGCACTCTCCGCTTTCTCGAAGCCGGCCTGATCAATATCGCCACCGAGCCTCCTCAGTCTTTTGAGGAGGCCAAAAAAGGCTTAGAGAAAATTATCGCTACCTACAAACCACAACGAGTCGGTTTGGAAAAATTGTTCTTTGCTAAAAATCAGAAAACGGCCATGGCGGTTTCGGAGATGCGCGGCGTCTTGCGTCTCACCATCATCGAGAATCAACTTGAACTGTATGAATTTAATCCAAAAGAGATCAAACTCTGTGTTTGTGGTGATGGTCAAGCCGACAAGAAAGGGGTGGCTAAGATGATGAAACTTATCCTGAATCTTCATCATCACTCTTTCATCGATGATGCCTGGGATGGGTTAGCCATCGCCTATACGACGAGCTGTCAACCAGACTATCTAAAAAAAATATAAATCTTTGTGGATAAGCAGTTGACAATGGACAACGCTTTCCTATACTAACTCCATCGTGAATAGTTAGCTTGAATTTTTAAGGACTTTATTTTGTAAAAAGGTCGTCTCTTACACCAGCTATAAGTAATGGAGCAAAAAGTTATCGTGAATCCACTTCGAGTCATCTCTCAAGAAGAACTCGACGAAGAATTTGAGGACGAAGAGTTTGAAGAAGGGTTCGGTGAAGATGAAAATTTCGATTTCGGAGAGGAGGAAGAAGAATATTAAACTCCACTACCGGTGTAGACACTAAAGAAAAGACGTCCCCACACTCCGAGACGTCTTTTCTTATATAATAAATACTATGCGCAACGCCCTTCGTATTATCGTTATCGGTTTTTTAATAATCACACTCCTCGGCCTAACCACTGCCGGAACAGTGGCTTTATATTTTTTACAAGGTATTCCTACCCTCGATGAAGTTCGCAATCGCCAAGTAGCTCAATCAACCAAAATCTTTGATCGCGAAGGAAAAGTTCTTCTTTACGAAATTAGTGCTGGAGAGAAAAGAACAGTTGTTCCTCTAGAAAACATCCCACAGTTCGTTCGTGACGCCACCGTCGTTACCGAAGATGAAAATTTTTATACTCAGCCTGGCTTTGATTGGAAAGCGATCGTCCGCGCCATGTGGGCCAACTTCAAAGAAACTGGCAATCCTCTTTCCGGTCAGGGCGCTTCCACCATCTCACAACAGCTTGTAAAAAACGCCTTCCTTTCTCCCGAGCAAACTATCTCCCGCAAACTAAAAGAGTTGGTGCTCTCGGTAAAACTAACCAACTACTACAGCAAGGACCAAATCCTTGAGCTCTATTTCAATGAAATTCCCTACGGCTCAACTCTTTACGGTATCGAGGCTGCCAGTCAGGCTTATTTTGCTAAGCCCGTAGAGGAACTAACTCTCGCCGAAGGCGCGGTCTTAGCTGCTCTTCCAAACGCTCCCACCTACTACTCTCCCTGGGGAGCCAATGTCGAAAAACTTTTCGAAAGACAAAAATTTATATTGGGAAAGATGTTGGCTCATGGAAAAATTACTCAAGATGAACACGATACCGCCCTTAAAGAAAAGATTACCTTTAACCCTCCCTCCGAAGGGATCCTGGCCCCCCACTTTGTCATTATGGTTCAGGACTACCTGACAAAAAAGTATGGCGAAGAAGTAGTCCGAAAAGGTGGATTGAAAGTCACAACCTCTCTTGATTGGAAGCTACAGGAAGCCGCCGAGAAAGCAGTAAAAGATGGGGTGGCTCGCAACCGTGAACTCTACAATGGGAAAAATGGAGCGCTTGTTGCCATCGATCCTAAAACCGGACAGGTTCTAGCTCTTGTTGGTTCTTATGACTATTTTGATACTGAAAACGATGGCAACTTCAATGTTGCCGCCCAAGGATTACGCCAACCCGGTTCAGCTCTAAAACCCTTTGCCTACTTAACGGCCTTCGAGAAAGGATATACTCCTGACACCATCCTCTTTGATGTTCCCACCAACTTCGACACCACCGGCAACCCTGATCGAGCCTACGCTCCCCAAAATTTTGACGACCTCTTCCGTGGACCAGTCTCGATGGGACAGGCCCTAGCTCAATCAATCAACGTTCCGGCCGTCAAAACCCTTTATCTCATTAGCATTGAAGACATGTTGCGCACCATGGAAAAGTTGGGAGTTAAAACACTGAACGATCCCCGCCGTTACGGTCTATCTCTAGTTCTTGGAGGAGGAGAGGTACGACTCCTAGAGCTAGTTCGCGCCTACGGCGTCCTTGCTCAAGAAGGGAATCTTCACGACCAATCGATTATTCTAAAAGTAGAAGATGCTGAAGGAGAAGTTTTGGAAGAGTTTGAGGATTCTTTTGTGGCTGTTGCTAATCCAGAGGCTACCCGACAAATCAATGACGTTTTGACCGATCTTGGTTTTCGTTCTGGACTATTTCAAAGCTCTCTCAATCTCACTATCTTCCCTGGGCACGAGGTCGCCCTAAAGACTGGTACAACTAACGACTACAAAGACGCTTGGGCCTTTGGCTATACCCCATCGCTTGTTGTCGGAGTCTGGGCCGGAAATAACGACAATGTTCCTATGCAACAGCGAGGTTCCAGCATCTTGGCTGCCATTCCAATGTGGAACGCCTTCCTTTCTGAAGCCCTTAAAAACTACCCTCCTGAGGTCTTTGCTCGTCCCAGCCCCAGCGCCACCACTAACCCCATCTTTAAAGGCAACTACGCTCCCGATGGAACATTGCACACTATTTTGCATCACATCGATCGCGACAATCCAACCGGGCCTCCTCCCACAAATCCAGCGTCAGATCCCCAATACATCAACTGGGAAAATGGTTTAAGAACCTGGATTGGCACCTATGGCATCAATCTACCCAAACTACCTTCAAGCACCGTAAGTAGCACCAACTCAAACTCTACTTCAGGATCGGCATTATAACGTAGAAAAAAGAATCGTCATTGGGAGCCTTAAGTAAAGCTGGTTTATTTTCGTCACTTAAACCAATATAGACATCATCACCCACTATCGATTTCAAACCATCCTGAAGGTATCGCCAGTTAAAAACAGCCTCTTTTAGTCCATCACTCGTCAGCTTGGCTGCTAAACGAAATCGATTCTCTCCTAATGTCTGGTTGTGAGAGAAAATTTCAATTACCTTTCCACCCTCCAGCACTCGCAAAGAAATATCATTCAGCTGACTTCCAAAAACGCTAGTTACCTTCAACGCCTCCTGAAAATTCTGTCTACTCACCACCGCCTCTGTTTTAAAATCGGTCGGCAAAATTGCTTCATAGTTAGGAAAAGTTCCTTCGGATAGTCGTGATACTAACTCCCACTGAGAACCAGCAAAAACAATTTGATAGTCATCACGAAAGATTGAAACCTCCTCTTCATCCTTGGCCAACCTCAAGACCTCCTGAGCCGTCTTTAGCGGCAAAAGAAACTCTATCTTATCCTCAAAACTGCTTTCGAAGAGCTTTCCTAAAAGAGTTTTTTCAGCCAAACGAAAACTATCCGTCGCCACAAACTTCAGCCCTTCCTCAGAATAAGAAACAAAGATGCTTGAAAGTTCCGGTCTAAGATCAGACATCTGGGCCGCTCCAGCCACCTGCCCCAAAGCCTCTTTTAAAATCTCTCCCTTAATAACAAATTTTTGCTCTCGGCTACTAATCTTAGGAATAACAGGAAACTCATCTGTTGGAGCACATTGAATTTTGGCATCATAGTTATCAGTCTTAACAGAAACAATTCTGTCCTTAAGTTCAATATTCAGACGATCACTCTTTAAATTGCTGAGTAGTTCGTAGAAAGCACTACTGGGAATTGCTACCTGCCCTGGCTCAATCACCTTTCCTGAGACTATAAACTGAATTGCCAACTCCAAATTGGTCGCCAAGATTTTGATCTGTCCCGGAGTTGCCTCTAATAAAAAATTTTTTAAAATCGGCAAAGCATTATCTGAACCCTGAGTTCTCTGGGCTGCCGCTACTGCCTCTCGTAGATTGTCACGAATCACCACCAGCTTCATAATCTTAAGCGTTTTTATGAATTAGATCCTTAATCATTAAAATCTTCTGATTGAGCGCTGAATTCTTATTGACCTCCTGATTGATCTTTTCAAAAGCGTGAATAGCCGTCGTATGATCTCTTCCCATTCGCTCACCAATAAAGGGATAGGAAAGATTAAGAATGTCTCGCAAAAGATACATGCAAATCTGACGTGGCTCAACCACCTCTTTCTGTCGACGACGACCAGTTAGATCTTCCATCGATACATGAAAAAATTCTGCTACCGACTTTACCACTTGATCCGGACTAACCTTGTGCGAAAAGGAGTTGATGGTGCTATCAATAATCTCTTCCGCCACCTGGGGTGTCATCGGGGTTCGCTTACTCTCTTCATAGAAAAGAAGTTTATTTAAAACTCCCTCCAGCTCTCGAACATTTTTCTTAACCTTTTTAGCAATCAAAGCCACCACCTCCTCATCCATCACCCGATTAAACTCCTGCAACTTACCGCGAATAATCGCTAAACGTAACTCATACTCAGGATAACCGACGTCGGCAATCAGCCCACCCTCAAAACGAGAGCGTAATCGATCTTCCAGGGTAGGAATAGACTGTGGTGGTCGATCAGAGGAGATAATAATTTGCTTATTCGCTTCATAGAGAGCATTGAACGTATGAAAAAACTCCTGCTCAGTTTTTTCCTTTCCTCCAATGAACTGAATATCATCAATGATAAGCACATCGACATCACGATACTTCTTTTTGATATCCTCCATGCGTCGATTGCGAATTGCCCATACTACATCGCTCGTAAATTTTTCTGAAGAAACATATCGTGGTTTTACCTGGCGCTTATAGCGAGCAACTATCTCATTCCCAATTCCCTGAATCAAATGAGTCTTTCCCACACCCACACCACCGTAAACGAAGAAGGGATTGTATTTTGTCCCAACCGCCTGAACAATTGCCTCAGCCGCCGCAAAAGCCAGTTCGTTTGATGGACCAACCACATATGACGATAAACTGTAACGAGGATTTAAATTGGTCTCAGGATCAATCCGAGCCTCAAACCGAATAGCGCTCTGTCCTTGAGGAGTTGTGGGAGTTTGTCTTAATGTTGGTTTTTTTGGCTGAGGGATATCGGTCTGGATTACCGAAAACTCAAGCTTTCTCACTCCCTCATCAAAGGAGCGCATAATCCCTAGAAGTTGTTTGCAATACTTATCCTCAACATAATTTTTTGCGAAGTTATTGGGAAGTCCTACATAGTACGCTCCCTCTCGTTTATCAAGCAATCGACTACTCTTTAGCCAGGTAATAAAGTTCGCTCGCGATAACTGCACCTCCATCTCTGCCAAAGTTAGCTGCCAAAGTTGCTCTAGATCCATAGTGAGGAAGGAATAAAAAATAATTTCTACAATCTTACCATCAAAAGACTTTTAAAATCCAAAATACACTTCTTAAGTTTTATAATTCTAATACTTGTAATTTGTCAGTCAAAAGATTACTATTTGCTTAAACTGTTGATGGCCTGTGAATAACCCTTCCAAGCACATCACAAAGTTGCCATGTCGACTACTTACCAGCCTAAAAAAAGGAAGCGTCGCCGAACTCACGGCTTTCGCGCGAGAAGCACGAGTGCAACCGGAAGACGAGTTTTGAAACGCCGCCGCGCCAAGGGGCGCAAGCTCCTCACGCCAAAAGCTCGCCGCTATAGTAAATGATTCCGCGCCACAAGCGGCTCATTTTAAGCACCACCAATCCTAAAAAAGGACCTCCTTTTATTCGCTCTCCTTATTTGTATGTCTATCGCATCAAGAACAACCTGGGTTATAATCGGTTGGCAGTAATAGTCAGTAAAAACTGCGCCCCCCTGTCAGTCGATCGACATCGTCTCAAGCGACAGCTACTCCAAACAATGTCTCACTGGCCAGAGAAAAGCTACGACCTTCTTCTCGTTCCTCAAAAAAAGTTTGCTGAATCAACCGCGAAGAATCGCACCCGGATCCTAAAGGAGATAGCCCTAAATATTCTTTCATGATCTTTCTTTACGACACCCTCATCTACAATCCTCTTCTAAACGCCTTTCTCTATATCTATCAGTATCTAGGCGACTTTGGTCTAACCATCATCGCCATCACTGGCCTCCTTCGTTTAATCCTCTACCCTATATTTAAAAAAAGTTCTGAACAGCAGGTCTATATGCAGCGCCTTCAGCCAGAAATGGAGGCTATTCGAAAAAAATACGCCGACAACCGAGAGGAACAAACCAAAGCCACACTCGAACTTTTTAGAAAACATCAGGTCAATCCTTTTGCCGGTTTCTTTTTATTATTCGTCGTACAACTCCCCATCCTGATCGCCTTCTATCAAATCATTCTACATGTCTTTGAGGGAATCGACATCGAAAGACTCTACGTTGGAATAGCCGCCCCACTTACCCTAAATCCTTATTTTATCGGCTTGATAAATCTAGAGGGCAAAAGTATAGTGATGTTGCTTGTGGCGGCCGCCTCAACCCTGATTCTTACCATCACGGCCGATTCAAGAAACTGGCATCGCCTCAAGACAGAATTTACAAAACATGCTGGCAAGTGGCTGATTGGGCCCATTCTGACCCTCCTTTTCCTACAGTATCTGATTCCTCAAGCACACAATGCCATCGCCCTCTACTGGGTCGCTACCAGCTTCTTCTCTGGAGTGCAGCAGTACTTTATTAATCGCAAGATCGACATCGAAAAGAAGTTTGATGTCGCCTAATATTCCTATGAACTGGCAAGAATTCATCACGCAACTTCTTAAACATCTGGGCTTTCAAGACTTTCGAATCGAAATAAACGACGAGCATAAACATGCTCATATTGTAATTAGCGACTACCCAGTCTTAAACAAAGATCAGGTCGCCAGCCTCATTCAAAATCTTAACCATGTTATTCAGCTGGTTGCAAAAAAACATCAAGCTTCAGGCATCTTTGTCGATATCAATAACTACCGCCGCGAGAGAGAAGACTTAATCTCCCAGCTCGCTCGTGCCGCTGCTCAAAAAGTAATGGCCACCAAAACTCCCCTTTCTCTTCCTCCCATGAACTCCTATGAGCGACGCTTAGTACACATGGCTCTCGCTCACCATCCATCAGTTAAAACCGAAAGCAACGGCGGAGGCAAAACGCGATGCGTTATCGTAAAGCTCGTTGAATAAAAAACACCCGACAATAAAGTAGGTGTTTTTTATTGTTAGTGCGTTGCAAAATCCATACCGTAGACCTTCCGATCAAAACGGTTAAGGAAGTAGAGCACATCGTGTCCTAGTTGAATGTTGGTTGCATCAAGATAGCCTGTTGGACCAAGACTACTCTCTCTGTAGGTTCCATCATACAAGGAAACCTCGATTAATTTTTCTGGAACAACCGTCTTCCCTTGCCAGTAATCATCCGGCAAGATTAACTCTCCATATCCGCTGCGGCTATTAGGGAGAGCACAAAGCAAGCTGGCCTCCTGCAACTCAACTGAAACCTTTTTATCGGGATCTTGAGCGGCATATGGAAGTTGGACAAAAGAACACTTGTCTCTAGGAATAGCTACGAAAGAAAACCGCTTAGTGCGCTTTCCAGCACCATCAACCAAATCCATTACCCCTCCCTGAGTTGAGCGGTTATTAGTAAAAACTACTCCCTGATCAATTAATGGATACCATTTAAATACCAAGCCTGTTTCTCCGCTAAAAAGTGGGGTGAGTGTCCTTCTTGTCAGATGATAAACCACGGCAGTCTGAAGAGCATACGCCGTTGGTCTCTGGCTTATAATAATCTCGCTTGAATTCTTCCAAGAAATTTCAGCATCAAAAATATTATAAGATGTTAGCCGCTGCGCCCGGGGATTAGCCTGACCTAGATCGATAACCTCTAAGTAAGGAATCCCTTCCTCTTCTGTCATGTAAGCCAAACGATGGTTATTAGGAGCCCAAATCGGGAAAGAGTTGGGATAGATAAACACCGGCTCCCAGGCTTTCTCTTCTAAGTCAAACACGCTTACCTGGGGAGATTCCACGGAACCAAAAACTACTACTGTCTTTTGAGCATCGGGGGAAATAGCGGCGTAACGTAAATTAGAAATTCCAATCGAACTTACTATCTCCATTCCTTCTTCGGAAATTCGAGCAATCTGTCCTGAGCTTTGAATGAAAATGATTGAATCGTCATCAAGAACGGCGTAGTCAAAAACCTCTCGGTCTACAACCACTCCAAAACCATCTCGCGGCACAAGAGAGGCTACTATATCCTGAGAAGAAGTATTGCCCGAAGGAGCAGTCGTCCCTCCATTATCGCCTGGAACAAACTCGCTCCCTCCCGGAAGAACACTGACTACTCCACCAGAAGAACCATCTCCGACTACTCTTCCATCACCTCGATTGATAGTATTTAAAAAATAGTTACCTCCCCACACTACCAAAGCAACTAGGAGAAGGATTGAGAATAAGAATAAAAAACGCTTCATATCAGTTAGTTCAGTGGGTAGTTATAAACTGTAACATCCCAGTGATCACCCTCATTCACCCATTCCGCCAACCTTTGTCCGGAAGCATTATTGTGATAAACACGTGGCCCACCATTAATCCCTCCTCGCCTTGATCCCGACTTAAATCTTCCATCACTCTTCAACAACTCCGCATTAATATAAGCAGTTACGCTTGATCCAGAATGTCCAAAGTCCAGTTTATAACCAGCAGAGTGACTCAATCCCCGGTTAGAGTGACCTAGCTCCGATCCACCCGTAACCGTCAAGGAACACCCACACTGTCCCTTAAGCCAAATGGCATAATCAAGCGTTGTTCTCTTTACTCCTCCAACAGAAGTACACCCTCCTGGGTAGCGCTGATAAGCCACTCCTGGAGGACAAGCCCCCTTATTGACCGGAATGCCTGCCGCTGATAGCTCCGCCCTAACCGATGCCTCGTTTCCCGCTTCCTCTGCTGAAGGTTCAGGAAATCCTCCGGGCGGAACACCTTCTTCTGGTCCAGGCGGTAGATCCTCGATCGATGCTGGTGGTGGCGGTCTCACACCAATGAGGATTGGATCGGTCAGATTGGTGAGACGAGAGTTGATAATGTTTAAAAGAGCGGTTGCTCCAATTAATAAT
>JGI24126J20157_1000266_pt1 | contig 22124 bp, 15 predicted proteins | sample SubbioR12Aug_8Ca_FD_20157 | JGI IMG/M metagenome (IMG submission 20157)
GGGTACCTGCTACCCATACAGTATCCACATTGGATACATTCACATCCATAGTGATGGTGTGGCCGGCCTGTATTTTATAAGTAACAGGAGTGCCGGTTCCGATTTTGGACCAAACAGAATTGGTGCTCCAGTTGCCGGTAGCTGTGTTGGAAGTGTAGGTGGTAGCAGCTTTAGAAGTTGCGGTGAAGAGGTAGGTCGCCAGAGCTGCCATCAGGATTGTTTTGTTTGTGTATTTGTTAAACATGCCAGTGTTATTAAGATTTCCGAGTACAAAATTGCAGCAAAAGCCGGCTGGTATTGGAAAGGATATATGGAAGCGGGGAATGTCTTTATGAAAGTGTCAAAAAAGCCAATGAAACCCACAATTGATTTTATGAAATGTTGTTTTTGACAAGTGAAACATGGTTTGTATTTTGTGAAACGTTGATTTTCAAGCGTTTAGCTGTATTCTGGCAATTGAAAAGCCATGGTATTTGATTTTGTTGAATTCAAGGAAGATCCCGGGAGGCTGTTGTCTGGTGGTGTTTTTACCAAACAATGGTAAAAAACGAAAAGGCTAAAATAAACGAAGAAACATTTGTTTCGATTTATGAAATGGCGTTTTGAGTTAACGAAATGTTTTTTAGAATTTGCGAAACACCAATATGCCATCTTGTGAAAATGGGATCATTTCATTTTCTCTTATGCCGGAGTACTTTGTTTGCTTCAGGAATTGGCACAAGTCAATATTTATAACTGTTTCACTCCAAATGACTGGGAAAAACGAAAAGGTTAAAATTTACTAGGAATCGTATGTTTCGATTTACAAAATGGCGTTTTGGGTTAACGAAAGGTTTTTTTGAATTTGCAAAACACCAATCCACCATCATATGCAAATGAGGGTATTTCATTTGCTTTGATGCCGGAGTACTTCATTTGCTTCGGGAATTGGCGCAAGTCAATACATATAACAGTTTCACTCTAAATGATTGGAAAAACGAAATGGCTAAAATTTACTAGGAATAATGTGTTTCATTTTACGAAATGGCGTTTTGAATTAACGAAAGGTATTTGGGGATTTGCGAAACATCAAAATGGATAGTTGGACTCAATGGGGCAATTACATATAATGACATGAATTTGAAAAATGGGCCCAAAAAAGAAGGTTGGGCTGTAATACCTTTGGTATACTGCCCAACCTTGCGAAGTTGCCCGGCTAGCGGGATTAAGATTTGATCATTCTAAATGCTCAGATAAACTCAACACGCTTTCTGCGCGCCAGGTCTACCAGTGTTGTGAGCACAATGATTCCCGATAGGAACAAATGCTCAGGCATGGAGAACTTAAACAAGCCTTCTATAGAGATGCCCGTTAACTGAACTCCCTGCAACAACAACAACAAAGCACTTAGTGTTACCGGAACTGCCTTTCCGGATTTTAGTCTGAGGCCACGTATTAATAATACACATGCGGCCAGCATGAACATGCCAATAAATTCAATACCCATATAGCAAATGTAAATACTGATCTCGAAAAATCCAAATGAAACGCCATTTTCAATTTGTGAAACATGATTTAAAGTTTACGAAAAAACGCAAGGCAGCGCTTATTTATCACCGATAATTTATATATCGGTTACCCTAAATCAATAAAATTCAGACAATTGGCTGTTTGATTAAAGACCTGAATATGACGAACGAGCGCTATTAGTCCGAGCAAACATCAAGAACTTTGTCCAATGAAAAAGTTGTTTACCATGGTTCTTGTCTTTTTCGGAATGATGTCTTACGCATTCTCACAACAGTTGGAGGAAATAAACCTATCCGCCAAAATGAATTTTCCAGGAACTGCTGTTTCAGTTCGTAATTTGATGAAGGTTAAGAATGAAATTTGGTTTATAAACGGATCTGCATATTCAAATTTCGACCTAATCTGGACAAGGGGGGTGGTGCGATTAAAGAATGACTCTGCACAGGTTTATAGTGATTTTACTCATTCATCGAACCAGGGGGACACTGTTTACAGGCTGGTTTTTTGGAAATCAGGAATAAGGGCCCTTACCAGCAAAGGAATGTTCTCATTCCATGATACTGCATTTGATTACGATGATTATTGGGTTGACCGTTCTTTTGGAATGTATGATTTGATCCAATATGGAGAATATGATTGTTTTGCATCCAACAAAGGATTAAGGGTGGTTAAGAACAATGTAGTTAAGGATTTTAGTTATCTCAATGGTATCCCTGGTAATCGTGTTTATCAGATAATAGCCTTAGATAACAGGATATATGGAGTAACGGATACAGCCTTGTTTTATCTGGACTTGCATACGGATAAAATCCACTTGGTTAAAGGATTTAGCCGCTATAAGCCCGAGTTGGCAATAGTAAAATATCAGGAATACATTATCCTAAAGAGCAGGATACCTGAGAAGACAACCTTAGGAGTGCTTGCTGTTAAAGGCGATTCCATTTATGACCTGAAACAGCTGTTCTCCAAGTGTGACATGGAAACGGAGCGCTTTAGTTACATTTATGAGTTCACTGGCAATTCAGATATTATTTTATATATGGATAGGAATAATTACAGCATAATCGGAATTATTAATGGAAACAAAATTCACGAGTATTACGCCCCTTACTCGCCACAAATGAGTAATATAACTCTTAACTCCGCGGACGAATTTATGTATGTGAATTATTACAATTCAAACACTTATTTAAAGATATGGAACCTCGACAAGATTGAAGAAATACAATCTAACAATGGTATTAAACGAAAATTAGCGGTGAATAACCAGCATTTTGTTGTAGGGACAGCCAACTTTAATTCAGAGACCAGTTTTTATGCGAACCGGTTTAAGGATAAGGGTTGCAATTCAACCCTGGTTTCCCGTTCCATTTGGATAGGCGGAAAAGACACAAACGAGAATTTACATGTAGCGGCAACAACATACTTACAGAGAGGGAATGATTTTTTCAATGGACCCTTGCATACCAATGGGAAACCATTTTCCAAAACGAAGTTTGACTTCAAGCGAAACTGGCATATGAGCCAGGCACAAATTCGCCAGCATTTGGAAGAATTTCATAAATATGGAAAGGTAATCCACCTTGATCCAGAGATTACGGATTGGCCCGTTTACGCAGTTGAAGCTAATGATACTGCGTTTATGGCAAAATTTGAAGATGCCAACAAAAATGGTTTTTACGATCCGGAAAATGGAGATTATCCGCTCATCCCGGGAGATGAAGCCCGGTTTGTCGTATTTCATGATAGTGGCATTCATTCTGAAACTCAGGGAAAATATTTAGGTGTTCAAGTCAACTGTCTGGTGTGGGCCTCGCATTGCCCGGCATGGAATCAGAATGATACGTTTAATGCTTTGGAAAATACCGTTTTTGTTGATTATGAGATTATTAACAAGGGGAATCAGGATTACCATGAAGTGTACCTGGGTTCATGGAATGATATGGAAATTGGGTTTTTTGGAGATGATTATGTGGGATGCATTCCTAAGCACAACACCGCTTTTGGATACAATGGGGATAATTACGATGGAGGTGAAAATGGCTTTGGCTCAAATCCTCCTGTTCAAAATATTATCTACTTACAAGGCCCAGTGGCCGATTCTGATGGTCTTGACAATGACAATAACGGAGTCACAGACAATCCTGGGGAGCAATGTCTATTGTCTCACTTTCTGGTATATACAAACGACAATGACCCCAATAGAGGTTACCCAGAAGTGGATTTTGAGTTTTATAACTATATGAAATGTCGTTGGTTGCGGGATTCAGCAATAATTTATAATGGGGACAGTGTCCACTGGATGTATTCGAATGGAGACGATCCGGACCATCCAACCTGGAATTGGAACATGGGCAATGGCGCAAACCTTCCCGGAGATAGGTCCATTGTTTCAGGTTCCGGTCCTTTTGACTTCAAATCCGGGCAAACCATTCACCAGACTTTGGCGTATCATGGAATGTTTGAAAACTATCAGGCAGACCCTGCATCTCAGGTGAAACATGCTGCGGATGTGATTCGGGAAGCGTATAAAAATCAAAGTTGGAATTCCTGTCAGGCTGCATGGCTAGGGGTAAAGGAAGTTCAAAAATATCAAGGTTTAGAATTGTACCCTGTTCCGGCTGAAAACATGCTGAATGTAAAAACCAAAATCATTAAAGACAAAGCGGATATCTTTATTTATGATGCACAGGGAAGATTATGTCTTTCTTTTCTAAAGCAGCGCTTTGCAGAAGATATTGTTACAATTTCATTGACCGGGTTACCAAATGGTATTTACTGGCTCAAGGTAAATGCCCTAAATGGCCCTTTTTCCAAATCATTTATTCATCAATAGCCGAATTTGTTGTTCGGCTCTGTAATTTCGCGCCGTAGTCAGGGCGAGAGTGAATACGCGCGAGATTTTGCAGCGATACGCGCAGGTGCCGGGGGTTGAACAAGTTAAAAAGGCACTTGAAGCGAAAAACAAATCCCAAATATTTCTGGACGGGGTAACCGGATCCGGGCCGGCTGTTATTTTGTCATCGGCTTATGCCGATGGAGCCTTTCCTGCGCTGGTGATTCTACCATCAAAGGAGGATGCGTTATACTTTAAAAACGACCTGGAAAACCTCCTTCAGGGGGAGCACATTCTGTTTTTACCTGACAGTTTCCTTAAACCTTATAAGCTCCAAACCGAAAATGCATTGGCGGTACAAGAACGCATTGAAGCCCTTAACAGTTTGCGAAGAAACAACCAGAGAATTCTGGTTTCCTATCTGCCTGCTCTGGCAGAACTTGTGGCTGAAAAGGCTGAAGTGGAGCGAAATTCATATGAAATTAACATAGGTCAGAAGCTGGATGTGGATTTCCTCATGGACTTTTTGCAGGATAATGGATTTGAACGCGCCGACTTTGTGTTCGAACCCGGTGAATTCAGTATCCGTGGCGGCATAATTGATCTTTTCTCTTTTGCACATGAACATCCTTTTAGAATAGAGTTGGATGGAGACATTATTGAAGGAATTAGAAGTTTCGATGTTTCCAGTCAGCTTTCTCTTAAAGAAATAGGATTCTTCACCCTGGTGCCCAATCTCCAATCGGAGACCATAAAATCCAAAACCACTTCGGTTTTTGAGTATCTGCATCCTGAAACGGTGATTTGGTTTTGTGAACCTGGCCTACAAACAGAAGAATTATCTGCAGCCTGGCAACAACTGCTTCAGGAAAAGCAAACCGCTCAGGACTTTTCCAAAGAAAGTCAGCCCCCTGATCCTGCAAATAAATTGCTCACTCCGGCACAAGTTACACGCATCCCTGCTGCCCATACCACGGTTTTTTGGGGTACAATGAAACCCGGAGCAGGTATTACACCAATAGAATTTGGCCAACAACCACAACCCTTGTTTAGAAGGAATTTTGAGTTGCTGAAAACCTGGCTCCAGGAAAATCAGAAAAACCGGATCAGCACCCTGGTTTTCAGTGAAAATAGCCGCCAGATAGAGCGTTTGCAGACCATCCTCACCGATTTGGATGCCGACGTGGAAATTGTTCCGGTTTATCAGGGACTTTCAGCAGGTTTTGTGGATGATGATGCAAAACTGGCATTTACCACGGAGCACCAGCTTTTTGATAAATATTACCGCCCCAGAAGCAGGCAACGCTATAGCAGCAATACAGCGCTCACGCTCAGGGAATTGAAAAACCTGAAACCAGGTGATTTTGTAACCCATATCGATCACGGCATTGGCAGATTTGCCGGACTCGAGAAAATGCAGATTCAGAATGTAACACAGGAAGTAGTTCGACTGGTGTACAAGGACAATGACCTGTTATATGTTTCTGTAAACAGTTTGCACAAAATTGCCAAATACAGCGGCAAAGACGGTACTGTTCCGGTTTTACACAAACTCGGAAGTCCGGTTTGGGACAAGCAAAAAAAGACAACCAAGAAAAAAGTAAAGGATATTGCCCGGGAGTTGATACGTCTGTACGCATTGCGCAAGGCACAAAAGGGATTTACCTACAATCCGGATAATTACCTGCAACTGGAAATGGAAGCTTCCTTCTTTTATGAAGATACTCCAGATCAGGCCAAAGCCACGGAAGATGTGAAGCGGGATATGGAAAAGGAACAACCAATGGATCGCCTGGTATGTGGCGATGTGGGCTTTGGAAAGACTGAAGTTGCCATGAGGGCTGCTTTTAAGGCTGTCTGCGACAGCAAACAGGTAGCCGTACTGGTACCAACCACCATCCTGGCGCAACAGCATTATCGAACTTTTAAAAAGCGTTTTGCCGGATTTCCGGTGAATGTGGAATATCTCAATCGATTTAAAACCCAGCAACAACAAAAAGATACCCTTAAAAAAGTTGCAGAAGGCAAAGCAGATGTGCTTATTGGCACCCATCGGCTGTTGGGTAAAGATGTGCAGTTCAAAGATTTGGGATTGCTGGTAATAGATGAGGAACAGAAATTTGGCGTGGCGGCTAAGGAAAAACTCAAAGAGTTAAAGTTAAATGTGGATACGCTCACACTAACCGCGACGCCCATTCCCAGAACCTTACATTTTTCTCTTATGGGTGCCCGCGATCTGAGCATCATCAACACACCGCCGCCAAACCGCCAGCCCGTCCATACCGAATTGCATATTTTTTCAAGGGCGATTATGGCGGAAGCAATTCATTTTGAAATGAACCGTGGTGGTCAGGCCTTTGTGGTACACAGCAGGGTAAAGGATATATATGAAATAGCGGCTATTATTGAGTCGGATGTTCCGGGTTGCAGGGTTTGTGTGGCTCACGGCCAAATGGAAGGACATGAACTGGAGGATGTGATGGTGAAATTTGTAGAAGGCGAATACGATGTTCTGGTTGCCACAAGCATTATAGAGAGCGGCCTGGATATTTCCAACGCCAATACAATTCTCATCAACAATGCCCATATGTTTGGATTGAGTGATTTGCACCAAATGCGGGGCAGGGTAGGGCGGAGTAATGTACGCGCATTCTGTTATCTGTTTTCACCTCCATTAAGTGCGCTTACCGATGAAGCCAGGAAACGCCTTAAAACCATCGAAGAATATAATGAACTTGGCAGCGGTTTTCAGGTAGCCATGCGGGATTTAGATATTCGCGGAGCAGGCAATTTATTAGGAGGTGAACAAAGTGGTTTTATTAGTGAAATGGGTTTTGAAATGTTTCATAAGATATTGGATGAAGCAGTTCGCGAATTAAAACAAGAAGAATTTCAAGAGCTTTTTGAAAATGAGATTGAAGATATAAGCAGCAGGGAATGCCAGGTGGAAACGGATTATGAGATGTTGATCCCAAGTGATTATGTGACCAATATTGCTGAAAGACTGGCTTTATATAGTGAATTGGCATCCATAAAAAATGAAAAAGAACTTCACGATTTTCAATTAGCCCTTACAGACAGATTTGGCAAAACACCAGTACCTGTTTTGCGGCTATTGGATACAGTGCGTGTAAAATGGGCCGGTAAAAAACTGGGATTGGAAAAAATCACCCTGAACAATGGTTCCATGCGCATGTATTTTCCGGGAGATCCTGCAGCCGCGGTCTATTCCAGTTCTGCCTTTGGAAATATGATGCAACATGTTGCATCCAATCCAAATAAGTTTAACATGAAACAAACCGATAAAGCACTCATTTTAACGGTCAGGGGTGTGGAGACTATTTTTGAAGCACTTGCAATTCTTGCTGATTTCGATGTGGTTAGAATTGCATAACAATTGTTGTTTTTAATTTAGAAATCAATAAAACAATTCAATTTTTGGACTTAATCTCAAATTAATTCAGGTATTTATTTATAAAATTCATCAATCAATTTGGTTGTGGATATTAACTAAAATATTGAATGATATTTGTTTGCGGACATACTTGAATTGCATGTTGTGAAATGGCACAGCTCTTGATTTATTTCAATTGTAACCTTTAAAATTAAACATCATGAGAAATTTGAGATTTGCAGGAAGGCTGTTGTTTATCGGTTCTTTGGTAATTGGTTTTACCGCCTGCAGTAATGTTAAGATTGAGTCTGTTGCTGGTTCTGAAAAAGAAGTTGGCAAAGATTCACCGCAAGCGAAAGAGTTGAATCCGCCCGTTCAAAACACTCGTGAAGTTCATTATGTTCAAAACCCTGTGGAGTATGCCTCTGTTGAGAGGGCAGATGAACAGGAATCCGCATCCGGAGGAGCAGTAACTCCTTCAACTTCTACAGAAACTAAGAAGAAAAAAGGCCTGAGTAACACTGCAAAAGGCGCAATGATTGGTGCCGGTGCCGGTGCAATTGCCGGTGCTGTAATCAGCAAGAAAAAAGTGAAAGGTGCAGTAATTGGAGGCGTTGTTGGTGCCGCTGCCGGTGCGGGAGTCGGAATTCTGATTGACAAAAGAAAAAAGGAATCAGCCGAATAGTAATTACATGATTTTATTCTGAAAAGAATAGAAAATAAATCGGCATTTTCTTTTGGATCCGAATGTTTCGCAATTCGGATCCTTCCTGTATTTTACAATATTCCAGCATTTGTTTTATCCATTTAATTTCAACATAATAATCAAAATAAAATAAAGGAATTTAAATAATCAAAATAAAAAAATGGGGCAATTATACAACCCCATTTTCTTTAAAATTTATTTCCTTTATTATTTGCTCAGCGCAAAACTGATTCCAAAAAATCCACCGGTTGTAAATGCCTTTTTTGTATCTGGCCCGGTAGAATCATCACCCAGATTATCGCCCACTTTTTGCCCGTTTGTAAGCAATGAAAGCTGGCCAACAGCAAGGCCTGCGTGAATTCCGACTTTACTGGAAGATCCAAATAATGCACTTCCCCCAAGAAAGAAATTTAAGTTGCTGGTGCCTTCACTCTGAACCGGAATTCCAACTCCAAAACAACCGCCCCAATGCACATTTTTTCCGGCATATGGATAGAAGTTGAGAAATGTGGAAATGCATGGCGCATAATTATTTCCAGCGGTTCCGTATATCAATGAATCTCTGTTGGAATAACTTTGGTTTTTATCAAAATAAGTAGGAAATCCAATTCCAACACTGGTAGTAATTTTCATATCACCCTGTACACCAATATGAATGATTTTGGTTCGAATTTTTCTCAAAGTATCAATAGCATCTCCACCCATAAAATATTCTCCTGATCTGGTGTAAGGTGAGGTCTCGTAAAAATCAAGTTGCAGGGTTAACATATCTCCCTGTGCCATGTAATTGCACATGTAAACAAACGGAGTATAGGTAATGGCTTCATATTGTTGTTCCAGCTCCTCGATTTTTTTGTGGATGTATTCATTGGTATATCTGGCATGTAATCGCCCGGCAGCAGTCAGCATGCTTTTCATGGTTTGATCCATTCCCGCTTCACTAAAATTGTTGCCATTTATGTTGCTAAAAGAATTATACGCATCCAGGAAATTTTGAACCGACATGCTGAGATTATCATATTCTACGTGAAGGGTATTATTCAAATCATTTGCTTTCTGAAGAAAAGAAGTTGCAGTGAGCTTGTATTCACTGCTGTTTGATGGTGCCATTACATTTTCAATGAGCAGATCTGTTATTGCCTTTAGCGTATCATAAGGCAGATAAGGATTGAGTTTTAACTTTTTAAGTTTAGCAGTTGTAAAATCGCTGGTAATTAATGTTTGTTCCACTGCAAATAGTTTGTTAAAGCTGGTTACCGCATTTTTCATATCGGATTTTGCGGTTGCGTACTTGTCAAACATACTGAGATCTCCTCTGGTACTGGAGAGGTTGAATTGGTCCATGTTTAAACCGGAGAGAATACCACCAAGAGCTTCTCCGCCAATGGGAATGCCGGTAAACATACTCGCAAGACCGGAAATGGAACTGTTGTCAGCCACGTTTTCTTCTTTCCAGTCACACCTGGCAATAAATACAAAAGGGTTGAGGTTTTTTACCTGTACCTGTACTTCTCCATTCTTTCGCACAACCGCCTTGGAAATTGTTTTCTGGTTTCGGGTGTAAGTGAATTTATCCTGAATAAAATCATACTGCACCACCAGGTCCTGGGCAGAAACTGCACCGGCCACGAGCAGCACCAGCGATAATGCTAAAGTCCTCATATTGTTTGTTTTGTATGTATACAAATAAATGGTAAAAAGTAAACAATTGAAAATAGATGCAGTATTTCCCTGCGTTCCAAATTCAAATCTTTATCCAATCCCTGACCTAACGATGCACGAGCTTTTGACAGGAAACGTTGTCTCCCTGTCTTAAGGTCACCCAATATACCCCTGATGGTGCCTGCAAATCAAAAGCAATGGTATCCGTAGAGGAGGATTCCTTATGCAAAATCATTTTGCCGGTTATATTGTGAACATCTATAGAAATATCACCCGCGGAATTGTTTAATTCAATTTCATACTTGCCATCACCAGGGTTTGGAACAATATGAAATGGAATTATTTTCTCCGGATTCTGTACCCCGGAAATAGTGATTTTATAACAGGTGCTTGTATCCTTACATGCGTTTTCTGTTACTTCCACAGCATAGTAACCGGTTTTGACAGCAGTAAATGTTTTGTTTGTTTCTCCATTGATTTTCGCATGCAGAAGTTCACAATTCAACCATTGATATCCTGTTGCGCTGCTGCTTGCAGTAAGTGTGCTGCCACTTGCCGTTACTCCTGTATTCACCGTGTTAATGGTTAAGTCCACTGTAATAATACTGTCGCAACCTTTATAATTCGTAAGAGTATCCTTATAAATTCCGGTTTTGGTCCAAATTTTCTTTTTGCCTGGGGATACATAACTTCTGCATTCAGTTGTCTGAATATTGCTAAAGGTAGCGGAATTAATCGTCAGATTTATTGTTAACGCGCTATCGCAACCAAAGGCATTTGGAATGGTATCCTGGTATACTCCGGAAATTGTCCAAATATGCTTGCCACTCGGACTGGTATAATTATAACAGGCTGTGCGGTTAATGGTGTTGCTGGTTTTACGTATCTTCAATTCGATGGAGATAAAACTGTCACAACCATAATAATTTACCATGGTATCCATGTAAACCCCTGTTTGGGTATAGGTATGCTTTCCACTCGGTGTGGTGTATGTATGGCAAACGTTTGGGTATATTTTGGCGTAGGTTGCTTTTAAAATAGTCAGGTTTATCAGAATAATACTGTCACATCCTCTGAAATCCACAAGCGTATCATTATAAGATCCCGATTGGGTAAAGGTATATTTACCACTTGGAGTAGTGTAGGATTTGCATACAGCGGGCTCAATGGAGTCTCTGCCACCACCGATTTTTAAGATCACAGTAATGATGCTGTCACAATTAATGGAATTGCGCAAATAATCCGTATAAGTGCCGGATGTTGTCCAGGTATAAATTCCACTGGGGCTGGTATAGCTCGTACAGGCATATGCTTTTATGGTTTTGGAAGTGGATTTTTTTATCGTTAGATTTACTTTAATAGCACTATCACATCCCATAAATGTTTGAATGGTATCGTAATAAACACCAGTGGCAGTCCATTTAAATTTATTGCTCGGACTGAACATATAATCGCACCTGCTTGTAGTAACAGTTCCGTTGAATACATCGCGAATCAGAGTGGCTCCTTTGAGCCAGTTAGAGGAACTTCCGGATAATGTGAATCCGGTTAATGTTCCGGTATTGTTGTATCCACTTAAATCCGTCAGGGATTTTACACTGAAGTTGGTTAATCCTGCTTTGCCCTGATTGAATTTGTAATAAGCCCTAAGTGTTTTATCCCTGCTGCACAATTCCTTGTTGTAATTTGCTTTAATAAGGGATGCAGAGCGAGCGCTATTCCAAATTCTTACCTCATCTATCATCCCCTGAAAATAACGGGTATAGGTAAGGTGGCAACCAATTTCCAGATTGGCAGCATTAGACGCAGTTATTCCCCCCGTACCGGAGGCAGAGTCCACGGCAACGCCATTTACATACAGTCTCAATTTAGTTCCGTCGTACGAGCCGGCAACGTGTTGCCAGGTATTCAGTGTTAAAACGGTACCTGCTGAATTCAATTCATGCCAGGACCCATCGCCATATGCAAAGTTCAATTTCCCACCTGCACCGCACCGCATCATATAACCGTAATTCGATTTGTTGTCTTCCTTACAAATTATATTTCCGTCAAAAATATTTGTTTTCCAGGCTGTAGGATAAATCCAGGCTTCCAGCGTAATTGTCTTCCCGCTGATCATCACCGAAGTATCAGTGCCGCAATCGATTCTATCATCAGTCCCGTCAAAATCGAGTCCGTTTTGTGAAAATATGGGGTTGAAAGCAAATAGAATACTTGCAACAAATACGGTAATTCTTTTCATCATATTTAAAAATTTAAAGGTTGGAGGCTTTTGAATCTACGATTATAAGGATTAAAACCGAATAAACATTGCATTTTCAGGGTTTTTATGTAGGTGGAATAATGACAACAATCACCTGAATTCGTGACCTGACAGACATTTCAAAATTTCTCACCCCAATACCTTTGAATTGAACTTAAAGTTTTAATAAATTCATTAAATCATGGCAACACAATCCAAAACCAAGCCGGGTCTCTTTCCCTTGAAAATGGGTGAGTGGCTGGACCCAAGAAGCTTTTTTAACCGTGATTTTCCATTTTTTGGCAATCACGCATTCAATTGGAATCTGCAAACAGCCATGCCATCTGTAAATATTTCAGAAAAGGAAAATGCATTCTTCATAGAATTGGCAGCACCTGGTTTGGAAAAAAGCGATTTTAAAATTGAGGTGGAAGATCAGGTTTTAACGATAAGTGCTGAAAAGAAAGAGGAGCATTTAGAAAATAAAAAGAATTACAAGCGACAGGAATTTTCCTACAACAGTTTCAGTCGCAGTTTTAGTTTGCCGGAAAACACGAATACAGATGATGTTCAGGCAACTTATGAAAAGGGCATTTTACTTCTCACCATTCCAAAAGTGGTGGTTAATGCCGTTGGCAATAAAAAAGAAGTAAAAGTAGGATAAACAATTAGGGGTAATTGTATCAAAAAGGGGCTTGCTATTTATAGCGGCTCCTTTTTTTTAAACCTGTTTATCCTGTGAAAAATTATCGGCATAATGCATTGCATTTTGTAGGCGTTTCCTACAGGGAGCGCCTATCCTCGAAGCCTAAATAGTAGTCAGTTAATAGCCGTCAGTGGTTAGTGAAAAAGTGATAAGAAATTAAGTGAAAAATAATCTGATAAATTTAGGAAAATCGAGCTCGTGGTTCGAAGTCTAATTAGTTGTCAGTCATCAGTTGTCAGTGGTAAGAGAGAAATGATAAGTATTTAATGAAATACAAACTAAAATATTTAGAAAAAGTTCGTAGCCATTTTTTTATTCTCATCATTTTCTTCATTCAAATATGCGGGCAGAAAACACCACGTCCGTACCGGCACGCCAGCCTGAACCGGAACGGGCAGGGGCAGGTAGAACCCACCGATCAACGACTTACCTGGCCAGCAGCCAGAGGCCTGTGGCTTGAGGCCTCTTATAATAAAATAAATTCAGAAAAATCGAAGTACTAAAAAACTACTCCTGAACCTTCAGAAATTTCCAATTGTATGCCAAGTCTCCAATTTGTAGGTGCAGAAAGTAATTTCCGATTTCCAGGTGGTTTACATCCAATTTTTCACCATTGCTCAGTGTCCCTTTGCTTTGCAACCTTCCTGCAGCATCATGGATTTCGTAGAATGCGTTTTCGAATTTTTCTGTAGTTAAAATTTCTAATTGGTTTTGAACCGGATTTGGAAATATGTGTACTTTTTGTTTATCTGTTTGAAATAAGGATGCGCAAGCATCAAATGCCAGTAGAAAATGATGATCATCCCAAACATGAATTTGATAATGATTCACGCCACTTTTTGGGTTTATGTCTATAAAGGACATACGTCCGCTTTCGTCCGCCTGATCGGGATCTAAGGTTGCGATTGTATACATTCCAGATGCATCTACCCTGTCAACGGTTATGTTTTTTATAACTGAAGTATTCCAAATATTCCAGTTTAAAATAATGGTATTCTTATTTGTTGTACAATTTAAATTTCCTATTTCAACCGGCAATAATGCCAAATAAGTGCTTGCAGTATCTGTGCAACCATTTCTCAATTCTGTTACTGTAAGATAATAATTTCCCATTAGCGTAGCAAGTGGTTGCATTTGATTGGCCAGATAGCCACTTGGTCCAAACCATTGGAACTGAATACCTGCGCTGTTGCCAAAACCATTAGAAGAAGTATTTGCAACACTTGCAGTGGAATCGCCACCGTATAATTTTACGACATTTACCGAACCCAATATTAAACTATCATAAGCTTCCGCAAATGCAACAGGATGGGCTGTATCTGCAACTACAACAACGGTATCTTTATAAGTAAAACATCCCTGTAATGGCGCACATTCCAAAACATACATTCCGGGTTTGTTGTAAGTGATTTCAGTAGAATCTGCGTTAAAAGCGGTTATGTTTCCACCATTGGTCGCTGTCCAGTGATACCAGGCTAAACTATAGGAAGAATCTGCAAACATGTTGCCGGATGTTTTTGTACAATTAAGGGTATCCTGGCCTTTAATATTCGCTGATACTCTGGGATATCTCCAAAAAGGATATGGACCAGCAATATCAGCCAGGTCGCTGTTGAAACTTACTGAAGCACGACTGCGGAAAACCACTGTGCGGTATGGAACGGCACATGGATCAATGTTGTCAAACAATCCCGGATCTACCCCCAATGATGTCAAATTAACCGACATTTCAATAAACTGATCGGCATCATAATGGGTTTGCCATCCATGTGCTGCGCCGCTTTCTATAGTGCCCCATGGCGCCGCCTGAGAGGTGTCGGTATTGTTTGAAACGCCTTGAGAAAAACTAGCACCACTTAATGGCTCTATATCGGCAAAACCGAAATCTGTACTTGTTTGTTTGTCAAACTGAGATCCCCAATTAAAATTCACCGGTGGTACTGCACCTGGCCCCGTTTTTCTGGAAGAATCATTTACCCAAATTCTTGGTTCAATACTAAATCCTCCGCTGCTGGGTTGGTAACTCATGGAAAATACCATATCTCCAACTTTAGTTACATTTCCACTCGCGTCAAACAACCAGGCTACACGTCCTCCATCGCTTCCCAGGTTGGTTAATTTGCCTGTTGTTTTGTTTAAACGTACATCATTTACAAATAACTCTGCAGCAACGTTTTTATTTCCGGTTATTCCATGAACGCCAACACCAAAGTAGAAAAACAAGGAATCCCAAACAGTAGCTCCTTTTCTTCTTACATGCGAATAAAATTCCATTAATTCATCCTTCGATTGCACGGTGCCTGAACCAATGTTCCAACTCGACGGATCATCCACAGTTTTGGAACCGGAAGTAATAACGGTTTGATCCTGATCAAAATAATCTCTAGCATACAATGCGTCCAGCATGATAAATCCACCACTGCGTGTAAGTTTAGGAACTGACATTGGCATGGTGAAAACAAGAGTATCGCGGGCAGTTGCGGATGAAATCAGTAAATTTTTATATTTCCAGGAACCTGAAGTATCGATAACTCCAATTCCGCTTCCGGAATATTTATTTTTAAACCAGTCATCGCTCGGTTTTCCTTTGGAAGAGGATACGGATACATTGCCAAAAAATGCAGTATCCGCCATCAAATCACCGTCAATGGAAAAACGGGCTTCAACCCTTCCATTACCTACTGATTGCGCGCGGGATGCGTTTATTAAACATACCAATGATAAAAATAGAATCCATGGATTTAAAATAAATTTAATTTTCATTTGCTTTTCGATTGAATTTTATTCAATGCAATTGCAAAGCTAAACAGGATGCATGTCGCGGAATGTGCGGGTAATCAGCGCTTTAGGTGAGTTTTGTCAATATCAAATGTAACAATAGTCACATAAATGCATTCGAATGGTTGTGAATTAAAATTTTAGATAAGAAAAGAAAAGTAAGAGTAGAAGAGAATAAGTGATAAGTGGAAAAGTGATAAGTGGAAAAGTGATAAGTAAAAAAGTGCAGAAGTGAAATACAATCTTACAAATATTAGAAGATCAAGCCAGCAGCCAGCGGCCTGAGGCCAGCAGCCGATTTTTACGGTTAGTTGTAAGTGGTAAATTGCATGTAGCGACAAGTCATGACTTGTCGTTTTCCAAGTAATAAATGAAAAGGTGATTTGTGTTTTTATTCGATGTCATAGAAGTTATAAGTGAAAAAGTCAAAAAGTGATAAGTGAATAAGTGATAAGTGAAAAAGCGATAAGTGAAATACAATTAAAGGATCAAGCCAGCAGCGGCGGAGAAGGATTTAATGATAAATTGCATGTAGCGACAAGTCATGACTTGTCGTTTTCCAAGTAATAAATGAAAAGGTGATTTGTGTTTTTATTCGATGTCATAGAAGTGATAAGTGGAAAAGTGATAAGTAAAAAAGTGCAGAAGTGAAATACAATCTTACAAATATTAGAAGATCAAGCCAGCAGCCAGCGGCCTGAGGCCGGCAGCCGAATTTTACGGTTAGTTGTAAGTGGTAAATTGCATGTAGCGACAAGTCATGGCTTGTCGTTTTCCTAGTAATAAATGAAAAGGTGAATTGTGTTTTTATTCGATGTCATAGAAGTGATAAGTGAATAAGTGAATAAGTGAATAAGTGAATAAGTGATAAGTGATAAGTGATAAGTGGAAAAGTGATAAGTTACAATTGTACAAATAATTGAGGATCAAGCCAGCAGCCAGCGGCCTGAGGCCAGTAGCCTTTTTTCAATTCTTCATATTCTGCAATTGTTTTAAATTCAGAATCGTCACTTTTCCTTTAGCGGTTTCGATGAGTTTTTCATTGCGAAAATCAGATAGATTTCTGCTTACTGATTCTGGCACAACACCTGCAATGGCGGATATGTTTTCCCGGCTTACACGAAAGCTGACAACAGCGTTTTCATCCATGGGGTCTTTGTATTTTTCGTAAAAATATAACAAAGCGTCTGCAACTTTTTTTCTTGCGGAATTAAATGCCAGATTAATTAATTTTTCTTCAGCTTCCGCCAGATTGTTGGATATCAGTTTGATGAATTTTAAAGCCAGATCTTTACTTCCATTTAACTTTCGGAAAATATCTTCTTTGGGGATTAATACAATCTCAGAATCTTCCAAAGTCTCGGCAGACTCTGTGAAAATACCTTTGTCAAACAGCGAGGCGTGTCCGAAAAAATTGCCCTCATTAAATATTCCAGTGATATATTCTTTACCCTGGTCGTTGGTTTTAAAGGTTTTTATTTTTCCGCTTTTTACATAATAAAAAAATGCAGGAACATCTTCTTCCTGAAAAATGGTTTCTCTTCGTTTGTATTTTTTTATTTTATGTCCTTCCAAAAGATCTTCCAGATTCGCAACTTCGATATCTTGTGGAGCCTGCGAAGGTGTTTCCTGAAATTTGCTTTTCAGCATTTCATTCTTCTTGATTCTGGCGCCTACAACACGCAACAATTCATCCGCAGTAAAAGGTTTTACCAGGTAATCGTCGGCACCTAAATCCATGCCTTTTCTGAAATCGCCTTTTTCTGATTTGCTGGTGAAAAAAATGAATGGCGTACCTGCCAGGTTAGGAATATTTTCAAGAGTTCTCAAAACTCCATATCCGTCCAATTCGGGCATCATAATGTCGCAAAGAATCAGGGATGGCAAAAATCGTTGCGCCATTTCCAGGCCTTCTTTTCCATTTGCCGCGGTTATCACGGAATAGCCTGCCAGTTCCAGCAATTCAGCAGTATTCTCCCGCAGAGCCGTGTTATCATCTATTACGAGTAATGTCTCTTTCATATAGGGTAATGCATCAAGGTACTCCGCAAAAATAGCTAAAACCTACTATTACGGCAGAAATTCCTAGAAAGGATTTTCAAATTTCATACTTTTGTGCATATCATCATGGTTTGGAAGTCTCGCATGCAGGATCTTAGTTTTAAAATACCTTTTAACCACGCGGCTGAAGGTATGATCGTGGTGAACAATACGGGGGAAATTATTCATGTGAATCAGGCTGCAATGCGTATGTTTGGATATACGCTGGAGGAACTTTCCGGAAGCAACATCGATCTGTTGGTCCCTGATTCGGCAAAAAGCAAACATGCTATGAATCGCGAATCCTATGCTGGAAATCCCCACACCCGGCCAATGGGGAAAGGCATGGATTTGTTTGCCAAAAAGAAGGACGCGACGGAATTTCCGGTAGAAATAAGCCTTAGTCCTTTTCAAGTGGAGGATGAAAATTTCGTACTTGCTTTTATTGTAGATATCACGGAGAAAAAAGCAGCAGATGCCAAACTTGAAGCTTACTATTCCAAACTTGAAAATGAAGTAAAGAAGCGTACCCTAATTCTGAGCGAAGCTGTTCTGGAATTGGAAAAAACCAAGTCCGAATTACACGATGCTTTGAGCAAAGAAAAAAAACTGAATGATTTGAAATCCAGATTCGTTTCTATGGTGTCTCATGAATTCAGAACACCGCTGGCAACTGTATTGTCATCAATCGATTTGGCGGAACAATATTTGGAAACAGGCGAAAAGGAAAAGCAGAAAAAACACTTTAGCAGAGTAAGAACTGCGCTGCATGGATTAACAGCCATACTCAATGATGTGCTTTCCTTAGGCAGATTGGAAGAAGGACGGATAAGTGTGAAACCCGTGAAAATGAATTTTCGGGAATTCATTAGTGAGCTTACCGACGAGTTGCGTGGATTGACCAAGGAAGGACAACAAATAACTCTGGCATTTGACGGAGAGCAGGGAGATGTGTTCGCGGATAAGAATATTCTGAGACAAATTTGCAGCAACCTGATATCCAATGCAATTAAATTTTCACCGGAAAATTCGGTAGTGGAGGTAAGCGCTTCTCAAAGAAATAATTTAATGGTGTTGCGTGTAAAAGATCAGGGAATTGGAATATCAGAGGAAGATCAAAAAAGCCTGTTTAAGAGCTTTTTCAGGGGGCAAAATGCAACCAATATACAGGGAACAGGGTTGGGTTTGAATATTGTTTTTAAGTACATTCAATTGCTCGATGGCGATATATCTTTTGAAAGCAATCTGAATGAAGGTTCTGAATTTGTCATAGAAATTCCTTCGGCAACAGAAGGCGTTGAAGAGCCTGAATAACATTACCAGAATCTTATGTCTGTGATTAAAATCACAATTATCCATGATTCGGCTAACGTGGAAATGGATGAACAGGTTTCAATTTTGTAAACGCGTAAATCTTACCTATAAATGCCAATTGAAATACACCACGGCGACCGGATTAACGAATTCAAAAGGCAATTTGAATCGCAATTTCCTTTTTTGCGCATGGAACTATTTCCCTTGGATAACCACAATGCTTCTGAGGTAATTCAAAAAAAGGAAAATCTCACTTTTCAAAATATAACCGAAAATGATGGAGTATTGGTGATCTCCAATGAAAGCAGATTTAGCGATATCGAAACCAATATTCGGAAGATTTTTGGGCTTCAGGCAAAATTATTCAGACGCACTTCTACTTCCTGGATTGAGACCAAACATACCAGCGACTGGACTTTGCAAGACCAAAACAATCAAGGTTTTGGAACATCCAAATTGATGGATGATATCAATGATATCGGAGCGTAAATTTAAAATAGTAGGCAGTTTTTAGTAGGTAGTTGTTAGTGTTTCGTTTAAAGTGACCGAGTAACCGAGTGGCCGAGTGACCGAGAATAAAGATGTATGCGTTGATTTGAAAAAAATCGATATGTCCTAAGTTAATCTTGGAATTTTTTTCATTCTCTTCATTCCTTTCATTTTAATAACGCGGACCCGTCCGTACCGGCATGGGCGGGCAGAACCCACAGATCAAAGACCATACATAGCTAACGGCCAGCAGCCAGTGGCCTGTATTCATTTTTTCAACACAAAAGAAACAAAGGATTTTGTATTAACTCATTTATAGAAATTATCACATTGTAACAATTCGACACAATGGTTCGTTTCACTCACATACAATAATTGGCCGGAGGCCGGTGGCGGGCAGCCGGAGGCTGTATTCATTTTTTCATTTCCTTCATTATTTTCATTTTCTTCATTCAAAATCTCGCACAAACAAAGTTCGCAGCTCGAGGCTCGAAGCTATATCTACGAACCACAGATCAAAGCCCTACCAAGCCAGCAGCCAGAGTCCTGTAGCTTGAAGTTTGTGGCTTGCAGCCTAAAGCTGTGTTCCATTTCCCAAACCATATGTATACCTTTGTTTATGCTCTTGTCATTACCCACTCCACGGGGAACCGGAATTGCCATATCAGGCGAAGTTGTCGATCTGAAAAATTTGCTGTCCACCGTTCAACATATCAAAAGTTCAGTGGATAGAGAAAGTCATCCGCATTACATCATACTAAATACATTTGAAAGTGAAATTGAAAACGCCCAAAATGGGAATAGAATTATTTCCGGAAAAATAAAAGGTTTTCGGTATTTCTGGACCGATATAATTCTGGTCATTGCCATACTGCGATACAGAGCGGGATATATGGAAACCAACGCAACACATCAATCTTCATTGCGTGAATTGGAACAATGCACCTTACAGGCGATGCATCAATTGGATCCGGTGACTACCTCCAAGCTTTCCAGCCTGGTGCAGCAAGGCATGGATGTAAATGATCCCTATTTATTGCAGGTAATGGAAAATGTGAATGTATTGCATTTGATGAATCCTGCAGGAAAAAACAGATTTAAGAAAGTTTATGGTTTTTTTGAAGAGTACTTTAACCGATATTCCGAAGTGCATGCAGAATTTGTAGCACATTTAAAAAAGACGGCGAAACAATTAAAATGTGAACCTACAGATTTAAGAGCCGAAGATTTGGAATTGCCCGAAGAAGGGGAGTGGTAATCATTCAGTCATTCAGACCTTTACCCTGCATAATTTTCTCTATATATTTTTCAATTCTGGATATTCTGGTTTGGCTTTGCTTGGGGGCAGAAAAAAACAAAAGATAAGCCCGCTGTCTGCCGGGAGTTAATGACTCAAAAGCAGATTTTAATGCAGAATTCTTAGCAGTTATTTTCTGAAATTCCTCCGGGATATCAAATTCTTCGGGTTTTTTAAATGGAACTTTTAAACCGGATTTTTCTATTTCTATCGCTTCAAAAATGTAAGCTTTTAATATGGGTTCCAGTTTTTCAATTTGCTGCACATTTGTAAACGGTATAATACGCGCAGACTGGGTGTTTTCTCCGGGCTGAACCAGAAGTTTGTGTGAGTCACTTAACAATACACCTTTAAAAAAACTCAACACACAGGTATCCTTCAAACCGCCTATGATGGATATATTATTTTTGTGGTAAGAATAACATGGGGATCCCCATTTTAAATCTTCTTCCAACATACAATCCAGCAAAATCATTCTGAGTTTTTCAAGCTCTGGCTGCCATTTATCCAATTTGTTGAAATAAGCGTCAACCTTTGTATTCATTTCTTCTCGCTGATTTCAAGATCATTTAATCCCTTACCTTCCAAAATATGCGGCATATATTTTTCTATTCTGGCTTCCCTGGTTTTGGATTGTTTGGGTGCGGAAAAATGCAGAAGATAAGCGCGCTGTCGTCCTGGGGTGAGCGATTCAAATGCATTTTTTAATGCGGGTATCGCTTCCAATTTGTGCTGAAATTCTATCGGCATTTTAAATTCAGTGGTTTTTTTAAGTTCTACTTTTAATCCGGCTTTTTCCACTTCTGTTGCTTCAAAAATATAAGCTTTAATGATGGCTTCTTTTTCCTCTATTTCCTGTGCATTGGTAAAACGCATTTGCCTGGCCGCCTGAACGTTCTCTGTTTGCTGGATTAACAATCCATAATCGTCTTTTAGTAATGCTCCTTTAAAGAAAAGAATGGCACAGTACTCTTTAAATACATGAATCAATACAACATTTGTTTTATTCCAGGTGTATGCAGGGCAACCCCATTTTAATTCCTCGATCAATCCACAATCCAGAATAATGGTACGCAACCGTTCCAACTCTTCCTGCCATTGTTTGGCCTTGTTAAAATAGAAATCAACCCTTGGATTCATGGGTGTAATTT
>JGI24126J20157_1000277_pt1 | contig 21600 bp, 24 predicted proteins | sample SubbioR12Aug_8Ca_FD_20157 | JGI IMG/M metagenome (IMG submission 20157)
TATACGCCCGCCGAGATTGATAAGGCAGGGCTCTCCGTGCAGGGTTCGCGCGGGCCGTATGACAGGTTTCGCTCGCGCATCATCTTCCCACTCGAAGATGCTACGGGCCGCGTGATCGGGTTTGGCGGGCGTATTTTCGGTGAAGCGTCAAAGAGTGCAGAGGCTGCCAAATATATTAATACACCACAAACACCGCTCTACGATAAGTCGCGATATTTGTATGGTTTTGGTAAGGCAAAGTCACAGATTCATCACCACAAGCGCGCGGTAATCGTTGAAGGATATATGGACTGCATCATGTCGCATCAGGCGGGTGTCACTAATACGGTTGCGGTATCAGGTACCGCGCTCACTGACTCGCATATGGGTATATTGCGCCGTCTGACGGATACGGCGATCTTTTCATTTGATGTGGACGTCGCGGGCGTTGAGGCATCACGGCGCGCGGTAGGTTTAGCTCACAAGCATGACTTTCATGTACGCATCGTGCCGATTGAGGGCGGCAAGGATCCTGCGGATATTGTGATGCAAAGTTCTGCGCGTTGGCGCGAATTTGTCGATGGTTCGGTAGAGAGTATCGCGTTTTTCCTCAAGCGCGCGTCTGCGGGTCTATCGCCATCCGATCCCATCGCCAAGAAAAAAATAGGTGAGGAGATTTTGCCGCTGGTCGCTGACCTGCCAAACGAGATAGAAAAATCACACTGGGTCTCCGAGCTCGCACGCGTGCTGGGTGTACGCGAAGATGCGCTGTGGCGCGAGCTCGGCAAGTATAAGGCGGGTTCCTCTGAGGCGCCCGCATTTACCCAAGAGGCACGCGTTGCCCCCGAGGTCGCGCAATCGCGCAAGGCCAAGCTCGAAGAGCGCATGGCTGGCTATTTACTCCTTGAGCCGCAGTTAGCGGCTTTAGGCGATCTCCCAGAACGTCATGAGTGCGCCCTTGCAGTGACAGCGGAGATATTTTCTGCTTTGACAAAGCGCGCTCCCTCGGCTACGATTGAGGAGATTTTAGGAGAGTTTCCAGAAGATGTGCGGGGCGCGGCAAACCGCTATCTCTTGGAAGCAGAAATACTCTCGGGGCACTTGCCCGATCGCAGTGAAGAATTTGCCGGTCTGCTACATTCGTGGCGCGAGTTATCTATCAAGGACAAGTTGATCCGCCTTCGTGAAGAGATCGCTGAGCTCGAACGTGTAGGTGATCGTGAGGCATCGAATGCTTTGATGGCAGAGTTTCAAACGCTTACTACTCATTTAGCAACCGCAATACATCATTTAAACTATGGCGACCAAAAAGGCAAAAAAGAAAAGCGCTAAGCCAAAAGCAAAGCCAAAGATTAAAAAAACTCCCGTCAAAAAAACTAAGCCCAAAAAAGCGGGTAAGACAAAAACTGCGCCCAAACAAGAAAAAAAGAAACTCACACTTGAGGCGCAGATGGATGAGCTTGTGGGCAAAGGTAAGGCGCGCGGGTTTATCACCTACAAAGAAATTTTAGGCGCATTCCCAACCATCGAAGACAATATTATGCTCCTCGAAGATTTATATTCACGTCTTGCGACAGGTGGCGTTGATGTGTTGGAAGCCCAAGAGCTCATCGAGGTAGACGAAAAAGCGCCTGCCGCAAAAAAAGGCAAGCGCGCCTCGGCCATCCCACGCCTTGAAAAAGATAGCTCGCAGGACTCGGTACAAATGTATCTGCGTGAGATCGGGCGTATTTCGCTCTTGAAGGGCGAAGAAGAGCGCCAACTCGCGATGCGCATTGAGAAGGGCGACGAAGATGCCAAAAGCCGTCTTACGCAGGCAAACTTGCGTTTGGTGGTTTCTATTGCCAAGCGCTATGTAGGTCGCTCATCGAACCTCTCACTTCTTGATTTGATTCAAGAGGGCAACATTGGTCTTTTCCGTGCGGTAGAAAAGTTTGATTGGCGCCGCGGTTTTAAATTTTCAACGTATGCGACGTGGTGGATCAGGCAAGCCGTCACGCGCGCCATTGCTGATCAGGCGCGCACTATTCGTATTCCGGTGCACATGGTAGAGACTATTTCAAAGTTTCAGCAGGTGCGCCGCCGCTTGACCCAAGACCTTGGTCGCGAACCGTTACCTGAAGAGATTGCATCCGAGATGATGCTACCGGTAGAAAAGATTTACTACATCATGAAGATCTCACAGGATCCCGTATCACTCTACACACCGGTAGGCGAGGACGAAGAAGATTCAACACTCGGCGATTTTATTGAAGATGACAAGATGCTCTCGCCATCAGAGGAGACTTCACGCGGTTTGTTGCGCGATCATATCAATGACATCATCAACGATCTCTTGCCGCGTGAACAAAAGATTCTCAAGCTTCGCTTCGGACTCGATGACGGTATTGTGCGAACTCTTGAAGAAGTAGGCAAAGAATTTGGCGTCACGCGTGAGCGCATCCGCCAGATTGAAGCCAAGGCCATCGAAAAAATCCGTCAGCACGAAAGCGCTAAAAAGATCCAAGGATACTAATTTTTTGCCGCATGTCCGCCAAAGCGGTTGCGGAGGGCAGATAAGATTTTGCCCGTATAGCTTGGGTTTTTTTCTGACTCAATTCGAAATTGAAGTGCGTCTTCGATTACTTTTGCTTTGATGTTCATTTCGCGTGCAGCATCCACTGTCCACATGCCCTCACCAGTATGCGCGACTGAGCCTGAGATTTCTAGCAGATCGTCGCCATAGATTTCGAGTGCATCTTGGAGCCAGCCCGTAAGGCGCGATTCGATGACACTTCCGTGGTTATAGATCGCAGCTATCTCTGAGAGATCAAGTTTGTAATCTGATGCTTTGAGTATTGCAAAACCTTCGGCAAGTGCTTGCATCATGCCATACTCAATACCGTTGTGTACCATTTTTACAAAATGCCCCGCACCCGCGCTACCCGCATATACATAGCCGCCGCCTACCGCCAAATCTTGAAAGAGTCCTTCAAGTTTTTCAAATACCTCACGCCTGCCGCCAATCATAAGTGATGCGCCGTTGCGCGCACCCGCAGGCCCGCCCGAAGTACCGATATCAAGAAATTCAATGCCAAGTTTTTCGAGCGCTTGCGCGCGGCGTTGTGAGTCTTTGTAGAGCGCGTTGCCACCGTCGATAATTGTGTCGCCTTTGTCGAGCAGCGCCGAGAGCCCGCTTTTACCCAAGATGACTTCTTCAGTCGTACTACCTGCGGGTGTCATCACCCAGATGATTTTTGGTGAGGGGAGGATATTCGCAAGATCTTTGAGCGATGGGGCGATTTCAATGCCACTAAGCTCGCCTGCAAATGCGGGGTCATACGCTACGACGCGCCAGCCTTTTTCTGCAAGACGCAGCGCGAGGTTTTTGCCCATCTTGCCAAGACCTATAATGCCAATCGCACGTTCCGTGCTAGAAATGCTTTCGCTCCAGCGCTCAACGCGCGATGCCTCTTTGGTGATATCAGTAGTATCGGGCGCATAGGAGGCGAGTGGTACCGCACCCGTGCGCCACGCATCAATAATAGGATCGGTAAAACGCCACATGGCTTTAATCTCTTCGGTTGAGAGAAAGAGTGTCTGATCGCCCGTGATGCAGTCGCGGAGCAGTTTTGCATACTCTTCGACATACTGCGTTTTGCGCTTGCTATCACGATAAAGAAAATCGAGCGCGCGCGGTTCAGTACCAAAATCAAAACCGGGTTTTTTTGACCAAAATGCCACACGTATTGCCTCATGGGGTTCGAGTGCGAAGGTGACGGTATTTTTGTGATGCGGTCCGTCAGCAGGGCAAAAACATGGTGTAGTGTGGCGAAAGGTGACGATAATCTCTTTTTGCGCGGGGCCAAGGCGCTTACCGCTTTCGATAAAGATTGGTACAGACCTCCACGCCGGAGCTTTGAGATACGCGCGTATTTTAAAATAGGTCTCTACATCAGAATCCGCCGATACTCCTGTAATTGATCGGTATCCTATGTACTGCGCGCGAAACGTTGCCTCGGGGATTTCGGCGGGCGAGAGTGTTTTGAGTTCTTCTAAAATCTCCGCGCGCTTTTTGCGGATAGCACCATGATCAAAGCTTGCGGGCCGGTCCATAGTGACCAAGGCCAGCATTTGGAGTAAGTGGTTTTGTCCTACATCGCGCAGCGCACCGACGCTTTCATAAAACATGCCGCGCTCTTCTACGCCGATGCTCTCATGTACGCGTATATCAATGCGTTCGATAAAACGGTTTGACCAACTATTCTCAAAAAGATTATTTGAAAACCGGAAGGTCAAAATATTTTGCAACATCTCTTTGGCGAGATAATGATCGATGCGATAGATTTGCTCTTCGCGATAAAGCGTGCCCAAGAGTGCATCGAGGCGTTCGGCGGTCGCTAAGTCTTTACCAAACGGCTTCTCGACGATAATACGTGTCCAGCCTTCCTCCGGACTGCAGGGCTCAGTGAGGCCTGACGTTGAGAGATTGCGCGCGAGCGTCTCAAAAAAGTCAGGAGGCACGGCTAGATAAAAAAGCTTATTGGAGCATACACCCCATTGCTCATCGATAGCAGTAAGGCGCTCTGCTATTTTTTTGTAGTCTTCTTCGCGCTCAAAGTGTCCCTCGGCGTATTCAAATGATTCAAGAAACGCCGCGGATTTTTTTATATCAATCTTTTGCTTTTCTAATATAGCCGAGACATGCGCGCGGAACTCTTCGTTTGTGAGTGTTTTGCGCGCAACGCCGAGTACGCGAAACATCGAGGGGAGCACGCCCTGCTCATTGAGTAGGTGGAGGGCGGGGACGATTTTACGCGCCATGAGGTCACCCGTAGCGCCAAAAACGACGAATACGGTAGGGATATTTTTTGCGGGATCAATAGGCATAGGGGTACTGTAGCGTATCAACCGCCTGCCTGCCAGATGCGTACGGCATCGAGTGGGTAGACAAGCATGAGAATATTGAGCGTAAGGTTATCGCGTATGAGCCACAAGACGCCGAGCTCTAAGATAAGAACTGCGGCGACGGACGCCCAGCCCGGCGTGCGCCATGCAAAGAAAAATCCAAATATCATAAAGAGCGTGTCAGAGAGTGAGTTGAAAATACTATCACCGTAGTAATCAAACGAGATGGTCACTGAGCGGTAGCGGTTGATGATAAACTCAGTATTTTCCAAAATCTCCCAGCCCGCCTCTACTACGATGGCGATAGCAAGCATGGCGGCGAGTGACATGGGTATTTTTTTACGAACAAACCACAAGATCCAGAAAAAGCCAACGCCGTGCAAAAAATGCGAGGGCGTATAGATGTCAGCAAATTGCTGTGACATCTGTGAGTTCAGATACACGCCACCCCACAGGCCAATGTCGCCACACTTACAAAACGGTGTACGATCCATCGAGAATAATATAATTCCCTGAATCGCGATGAGCGCGATTGATATGAGAACAAGCGTTTTGGTACGAATACTCAATGGCATACATATAGTATAGAGCGTATTATGGACAAAGAAAAAGCTATGTTAGATCGAATCGTAATAAGTTACGAGTCAGTAGGGCTCCATGGTATAGAAAGGTCTCATAAGGCTTATTCGTCTATAACAAAAAAATAACGTTATGATAGATCCAAAAATGAAAGACGCAGACGCCCAAAATGCGGATGCTAAAGCTGTAGACGCTGAGAAAAAGGCAGGCGAGACGCATCAGGTAGCAGCGAAAGAGCATGTAGAGAAGGCGGCGGAACATACCGAAAAAAGCAATCAGAAATAATCCGTAGCTATAAAAAAACATCTCCAGAAATGGGGATGTTTTTTTTATATCTTGCTCCGTGGCATGGATGAGTGACCGCAAAGAGTAAACGACTTTACTCTTTGCCCCACCGTTCATTAGACTTGACATCAAAGCTCCGGCGGCAGGATTCGAACCTGCGACCATCTCGTTAACAGCGAGCCGCTCTACCACTGAGCTACGCCGGAATAATATGCTCTCAATCATACGGCACATCCACAGGAATTTCAAGCAGGTAGTGTACAATAGAAGGTACTACTATGCTGCGCGCTTTTGCTGTTTTTCTATCACTCGCAGGGCTCTTGTTTGCTGCCTTTGTGTTTGTGATGCTGGTCGGTGATAGCTTAGGGTTTGCGGTCTCTGATCGACTTTTGAGCTCCGTTTTCCCTATCACCATAAGTACGCCCGATCTTCACAAGGCCTACATGACTGAAAAGGTCAAGATACTTATCGTGCCGGGGCATGACAATGACTACGGGGGCGGCGAGTGGCGCCATATACGCGAATCCGACCTGACGCTCGAGGCGGCACGTAATCTCGAGGTATATTTTAAAAAAGATCCGCGGTTTGAGACTATTACCGCGCGTGATACCGCTACGGGCAAGTATGCACCTGTTTTTCAAGATTATTTTGCCAAGCATCGCGATGATATTATTGTTTTCAAAAATATCGCGATAAAAAAGATGGAAACGCTCAAGGCGCATAACTTTTTGAGCCGCAATGTATCGATTGAGCGCAATAGTGTGACGAGCGAGATTGCGTTTCGTTTGTACGGTATCAACAAGTGGGCCAATGAAAATGACATCGATATTGTCTTGCATATACATTTCAATGATTATCCGGGGCATCGCGGTCGCGTGGGCGATCACACGGGCTTTTCAATCTATGTACCAGAGCGGCAGTATGGCAATGCCGATGCCAGTAAAGATCTTGCGCGTACGCTTTTTGATACATTAAAAAATACGGTTGGTCCCAGCACCTTACCACTCGAGCGCGACGGCATCATCGAAGACCAAGAGCTCATAGCGCTTGGTGCCAACGGCTCACTCAAGAGTGCGTCAGTACTCATTGAATACGGTTATATCTACGAACCGCAGTATGTCTATGCGGCAACGCGCGCGCCCATGATGCAGGAGCTTGCATTTCAGACCTATCGCGCAGTCAAAAAACATTTTGAGAAAAATTCGCCCTCGTATACTATTACCCAGACGGCACTCTTGCCGCACCGCTGGTCTGATGGACTTGAACGCGGCCTCAAGGGTTCGGCGAGCGTGTTAGCACTGCAGGCGGCCCTCAAAAAAGACGGCCTTTATCCGCCACCTGGTAAATCACTCGTTGACTGTCCGCTCACGGGATCGTTTGGCGCGTGTACCGAGCTTGCGGTGCGTATGTTTCAGCGGCGTCACGCCGCAGAAGTCCTCGGCGGCGCAGAGCCCACGGGCCGCGTGGGCGTGGCGACCGCCAAAAAACTCAACGAAATATTTGGTCGGCCCTAGGCGGCCTTAAATTTTTCTTTAGCTATTTTTTGTAGTATTTTCTCCACGCGTTTGATCGCGTCAGGGTCGTGGATTGAGAGGAGTGAGGCGGTTTTATTTTTCTTTTTGAGCGCAGTGATTATTTTTTTGAGTTCTTTATCATTTTTTGTATCGCTCTTGCTGACAAAAAGATATTCGGTTTTTTCCAAAAGTTCTTTACTGTGGCGGCCCAGCTCTTTGCGGATCACGGTATAGTCACTTGCTGGGTCTTCTGATTCAGCAGATATAAAATGAAACAGCACACGGGTACGTTCCACATGGCGCAAAAATTTAATACCGAGGCCCTTGCCCTCTGATGCGCCTTCGATAAGGCCGGGGATGTCGGCAAGTATCAGGTCATACCAAACGCCGAGGTGTGGCTCGAGCGTGGTAAATGGATAGTTCGCAACCCTGCTCTGCGCGCGCGTGAGCTCATTGAGCAGACTTGATTTGCCTACATTGGGAAATCCTATGAATCCCACATCAGCGATGAGCTTGAGCTCGAGGCGCAAGTTGGCCTCTTCGCCCGGCAGTCCCGGTTGAAATTGGGTTGGTGTGGTATTGCGGGATGATCTGAAATGAAAGTTGCCCTTGCCCCCGAAGCCGCCCTTTGCGATGACGATTTGTTCACCGATATGGGTTAGCTCGTGATCGGTTTTTTTGGTCAGATTATGGATGACGGTGCCCACGGGCACTTTGAGTATCAAATCTTCACCCTTGTGGCCATCGCGAAACTGGTCGCGGCCAAAAAGCCCGTCCTCCGCTGACAGTTCTTTTTTGTAGCGAAACTGATTGAGCATTGAGAGATCAGAGACCCCCTCAAAGATCACATCACCGCCGTGCCCCCCTGATCCGCCTACCGGCCCGAGCGACATGGCGTTTTTGTTGAATGCGACAGAGCCCTTACCACCTTTGCCTGCGCGCACTTTTATGGTTACATCATCAACAAGCATATGCGCGCCCAGTATAGCGCGGATGGCGGCTTTCCAGAAGGGTTCGGGGGCGATATGATAGGTGAGTCACAAAATTGGCGCATAACCGTTATGTAATATGAATGAAGATAATCGAAGTAAAAAAAAGGATCCACGTGAGCTTATAGCTCGCGCCAAAGACGGCGACCGCGATGCGTTCGGCGAACTTTATGCTGAATATTTTACCCCCATCTGGCGCTATATTTTTTATCGCGTTCGTTCGCGTGAAGAGACGGAAGATATCGTGCAAAATGTATTCATCAAGGCATTTCAGTCGGTTAGCCGTTTTGAACAGCAAAAAGTAGATCCACTCGCGTACTTTTATACGATTGCACGCAACACCTTGATTGATTATTGGCGCAAGAAAAAAGATGTGCCGATAGAACATGCAGCTCTCATCCGCGACAATGATGCCGATCCGCACGAGCTTGTCTCAAAGATGGAAAGTCGTACGCTCGCGCACAACGCGATCGCAAAGCTTGAGGGTGATCAGCGTGAAGTGATCGTATTGCGGTTTATCAACGATATGTCCGTGCGCGAGACCGCGCATATTATGGGCAAGACAGAGGCAGCGGTGCGCCAAATGCAGCTCCGTGCGCTCAGAGCATTGCGCGGACAATTTACCAAGGAGATTTCATGAATAAAAACATCCACCACAACTCCATGACCGAAGAGCAGCTTGATCGAGTATTGAGCTTGTTTGAGGCGGGCGCGCATCCCGAAGACATTATAAAGAAGTTTCCCAATTATCGTGATGAGGTGATTGAGACGTTGCGTGCGGTAGAAGTGATGGCGCGTGATGCGCACCACGAGATGCCACCCAAGGTGCTTCTTTCCAGCATCATTGACCGCGTCACACAAACCGCGCCTACTCGTTATTCAAAGCGAGGAGTTTCCTCGATTATTGGCTCATTGATATATGCATTTGATGTCGTCTCGGCACACGCGCGTATCGCGGTACCTGCTGCGGCCGTAGCATTATTACTCGTGATATTTATAGCAAATCGCCCCGGTGATCCGGCGAAGGCTCCAGAGTTCACAGGGCTCTCACAAATCGCCCAAGACGCGGTTACGAGCGAAAGTCAGCAGGGTACAGGCGATGATGCTGGTATGGCCATGAAGTCAGGTCTTGCGCCACAGATGATGGCCATACAGGCAGCACCTCCCGCAACGGGCAATGCTGATGACGCCCTTGCGGCCTTCTCTGAGAGTTTCTCAGAAGAAGAGGCACTCTTGGCTTCGGGTGATGGCGATATCGCAGGGTTTATTGCCGACGACGGCGCAGATGCATATCAAAACTTTTATGCGGAAGAACAATAAAACAACCCAATATATAGCAGTTGCTCTCATGGCGCTTACTCTTGGGGGTCCTTTGGGTGTCGCAGCGCAAACTACAACCTCGACGCCAAACAGCAAAGATTTTTGTGATCGCCTTAGTGGTATTTCTACCAATATCGAAAAACGCATTGGCAGTCGTGAAGAACAATTTCGTCGGCTCAAAGATAATCGTCTCGAGAAGTTTCTCAAGCATGCATCGTCAACTGCCGAGCGCCTTGATGGTACGCGCGACAAGTGGGATGAAAATCGTAAAGAGCACTATGCGAAATTACTTGAGCGCGCCGATACTGACGCCGAAAAACAAGCGGTAGAAAAATTTCGTGCCGCGATGGATGCTGCCGTAGCCAAACGTCGTGCAGCGATCGATGCGGCAATCAATACCTTCCAAACGGATGTAAAAAATATGCTCGGCTCTCGCAAGGGCGGACTTGAGAAAGCAGCCGCTGATTTTCGCACCAGAGAGAAAGTAGCAATAAAGGAGGCGCAAGATGCTTGTGCATCGGGTAAGCAGATAAAAGATATTCGTCAAACATTCAATAAAAAACTACAAACTCTACAGCGCACCTTTGAGGGTGACCGCAAGGATGCCAACCGTCTCGGTGTAGGTCTCGACGGTCTCGCGCGTAAACGCACGGAGGCATTTCGTGAAGCGCGCGAAGCATACGAGAGCGCCGCGCGAAAAGCACGCATTGATCTTAAAGCGGCACTTGGCGAATAAAACAAATATATATGAAAAGGTCCCGCGCCGTGATGGCGAGGGACTTTTTTATTGTGTCGGAGCCGCACGTCTCGTGAGGGGGAGAGGAGGCGCCCCCTCCGTTTGGCGTGCGGCTCCGGTCCGGAGCGTGTGGGTGATACGTGGGGTGAAGCTGCTCCGAACGCGTAGATCTTAGTGGTGGCGGTTGCTTTGGTAGCGAACCTCCGTCCAGCAGAGCGCGGACATGACCACGAGCACGAATCCCACCAGTCCGATGACAAGAATTGAGTTCATCCCTGCGCCCCCTTTCTTCTTTTACTGTGGCACGAGTGGCGGAGTTTTTCAAAAATCCTGTGCATATTGACTTATATATAAAAAATGGTATTGTTTTATCTGGTAATGTTCCAAAGGAGGACCTATGGCAAAAGCCGAAGTGTTTTGGTTCGTAGAGCCGCTCGATGCTCATACGAACGAAGTAATCTCCAAGGAGGCCGTAAGCTACGGTCTTTCGGAGGAGCGCAATCTTCGTCCTCGGAATGGCGAGCGACCTCTCAATATGTGGCGGTGCAGGCATCTTTTCATCGAGCGCCTTAAGGGCTCCAAGCGAGACCTCGATCTGCGCTTTCGCGTCTACAGTCAGCGCGGGCCTTCGGGGCCCTTACGCGAGACCAACCTGCCTCGGCGCAAGGGCATCTCGCGCAAGGTGCTGGGCGAGGCACGAGCCATCACGCAGCGTGTGCGTAACCGGGCTTCCTAATCAACAGGAAGCCCATTTTTCATATATACGGGGTGCGGTATACTAAAGGTAGGTTACTTTCATTGCTAAAGGTCGATGCTTTTACTAGACCTTTCTCTCTATTTTATTAAATGAAAGCGCTTCATATGGTTGCGTTCATTCTCCTCGTCGTTGGTGGCCTGAATTGGGGGCTGCAACTCTTCGGCTATGAGGTTGGCGCAAAATTTTTAGGCGGCATGGATTCAACTCCCGCCAAAGCGGTTTACGCGCTCGTGGCACTCTCGGCACTATTTGAACTTGTGACACACAAGTCAAACTGCAAGATGTGTAACAGCTCGCAGACTATGTAACCTGATGCAAAAACACTCGGAAACTACCCCCGGGTGTTTTTGTTTTTATTTTTTTAGAGGCTCTTTTTTCTTGTGCTAGGCAACTAGGTTTGTGCGAGTATGATGAGCCAAGACACTCAAGAGCTATATAATCCACTTTGCGTTTGGCAGATATCGAGGTACTATAGAGGTATGAATAAAAAGATTCTCGGCGGTGTTATAGTTTTCGGCATCGTTCTTTTCATTGGCTTCCTTTCTCTATGCAAGGACGACTGGTGCATGATGTTTGCGTGGCAAAAGACCCAACTAGTTTCGAGTTTTGATGATTGTGTGCAGCGCGGCTTTCCTGTAACCGAATCCTATCCGCCACAGTGCCATGCGGGTTCAAAATCATTCACCAAAGATGTTGGCAACGAGCTCGCGAAGATTGATTTGATTCGTATAAATTGGCCTCGTCCTGGTGGCGCTATCAAGGCGGGTGTACCCCTATTGGTAAAAGGAGAGGCGCGTGGCAATTGGTTTTTTGAAGCTTCGTTTCCAGTAGTACTAAAAGACAGCGCTGGTACGATACTTGCTGATGGCATTGCCCAAGCACAGGGTGAATGGATGACGACTGAGTTTGTGCCTTTTGTTTCAACGCTTTCGTTCAAGACTCAACCCACAACCGATCATGGTACGCTGACCTTGCAAAAAGACAATCCTTCAGGTTTGCCTGAACATGATGATGCGCTCATCATCCCGCTTACTTTTGAGTAAGTCATACCTATCTCATTTTGATTAGAATATGAAAAGACACCGGTTTATCGGCTCGTTTGATCTTTCTAGCCCTCAGCTTATCGTGCGTGACGGAGCGTTTTTCAATCAGTGTAAAAATGTTTTACGTCTGCGCGAGAGTGAAGAAATTATCATCGGCGATGGCAAGGGTCATGAGGCGCGCGCAAAAATTATTTCGTATGGCAAACGTTCCGTGTCGCTCGAGCTTGTAGAGCGTATGACGGTTGCGCGTGAAGTGCCGGTGGAAGTCACGCTTTTTGCGTCGATGCTTAAACACGAGCATTTTGAGTTTGTAGTCGAAAAGGCGACTGAGGCGGGTGTTGCGCGCATTGTGCCTATTGTGACGGCGCGCACAGTCAAAAAAGGCATGAAACGCGAACGTCTAGAGACGATTATGCGAGAGGCAGCTGAGCAATCAGGGCGCGCGCATACGCCGGTTCTTGAAGATATTACGACTCTCCAAGATGCCTTGTTCACAGCAAAAGAATCGGGGCGCATGGTATTTTTTGATTATTCAGGTGTTACGCTTGCTGATATACCAGTCGCGCACGCAGGATCAACGCTCGCAGTATTTGTGGGGCCGGAAGGCGGTTGGGATGCTCCAGAAGTCGCATTGGCGCGAGATGCAGGATGTACGATAGTAAGTCTGGGTGGGCTCGTACTGCGCGCAGAGACCGCCGCCGCCATCGCTGTCTATTTGGGCGCGCACGGACTTTTGTGAATAGCGCCGATTTGAGTCAGTATGATTATCAACTACCCGAATCTCTGATCGCGAAGCGGCCTATTGGCAGGCGCGACCGGTCAAAATTATTTGTGTATGACACAGTTACTGACTCAATTTCGTTCGATGAGTTTCGAAATATCGCGCAGTATCTTCCTGTAAAAACATTACTTGTACTTAATGAGACCAAGGTAGTGCCCGCGCGCATTACACTTTTTAAAAAAACAGGTGGCAAAGTAATAACGCTTTTACTTATCAACGAATGGCAGACGGGCGACTTGATCAAAGTGCTTGTTGATCGCAAAGTAATTGTTGGCGATACACTGCATGCTGATGCGCGCCATACATTTGAGGTGGTACGCCAAGAGGGGAAAGTGTTTTTTCTCAAGCCCAAGAGTTCGCGCGAATCACTCATAAGATTTTTATCAAAAGTTGGCGAGACGCCGATACCAAAATATCTTGCAGGTGATGGTATGCCTGAGCGCGTTCTGCGCGAACGGTATCAGAGTGTGTTCGCAAAGCGCGCTGCGTCAGTCGCAGCTCCTACCGCGTCATTGCATTTTACACCAAGTGTTTTTAATTCACTCAAGAAAAAACATATCGAGTCTGCTCGCATAGCACTCCACGTGGGTATGGGCACCTTTGCGCCTTTTGGTGAGCATGAGTTACGCCGTAAAAAATTATTTACCGAATATTATGAAATCTCTCCTACTGCCGCGCGCCGCATCAATCATCAGAAGCAAACTGATCACTCCATCATCGCTGTGGGCACTACGGCTACGCGAGCGCTTGAGAGTGCGGCGCGCGCCGGTGTTGTGCGGGCTGGCAAGGACTCTACTGATATCTTTATCTACCCACCGTTTCGATTTCATATCATTGATGGATTGATTACCAATTTTCATCTGCCACAGTCATCTCTTATGTTGCTTGTCGATGCGCTCTTGCAGCACAAACACGCAAAGCGCCGTATTACGGATTTGTATAAAATCGCTATTCGCAAAAAGTTTCGGTTTTATTCATTTGGCGATGCCATGTTGATTCGGTAGCATAGAGATATGTTTGCTGTTCCATTTGAGTCGATTCTAGGAGCTCTCGGGTACGCGGGTGTTTTCTTATTGATGATAGTAAATGGCTTTATCAGCTTCCCATCAAGCCAGATTCTCTACATTGTCGCTGGGTATTTTGCGTCACTCGGGCACCTCAATATTATCGCAGTCTCGGTTGTGGGTGCACTTGGCAATACGATCGGCAATATTATTCTCTATGAGGTGGTGCGAGCATACGGACTCGGATATATCACCAAATGGGCGATGTTCCCCGAACGCGAAGTAAAAAAAGTAGTATTTGCGTTTCGCAGGCGCGGCGCATGGTTTTTATTTTTAGCAAAGATGTTGCCAGCTATCAAAGTATTCGCACCGATCCCCGCAGGATTGTCGCGCATGCATCGTGCGCTTTTTGTGCCGATTATTTTTGTATCATCGTTGCTGTGGTCGTTGATTTTTTTGGCTATCGGATATTTCTTCGGCAAGACTGAAGATGTTTTCGGTGCGTACGCGCTCGTGCTCTCGCTCATAGCGCTCGTGGTAGTCGGTATCTTCTATAAGTATATGAATAGCAAGGAGGTGATAGAGGCTCTTGAAAAAGAAAGCCGCCACTAGGTGGGTGGCGGTTTGCGATGCTGATGATAGTTCTCGTAGCGCGTGATAACGCGAGTGTGTCTGCATGTCACACAACACTCAGTGGTATGGACCTCGTCCCAACTCACGTAAAGTCGGCCGAGTTCAGGCATATCGCGGATCGCTGAATCTTCGCGGCGCGAGATACGCTTGGCAGAAATGATGCGCATATCGTGGTAGCCGTAAGGCGAGCACGGTTTGCAGATTTGTGCGCGTGAGCAGTTGAAGAACAGTGAGCATTCCCACAGGGCTGCGAGCAGCCCCGCGATCACGATCATGATAGTCATCGAGGGCGCTCCTTTCTTTCTTGGTTTTAGAAGCTTTTGACTAAAAAGTCAATCTCTTGCATAATTTTACCTTTGGAGTATAGTGATAATAAAGTTCTCTGATGGGGAGGTGTATAGTGGATGTTGTAGTTCGTACAAGGGTTATCGATTCACCACATGATGCGACCGCCACGCCTATCGGGTCGGAATTTATCTTGCCTGAGCAATTTTTTGGCAATATCGTACAAAGTGGGAGCCGCAGTGCGGAAGACAACAGCGAACTTCGGCTTATGCTAGCGGTTCTCGAAGACGCGGTGTTTATATACCAGAAGCCAGCATTGGGTCAATCAAAAGCAGGGCGCAAGCGTAGAGCTTTCTGGGAGGTGGAGGAGTGGATAGGGAGTAATGACCTTTCGTGGCCGTACTCCTTTCTCAACATCTGTAGGGCGCTATCCATCGATCCGGACTACCTTCGCGAAGGCCTCAGGCGTTGGCGGAGGACGTACCAGAATGCTCCACGAATACAACGACTTCGTCGAATTGCAGGGCGCCGTACACAGGTGACCGAGGTGCGCAGTCGTCGCGGGCGACAAGCTGTCTGAAAGACAGCTTTTTTCTTTGTCCGTTTTTCTGCGGTATGTGATACTAAACGCATGGCAGATTCACTGCTCGATAAAAAATGTGTGCCGTGTGAGGGTGGTACCCAACCCCTTACGCGCGCGGAGGCAATCCGCCAGATATCCGATCTCCGTGCCACGTGGGATTTGGCGCCCGATGCTACCAAGATCTCATGTGATTTTGAGTTCGGTACTTTTCGTGATGCTATTGGTTTTGTAAATAAGGTTGCAAATCTTGCGGAAGAGGAGGGTCATCATCCTGATATTCATATTTCATATAGTATTGTGACCATTGAGCTTTGGACGCATGCAGTCAAAGGCCTTTCGGACAATGACTTTATCCTTGCCGCAAAAATAGAACATTTGCTAGGATAGAGCTATGGACATCATTGTAAACTATTGGGCGATACTAGCTGCGGGTGTTGCCAATTTTGTTATCGGCGGGTTTTGGTATTCGCCCTTGCTGTTTGCCAAGATGTGGATGATTGCATCAGGCAAGACCGAAGAAGATCTCAGAAAAGGCGGAAGGACTTCCGCGATGGCGTGGGGGTTTGTGGGCTCGATGCTCACAGCGTTCGTATTAGCGCACTTTGTTAAAATGCTCGGTATCACTACTGTCGGGGGTGCATTGCCACTCGCATTTTGGACGTGGCTCGGATATATCGTGACTACCAAGCTAGCCGATATGGCATTTGAAGGTCAGAGCAAAGTCACTTTTCTGATCTATGTCTCCTACCAACTCGTTGCCTTTTTAGTCATGGCGAGCATTCTGGCGCTTTGGGGATAGATGTTTTCTTTTCGTATCACAAAGAAATCAAAAAAATCCCGAGCACGTCTCGGGGTTTTGCATACCGCACACGGCGAAGTTGAAACTCCAGCATTTGTACCGGTGGCTACACGTGCGGTTGTTAAAACACTGACCTCGCAAGATGCGCTTGATGCGAACGCGCAACTTTTGATCGCCAATACGTTTCATCTCCATTTGCGACCGGGTGAGGCGGTGGTAAAGCGCGCAGGCGGGCTTCATAAATTTATGCAGTGGTCGCGGCCACTCATGACTGACTCGGGCGGGTTCCAGGTTTTTAGTCTCGGGTTCGGGCAAGATTTTGGTACGGGTAAAATTTTAAAAGAAAAAAGTGGTAAAGAAATAAAAAAAGGCACACAACCTCAAAAACTACGTATCACTGACAAAGGCGTCGAGTTTCGCTCGCCGATTGATGGCGCGAAAATTTTTATTGGTCCTCGTGAATCGATGCGTATCCAGGAACAGCTCGGCGCTGATATTATTTTTGCTTTTGATGAATGTACCTCGCCCATAGCCGATCGCGCTTACACCGAGCGGTCGCTTGAACGAAGTCATGCGTGGGCAAAGCTCTGTTTGAAATACAAAAAGAAAAACAAACAAGCGCTCTACGGTATTGTGCAGGGTGGCAAATTTGAAGATTTGCGAAGGGCGAGTGCGCGCTTTACGGGCGCATTGCCGTTTGACGGTATTGGTATCGGTGGTGAGTTCGGTGACGACAAGAGTGCTATGGCGCGTATGGTTGGCTGGGTGGTAGATGAATTGCCGGAGAGTAAACCGCGGCATTTGCTTGGTATTGGGTATCCAGAAGATATCGTGCCAATCGTTAAAGCGGGTGCGGATACCTTTGATTGTATTGTGCCCACGCACTACGCGCGCCGTGGGTTCGCCTATACGAGCACGGGCAAGTTTGATATGAAAAAAGTTGCGTATTTGCGTGACCAAAAACCGCTTGATAAAAAATGCGTGTGCGAGGTATGCAAAACGTATTCGCGCGCGTACATCACACACTTGTGGCGTGCCGGTGAGATGACAGCGATGTCACTTCTCTCAAAGCACAATCTTTTTTATTTCAACGCGACGGTCGCGCGCGTGCGCGAAGATATTCGCCGCGGCAAGCTATAGGTTGCCAAAACACTACTCGGCGTAGCATTATAGAAGACATGGCGATTTCGTATGATGAGTTTATAAAGACTGAGCTTCGAGTGGGCACGATTCGTGCCGCAGAACGCGTTGAAGGCTCTGATAAGTTGATTCGTCTTTCGGTTGATATCGGCGAGACTGATGAAGCGAGTATTGAGCGGCCGCGGCAAATTGTAGCAGGCATCGGTAAAGGATATACCCCTGAAGACCTTGTAAGCCGCCAGATTGTCGTGGTCATCAATCTTGAGCCTCGCAAGCTCATGGGGCTTGAAAGCCAAGGTATGCTGCTTGCTGCTGGCGCTGACGTACCCGTACTCTTAACGCCTGATAGGGAGGTGCCCCCAGGTTCTGTCATAAAATAATGAAAGCTTTAGAGATAGACAAATTACGTAAATCATACGGCTCTACGGACGCTGTTAAAGAAATCTCGTTCTCGATCGAACCCGGAGAATTTTTTGGTTTCTTGGGGCCCAACGGCGCAGGGAAGACAACCACGATCAAATGCATTACCGGTATCGCATCGTTTCAAGGCGGCACCATCAAAGTATTTGGTATCGATGTGGTCGCTGACTATCGCCGCGCGCGGACTAAGATTGGTTTGGCACCACAAGACTTCAATGTCGATATTTTCGCAAAGGCGAGCGATATCTTGTGGTATGTAGCTGGCTACTATGGTATTCCGAGTGCGCTTCGCAAAAAGCGCGTTGCTGACGCACTCGAACGGTTTGATCTTGGTTCGCACGCTGACAAGCGCTTTGAGGCGCTCTCGGGCGGGCTTAAGCGCCGTTTGATGCTCGCACGCGCCATGGTGCATGATCCCGATCTTTTGATATTGGACGAGCCAACGGCTGGCGTCGACGTTGAGATGCGCCATGACCTATGGCGATACCTCCAAGACCTTAACAAATCAGGCAAGACAGTTCTCTTAACCTCGCATTATCTAGAAGAAGTTGAGATGCTTTGTAATCGCATCGCTATCATTAGTGGCGGCAAGATTGCAGCTATCGGCGACAAGAGCGAATTTACGATGGGTGGCAAAAAGCTTGAGCAGACCTATTTAGAAGTAACCAAAGGAGTAAATGGCAATGGCACCAAATAGTATCAATTGGATAGCGCTCTATACTTTTGTCGCACGCGAGACGGGGAGAGTTTTTCGTATTTGGATTCAAACACTTGGTGCTCCATGGTCTAGTGCGTTTCTCTATATTCTTATTTTTGGTTTTGTGGTTGGTCAGCGCATCGATGAGATTAGCGGTGTGCCGTATATCGATTTTGTACTACCCGGACTTATTATGATGAATGTTATGATGGCGGCTTTTTCTCATACCTCGTTTGCACTCTACATTATGAAATGGATTCGTTCGATCGATGAGCTTTTGACCGCACCCCTTTCATATCTTGAGATGATTGCGGGCTTTATGATTGCGGGCGTGGTGCGTGCGGTGGTGACTGGCATCGGGGTGTATCTCATGGCGGTATTTTTCACCATCGCTACTATCAATAATTTTTTTCTCGCGCTTGTCTATATCGTAGCTATCTCGATTATTTTTTCTGCCGCCGGTATGTTGGTGGCACTTTGGTCAAAAAACTTTGAACAGCTTTCACTGCCAAGCATTTTTATCATCACGCCCCTGACATTCTTGGGCGGAGTATTTAACTCAATTGATATGATGCCGCCTACGCTTCAATGGATCGTGCGCATCAATCCATTTTTCTATTTTGTCGATGGGCTCCGCTGTTCAATGGTGGGCGTCTGTGAGGCAAATGCATGGATTGGCGCGGGTATCATCGCAGGACTCACACTCGGTCTCGGCTATTGGGTTTGGTACCTCTTCAAAATCGGCTACAAGATTCGCGAATAAATATGAAAAAAATTGCCGCACTCATTTTTATTCTTGCTATCGCCGGAATTGGTATTTATTTTTGGCCCAATATTCGTGGAGCGCTTTTTGCATTTTTGCCGCCTTCCGCAGATATCACCGAACAGATTCCCGAGACGGGCAAGGAACCGCCGCCGGGTACCAATAATACCGATTTTCCGCTCAGGCTTCCGCCAGGTTTTGATATTTCAATTTTTGCAAAAGATATTCCGGGTGCGAGAGATATAGCATTTGGTCCTGATGGCGCACTGTGGGTATCGCAAACGAGTGAGGGGAAGATCGCGCGTATCGCCATGCAAGATGGCAGGGCGGGTGAGCGGAAGACAGTATATACAAACCTCAATCGTCCTCACGGTATTACATTTGATTACCGTGAGCCGCAGGTGCTATATATTGCGACTGCCGGTGAGTTGTTACGTGTCGATACCGCGAAGGCGCAGGCACCCGCGCGCGTTATCCAATTACCGTCGGGCGGTAATCACAATTACTACTCACTGCGCTTTGGTCCCGACGGACGTCTCTATATTTCAATGGGCTCTACGTGCAATGTATGCGTTGAGCAGGACAAACGTCGCGCCACTATCTATTCACTCAATCCTGACGGATCAGATTTTAAGGAGTTTGCGCGTGGCCTGCGCAACGCGCCATTTTTTACATGGAGTTATGTTGATGGGCGCATGTGGGCGACCGAGATGGGTAGAGATTTATTGGGCGATGACACGCCGCCTGATGAAATCAATATAATAGAGCAGGGTAAAAATTATGGTTGGCCTATTTGCTACGGCAAAAATATTCACGACACTGATTTTGATAAAAATACCTATATACGCAATCCCTGTATGGAGCCGTTTGAAACTCCGTCATTTGTAGACTTGCCTGCGCACTCGGCGCCTCTTGGCCTTGGTTTTATCCCCGAAGAAGGATGGCCCGAAGAATATTGGTATGACCTGCTTGTCGCGTATCATGGATCGTGGAATCGTACGACACCTACGGGTTACAAAGTAGTGCGCATAAAATTAGACGCAAAAGGAAATTTTGAAGGCATCGAAGACTTTATCTCCGGCTGGCTCACACCCGATGGCGCGCTTGGTAGACCGGTGGGCATTCTCATCCAGCCTGGTGGCACCATGTATATCTCTGATGACTCCGCGGGTGTGATTTACAAAGTTGTGCGCACCGTATTGACGGAATAGTCAAAAAACTGTTTTCTTTTTAACGCTTGGACGGCCGTACCTCTTTTTTGCTAGTCTAGAAGTAATCGTTTTACTAGACTTACCTTTCCTATGACAAACAAAATTCTCATCGTCCTCGTCGTACTTTTTGTGGTATTTGGCGGTTATTGGTATATAGGGCGCAATAGTACGCAGCAAGAACAGTTTATTGTCGAGACGTTGTCAGAATCTACTACGGTCGCGGAGAATAAGACTATTGATACTGGGCACAAGACGGTGCTTGCCTCAGGCTCGACGTTGACCGTCAAAGGTGATCTACGCGTTGATGGTGCACTCGCATGTGAGGGCGGCGCACTCACCGCAATCGTCGACGGCGCACTCGATGTCGCGGGGCGAGTCGAGTGTATGCGCGGCGATGATGCTGATGGTGCTGGCATTACGCTCATTGCATCGGGTCCTATTACTTTCGGTAGTGATGCCGAGGTGATCTCAAATGGCCATGTACAAGTAGTATCAGCTGACACTCTCGCTAAAAAAACACAGGGTGAGATTGACGCGCTCTTTATCGAAGCAGGTACCAATACAGGCGCGGGCACGCGCATCGGCCCCTTCACGGAAGGTGCTACCCAAAAGATTAGTCTCAATGGTCCCGCCTCGACTCGCACGCTCGTCGGGCGAGGCGGGCAGCCGGTGGATTTTTCATCACTCGGTTTAATCAGTGAGGCACATGCGCAAATACCGCGTGACAAAGACGGCAAAGCGCTGCCAAACGTGATCATTGCTGGCACCTGGACGATTGGCAATGGTGGTGCCACGCCCTCGGGTGTTGCGGTGCCGCGCCCCCCAAAACAAGTCAAAAAGGTTCTGCTCAATTTTGATTTCGGCAAAGATGCTGACATAACTATTAAAGATTTTCACCTGCTTGGTCCGCGTGGCAGGGATGGTGACGATGATATTGGCAAGTCATGCAACGCGCGCGGTGGCAAGGGCGAAGATGCGTTTCGTATGCGTGTGAATGCTGCCAATATTACGATAAATAATTTCCGTCTCGAACTTGGTGATGGAGGTGCTGGTGGCAACGCCGAGACAACGGCTGATTGCGATCCAGGCCATGCGACTGCTGGCAATGGGGGCGAGGCAGGTAATTTCAAAATGATGTCGGCAGGTAAAATTGTCATCAATAATTTTCATATCGTACCAGGTCGTGGAGGTCAGG
>JGI24126J20157_1000289_pt1:0-2500 | contig 21129 bp, 15 predicted proteins | sample SubbioR12Aug_8Ca_FD_20157 | JGI IMG/M metagenome (IMG submission 20157)
ACCAAGTCGCCCGTTTCTGCATCGAAAGCAAGAACCCTGTCTTTCGTCCAGTCGGTTACGAGCACAACATCAGAGGAATAAGATGATAAATTCCTCGTGGCTTGCTGTTGAAAACTCTTTTCGTTCCCATAGAACAATGAGGCGTTGGTAAGGTCGTACGTTTTTTCTATTTCTGAAAACGTCGCAAGCGCACCACCTTCAAGCGGGTTTGCAAAATTTGTGATTACCGCATAAATAACAACATCGTTTTCTACGACAGCGGGGTACATCAGGGTTCTGTCCGGAAACAATATTTGAAGTGGTAGTCCTTGCTTCTTCGCAAGATTTTTTGCGCGGAGAAAATGTTCTGGCTGTAGCTCTATTTGAATTAGCGCTTCAGAAAAATTGCGATGGCTTGAATTTTCTTTTGTGAAAGAAAACGAAAACACAAAAAGGAGAATTGTTATTGAAATAAAAAATTTTGAATGAATCATTGTTATTACCTTCGGGGTTAAAAAATATGGTTGAATTGTGGCGCAAAAATAACAACTTTATCTGCGATTACAAAGTAATGTGCGAGATTGTTTTTTTGGTGGTGTGTAGAAAAAATAAAGCCCAACACATTTTAATGTATTGGGCTACAAACAATTCCTGGCAACGTCCTACTCTCCCACACAGTCACCCATGCAGTACCATCGGCGCTGAAGGGCTTAACTGCCGTGTTCGGAATGGGAACGGGTGTTTCCCCTTCGCCATCGTCACCAGAAAAACTCTACCTCGCGTTTAGCGGGAATAAAAAAATAATTTGAGAAAAGTGAATTTTAATTTCCAAAACACATCCGATTTTTTTCTGTTATCTGCACTTTCCATTTGCTTTCGTCATAAATGAACCAAAACAAAAATTATGGTTAAGTCTCACGGACTATTAGTACCACTTGACTCGCGCATTACTGCGCTTACATCTGTGGCCTATCAACGTAGTCATCTTCTACGGTCCTTCAGTTCCATTACTGGAAGAGATATCTCATCTTGGGGTGGGTTTCGCACTTAGATGCTTTCAGCGCTTATCCCGTCCGGACATGGCTACCCAGCGTTTGCCATTGGCATGACAACTGGTACACCGTCGGTCCGGTCACTCTGGTCCTCTCGTACTAGGAGCGACTCCCCTCAAATATCTTTCGCCCACATAGGATAGGGACCGAACTGTCTCACGACGTTCTGAACCCAGCTCACGTACCGCTTTAATTGGCGAACAGCCAAACCCTTGGGACCTTCTCCAGCCCCAGGATGCGATGAGCCGACATCGAGGTGCCAAACCCCGCCGTCGATATGAACTCTTGGGCGAGATCAGCCTGTTATCCCCGGAGTAGCTTTTATCCTTTGAGCGATGGCACTTCCACGCGCTACCATCGGATCACTAAGTCCTGCTTTCGCATCTGCTCGACTTGTAGGTCTCGCAGTTAAGCTCCCTTGTGCCTTTACACTCGCCGCATGATTACCAACCATGCTGAGGGAACCATTGAGAGCCTCCGTTACAATTTAGGAGGCGACCGCCCCAGTCAAACTACCCGCCTAACACTGTTCCTTTACCGGATTCACGGTAAGAGGTTAGAATTCAAACAAAACAAGGGTGGTATTTCACCGTTGACTCCACCGAAGCTAACGCCCCGGCTTCAAAGTCTCCCACCTATCCTACACATGCTTTGCCCGAACTCAATGTTAGGGTATAGTAAAGCTTCACGGGGTCTTTCCGTCCATATGCGGGTAACCGGCGTCTTCACCGGTACCACAAGTTCACCGAGCCCATGGTCGAGACAGTGACCAAATCGTTACACCATTCGTGCGGGTCGGAACTTACCCGACAAGGAATTTCGCTACCTTAGGACCGTTATAGTTACGGCCGCCGTTTACTGGGGCTTCGGTCGAGAGCTTCGCTTACGCTGACCCCCTTCCTTAACCTTCCAGCACCGGGCAGGTGTCACACCCTATACGTCCACTTGACGTGTTAGCAGAGTGATGTGTTTTTGTTAAACAGTCGCTTGGCCCATTTCACTGCGGCCCATTTCGGCTTGGATTGTACATCCTCACGTACTCAGGGCACCCCTTATCCCGAAGTTACGGGGCTAATTTGCCGAGTTCCTTGACCATGGCTCACTCGAGCACCTTAGAATACTCATCTCATCTACCTGTGTCGGTTTACGGTACGGTCTGAACACAATCTCTTGTACGAAGTTTTTCTTGACAGTATGATTAGGATTGGTTGTGCCCCATACGGGGACCCTATTCCGCTCTCGGCGATAACTGAATTGCGGATTTGCCTGCAACTCACGCCTACGGCGTTAAACCGTCTATTCCAACAGACGGCCAATCGTTCACTCCTGCGTCACTCCTTACAATCGAGCGATTGTATCCAGGTACGGGAATATTAAACCCGTTTTCCATCACCTACGCCTTTCGGCCTCGGCTTAGGGACCGACTAACCCTGAGACGATGAACGTAGCTCAGGAAACCTTAGATTTTC
>JGI24126J20157_1000289_pt1:7500-21129 | contig 21129 bp, 15 predicted proteins | sample SubbioR12Aug_8Ca_FD_20157 | JGI IMG/M metagenome (IMG submission 20157)
TCGACTCTTCTTCTCGTTTTTTGGTTTTCTGAATTTCTTTGTGGATAACTTTTGTATCTGTAATTTTTTTCTTCTACTACTTTATTATATATTTTTTTTATGGAATTAGCATCTTTTCCTCTGCCAGCAAATTTTTCCCCCACATCTCTCATATTTTCTCCTGTTTGGAGTGAGTGTTTGGAACGATTACGAAAAAAAGTTTCTCCAAGAGATTTTTCTTCCTGGATAGAACAAATAATTCCTTTGGAAATAAACGACAAAGTTGCCGTCCTTCAGGTTCATAGCCAATTTTTTTCCGATTGGGTGGAGGCGCACTTTGGTCTTTTGCTTTCGGCAACTCTTTCAGACCTCTTAAAATCTGAAGTTATCATTGAATACAGAATTAAAAAAGAAGACATGCAGGAATCTCCTAGTGCCGCCGACCCGCTTCTTCGTCCACAGCCAAATTCTTTGTTTGGAACTACGTCAATCCAACAGCCACGAGAGTTTATTCATCCTACTCCGCAATACGCTGCCGACCATTTTCTTCCCCCGGTTCCCAACACCATACTTCCGAAGTTCACCTTCGATAATTTTATAAAGGGAGATAGCAACAAATTTGCTTACGCGGCAGCAACCAATGTTGCAAACAATCCAGCGGGGTCATCGTTTAACCCCCTCGTTATTTATGGGGGCGTCGGTTTGGGAAAAACCCATCTCATTCAAGCGATTGGAAATTATGTTCTTACCCATAAAAAAGCGCATCGGGTTCTCTATGTTTCGTCGGAAGAATTCTTACGGAACTTTGTTGAATCAATTCAAAAAGACAAGATGAGCGAGTTTACTAATTTTTACCGTACGCTCGACTTATTAATAGTTGACGATATCCAATTTCTCACCGGAGAAAAAACACAAGACTATTTCTTCCATACATTTAATGCTCTTTATCAACTTGGAAAGCAAATCGTTCTTACAAGCGACCGAACGCCGAAGGAACTAAAAGGAATTGATGAACGGTTAATTTCACGATTTCAAATGGGGTTGCTCGCTGACGTGCAACCTCCCGACCTTGAAACTCGTATCGCCATTTTGTATAAGAAAAGCGAATCGCTCGGCGTTTCACTTCCTCAGGACGTTGCAGAGCTCCTTGCCCAGAATATTACTTCCAATATTCGGCAATTGGAGGGTTGCCTTATCAGTTTGATGGCAAAATCCTCTTTGGAGAATCAAAAAATTTCTCTCGATTCTGCTTCCGATGTTCTGCGAACTATCGTCGGTGGAATTAAATCTGTCATTACTATTCAGGATATTCAAAAAGTCGTAAGTTCTTTCTACAATATTCCGGAAGATTTACTACATGCAAAAACACGTAAACAGGAAATTGTGCTGGCGCGTCAGGTAGCAATGTATCTTGCAAAAGAATTAACTAACTCCACATTTCAAACGATTGGTTTTCATTTTGGCGGGCGCGATCATACCACCGTCATTCATGCATACCAGACCATTGAGGATTACATCAAAAAAGATGAACAGGCGCGTTCAATTATCCATCAGATAAAAACACGATTGCAGTTTTCCGAAAAGAGGTAGCATTGTGAATCGTTTGGGGATTACTTTGCAGTTTTCAGAAAAAAATATTTGTTTTCCCTTTGCGCACTCCTATTCCCCGGCGAACCAACATTCTATACACATTGCTTTTTTCGTAATTGTTTCGTTTTCTTCCTCTACAAGAGGTTTTTGCAACTTATCAACTTATCAACACCACTTATTATAATAATTAAGTAAATTATTTTTTAAACTATATAATAATAACCACCCTATGTTTGTGGATACCCATTGTCATTTATTTTTTCCTGAGTTTGAAAATGATATTACGGAAGTAATAAAAAAAGCAAACGATGCAGGTGTGGAATTTATACTCGTTCCGGGAACCGATTTGGAGACAAGTGAAAAAGCTATCGCCCTTGCAGAAAAATTTGATTGTGTTTTTGCGGCAGTCGGGTTTCATCCTCACGATGCAAAAAAAGCAGAAGGCGATACGCTAAGAAAAATAGAAAATTTAAGTTTCCACGAAAAAGTGGTTGCTATCGGAGAAATTGGACTTGATTACCATTACGATTTTTCTCCCCGCGATAAACAGAAAGAAGTATTTACCGAACAAATAAAAATTGCTCAACGCCGCAATTTGCCAATCATCATTCACGAAAGAGAATCTTCCGAAGATATAATTTCGATTGTTGAACACGCGCTTCCTTCATTCGAAAAAAATTACAAAGGGGTGTTTCATTGTTTTTCCGGAGATACACAAACTGCACGCAAAGTAATAGACTGGGGATTTTATATTTCAATTCCCGGTCCTGTTACATTTCCGGAGAAACCGAATAAACCAAACACAATGGCAGATGTTGCATCCCGCATCGCGTTTGACCACATCTTGCTGGAAACAGATGCGCCATTTTTAACGCCCGTACCGTTTCGCGGAAAAAGAAACGAACCTGCGCACATCCCGCTCATAGCAAAAAAAATTGCGGAACTCCAACACCATTCACTTGAAGATGTTGGAAGAGCAACTTCATTTGGCGCACACCAACTTTTTGGAATTGGCGCATATCCGTCGCCGGAAATTGTGTACAAAATTCGGAATTCCCTCTACGTCAACATCACGCTTCGTTGCGATTCGGATTGCGTGTTTTGTAACAGGCGTGGCGAAGCGGTAATCTTAGGACATAACTTAAAAGTAGAACGCGAGCCGACCGTTGATGAAATTCTTTCCCAAATGCAAGACCCCGCAAAGTACGATGAAATTGTTTTTTGCGGTTACGGAGAACCAACCATCCGTCTCGACGCGATAAAAGAAATTTCAAAGTTTGTGAAATCACACGGTGGAAAAGTTCGCCTCAACACCGATGGTCACGGAAACATCATCAATCATCGCAACATTGTTCCAGAATTCGTGGGACTTGTTGATGCTGTTTCCATTAGTTTAAACAGTGCAGACAAAAAACAGTACACCCAATTAATGCGGGTGAACGATTCCTATTTTCACGGAATGATTCATTTTGCAAAAGAATGTGTTGCCCACCGTTTGAACACCACAATGACTACCGTGGATTTGGAATCGGTGGATGCAGAAAAAGCGCAACTATTTGTTGAACAGGAAATAGGCGCAACGTTTCGCCGCAGAAATTATTTTTAAACATTGATTATGAAAATTACTCTCCTTCTTCTCTTCTTCCTTCTCCCGCTCCAACTCTTTTCCGTTGACCAGCGCGAAAAATTGAAAACAATTTATGAACTACAGGATACCCGCGTGCAGAAAGATAAACGCATCCTCACACTCTTACGCGATGGCAATGCCGCTGTTCGTGAGCGTGCTGCGGCTGCCTGCGGGAATCTGCAAGATACCACGTACGTCGAAGAATTGTTGAAATTGCTTTCCGATAAAAATGAGAACGTAAAAAACGCATCATCGTTAGCGCTGGGGCAAACAGTTTCTCAAATGAGCGATGCCGGGAGAAAGAAAATCGAAAAGCAATTCTTCGGCAAAAAATTATTTTCTACTCCCCGAATGTTTGAAGAGTTTGGAAAATTTTGTACACAAGAGGGATTGAAACAATTTGCCGAATTCGTTTCGAATGAAAAAAACGAGGAAAACAAAGAAGCGATATTGCTTGGAATAGCGCGCGCGGCGCACAGAAATATTACCCATTCGAAATCCACACTTCTCGCGCTTAGGTGGTATCGGCATAACGAAAGAAAAATTTGCGGCAATGCGATGTTTGCGCTTTTCCGTATCGGTAACGTTCAGGAGATAAAAGACTCACTCGAAAAAATTCTGATGTTTGATAAAGACAGTGATGCATTTTTACGAGTAAACGGTGTTTCGCTTCTTGCAAAAATCGGAGAACCGCAGCGCACACTCCCCGTTCTTGCAACACTTTCAGAAAGCGATAAGGATTGGCGTGTTCGTGTCGGCGCAACGCGGGCAATCGGAAAATTTGACCTCGTACTGTATCAGGGAATGTTATTTTCACTTCTTCCGCTCATTAGCGATTCAAACGAGCATGTTTCGCTTGCCGCGCTCGAAGCGTTGAAAACATTTTCCAACGGTGATTCACTGCGCGAGGAAATGAGCAAAGAGTTGTGGAATGCGCTTGTACTCGTAGCAGAAAATAAAGAATCGAAATTTTCTTTACGACAACAAGGTGAAGCAATCGTCGTTCTTGCAAAACTGTTCGGAACAAGAGCGAGCGAGCATACCCCCATCCGCGCAAAGACCGCAAAAAATCTGACGGCAAAAATAATTGAAGCACAGGCATTTATCGCGGGCGAAGAATCGTTCCAAACGCTTCTCGATTACATTTCTTCGGATGAACCGTTGTTTGCGCGGACGGCAATTGAGGGTGTGCAATCATCCACCAAACATTCGAAAGCGGCGAAAGAAAGAATTTCCCGCGCGTATGAAAAACTACTTGAAACGTTTTCTTCAAGCAATGATTTTTCCGTGCTTACGACTATTGCAACCGCGCTTGGCGATTCTCTTTTTGTCAACGAAACATCAATCGAGCCGCTCATAATAGTTTTTGAACGGCAACAACATCCCGACGGAATAGAAGTGCAGCAGGAAATTCTTTCGACGCTCGGAAAAATAAAAAGTAAAAAAGCAATTCCGTTTTTAGAAAAAAAGTTGAAGCATACCGACCGCACCGTTGCACAAAAAGCCGCAGACGCGCTCAAAGCAATCACCCAAAAAGATTACTCGAAGAAAATTACTTCAGCGACAAAACCGGCGCACACAGATTTGGATTGGGAATTTTTATTCTCGCTTCCCGAAAAACCAACGGTAGAAATTGTAACATCGAAGGGAAGCATCACCCTGGAGTTATACCGCGACGATGCCCCGTTTACCGTAATGAATTTTTTGAAACTCGCGAAGAAAGGATTTTACAACAATACATTTTTCCACCGTGTCGTTTCTTCGTTTGTAATTCAGGGAGGAGATCCGCGGGGTGATGGATGGGGAGGACCCGGTTATGCAATTCGTTCTGAGTTTTCGACGCAAAAGTACGATGTCGAAGGAGTGGTAGGAATGGCGAGCGCGGGAAAAGATACCGAGGGGTCGCAATTTTTTATCACGCATTTACCCACGCCGCATTTAGATGGACGCTACACCATTTTCGGAAAAGTTACGAAAGGAATGGATGTCGTTAACAATATCTTTGTTGGCGACCAGGTTGTGGAAGTAAAAATTCCGTAAAGTGCAATTTATTTCACCCAACAGATTTTAGTAATTTTTTTTGCCGAAAAATTTAAACCCCAGCACATATATGAGTACGTATGAATTTTTAGAAAAGATGGATAAGACCAAAGGAAGAATTATCAAAAAGGACGAAGACGAAGGCGTTATTAGATTTACTTCTCATATTTAGAAGTTAGCGGCAACTCTGACCAACCGACAGTAGAAAATGGAAATAGTTATCATATCAGTTACAGCGTTTCTCGTTGCTATCCTGACCTTTTTTTCGGGGTTTGGCTTAGGGACAATTCTGACGCCTGTCTTTATGATTTTCTTTCCCGTTGACTTAGCAATCGGGCTGACAGGTATTGTTCATTTCTCCAACAACGTTTTCAAACTTCTGTTAGTTGGACGACAAGCGGACAAACAAGCGCTAATTCGTTTTGGCATTCCAGCGGTAATTGCGGCTATTGTTGGCTCTTGGTTGCTATTAAACATCACGGACCTTAAACCGCTTTTTGCCTATCAAATGTATGGGCGGACGTTTGAAGTGTTTCCTGTGAAATTTATCATCTCTATTCTGCTCATCATTTTTGCTACCATTGACTTAATTCCATACTTCAACAAACTGCAATTCGGTAAGGACAAACTTCCAATCGGTGGAGCATTAAGCGGATTTTTCGGAGGACTTTCTGGCAACCAAGGAGCGTTGCGAAGCGCATTTCTGATTAAAGCAGGACTTTCTAAAGAGGAGTTTGTGGCGACAGCAGTAGTAGCTTCCACTTTTGTTGACTTTACCCGACTTAGTGTTTACGCGACAAGATTTACCAAAGCCGGTCTTACCGACAATTTGACTTTGGTGGTTTGTGCGACTTTATCGGCAATTGTCGGAGTATACATTGGCAACAAACTTTTAAAGAAAGTAACGCTACGATTTTTACAAGTAACGATTGCTATAATGCTAATAATTATTTCTCTTGCTTTGGGTGCAGGACTACTATGATAACGACAAACACGATGGACAAAAATAAAATACCGTTGAGCGAACCCCAAAAACTTCTCATCTTGCTCAGGGAATATTTTAAGGAACTCTAACCAAAGCAATGGCTCTTTGGAGGACAATACAGCACCCGAAGTGTTCAGGAAGTAATACAACAAGCCAAACATAAAGCGGGCATTAAAAAGAAAGGAAGTATCCATGCATTGCGACACTCTTTCGCGACACATTTGTTGGAAGGCGGCACGGATATCATAAGTATAAAAGAACTTTTAGGACATACTAGTTTAAGAACGACATGCATATACACTCACGTAAGCAAGAAGCATTTGAGTAAAATACAATCACCGCTTGATAAACTCTTGTAAAAATGCGCTACTCAACAAAAACAAAAACTTGCGCTAATCCCACACTGTTGTTGCGGATATGCGCTATAAAAATTATATTTGTAGCGCATAATAGATGTTGGCGGTAATGGCGGAGCGACAGTGCATAAGTTGACAACATTTATCAAAATGACAACTGATTTTATTTAACTTTGACAAAAAAATTGAAAACACATCATAAAATAATAAACGGGGACAGCAGACAAATGACCGAATTGGCGGACAACTCCGTGCATTTGGTTATCACTTCACCACCTTATTGGCAACTGAAGGACTACGGGACAGACAACCAAATTGGTTTCCACGACAGTTACGAAAATTACATCAACCATCTGAATTTAGTTTGGAAAGAATGCTACCGCACTCTTCACAACGGTTGCAGATTATGCGTGAACATTGGCGACCAATTTGCAAGAGCAGTTTATTACGGACGCTATAAAGTTATTCCAATCCGAGAAGAAATAATCAAGTTCTGCGAAAATGTCGGCTTTGATTATATGGGAGCGGTAATTTGGAAAAAAGTAACTACATCAAACACGACTGGTGGTGGAGTTCAAATGGGTTCGTATCCCTATCCAAGAAATGGAATTTTAAAAATTGACTATGAATTTATTTTGATTTTCAAAAAACTTGGCGAAGCACCAAAGCCGACAAAAGAACAAAAAGAACTTTCTAAGATGACAGCGGAAGAATGGAATACATTTTTTGCGGGACACTGGAATTTTGCGGGAGCAAGGCAAGATAATCATATTGCAATGTTTCCCGAAGAATTACCGAGACGATTAATAAAAATGTTTGCATTCGTTGGCGATACAGTGCTTGACCCGTTTGCGGGAAGCGGGACAACTTGTCTTGCTTCAAAAAATCTTGACAGAAATTCCATCGGTTACGAAATCAATTCTGAATTTATCCCCGTTATCAGACAGAAACTCTGCAATCAAAAAGACGGAACAACCTTTGAATTTTTAAAACAAATTACCAAGACGGATTTTCAAAAAGAAATTGAAAAACTTCCATACATTTTCAAAGACCCGCATACGCTGGATAAAAAAATTGACCCAAAGAAATTACAATTCGGTTCAAAAATTGACAAAAACGGAAGCATAAAAAGAGAAGAACTTTTTTCAGTGAAAGAAGTGATTAGTCCCGAAAAAATAAAATTAAGCAACGATTTAACTGTTAAACTTATCGGCATCAAAGAAGACCCGATAATAAACGGAGAAGCAACAAAATTTTTAATTGACAAAACAAAGGGGAAAAAAGTATTTATAAAGTTTGACAACCAAAAATACGACAGCAAAAATAATCTGCTCTGTTATCTGTATCTTGAAAATAAAACTTTCATCAATGCACACTTAATTAAAAACGGCTTGGTAAAAGTGGACAACCATTTTGATTTTAAATACAAAGAAAAGTTTCTCAAACTTTATTCGGACAATTCTTCAAAATGAAAAGCATAAAAATTAAAAACAAAGAACTTTCAGATATTCTTTCCGACACAAAAGTTGATTTCCCTAAATACTCCACTCTTGTTTTAAATCTTGCAAACAGAACCGCTGGCGGGACAAAACCGAAAGTTGTCGGACAATTAAGCGACCTTATTCAAAAGTTTGAAGGAAAAAAATTGAATGAATGGGAAAATTGGTATCTGGAAAAACACCCTAAAGCCATTAGCAACGCCACAGACAAAGTTGTGGAAATGCTTGAAAATTTCAAGGATGTAATGAACAAGATAGACAGAGAATTAATTGAAAAGTGGATAAAAGATTTAGTAATTGTAAAAACTTTCGTTGGCTTAAAATTTCAAGAAGCAATCCTTTTTAAAATTGCTTCGACAGCAAAACAAAAACACAGATTAGCAACACCTCAAGAAGAAGCAAAAGGCATTGACGGTTTCATCGGCAAACATCCCGTAAGCATTAAACCGCACACTTACAAAACAAAGAAAGACCTATTGACCGAAAAAATTGAAGTCCCAATAATTTACTACGAAAAACTTAAAGACGGCATCAATGTTACATTTCCAGACGACCTTTTGACAGCGTAATGAACAACAGAGCCACTACCGCCAACAAGGGATTAGCGTAAGTGGGGCAGACGAGAAATTTTATAGTTCATTGCTTTCTATTATCTTCGCTGCGTGGGGTAATTTCGTAGCGGTTTATCCCCGCCTACGCTAATCCCCGAACCGTTACCGGCAACCTTTGACACCGACAGCGCAAACTCAAACAGACTGCAAGAAATGAACGAACAAAACACGGAAGCGCCAGACAAACAATTTTGAGAGTATCTGATATACATCAACAACAATAATCTATGCAATCAAAAGCAACAACACCGGATGAGTATCTCGCTGAATTGCCGGCAGAGAGAAAAGAAGCCATAACAAAATTGCGTAAAGAAGTATTAAAAAATCTTCCCAAAGGTTTTAAGGAAACAATGGGTTATGGAATGATGGGCTATGTTGTTCCGCATTCACTTTATCCCGATGGTTACCATTGCAACCCAACAGACCCGTTGCCGTTTGCCGGTTTTACCAGTCAGAAACATTTTATTGCATTTTATCACATGGGCATTTATGCCGACCCCAAACTGTTGAAATGGTTTGTAACGGAATACCCGAAACATACCGATGCTAAATTGGATATGGGTAAAAGTTGTATCCGTTTTAAAAAGCTGGAAAAAATTCCCTTTAAATTATTGGGTGAGTTGATGAGCAAAATGACGGTGAAAGATTGGATTGAAATGTATGAGTCGGCGCTTAAAGCCCCTTCTAAGAAAAAATAATTATGTCAGAGTTGCAACCGCAATGAAACAAGGACGCGACAACGAACATCTAACATTCATTAGCGCGGACTCAAACAGTTGCGCCTTGAACGAACAGTAGCGCACAGATATAACAAAAGATATGACGACAACTCCCGAACACAATGAGCGAATAGCAAAAATGACATTTGCTTCAGTCTATCCGCACTACGTTACAAAAGTTGAGCGTAAGGGCAGGACAAAGGAAGAATTGCATCAAGTAATAAAGTGGCTGACTGGTTTTGACAATAAGAAACTGCAAGAACTCATTGACAAAAAAGTAACTTTTGAAACATTCTTTAAAACAGCAAACCTGAACCCAAATGCTCACCTCATTACAGGACTTATTTGCGGCTATCGGATAGAAGAAATTGAAAATCCATTAACAAGACAAGCAAGGTATTTAGACAAGTTGGTGGACGAATTGGCGAAAGGTAGAAAGATGGAAAAAATTTTAAGAAATTAACTATTAAACAAACCAACCAAATTATTGCTATGAAAAAATTACAATTCAATATTAGTATTAATGCACCTGCAAACAAAGTCTATGATATAATGCTGGGCATTAGGAACAAATCAACGTATGAGCAGTGGACTGCTTTGTTCAACCCGACATCTACCTATGATGGCAGTTGGAATAAAGGTAGCAAAATGCTATTCATAGGAACTGATGAGAAGGGAGAAAAGGGTGGTATGGTTTCAGAGATATTTGACATCATTCCAAACCGATTTGTTTCAATTCGTCATTACGGGCTTTTACAATCTAATGTAGAAATCACCGAAGGACCTGAAGTGGAAAAGTGGGCAGGCGGATTAGAAAATTATATCCTCGAAGAAAACAACGGAATTACTAAGGTTACAGTTGACTTAGATGCTACAGAAGATTTTGTAGATTATATGAACCAGACCTACCCAAAGGCGCTTGACAAATTAAAAGAAATATGTGAAAAATAAAATCCTTTAAAAGTTGAACTATGACAAATGAAATAAACACAGCCTCAAACAGCACCTATAATAAATTGGCGGTTCAGTTCTCCGAATGAAGTTTAGTGCTAAAACACCCCGCCATCGCAACCCCCCGAAACGTTAGCCCCCATTTTAGGATACAGCCTTGAGTTAACAAAAGAATTAAGTTAAATGTCGAAATATAAAACTAAAATATTCCCAAAGTCAAGAATTGCAACCATTGATATTTGTGAAATTGGAAAGAAAAAACATCATGTTGTTGTCTTTCTGGAAATTGATGTTACTATCGCTAGAGAAAAAGTAAAAATTTATAAAAAGGATATTGGCAAAATATCATTTATAGCATGGCTGATAAAAGTTATTGCCAATACTTTAAGTAGTTATAGTGCAATAACTGCCTATAAAAATGGAAAACAGAAAACTATAATTTTCGACGATATTAATGTTTCATTCTTAATCGAAAAAGAAATAAACGGGGAAAAAGTTCCACTACCTGTTCTAATTGAAAAAGCTAATACGCATGATATTGAAAAAATTACAAAACAAATAAATGACTCGAAACAAGAAACCTTATCAGAGAATCAAATAGTTATTCAAAAAAGAACGACTCACATAGAACGATTCTACTATTTTTTACCAGGTTTTATTCGAAGAGCAATTTGGAAATACTTGTTAAAGCATCCCAAAATTGTGTTCTCAAAAATGGGAAATGTTGCTATTACATCACTTGGGATATATGGAAAAATAAATGGTTGGTTCATACCCATATCAATTCACCCAATTTGCTTTGGGATAGGCTCGATAATAAAAAAACCTGTAGTAATTAATGACAAAATAGAAGTAAGAGAGATTATGAATGTTACCGTTCTTATGGACCATGATGTTATTGACGGCGCTTCAATGGCAAGGTTTATTGGTGTATTAACAAAGAATATAGAAAAGGGCTTATTTTTATGAAATTAAAAACTTTCTTTCCGAAATAAAAAGAAATAGAAAAAAATGAATAAACACATTCTCTGGATATTTATTTCAATCTTATTTTTTTCCCCAAGAATACTTTTATCACAGGAAACAGAATCAGAAAAAGATACAAGTCTGATTGAAAAAGGTACTTTATACAAAGCGCTGGCTTTTACTGGAGCGTATTATGCAACATCCATTTACGTTATGAACAATACTTGGTATAAAGACATGGAAAGAGCTCCCTTTCATTTTTACAACGATAACGCGGGGTATTTGCAGGTTGATAAATTTGGTCATATGTATGGTGGTTACTTATACAGCTACATCGGTTATTTCGGGTTATTAACACTTGATGCCACCCGAAATGAAGCGCTTATTTTTGGCTCCACTTTGGGATTTGTTTTACAATTTCCGATAGAGATAATGGATGGGTTACACGAAGGTTATGGCTTTTCATGGGGTGATATTGCAGCCAATACCATGGGCTCTGCATTGGTGTTTGGACAGGAATTATTATTCAAGGAACAGGTGGTAAAATATAAATTTAGTTATTGGGAGTCGAATTATTCGAAAAACTCGAACGACTACTATGGCAAAACCACCATGAACCGACTGCTCAAAGATTATAACGGTCACACCTATTGGTTTTCAATGCCTTTAAACAATCTTGGTTTAAAACAATCCCTGCCACCATGGCTTAATATTGCAGTTGGTTATGGAGCTAATGGGATGTATGGCGAATTCGAAAATATTACAAGTTACAATGGTGTTGCCTTTCCCGAAACGAAACGATACCGTCAATACCTCCTTTCGCTGGACATTGACTGGACTAGAATAAAAACCAATTCAAGATTTCTAAAAGTTTTATTAAAAGGAATGACATTTATAAAATTACCTTTTCCTACCTTAGAATATAATTCAAAAGGACAATTTAAAGGCTACTGGATTTACTATTAGAACCGTAAGAATCAAAATATTAGATATGAGAATCAATAAAAAAAGTGAGCTAACATCGTGTATTAAACATTGGGGTTTAAGTGGTAAATCAAGCGTTCTGCCTCGCATCGGCGGTCGTGTCGGCGGGTAGGTGCGAAGCCCGCAATCTCCAACGATTCATACACGCAACCGTTAGCGGAAGAGATAACGCTCGTATTCACTCAGTTCAACAACAAAGGTGCGCCAAACTATTTTTCCCCCTTTACCGTAATGCTTAACAGCGCATACTCGTTCGAGGAAACTTCAGCGTATTTCTTTTCTTTCAGAACGGAAACGTTTCGAAAACCGGTTTCGCGCAACAACGAGAGATACTCTTCTTTTTTAATTGCGCCGGCAATACATCCCGCCCAGAGTTCCGCATCGCGCTGAACATTTTCCGGCATAGAACCGGTAACAACAATATCGGAAACAGCAAATGCGCCCCCCGGTTTCAGCACGCGATACATTTCGGAAAACGCACGCTGTTTGTTGGGAACGAGGTTCAAAACGCAATTGCTGATAATTCTATCCACGGAATTGGAATCAACGGGCATCTGTTCAATTTCTCCAAAACGAAAATCCACATTCGGTATTCCCAATTGGATTGCGTTTTTCTTTGCGCGCGCTATCATTGCTTCCGTCATATCAACGCCGATAACATTTCCCGTAGCGCCGACATATTTTGAAGCGATAAACACATCTATTCCCGCGCCCGAACCGAGGTCGAGAACGGTCATTCCTTCGCGGAGATCTGCATAATCGGTCGGTGTTCCGCAGCCGAGATTGAGGTTGGCAATTTCTACACCAGCAACATCCTCCTTATGGTAATCTTCCGCCATAACGATGTTGAGCAAGGGGCTTTCACCGCAGGAAGAAGAGCAGCAACTTGATGGAATTTCGTCTGTCGTTGCAATCGCGCCGTATCTTTGTTTAATGGTTTCTTTAATGTCAGGTATCTGTTCCATAAAAATAAATGAAAAAAAATTGTTGGTAAAATATAAAAAAGGTTTGCCCAAGCGAAAATGAAAGGATACGTTTCGGCTTGAGAACCTGCTCATAAAACAAAGCGGAGTTCCCAAAAGTTTTCTTGGAAAACAAACAAGCCATTTGTTATATTGTGCCAATTCAACAATGCACCACCCCTCAGACGCAACAAACGAAAAAACCAGCGTTGCAAAATCTTCGCTGTATGGCGCAGTATTTATCACCGCGTTGAAACTCGTTGTCGGTTTCGCGACGGGAAGTTTGGGAATTCTTGCCGAAGCGGCACACTCCGCGCTCGATTTTCTTGCCGCAGGCGTAACATTCTTTGCGGTGAAGTT
>JGI24126J20157_1000340_pt1 | contig 19051 bp, 10 predicted proteins | sample SubbioR12Aug_8Ca_FD_20157 | JGI IMG/M metagenome (IMG submission 20157)
CTTCGGGGGATGTCCTGGAAAAATGGGGGGAGTTCCTGCTTACTTCGGGGGATGTCCTGGAAAAATGGGGGGAGTTCCTGCTTACTTGGGGGGAAGTCCCGGAACAATGGGGGGAGTCCTTAATAGAGGCAGGGGAGTTAGAACCCAAGAGGGAGATGTTCTTCCCTATGGCAATATCTCCCCTGAGAGGGTGAAGGGAGTTCCCGGAGCAATCAAGGGAGTTCCTACTCATTCCGGGGGAAGCGATGAAACAACCGGGGGTGCCCCTGAAATTATTTAGAACCCCCCTGCTTATTTCGGGGGAAGCATTAATGTTGAAATTTCCACCGTTTTTGCCATAATGAAGGTGGAGTGTCATCGTCTGATAGTTTGCGAAATAGAGAAAACCACGTCGGCTTGCCATTAGGGCGCCTCTGAAAAACAAAAAATTTTACCACTGAGACACTAAGTCCACTAAGAAACACTAAGAATTTTAGTTTTTTTAGTGAAACTAAGTGCCCATAGTGCCTTAGTGGTGAGTTTTATTCAGATGCCTATTTTCAATTTCCCCTCACTTCAATCGCAATTTCATTTGAAGCGTAAATCCGGTCTTTGTGGCTTTCCACGTTACGTCATCCATCAGCGCTTTCATCAAAAAAATTCCCCTTCCCCCTGCCCGTAACTTATTGTTTTTTCGTAAAGGATTAGGAGTCTTCTCCGTATCGAAACCGTTTCCCTCGTCAGAAACACGGACAATCAATACGCGGGATTTTATTTCGCACACGACCTCCACCTGTTTTTTTTCATCGGAACGGTTGCCGTGGAGTATTGCATTGTTCACCGCTTCCGATGTGCTGAGAAGAAGGCGATAAAAATGTTCTTCGTCGAGATGGGTAACTTTATTGACTTTCCGAAGAAATCGAACGACACGATGTACCTGTTTGAGTGAACTTTTCAGTCGCAAGTGAAATAGAGCCGGGGGAGTGGAATTCATCAGTATTGTATGTTGATTTGTAATGAAAGATTGGTATTGTGGTTGCGGGGGGTTTTCGGTTCAACCTGAAATTCATACCAGCCGTAGAACGTGAGCGTCGTCCGGTTTCCTATGCCGAGATGAACGCTTGCTAACGGTCCCACCGTAAAAAACGATTGCTGCAGTTGCTTGTTCGCACCGCTGCCGGAGAACTGTAACCGCTTAAAATACCGGATGCCCGTTGTCAGAGAGGTATGTCGGTGTTCTGCGGGAAAGAATCGTATTTGCGGTATGTACGTCTGTTCTTCATAGGTGTTGATAGGTTTTTCGGTAAATTCATTCCAACGCAACTCTCCCCGTAACGAAAGTTTGAATTGCGAAAACCAGGAGAGCGCTATTCGGTTGGTCAGTGCATAGGTCATCGAATCCAGAAACGAAACCTGCCGGAAGGAAAAACTTTTCACCGCTTCGTGTAGTTGCTCTTCATAATCGTACACTGTGTAATTGGCGAGGACTTCAAACGTGGAGGCGAAAGAAAATCGCGCAACGGGATTGTAGAAAACGGATGGGGCGAGCCGGAGTGTTCGGTTCCATAAATTATTCGCGCTCCGCTGGGCAAGAAGATACACAAGGTGCGTTGCCGTAACATCTGTCCGGATGTTGAGGCGCATAACAGGCGAAATGCGGTGCAAAGTCGCAAGACTGACGGCGTACATTAACTCATCGCGGTCTTCAATGTTCTCTATACTTGGCGTATCGTACCGGAGAACACTCGCTGAGGACTGCAACGAAAGTTCATCGCTCAACGAAAGCGGAAGCAGTGCGCCGAAAGTGAGCATTGTCCGTTTGGAAACATTATCCTGAATTTGTTCACCCGTAGGAAGCGGTATTCCTTCGAGCGGCGATACGGATGATTTTTTTCCGATATGTGTTTCCCCCCGTTCCGCATAGTGAATCCGCACAGTCGTCCGAAATGAATCCCGAATGGAATAAGAAAATTCCCCCAGAGATTCAAGTTTAAGTTCCTCCACCGTCGCTTCGGAAGATCGTTCAATCGTTCTGCTCAAGGCGTTTCCCTGTACGGAAAGAAGAATCTTTGGCGAAACTTCGTAATCGAGTCCATCCGTGAGCGAATACCAATGCTCTACGCGGCTTTCAATTGTATTATTGGGAAAATAAAATTCTCTTCTGTTCTTTAAGAAAGAAAAACCGACTGTATTTTTCGTTCTTCCCTCGAATGATTTTTCGAGCAACACATTCGCCCGATGGTTCTCCATCACCCGTGGCGTTAAGTTATCGCGTTGAAACTGCGCATCGAGCGTGGAGATAAACCCTTCCACATCATTCCGCGGGGCGTTGAGTACAAGCCGATACGATACCCCTTTGTCGCGATGTTCTTTCTGAACTTCATAGCGATACCCGACCATTGGTTCGAACGTAAAAAACGGAGCGGGCTTCGACCAAACGCCGGCATATACTCCGTTCGAGGATGCATTCGTGATTCCCAGCGTTTGATTATCGGAAACAAGAAACGAAGAGACCAACAGTTGCGGTTGATAGTTCGTTGTAACAGCATACCGCAGAAAGGAAACCAACGATTGCTCGTCTTTTACCAGATGGCGTTTTGACCTGATGAGCGTTGAGTGAAAATCTTCCCGCATACCAAAGGTATAATGCTCTCCCGTTACGTCGAAATTGCCGAAAACATTCCAATGATACGTGGTGAATAATCGTTCCATACCGAAAGAAAACCTGCGCATTTTGTGGAGTGAATCAATCGCGGGAAACGTTGACGAGGAAAACCGTTCCTGTCCCTTCGCAAAACTCCAGCAGCATAAAATACAAACGAACACTCTGCGCATTGGCAATCACGAATCCTCTGGAGTTTAACCGTTTAATGTTTGTTGAAGTATTGCATACACTTCCTGTAATGGAAGATTTTTTTCGAGCGCAATACGTTTACATTCTTCAAATTCGGGGGAGAGTTTTTCTTTCCCTTCGAGTTGCACAACTTTTACTTTTACTTTTCCGAACGATGTTTCCACTACTCTCGCATCGCGGAAAACTTTTTTCCTTCCGACGTTTTGAATACGAACTCCGAGCGTTGTCGTTTCCCGGAAAATGATTTCTGCAATTTTCTGAATATCTTTTTCATTCGCCATTACGGAAAGCAAAATTCCCGGTCTCCCCTTTTTCATAATAATCGGAATGAGATAGGCATCGTGCGCTCCGTTTGCAAGAAGTTTTTCAATGACGTACGGATAGATTTCCGAATTCATATTGTCAATGTTTGTTTCGATTGTTACAACACTATCTTCGTCAAAATTTTCTGAAAATTCTCCAATTAAAATTCGCAACAAATTCGGCGTGTTCGGGATTTCTCTTTCTCCCGCTCCGTACCCAATCGCTTTTGTAATAATTTTTTCTTTCGATAACATTCCACTCGATAATGTTTTTACAATCGCCGCTCCCGTTGGTGTTGTCAGTTCAAACGGAATATCGGTGAGTTCTGTCGGATAATCTTTCAAAATTTCTACAACTGCGGGAACGGGAATCGGAAGTTTTCCGTGCGCCGCATTGACAAATCCTCCGCTTCCCAAACGGACGGGAGAAGAAAAACATTTTTCGATGCCGAATTTTTCCAAACAAATTGCCGTGCCGACAATATCCACAATTGCATCGAGCGCGCCGACTTCGTGAAAGTGAATTTTTTCAAGCGACGTGTTATGCACTTTTGCTTCCGCTTTTCCGAGTTCATAAAAAATTGCTTTCGCTTTCTCTTTGACATTTCCGGAAAGTTCGCTCGCATCAATGATTCGGAAAATATCCGCGAGATGACGATGATGATGTTCCTGCGGAACAAGCACATCAATTTTTACTGCGGAAATTCCACTGCGCTCAACGTGTTTTCCTTGCAGTTCAACGCCGCTCAGTTTCAGTTTACGAATTTCGTTTGCAAGTTCATCAAGCGGCAAACCGGCAGAAACAAACGCGCCAAGTGTCATATCGCCGCTGATGCCGGAAAATGTATCGAAGTAAAGAGTGTTCATAGTAATGCGAAGTTACATTTGCGTGAAGAATGTTGAAAAATGTGAGATGAATATAGAAATTTTAGATTGTAGTTTTTTGGTCGGTTCGTTAGTTCGTTTTCCAATTATCAAAAAACAAAAAGGCGACTTCATTTCTTGAAATCGCCTTACATTTTCTTTGCGTTACTCTGCGTTTTCCTTTGCGACCTTTGCATTTAATTTGCATTTCTTTTTAAACGCAAAGAGCGCAAAGTTATTTTAGAAAATCATTTAAATGCTGTTTAATTAAAGGGAGATTATCTTCAGTTTTATAAATTTTGAATCTCTTTATTTTCATTTCAGTAAACCACTGTTGCCAATATGTTTTTATCATATCTAATTCAGAAGGTTGGTTAGGAAACAAAGGGTTGATTTCTAGTACTAACACTTCGATGCTACCGAAGTCTTCATCTATCGGAATCAATCCGTGGTTTTCAGTAAGAAATTTTTTCCTCCATTTAGGGTTATTCCTAAATTGTCTTTCCATATAGGAAGTTTTAAATCCTTCAATCTCTCTTTGCTTTTCTATTTCAGAATTGAAATTCAAGTAACCATCAGTCAAAACAATAAGAACGTTTCGAATAGAATCATTTTGATTTTGTGTTTGCTGGAGCATGCCTTTCAGATCGTTCTTAAAAAAACTCCATATATCTGCCCCTACAAAATTTGAATTTTTGAGTGCAAACGAATAAAGTTCAGACAGTGCAGGAAAAAATATTAGTTTAAATTTTTCCAATGATGTTCTTCTCTTTACAGCGGATATATTATTCAACTGGATAGTAAGCGAACTTGAAATCCTATAAATAGCATTACTTATCACAGTGTCTGTATTTTGTGGCGCAACGATGATGTTGAATGAATTACGAGAGTTAACAAACAAATTTTTCTTTGCATCGCTTACAGCAAAATCAAACAAATAATTTATAATTGCTGTGTCTTTTGCGACTTGTCTTGGTTTTAGTACTCTATCTGACAAATCTAACAAAACCAGCAGATTGTACTGTGTTCGTTTTTCTACTATTTGTTCTTCTTGTTCCCCATCTTGTCCAGTTGTCGAAAACAAATAATAACCACCACCAATTATACACAATAAAATCAAAGTGAGAGGAATAATGAATGTTAAGTTATCTTTATTCATACTACTTTTAAACCCGCCTTTTGTAATACTTTGTGATACGTTCCAACGTTTGCTTGTTCTAACCTAGTTTTAGGAGGTTCCGGCAATTGCGAAATAAACTGAAACCAATCAGAACTATAATTGGCTAACTGTGTATAAAGTTTTGCTGGAGCTAGTACAACGTTATTTAAGAGATATGTGTCTCTATCTACTTCAGCAGCAATACGATTGATTTGTTTTTTCAGGTTTTCAATTTTCAACTCTTTTTCATCTCTTTTTTTCTCGAGTTCTTCAATTTCTTTTCTTCTCCTTCTAACCGCATAGTGAAATGGATTGTAATTTTTTAACTCTTGCATAACTCGGTTAAAAACCATACCAAGAATAACGTAGACGACAAATCCAGCAAATATGACTAAGTAAAAATTAACATCTCTCCAAATCATATCAAAATTCCATTGTTCATTAACTAAACCGACAATCTGTTTTGCTTCGTGTATGTTCTGTGTAATTTTGTAAGCAAATATTGCATCAATTACAAGCGTCAGCAATAATAAGAGGGTTAATTGAACATATTGTTTCATCTCAATTCGTTTATGTAACAAAAAAGCAAGAGCAATAAAAATGAATGGGGCAAATGTAATCAAAAACAACTGCCCAAGATTTTTCCTCGCTTTTGCAAATGTATTTGTGTAATAACTCTTTAAAAATGTCAGGGTTTCGACTCGATAAAAATGTCAGTATATCACAATATTGGGAATCATTCACTATAACGAAGATTTCCGATGAACACCATACTGACAATGACCCAGAAAGAACGCGACCGATTAACCATCCTTAACCAACTCAGCGAACGGAAAATCACCGTTGCCGAAGCAGCGCAGACCTTGCGAATCAGTGAGCGCCAGATGTATCGCATTGCTAAACGTTATCGCAGTGAAGGCGACCAAGGTGTATTACATCGTTCGCGCGGACGCCCTTCGCATCACGGCTATCCGGTCGCGTTGCATACGCGGGTGAAAGACCTGTATTGGCAGCAGTATCGCGACTACGGACCAACCTTGTTCAGTGAAATGCTGTGTGCGTATCATAGCATCCGTCTTGACCATGAAACCGTGCGCCGCTGGTTATCGCAAGCCGGCGGGATGACCGTGGGTCGCAAAAAACGTCCGCATCGTCGTCAGCGCCCTCGCCGTAGTGCAATCGGTGAACTCGTGCAGTTCGATGGCAGTCCGCACGATTGGTTCGCGGGACGCGCTCCTGTGTGTTGTTTACTCCACGCCATTGATGATGCGTCGGGGCGGGTGTTCTTACGGTTCGTTCCGTCAGAAAATACTGCCGACACACTCAGAACACTCCGGCACTATTGTGAACGCTTTGGTATTCCCCGCACGCTCTATACGGATCACGGCACCGTGTTCTATGCGAAAAACACTTTGACCGATGTTGGTCGCGCGATGACAACACTCGGAGTCGAAATGCTCTTTGCCGGTTCGCCCCAAGCCAAAGGGCGAGTCGAACGAGGAAATAGAACGCATCAAGATCGACTCGTCAAAGCATTGAGCCGTGAAGGAATCTCGACCATCGCTGATGCCAATCGCTATCTGGATGAACACTATCTCGACGACCACAATCGCCGTTTTGCTCAGTGCGATGGACTTCCCGATGTGCATCGCAGCGCCAACGGATTTGATTTCCCTAATATTTTTTGTTTCCAAACAGAACGGGGTGTGCGCAATGACTACACGATTATGCTGGGGGGAAATTATGTCCAACTCCTTGATGACGATACCGCGATGCCATCACCGCGACAAACCGTTACCGTGCGGCGATGGCTTGATGACTCCTTGCATCTGTTCTATCGTGAGCATGAACTGCAATATACAATCCTGTTGCAGAAACCAAAACGCAATACCAACGTGCCACCAAAACCAAAGGATAATCATCCGTGGCGACGACGAATGGTTGGCAATAGACAAGACCAAAAGGGGAATATCAAGCGCGCTGCAGGAACTCACTTCGGGCTACGCCCTCCGTTCGTTCCTGCAGCCAATCCGTAAACTTGCTTGTTGATGATTAAAAATGTATGTTTCACCCTGACATTTTTATCGAGTCGAAACCCTGACATTTTTAAAGAGTTATAACAGGTTTTAAATCGCTCTCCCACTTCTCTGTTGTTGTATTGTTTTGTATTTTTACGGAGAAAAAAATGATGTAAGTCAAAAGATTATAAACGTAGTTGGTGAAGAAGATTTAGCTTGATAACAATGTAGGTTGCACAAGAACAAATCAGTAACAAGAAAAGCAGAATAGAAAATGATTGTCGATAAAGTTTTAGTTGAAATAGAAGATTGTATTCTCACGAATCAATACAGGCGTATTGAAAGTGAAATTATTGAACTTAAAAATTATGGACACAAAGGAACGGTAAACTGGGATAGTGTGATGGAATCGGTATGTGCATTTCTCAATACCGATGGCGGAATTATCATCTTGGGAATTAAGGAAGATGATAAAAGCGAAAACAAACATTATGAAGTCAAAGGATTTAATTTCAATAATGAATCCTCATTGAAAGAAGCATTGAAAACCTTTAGAGATGATGCAGACCATCCAAAAGATATTATGCGTTTGATTCAGATTGAACAAAGGGAGTTCATGAATCAAATAATTATGATAATGTTTGTTGACCCTTTGGCTTATGATGAGAGGTATGTTTTTTATAAAGGTGTAGCATACCAAAGAATAATGCAAAGTGATGAACATATTACACAATATGAAATAGAAAAACAAAAAGAAGAAAAACAGGATTACATTAATGCAAGAGAACTTCAACCGGTTCCTCATGCTACACTTGATGATTTGAATATTGACAAAGCGAATTTTTATATCAATAAATCGAATGAAGAATCGCAAACAATCAATAATTTAAAATCGGTTGAAGAAGCAATACCCTTTTATACTTTCAACGGATTTTATAGGGATAATAAACCGACTTTGTTAGGTATGCTCGTTTGTGGCGAAAACCTTTCCCACTTTTTAGGTTTCAGAAGTCAGGTTGATGCGTATGTAGATATTCCGGGAAATTTACCTCAAAATAAAAAAGTGATTAATGACAATGTTATTCCACTTCTTTTAGAAAGCGAAAGATTTATTTTGCGAAACATTCAAACCGGATTGTCGCTTGAAAACGGAGGAACAAAAACGTATGAGTACCCTTTAGAACTTATTCGGGAAAGCTCAAACAACGCATTAGCTCACCGTGACTATACTATTGACAAATATGTCGGGATAAACATTGTTCCGTTCAAACATATTGAAATACGAAACCCGGGAAGGTTTAAAAAACAATTGTTGATTCCACCTGACAGCAAACAAGAAATTCAACTTAGGAGAATCATTACGAATAATGCAAAACCTAACAACCCAAAACTTGCAAAGGTTTTAAATGTGTTTCAAAAATGGGAAGGCAAAGGAAGAGGCATGAAGAATTTAGTGAGTTCTTGTCTTGACGGTTACATTGACTTGCCTTATTTCATTTTTCATTCTCCCGATGAACTCTCCTTGTTCATTCCAAAAGGTAAACTTGTTGATGAAAGGATGGAAGCATTAATAGATTCCTATTCAAAATACATTACTGAAAAATTAGGCGGTGAAGAACTGACGGAAGAACAGAAGAGAGTTTTTAGTTATTTCTATAAATCAGAAGTTGCTAATAAAAATGAAAAATGGACTTTATTACTAACCAAAAATAATAATCACTTCAATGCCATCAACACACTTGAAGATGCAGGTTTGATATATAAACACCCGCAAAGCAATGAAATTTATTCCATCTATATCACCGACAGAATTTTTCAGAAGAAAAATTTCTATCCTGAACTTACAGAGTTTTTTGGAAACAGATTTGATGAGTTACGGCAGGAACAAAAAGAAGTTTTAAATGCAATTTATTTACACAAAAAGTTTTCATTGAAAAGTAAAACTACCGCCTACCTCATTTCTAATTATTTATTTCACAAGCAACACGAGGGCATCTTTGAGAAAAAGGAATATGATAATTATAGTAGAAGAATTAGAAATCAATTTAATAAGTTGGAAGATGCTAATTATCTTATACCGGTAAAAAATATTACTGCTAAGGGAAATGCAAGAACTGTTGACTATCTCCTCAACGAAAAATTAAAACAAACCCAAACGCTATTCGATGCGAGGTGACAATACCAACTTTCATTGAGTAATGAAAAATAAAAGATAAATTCCCCCGCAATGTTCTTGTAATGTTGCGGGGGAAGTGGTTTTAAACTCCCCAACACAAATACCCACTTGTTTTCATCACACCTTCCTTTTATATTCTGCCCGAAAATCTACAATAAGAAATAAACTCATGAAAACAGGAATAAAACTCCTTGATAATTCTTCAATCGATTATCAACTCGGTAGCATTTTGAAAGAGTTGATAAATGATAAAACCTATTCGCAAATTTCAATTGCGACTGGGTATTGGGATTTACCTGGAATGGTTGAGATATATGAACAACTTTCTTTTTTCCTTAAGCGGGAGAATACTTCGTTTAGACTTCTTCTTGGTGAAGAACCTTCAGTTAAAACATATCAAGTGAAGAATCCATCAAAGCAAGATCCGGATTTTCCAGAAAAATATTTGAAGAAAGATTTAGAAGATTTACAATTGAAACCTGAATTTCAAAAAGTAACTGACCTTCTCTCATATTATTTAAACAAGGAAAACCTTAATGCGACAAAGAAACTTCAAATAAAAGTTTACAAGAAAAATTTCTTACATGCCAAGTGTTATATTTTCGGAAACGAAGAAGAAAATGCTGTTGGTATTATTGGTAGTTCAAACTTTACGAAACAAGGAATGTCCGGAAATCTTGAATTGAATCAAGTAGAAGATAATAATGCGACAGTAAATTATATCCGAAAAAATCTTTCTCAATACCCCTCTCATCGCACATGGTTTGAAGACTTATGGAAAGAAGGTGAAGATTGGTCTAAGTTATTCAAAGTAGAAATTCTTGATGTCAGCAAACATGGAAGTTTATGTTTCAGCGCGTACGAAATGTATATCCACGCTTTGTACCGGATTTATGGGCAGGAATTATCTGATGAAAAAGAAAACAAAGTTAGTGTTGATGAACCTTCCTCTGGAAAACCACAGTTATTAAAATTTCAAATTCAAAACGCTAATTCAATTATCAAGAAATTGGAACGTCAAAATGTTGCAATGCTATCAGATTCTGTTGGATTGGGAAAAACATATACGGCAATTAAAGTTATTGAGTATTTCAAAGAAACATTAAATCAACGAGTGGTTGTTGTCGTTCCGGCAGGGCTAATCCCGCAATGGAGAAAAGCATTTGATGATTTTAGAGTTGTACATATTCCTGAAATTTATAGTTTGCAAGACATTGCGAAAATTGAGGATGTAAAGGAAAATTTACGTTCTATTCCGGTTGGGTTATTTGTCTTTGATGAAAGTCATAATCTTCGTTCGGCTGGCGGTGAACGGTTTGATGTGTTTATTAAATGGAGGCAAGAAAATAAAAACGCAAAATCTCTTTTGGTTACTGCTACGCCAATCAATAATCAACTCTCGGATTTGACCAACCAAATAATGCTTGGTTCGGGCGGTGATATATTTAAACTTGGTAGATTTTATGACCGCACAAGAGGTAAATATTTTACACTAAAAGAACGACTTGAATTACTGCAACTCGATATGAAAAAACAAGTTCGGGAAGTTGGTTTTATAAATTATAATCAGATAAAAGAACAACTCACGCCATTACTCAATCGCTTTATTATACGAAGAACGAGACAAGGAATTGAAAAAGAATATCCTGATGGATTAGAAATAAATGGTACACTACAAAAATTTCCAAAATCATATCCCAACAATCTCGAATACGAAGTTTCAAATCAATTTAAATCTCAATTGTTATCAATTGCAAGTAAATATATTCGGTTAACGGAATCCTACAATTTTACCATCAGCAGTTTGGCAGAATTGGAATATCTTGCTCATCCATTAGATTTATTCCATCTGTATCAACAACGTGAAAAACCAATTCAATCAACTCTTGAAATACTCTATACCGGATTATTATCATTAGGGTTTCCTTCATACAGATATAATATTTATCAACATAGATATTATGGCAAAAAACGAGGCGAATTATCTTTAAATGTTGATGACAATCGTGAATTATCAAGGCAGATTGGTATTTATGGTATTTTCAGAACAATCTTTCTTAAACGTTTAGAGTCCTCACTTTATTCTGTTCACTTATCAGTCGGCAGTTATGAAAAAAAATTGGTTGACTTCAAAACCACGCTTGAGAAGTATGGGAAAATTGTATCGGTAAAAAATCTTGCCAAATTAAATAAAGCAATTGATGCGTACAATGAACAAACAGCAAATGAAGATGAATTAGATTTTGACATCGATTCATTTGAAAAAGAAGACAATGAGTTTATTTCGCTTCAAGCAGACCCGAATGTATTTAACCTTGTTCAACTTAAAGCAGATATTGATAAAGACCTTGCTATTGTAGCTATCTTGAAAGAACAATTTGCTGTACTGGTAAAGAAAGACGACAAAATTCAGGAACTGGCAAAGTATCTTAATCAAAACGAGGAAAGTAAAGTTTTAATTTTTACATACTTTGCCGATACGCTGAAATATCTTTCTGAAAACCTTTCAAAGTATTTAGTTAATGGAAAGAACCTTGAGTTTGCTCTTGGTTCAAAAGGTGAAATTGAAAATTTTGCCAAGCGATTTGCACCTATATCCAAAAAATATGAATTAAAACAAGGGGAAAAAGAAATTGACTTTTTAGTTGCAACCGATAAACTTTCAGAAGGGCAAAATCTTCAGGATTGTGGCATCATTATTAATTATGATTTGCATTGGAACCCCGTACGAATGATACAACGGAACGGTCGCATTAATAGGTTTGGAACGAAACACGAAGAAATATTTATTTACAATTTTCGACCGACAGAGCAATTAGAAAGTTATCTTCAGTTAGTTCATAAGTTGGAAGACAAAATTAACCTTATCAGATATACCATTGGTTCCGACCAATCAATATTAGATGAAGAACCGATACCGCAAGATTTTACCGAAGACTTATACAGCCGTGATGAAAAGAAACGGCTTGAAGCATTTCAGAAAATTTTTGAAACATCTGAATTGCTTGCCGCGGAAGATCTTTTTATGGATGATTTACGGGAATTTGACAGGAGTGAACAATTCGGTATCATTTATAAAGATAAAATTAAGTATCTGCCAAAAGGCAAATGGGGGAAAGTGCAAATGCGAAAAGAAGATGATGATTTTATTCATCTTGCACATTTAATGGATGATAAGGGAGAAGCAGGTTATTTTGTCGTATTTGATAAAGAGAAGGTAGGAGAATTACTGACCACAGCAGAAGGATTACTCTCTATAAAAGCAACGAGCGAACAAAACAAACGATTCATTGACATATTTAAAAATAAACCACAAACGGAAGAATACATACTCGATTTTATTCAACGATACCAATTTGCCGAAGATGAACACAGTAACCGTTATAACGAACCACAAAAAAAAGCAATTGATTATTTAGTAACTAAAATGCAAGAATATGGTTACCCTGTAATTGACATTGAAAAAGTGTACAACTGCATTATCTTCTCAAAAAATGCCTACATCAATAAACAAAGTATGAATCTCGTGCGTTTGATTAATCGTTCCATTCGGCAGCAAAAACATATTGGCGATGAAGTAATAAAACAATTTATGAGTCTTGCTCACCAATACACACCCGAAGAAAAAACAGAAAAAGCACCGTTAAGTGAAATAGTACAATTATTTGAGTAATGAATTTACAAGATCTCAATAAAAATTTAGACGAGTTGGCTCAACACCAAAATCGCGAAAAGGTAATAGAGTTTGCTTTTGCATTGGTGCAGTGGATGGGATTAGAGTCAACGCCAAACTACACACCACAACTACTTGCACCAAAAACTCAAAAGTTAAAAGACTTTTTGTGTCCCGCTCCCCAAACTGTACAACCACAATTGTATAGGTTAACAGCGGATAATCAGAATATCCGTATCAGGTTTGCAGTGTTGAAGAAATTGAAAAAAGAGTACATCAGTCAATTAGTGGATAATGACCCGGGATCTGAAAGTTTTCAAAATACACCAGAGACACTGCAAACAATTACGAAAGCACCATACTTTATTCATTTTGCAACTACACCAGAGTATAATAAACTCATTCTCATTTTTAACCACGGCGATCAGAAGCGGGTACTTTCTTTTCGCAATAGATTAACCAACACACAGTACAATAAAATCATTCAACAATGGCTGAACATTGGCACAAAATCAAAACCTGAAATTGCAAACCTGCTTTGGAAATCGCTTGACATAAAAGAAGTCAATACTGAATTTTACAAACAAATAAAAGAACGTTTTGATGCGCTGATAGGAATCGCCAAAGCAACCAACGTACAAGCAAACCAAAATCAATTGAAACAATTTGCCGTGCGACTCATTGGCAGATATATTTTCTGTTGGTTCTTAAAAGAAAAAGAAATTATTCCGCACGAATTCATACGGAGCGCAACAATAAAGGCAACGGAGAATTACTATCAAAACACATTATTGAAATTATTCTTCGATACGCTCAATACACAAATTCAAGACCGTGTTCCGTTAGCGCTTTCAATTTTGTTTGAAAAAATTCCGTATCTCAACGGTGGATTATTTGATGAGAGTGAAGAAGACCGATTATTCAGAACATTACAATTAGATGATTGGCTTATTCCTTTTGTCGAGGTGTTGGAGAATTACGATTTTACTGTTGATGAAAGCAACAGCACATACCAACAGGTAGCCGTTGACCCTGAAATGTTGGGAAGAATTTTTGAAAACCTACTGGCAAGCCAAAATCCCGAAACAGAAAAATCAGCAAATAACGAACGCAAAGCATTTGGCGCATTTTACACTCCACGCGACATTGTGGATTATATGGTCAACGAAAGTTTAAAAACGTATCTTGCTTCAAAACTTAATGTTTCTTCCGATGAATTATCTCCTGCGTTTTTAGCGAATCCCGTGTGGCCTGAAAAATTGAACAAACGAAAACAAGAAGCATACATTGCCCTGCAACAAGTAAAAATTCTTGACCCTGCTTGTGGTTCGGGCGCATTTCCAATGGGCGTTTTACACCGACTTGTTAGTTTACGGGAATTGCTTGGCTTACAACCCAATACGTACCAACTCAAAAAAGATATTCTCTCCGATAATATTTACGGTATAGATATTATGCCGATGGCAGTTGAAATTGCGCGACTCAGAGCGTGGCTTTCCTTAATTGTTGAAGAAGATTACAAAAGCGACAAATCCGGAAGTAATTTTGGTATTGATGCGTTGCCGAATTTGGATTTTAAATTTATGCAAGGAAACTCGCTGCTTGAAACGTACGAAGGCATTAAACTATTTGATGAATCATTACTTGAAACCAAAACGGCAACTCAACGGCAGGAGAATATAGAAAAGACACAAAATAAACTTTCCGAATTGCAACGGCAGTATGTATCGTTGCTGAATGATAATAAATTGAAGGGAACAGAAAAAGGAATTCTGGAAAAAGAATTAAAGGAAAACAAAAATCTGCTCGGTAAAATGTTACGAGTAGGTGAACCGAGCGTTGACTACGGATTTTTTAATAACGGAGAAGCCATCGGTAATTTATCCGATAAACTCTTTAACTTGCACAAAAAATTATTTAACACTTCGGAGAAAGAACAAAAGAAAAAAATAAAAGGAGAAATTGAACAGTTAGAATGGAATTTAATTGTTGCAAGTTTACAGGAGAACGGTAAAACAGAAAAGTTGAAAGAGTTGGAAAACTTGCGGAGGCAAAATATAAAACCTTATTTTTTATATAAACTCAATTTCCCGGAGGCGTTTACTGATGGAAGAAATGGTTTTGATATTGTGATTGGAAATCCACCGTATGTACGACAGGAGGCGATTGACCCGTATTACAAACCACTCTATATACAAAATCATCCCGAAGTAGGAAGCGGAACCGCAGATTTGTATGTGTATTTTTTCGATTCCGCTTTAACTGCGGCAAATACGAACGGCATCATTATTTTTATTACGCTGAATAAATACTTAAAAACAAAATACGGTGAAGGACTGCGTAATAAACTAAAGGAAAAAAACGTTGACCTGATTATTGATTTTTTTGAACTCCCCGTTTTTGAAGCAAGCACGGATACCGCAATTACAAAAATTATAAATGCACCGGATACAGACAGCACAAAGTATTTTCCGGTGAAGACATTGGACAAACTTGATTTGAATGTATTGACAAAAACTGAGCCGCTAAAAGTTATTAAAGATGGAACGGAATGGAAATTTGTTGAACGCTCGGCAAACGCTATTATTGAAAAAATCTATGCAAATACTGTTTCTTTGCAAGAATTTACGAACGATAATATTTATTATGGAATCAAAACTGGAGATAATAAAATTTTCATTGTTGATGAGGAAACGAAGAATGAAATAGCAAATGATGATAACAATAGTTTAATGCATGTTGGAAAATATGTAACTGCAACTGAAATATCAAAGTGGTCTATTAATTATGAAAACGAATGGCTTATAACGACATTTCCAAGCAAGAAATTAAACATTGAGAATTTAAGTGGATTGAAAAATTATTTAACGAAATTCAAAAAAGAATTAATGCCCAAACCCAAGAATCATTCTGGAGAATGGATAGGAAGAAAAGCAGGTTCCTATAAATGGTTTGAAACACAAGATAATGTTGCATATTATGAAATGTTCGAAAAACCAAAGATACTTTACATTCATACAGCCAAAAGACACGAATTCTATCTTGATTATGATGGAGTTTATGTTAACAACAGTTGTTATATGATTGCATCCGACAACAAATTTCTTTTCTTTTTCCTCAACTCTATTTTATTTGATTGGTTCAAACGTATCAAGTTTGTTGCGTATGGCGATGCCGACGAAGCAGGACGTGTAAAGTTGGATTATAATAAAATGATTACCGTTCCCATCAAACAAATCAGCGAAAAACAACAGAAATGGTTTGAAAAAAAATACGATGAAATAAAGAAATCGCTTTCAGATATTTCAAAAGTAAAACTATTGGAGAATGAAGTAGAAGTTACATTGTTCAAACTCTATGAACTTTCTTATCGGGAAGTAAAAACAATCTGTCCGGAGTTTTGGTTGAGTGAGGAAGAGTATGAGAAGAAATGAAAGATGGAGTCCACTTTACCCAATAGAAACCGTGAAATATTTCCATTACTTGTAGATTTTAGAGAGAAGTGGACTCCATCTAATGCTTTACAACGATTTCAAATTACTAATAACAGAATCCGTAGGATTCTAATGTTTGTAGAAAAGAATTTATAATTTTTATACAACTCCTTTGGAGTTGAACAACACGAGGTTCAAAATATTTCTACAAACATATCATCCTCCAAAGGAGTCCTTTGGACCTACGGGACTTTAACTCCGTCAGGAGTATTCTGTTTGTAATTACGTACACAAAACGATTTTGAGTTCCGTAGGAACGGTATGTTAAAGTTGATCTCATTGAGAAATCTTTTGAGAATATCCCGAAACGAGTTCGGGATGACAAGCATTTTTTTGCAATCTGGAGTTTCGCGTTAAACGTTGAGGATTTCCCACACATTTTTCACGCTTCCCCAAAAAAGAGCGCAGAGCATTTTCAGAAATCCCACGCCGGTTTTTGGAAGTCCAGAGAGTAGTTTAAGGAAATAAAAAAACTGTTTCGCTTCTTCTATAGGGTGGACAGACATTCTTGTCTGTCAGTTTTTAAAACACAAAGGAGAGACAGAAATGTCTATACTACCAAACGTAATTTATTTCCTCCAAGAGAAAGTGTATATTTTCTGTGTCAAAATTATTAAAACGATTTTCTTATGACATACAACGCAATTACCATTGATAAAGAAATTCTTGGAGGAACTCCAGTCTTTACCGGAACGCGTGTTCCTATTCAAGCGTTGTTTGACTATTTGGAAGACAGCGAACCGCTCGAAGAATTTTTAGAAAACTTTCCTACCGTTTCCCGCGAACTGGCAATTACTGTTTTAGAAACTGCCGGACACCTTACTACTTCAGAGAAAACTTTGAATGAAAATTTTGCTTGATGAAAATCTTCCTACAAAATTAAAATACAATTTTGGGAGTGAGAATGAAGTGCGAACCGTGCGCGAAATGCGGTGGAACGGAAATAAAACGGAGAGTTGCTGAAACTGCTTTCCCAGGAACGATTTGATGTGTTTGTTACGATGGATAAAAACTTGCGGTATCAGCAGCATCTTGAAAAATACTCGGTAACAGTTTTCCTTCTCCTTCCACCAAATAATAAGCATCAAACTATTCAGCCATACATTTCACAAGTAGAAAAACTGTCGAGGGGAAGATTGCAAAAGGGAGTTATCAAGGTTTCATTGTAATCTACAATAGAATTGGACAGCCAGAAATGTCTAACCTACCAATCAAATCAACACTCCCCAAATCTCCCTTGTAACGTAAGCAATTCCCTAAAAAGAGGCGGAGCATTTTAAGAAATCCCCCGCCGGTTTTTGGTAGTCCGCAAAAGTGTTTAGGATTCCCTGCATACTTTCTACACTTCCCCCCATTATGCGAGGGTTTTCCGCAGAGGATTAGCAACTAACATATCACTCCTACGGAGTTAATACTTTTGCTTTTTTTTCTTTCTACAAACATTTCGTCCTCCAAAGGAGTCCTTTGGACCTACGGAACTTTAACTCCGTTAGGAGTATTCTGTTTGTAAGAACTAACACAAAAATATTTTGAGTTCCGTAGGAACGGTATGTTTAAGTTGTTATCCTCCCAATAATAACCAACCGTGTCATTTCGAGGATCCGACTTGTCAGGAGACGAGAAATCTACTTTCCTTTACCTTTCACTAAAATTTTCATTTGCATTTTTTTAGGTTCCTCGTTCAAAGAAACATTTAGCAACCATCAGGCATGATTCCTCATCCCGCTAAGGCGAGATTCGGAATGACAAGCACTCTTTTTTTCTTACCCCTCACACAAACAAGAGTTTTCTAAAAAGTATTTAGGATTTTCTGCACATTTTCCACCTCTCCCTAAAAAGAGCGCAGAGTATTTTCAGAAATCCCTCGCCGGTTTTTGGAAGTCCGCAGAAGAGTGCAGGAAACAGAAGAACGAGTTTACCTCTTCTATAAGCATTCTTCTGCCACAGATTTTTCACGAACGCCCGGGATGATAAAACTGTTACTTCACTCTCCACAACAAAAACTTCTCTTCTTCACTATGAGCCATCGGCAAATCCCTTCAAATTTGTGTCTAACGATTTTTATCTTCAAGAAAGAAAATTCTACCCATTCGTTAAGAAAATAAGAAAGGCGTTACAAAATTTATTTGCAACGCCTCATTATACATAATGATAATTTCTATTTTTTCTTTTTCGTTCTGTTCTTTTCCGTTCCAAAAACATACGGGACGGCGTCTTCAATCCGTTCAATAGGAATAATCGTGAGTCCCTCTTTCACTTTCGCTTGAATTTCCGTGAGGTCTTTTTCGTTGTCTTTCGGAATCAGTACGGTAGAAATTCCATTCCGTTGTGCGGCAAGAAGTTTTTCGTTCAGCCCTCCGATGGGAAGAACATTTCCCCGTAAGGTAATTTCTCCCGTCATTGCAACGTCGGAAGATGCAGGGGAATTTCCCACAGCGGAAACAATCGCCATCGCCATCGTTACCCCCGCCGAGGGACCATCTTTGGGAATTGCTCCTTCCGGCAGGTGAATGTGAATTTCTTTTCCTTTGT
>JGI24126J20157_1000363_pt1 | contig 18263 bp, 17 predicted proteins | sample SubbioR12Aug_8Ca_FD_20157 | JGI IMG/M metagenome (IMG submission 20157)
ATCTATCTTTGTTATCCTTATCAGCTAAGAATAAACAACCCACATCTTAACAATAAGAAATAACGAGATACAAAACGGTCAACGTTATTCAGGCATCAACATACCAGCTCGCAACTCAAGGCTCGTAGCTAATAAACAACACGGAATGCACGGAGAAACACTGGGAACACTAAGGAATACAAAAAAAAGCGCACGGATAACACAGATCTCACAGATCAAGTTACAACTTCGCCGGTGGCAGGTGGCTGGCAGCCGGAAGCTGTAATATCGCACAGAAAACACCACGTCCGTACCGGCACGGGCAGGCAGAACTCATAGAATCAAACACACCTGAGCTCGAAGCTCGAGGCTCGCAGCTAAAGGCCAATGGCTGTTTCCATTTTTTCATTTCCTTCATTTATTTCATTTCTTCATTTTAAAATATCGCACAGAACCCACAGAAAACATCCATATTGAGCCGGAAGCTGGCAGCAGGGAGCCGGTAGCAGCATTTTTGCACAGAACCCACAGAATCAAACTCAAACAAGCTCGCGGCTCGAGGCTGCTCAAGCTTTCCCGGAAATTTTATATACCAAATATCCAACCCATTCTTTTACAAATGCATCCATGCGGTTTAAGGCTTCAGAAGATGGAAGAATGTAATCAGAAAATATATAACCGCGGTTTGGATTCGAGTAAAATTGGACATTGTAGGGTACAGGATTTATGCCGGCTTTTTTAAATGTCTGCATCGCGCGGGGCATATGAAATGCGCTGGTAATCAAAAGAATTTTATTGCATTTTAATTGTTCCAGAATCTTTTTGCTTTCCACCGCATTTTCCCAGGTATTTTTAGAAACGGTATCTATCCAAATTCTGTTGCTGTCAATGCCCTGTTGAATTAAATACCGGCGAACATAAATACTTTCAGGTTTTATTTTGCCAGTAATGCTGGCGGCACCACCGCTAATGATGATCGTATCTATAAAATGTTTTCGGTACAATTCCATGGCTGCATAAATTCGTTCAGCCGCCTCTGTTAATGTTACACCGGAACGATAGGAATCGTAATTGGCAAATCCACCCAGAACTACTGCAGTTTTCGGAAATATCTCCACATTGTTTTTATCGGATTCCCAGGCGATTGCGAGTTCGTTTACCAGTACTTTATTGCTGCTGAAAAACAGAATAAAAAAAGAAATGATCAAAAGTATTTTTCTTCGTTTCACATTTTTTGTAATCCATGCCCATAACAATAAGACAAGAATCCAGAAAAGTGGCTTAAGAAGCACCCCCAATATTTTGGATAAGATGAAAAACATATAACCGCACTTCAAATGTAGAAAAGAAGCGCGAATTTCAGCGTGTTTTTTAAAGCATTATTATATGTCTTAAGACTCAATCCGGCATTGAACCGGTAGGAAATTACCAATTCATATTTTTGATTCCTGTGAGTATGCCCAAAACCTGTAGTAACCAAATCACTACAAGAATTACCACAACAATGTTGAGGATATTTTTTATTTTACCATCCATGGGTATGTAATGGTTTACGAACCAAAGAAAAACGCCGACCAGGATGAGAATAGCAATTACGGTAATGAGAGCCATTTTTAATTTGATTGATGAAATGCAGATAAATAGTAAATTGTTGGATCCATGTTCAAAAATTTCTCCTCCGGCAATTCGAATTTCAAATTACCGGAGGAACCCATTTAGAAAAATATGAGAATCAGGAGTAGAATGATAATAATACCGCCAAATGAAATATATACACCATCATAAGGGTGCTGTTGTAATGTATTTCTGATTTCCAGCACCTCATTGCGAAGTTGCCATTTTTCGCTTCTGCTGAGATTGGATTTGTCCATTTTGTAGATTTCATTCAACCGATTGCCCATCGCATTTAATCTGGCATTTTCGGCTTTCGTCAAGGTTGAAGAAGCCTTACCAGTATGAGTTTCAGCTTTCAAAGTAGAAGGGCTTTGCGCTAACAAAAACATGGTAACTACGCAGATTGCAATTAACTTTTTCATTTTGTTCCTTTCCTTTATTATCAGTAACAATTATAGAAGGTTTTCCAAAAACGGGACCAAATTAGGAATTACAAGAAACAACCCTATTGTAACTCTTGATGGGAAAAGGTTGTGTGGTTTTATTTTAAATTCTTATTTTGAGAAAATAAAAGTAATTCATCTGCAAAAAGAGAAATATTTTGCAAATTGAATTGTCTCACTAATAAAATGATTGAAACAATTCTGATTGTTATTCCAATATAAAATTTTCTATCCGGGAAATTCTTTTTTCATTGGAGGTTTCAACCTTTAATGAAATAAATGATACCTAAAATCAGAAATGGCAAATGCACCATCAGCGGTGGATCCCAGAGCGGTACGCGGATGAGATAGGCCGGAATTCCGGCAAAACCGAAAACCACAAAAAACCAGGCGGTCCATGATGGAATCCAACCGATGTGTAAAAACAAAACCCCAAGCATCCCCAGCGAGAAATAAGCGAGAATCATGTAGATGGCGAACAGCAGGTTGCTCCAGTCGTTCCAGGATTTAAATGTGGTATAGATTTCCCCTTTTTCAGCCTGGTTATTTGCCACCCACATGGTAAATGTCACCCGAAATGCGATGTTGATGATCCAGAAGATCGTTGCGGCCATATAAGCACTGTTTGCAAAGGAATACAGCGTTCGGCTCTTTTCGTTGCTTTCAAATGCTCCAAAAAGCGATTGAAATCCCATCAGGGAAATAATAACTCCGAGAAGAAAAAATGCGTGAATCACATACCAGTTGGTTTTGTGAGAATGAATGATACGGAGGTATTCCCCGGTATCACTAGTGGTCCATTGTTTATAAGGTGGGGTGAAAGCTCCTATCCAAAAGAGTATTCCACCGGCAAACAATAGAATGACAGACCATTTCCAGGTAAAAACATCGGTTTCCATGGCATTAGAGTTAGATGTGTATGTAAAATTAAAGGTTTTTTCGTTAGAAATGCAAGCGAAGATGGGCCGCGAGCCTCCCGTCCGTACCGGCACGGGCGGGCGAGCTTCGAGCTGCGAGCTGCCCTGTTGATGGTGTACGCATTCAGCATCTCTAGTTATCCGCATCGCTGGAAATCGGCTGAAAGCTCACAAACGACGACCATCCCACCCGAATCCACTCTTCGACGACAAGTTCCGTTGTTGGTGTCCGCTTTCAGCATTTTTGGTTATCCGCGTCGCTGGAAATCGGCTGAAAGCCACCAACGACGACCATCCCACCCGAATCACCCATTCGAAGACCTTCCCCGTTGTTGGTGTTCGCTTTCAGCATTTTTGGTTATCCGCGTCGCCGGTAATCGGCTGAAAGCCACCAACGACGACCATCCCACCCGATTCCATCCTTCGAAGCCCATCAGGGATGTTGGTACATACAAACATGTTTTTTAATGCACAAGGTTTTGAGATCATTCTATATACTTTTTCCCCTTATGTATTAATGCAAAAACCGCAGAGGTCGCAAATGGGGGACGCAGAGGTCGCAGAAATAACGTAGTTTAATTGGGAGTTTTGTTTTTCTTTTTGCATGATTTGTGTTAAAACTAAAATAATAAACGATTCATCTGATGTTATTTTAAAATCGCTTTGGGAAGTAATCAAAAAGATACAAAGATGTAGTCATACAAATGTAGCAAAATTCAATTTTCAATCAGCATACTAGACAGTATTGCCAGGAATATTTGAGTGAATTATTCTAATTGTTACATTTTTAAATAATTGAATATCTATAAATTATAGCAATAGCATTGAATTTTTGATGCTAATTAATTGTAAGATTTACAGATAATACATAAATTGCCTGAAAATCAAATTATTCTATTGGACAATGAAGCATTTTAAATTATTGGGTACACTTCTACTTGCTGTAGGGATTTTAATGACCACCACCAACGGTTGCAAAAAGGACACAAACAATAACAATAATAACAATAACACAGGTGGCACTACTGAAAATTATATATTATTCAATGGGGTTAAGGTGACGTTTGTTAATCCCAAAATTGGTGTTACAAAAATTATCGCCGGAGATACTGCATACCAATGGAGTGGTAATTTGCCCGGTGGCTTTGGGGACGACACAACATTAACAATAATTCACATCGGAAAAAGAATTGCTGGAAGTCCAACTAAATTGGACCCACAGGGAATCACAGAAGGGGAAGTCGCTATTGACTTACGATGGAGCATAATAGCGGGTCAACCTTGGCCAGGAATTGTCGGCGGTGATTACAAGTTAGAACGCGTAAATGGCAAGTGGGTATCCACTCTAAAGAACGGTGTTGGCGAATGGACCAATTCAGGCGGTACTAAGCAAACTTATACTGGTATTGAATTTCGAGTGGAATGGCCTAACTAAATATGTAAACGAGCGGTATATAATATTGCTTTATCTGGTGGTAGGTATTCGCTTTCAGCATCTCTGGTTATCCGCGTAGCTGTTTTACGGCTGAAAGCCACCAACAACGCCCAGCCTACCAAAATTAATCGGCTGAAGACCTGAGAGAGCGCCAAGCCCATTTGGAAAAATCGCCTCAAATACTATATTTACAAAACCTTATGAGTATAGGACCAGCTTCCCAGGGTTTGATTGAACCACACAATGTTGCCTACAATCCAATGGATAAAATATTCCGTTTGATTATGGGAGATTTTCCATCCATTTCCAATTCATGGCCCGGAGATTATGGTCCTGCAACTATTGAAAATATCCGCGTGGCACAGCAAGCCAAATACGCCAACTATTTTCAATACCTCGGATTGAAAGAAAATGCAGGGATGAAAATGTATGAAATAGGTCCCGGTTGGGGCCCGTTTTCGGATTATTGCCGAGCCAGAGGCGTGGATGTTACTTCGGTTTGTCCTGGAGAGGCGCAATACGAATATTTGAAGCGATCCGGGCACAATGTACATCGCGGGGTTTGGCAGGAATTTACCCCGGACAATGGTCCGTTTGATGCCATTGTTTCCATGGGCTCACCAGAACATTTTGTTTCTCCAAAAGATTATATTGAAGGCAGACAGGATAAAATTTACAGACAATTTTTTGATTATTGTTATGGATTGTTAAAACCCGGAGGCCGGCTCGGGGGGCAGTTTATGACCTTCAACGGGCATGAATGTGATCCCTATAAATTGCAGGTAGAAAAAGAGGGAAAAGATGAAGAAACCAGAAAGAATTACCATATAGGTTTGTTGTTATATCGCTATCCGGATGCCTGGCTGCCACGGGATTCCAAACATTTTATTTCCTGTGCAAAACCAGGAGATTTTGAAGTAATAAAAACTGTAGACGGACGCACCCATTATGTGTGGACCATGCGTGGATGGAAAAAACATTTCAATAAAATCACCCCCATTTCCAAATGGTTTAAAGTAGCCGGATTGGTGATTCACGGAATGTTTAACAAGGATTTTGGATACTGGGCCAAAGCCTTTTGGAAACAGAGTAACCGGCAGTGTTTTGAAAACGGCTGGATGGGACATGAATTCTTTTTTGTAGAGAAGAAAGTAAATTCATAAATAGTTTTTTTGCCACAAGGGCACAAGGGTTTTGGCACAAAGGCGCAAAGTTTTAATTGTTGAAAGTTTAGATTTGAATGGGAGAATACAATTTTGAGTTGTTTGAAAATAAGGAAAGTTTACAAGTACACATTAATTTAATTTCTGAACGAATATGACCAATAAAGATATCGTAACGGGTATAAAGAATATCATTGGCCCCAAATTAATATCATACGGTTACAGAATTAATTCATCAAAGCAACACTACGAGAAATGTTTGGATGGAAAATGTCTTTATTCAAGGGTATACTATAGAATAGTTAATTATTTTTCGCACGAGAAAAAAGAGGCATATAAATATGTAGAACTTAGCTATTTAGTTTATGACAAATTACTTAATAGCATTGTTAGTACAGTTTTGGAGGAACTACAAATTACCACAATAATTGATGGGCATACAAATCTCATTGTTGTCGATTTGTATTCAATTGATTCTGGTGGTCTATACAATTCAAAATTTTTGCAGAGTAAGGATAGGAATGAGCAATATGGAATTTTTGAGAATTCCAATCCAATAGACATTTTAATTGAAATACGAGATACCAGAATTACAAATGTTCAAACTATTGATAACGAATTGGCTGATTTCGGTACATTTATTTCACAACTAAGTATTAAACCATTAAAACCAACTGCTTATTCGCAAAATGTTGTGGACAGAGTTATTTTTATAATATACTATTTTGGAACCCATGATAAGAATAGACTTGCAGAAATGCAATCTGAAATTTTGAAGTTTTCAAACACAATTAGTTCGGATTATGTTGAAGTAATTAATTGTTTATTGAAAAAGTTTCTTTAATTATTATTTTGCATAGTCCGAACAATGTGGTCATAATGTCGAATTTAAAATTAAATAATATGATTGTCCAGCTTCTCTGCATGGCCTTATTGTCTTGCGGCGAACTTGCAAAAGAAGCACAAACAGAAATGCACTCATTGGACATTAAAAACCCTCGTAATTCCTGTCAGATTGATGCAATGATTAGCATCGATACCAATTTTTATGATGTGTTAGACAGTTCAGAATTTTTTTATAGTCTGGGAATTATAAACCTTACTTCAAAGCTAAAAATTAAAAAACTAAATTTATCGGCGGCAAGATTTCACAACAAACGCGGATGGATGAAGCTATCTGCATCTTCAATATATTTTTATGATCCGAAGCTATCACGAATCCCAATAAGAAGGACAAAAAGTGAGTTGACAAATATTTCTGTAGATTCATTGAGACATCCTGTTTATGTTTTAAATGAAATTAGTCCAGAAGAACTTTGGATTTTGGATTTTGTTGTTAATGACACCTTGCGCTGTTCGGATACAATAACAGTAATGGAATCTAAGGCAAAAAGCAGGTATATTAAGGGAGATTAATACATAATTTTGGGTCGAGATAAAATTCTAATTTTGAATGGTCCGAAAAAAGGAGAGGCTGCACTTGAATATGATTAAATTTGATTTTAACTATATAAAAAATAACCTAGCCTTATATGCTAAAACGGAGTTCGTAATAAATGGGGTCGAAGAAGCATATTGGAATGCAACTGAATTTATTAAAAGAAATGATAAAATATATTAATAAGGATAGTTTCACAAAATATCTTGAACAGACTAAAGGAGGAGAAGCTCAGATATGGTTATACAATCCTACCTTGGAAAAATTCATTTTAAGAGTAACATTTCCTGAAAATAATCATAACGTTCTGTATATAATTGCATTAGGTTCAGAGTATGTCTGTGGGAATTTCTCATGGCAAGACGCCAACGTCATGATCAATTCCCAAATAGCCAATAATGGAGAGGAATTAAATATTATTTTTGACCAGAAAGGTGGATTTCAACTACGTTGTAATGCTGGGGTAATTATGGCGACTGGAAATGTCACAGATGATATACCTTGGTAATCAAACAGTAAATTTAATGACAAAATTTCAACTATTTGGAATAAGCCTCTACTCAGTTTGTCTTCTTTCTCAATGCACAGTTAAGGAAGATCCCCAAACCCAAATTGCAAAACTAAATAAACAACTCGATTCGTTAATTATACAATGTGGAAGTATCGGCGACTGTGACAACTATTATAAGCTAGGGGAAGCGATTCTTGATTCACTTCTTCGTCTTGAGCCCCAAAATCCTGTGCATTTTGTTAGAAAGTTTAACTTATACAATTCATCTGGTCAAGACAGGAAATTCATCGATCTATTTAAAAGCACGAAATGGATAAAAATGGAATATAAAATGATCTGGGACATTTCAAAAAAATATTGGGCGCTAAATAAACCCGATTCAGCATTATTTTTTTATATAATGGCAAGCGATACAATGCAGAAGTTGAACATTAATAGATCCAATCCTGATCTATTCTTGAATTTCTATTTCGATGGACTGAATAAATTTTGTGAAAAATCGCCGCTATATAATAATCCCGATTTGCCAACTTGTATTCGCGAAACTCCAAAAACTACCCTAAGATTATTGGTTATTACAAATTCCACCGAAGGTAAATCTAACTGTTCTCTTATGGAAAAATACATAAAGGATGTCTCGCCGTGATTTATGCAGTATCCTAGTTTTAAGGTTTATCTAAATCTTCATTCCCTTAACCTCGAAGTCTGATTCATTTTTACTTTTCCGGCCCTGACGAAGCTCGCCTGTGGGGCGATATTGTCCGGAACATCAAATTTCAATTGCAATTTATTGTATTATTCCCCGCTGGGACTTCCCTCGACTTCGTTTCACTGCGCTCGGGATGAACCTCTCGTCCCAGCGGTCACACCATAAAAAAAGGCCCGCGAAGCGTGCCTTTTTTTTGGTGATCCCGCTGGGACTCGAACCCAGGACCCATACATTAAAAGTGTATTGCTCTACCAACTGAGCTACGGAATCATAATTTTAGAACGTCTCTTTCACTCTACCAATCCCGACAAATCTCCTTGCGTCGTTTGTCGTGGACTCTCGGTATTCTAAACCGCCTTTGGCCGGTTAAGAATTGCCGGAGCTGAGCTACGGAATCATTGGTTTTTAATACCCCCTTTTTTAAGGGACTGCAAAGGTAAGGTTTCGGGTTTTTGAGTGCAAATGTTATTTGAAATATTTTCTGTAAGTGTAGTGAATCTTGGTGGTATGACTGCCCAAAGCCTTCAGTAACGACAGCATCTTCGGGTTGAAATCCCCTATCCAGGCAAGTTCTGCAGATTTTAGATTTTGCGACTGAAGGAAGTACTCCCGGAATTTCATAATCATGCCGGTTTCCAATCCGAGGTTTTGAAATTCGGGCACAATGCCGAAAATGATACCCCTGGTTTTGGTGATATTCCCGCGTTGCATCAAAAAACGCAAACCATTCCACCAGTTCAATTTGCCATTGAACTTGCGAAACACCTGGTTCAACTCATAAATATTGATGAAAAACCCGGCAGGCTGGTTGTCTGCATAGGCAAATACCGCAATTCCTTCCGGCATGGCGGGTTTGATTTCCTTAAAACGCTTCATGATTTTCTCCACCGACATAGGTTTGAAATCCTCATGAAAGGCCCATGCCTTGTTGTATATCTCGGTAAAATCTGCGGCAAACTTCTGTTTCTTTCCGTAATCGATATATTCAAACCGATACCTGGGATTTTTGGTTACCCGCTCTGCAAGCTTGGCAAAACGCTCAATATTGAATTCATCGGGAGAAATTTCTGCTGTGGATTGCTCAATTACTTTTTCAAAGCCATACTCCTCAAAAAAACTTTGGTAATAAGGCGGATTGTAATTTTCGCAATAAGAAGGATCGGTTTCGGAATGAATCAACAATCCCCAGAATACATCGCGGTCCCCGAAATTTACAGGACCATCCATGTATTCGCATCCATTTGCCTCCAGCCAGTTTGCACAAAAATCAAAAATGGCAAAGGCCGCATCTTTGTTGTTCAGGCATTCAAAAAAACCCATACCTCCCATTTTCTCACCGGATTTTTTGGTTTGGTAAAAAACAGCAAACCTGCCTATTGGTGTATCGTTGCTCCACAATACAAATCGCCTGGCTTCTCCGTTTTGAAAGTTCAGGTTTTTCCTGGGATTAAAAATTTTCTCTATGTCTTTGGTGAGGGGTTTGATGTATTTGGGATCATCGGAATACACCAAATCTGTAATGCTGTGAAACAGCAAAATATCTTCTTTGGAAATTACCTCGCGGATATCAAACACAGGGCAAATTTATAGAAACAGGGATAATTTGCACTATTAAGGTGCTTCCTGCAGGAAGCACCCACAAAGTAATCAGCGCTGCAGGGAAACAGAATCATCTCCACGGCGATAATCCGTATAGGTTATAATAAACTGAAACATTTCATCGGTGGCGCGCATACTCGCACCACCAAATTCCAACCTCTCTCCCACTTCTTTTGGTGGTTTGTTTGGATTATTCGGGTTGCTGGTTGTGTTGTCAAACACTGCTTCTGCAATTATTTCCGAACCCCTTGGAATGGGAACCATGTGTTGAAAGGTATAAAAATATTGCCAGCGAAAATCCCATTCCGGAATTCGTATTAATGGAATTGTATCGCCATTTGGCTTGATAGCATATGCCAAAAAACTTTTGCCCAGCATATGCAAATGTGGATTTACAGTCAATACCGAAATATCATTTTCCACCTTAAACCTGGTGATATGTTTGGAAATTTTTCCTGCGGGAATTTTTAATGGCGGTTCGATTTTGGAAACCCCATTCGTGCCCAGCATAATTTCTGAAGTGGCGCGCTCCGGCGCTTTGGAGGTGAAAAACAAATTGATTCTGCTCTTGTCCCAAACCTTTCTGTCACTGGGCCCGTAATGCAAATCATTTCCTACAAAAATAAAATTGCTGCTGATTCGGAATGTACCTATTCCATCGGGATACGATGTTCCAAAAACTCCCGGCAAATAATTTACTGCACTGTGAATTCGAAATGGTTTTGTGCCATCATCGTTCAACAATTTTAATTTTTCAAAATCCTTTTCATATTCACCCGCACTGATTTCAGTTTTTAAATCCCCTTCCCATAAATTCTTTTTTGCATCTGGTGCAAATAAAAGCAAATGGCCATTGAAATGGTGCACCAAATCCGGCTCTCCTGCTATGAATTCCACTGCTCTAACAAAGGTATCCTGCGCAATTTTTCCTGGTATTTTGATCAGAAAAAAACGATCCCGCAAATCGGGAAACAACTGCACGGAATCCAAAAACAAGGTGAGATCCGGTTTTCCAATGGCGCTGATATAATTTGGTTTTTCATATTTTGGCAATGGAATATCCGGACCTTCCGGTTTGCCATTTTTCACCCAAATTTGTAAGGTTTCAATTTCCTCATCGGTCAGGTATTTTTCATTCACAAAATGGCTGTAACCCGGATCTGCGGGCCAAGGTGGCATGTAACGCAATTTCGTTACTTTAGCAATGGTTTTTGCTTTTTTTGACACCTGTTTATAGGTGAGCAAAGGGAATGGCGCAGCACCATTTTCTGCGTGGCATGAAACACAATTCTTGTAAATAATTGGTGCAATATGTTCGGTAAAAGTGATATTTTCTTTCGCTGCTTTTTTATTCCAAAACAAGGCAATTACAATACCTGCAATCAAAATTACAAAACCAATGAACAGGAATTTTTTGCTCATTCTATATAACACCCTACTGCTTTGGTACTGTTGCGTTTCACTGTTATTCCGGCTTCAATATTTGCAATTGCATCCTTTAAATAATGTTCATCAGCCACTGCTCTGTGCTTACCTGTTTCTATTGCATAATTGTCTATGGCACCGCGATACAAAATATGAGAAGCACTATCTACAACAAAAACTTCAGGCGTAACATCTGCCTGAAATAATTTTGCTATTTGGTGTTTGTAATCCGGTTTCACATTCCATTTCGGATGCGCTGCAGCAAATTTTTCGGCATTTTCAGATTCTTCTATGATTATTACCTGCCATTTTTTATTAACCAACATTTTATCCTGTATGGTTTGAATTTCGGGCATGTAAGATTTGCATAGCGGACAATCCGATGAAACGAAAAATAAGATGGAATATTGGATTTCGGGAGCAGAAGAAATCCATTCGTTTTTTACGAGATTTATTTTCTTATCCTTTCCGGAACAAGCAAATAAAATTAAAATGGGAAGTAAGAATGTTTTTTGCGAAATCAATGCGATGCGAAATTATTCAATTCCGCCAATTTTACATCAAATGGTTTCAAATGCCTTTACAAACCGCACACCCAGGTTTTTATACGGGGGAATATAATCGCCCCACTTGTCGTTATTCTTGAGTTTTTTATCCAGCTCCGCCCACAATTTCATCCAGTCCAGCCCGCCATCTCCGGTGCGCAGCGTTTCCGACATTCCCTTGAGAAGCGGATTGTTTACGGTCCATGTTCCTACCTGCTTGCTGCTCACAATTTGCGCATCCGATGCATTGTCCAGAATTCTTGAAATATTGAGATAACCGCCACAACTTCCAAGTATCGCAATTTTCACATTATTGGTGAGCAAATCCACTGTGGTTCCCAAGTGGTAGCTGTGCCCTCTGTGCACCACAATATCCGGATATCTGTTGTTCGCTTCAAATATTTTTCGGATGCTCTCCAGGCCTGTTTCAGATTTGGGTTTGTTACAGTATATAATCACTTTATTTCCCTTTACTGATTCAATTTTCACATATCCGGGGCCATCGGAAAATTTATAATTAACATCTGATTTAAACATGCCCGCAAAACTGTTAAATGCCGCTTCCCCATCTTCATCATCAAAGAAAACATGTTGCTGAATATTTTTTCCATCGGGAAATAGCAATCCCACCTCTACTTTATCCAGCAAAGGGATATCAAAATTCACAGAAGTACCTGTAATTTTTTCCGGACTTCCACCGGATAATTTATACAACAGCCCATACAATCTGGCACCATACATATTGCGGTTTAAAAAACACCTGCGCAATTCATCCCCCAGTTTATCGCTCATTTGTATTCGCAACAAACTATCTGTAATACTTCCAAAAATATCCGCTACCTCCACTGCGGGTTCCAGATTGCCGCCTGTAGTTTCCAAATCTTTTACAATTTCATCAATCAGCATTTCGCGCTCCAGTTTCGTCATGGTATTTAGGGCTGTTTGCAGCGTATTATACCCTGCGCACATTTGCACAAAAGTTCTGAATTTATTTAATCCCTGATTTTTAAAAAGTACAAATAAGGAAGAGTCGGTGCGCCTTTGCATCATGCGTTTAAACAGTCCAAGAAAAGTGGATGTGAATATTTCATCCCTGCTGTACACCATTAAATTATATAGCTGTGTGGCATTGTAAGTAGTTGCGGAAGCAAAGCGGATTTCATCTTTTTCATCGTGTAAAAAATTGATTTTCCGAATTTGCTGCAAACTGTAATGCGACAATTCCTGATCTACAGAATAAGTACCTAAAATATTGGGATTTGCGCGTAAAATACATAGTTGCTGAAACCACTTCTTCTCATCCTGTACCAGTGTTTCACTCTCATCAATGGTGAGTTTATTGTTGTACACCAGTTCAATATTGGTATATCCGGAACTGGCCCTTCCATATTCATAAAAAATATCGTAGAGTTTTAAAACTACCGGATCTATACTTGTTTTTAAAGCCGTATTTACTGCATGCGGAGTTCCGAAAAATTGTTTTACCGCATTGGGGTCATTTTTGGCCACTGTTTCCAGAACGGATAAAAACCATTTTTCCCGGTTGTAATCCAGGTATTTCGTGAGCACATCATAAGGTTTTTTACCCGCAGCAAAAACCATTACTTCCTGCGCATAAGACCGGCCTACAAAATAAGGAATGCAATCCAGCGCCATGGGTACCTGATTTTTAAGCAATTCCATATCCCGCTGTGCACCATTATTTTCACTGATATTTAATACCATGGAAAAATACTGTTCGAAATATGCCAGAAAACGCACATTGGTTTTCTTCAGATTCTGTATGGTTTGAACCAGGTTTTTATAAAAAGGCAAACGTTCGTTTTCCGGAAATTCAGGCCTGAGAATATTGGTCTGTATGTGATCTATGAACTGAAAATAAATTTTTTTGCCGCGTTCTTTTTGTGCCAGGGTGTTGAATTCTATGGCAGTATCCTTTTTACCGTCGAGCATGTCCAGGCGAATTTGTTCCGCATCGCATATTTCCACCAGGTGTTCCAAAGTTTGGGCACGGCTGGCACCAGCTAGACTAAAAATCAGAATTGCGAGAGCCGGCTTGAGGCATACTGCCACAAGACCACGCCGCATGCCACGGAGATGTTGAGCGAATGTTTGGTTCCCGCCTGGGGTATTTCTATGCATGAATCGCAAATTTCCAGTACTTCCTGTTCAATACCATCAATTTCATTGCCAAACACGAAGGCTACTTTTCCACCGCTGAAAATGATGTCCTGCAAGGACTGCGAACGATCGGTCTGCTCAACCGCATAAATATGATAGCCCAAAGCCTTTAAATGCCGCAGTGCGTCTGTAGTTTTGGCAGCGTATTCCCAGCTTACACTCTTTTCGGCACCAATGGCAGTTTTGGTAATTTCCCTATGCGGCGGCTGGCCGGTAATACCACATAATATTATTTTTTCCGCCCGAAATGCATCCGCGGTGCGAAAAACAGAGCCCACATTGTGCATGCTCCTAACCTGATCCAAAACCACGACATATGGAAGTTTCTCCACTGATTTAAATTCTTCGGTACTGAGCCTCCCGAGCTCTTTTAACTTCAGTTTTCGCAAGCGGCAAAAATACCGGAATGCAAATCAAAGTTTACGTAAATACACAATTCTGTTGTGAAACATATCCGTTTATAGTGGGTAAAAGTGTGTACAGCTTCATCAAACTTATTTTATTTTTGGAATATGAAGCGAGTGTTGCTTGTAATCTTACCACTTATTCTGTTTGGCAGCTGTTATAAAGAAGCCAAAAAGAAAATAGACCGGATACATGGTGTAAAATGGTCCGGAACCTACGCCATTTCCGCCATCAATGCAGATCTGAACCTGGATGATGCCGTGGAAATCTTTAGCGGACCGGCCAACACCGGTGCTTACTTTGACAAAACCATCTACTTTGCTTACGAAGCCACGGAAATCAGCAAAACGGGAAGTCAGTTGTATCCACTCAATGACCAGAATGGAACCACTTCTGCAGCATTGACCAACCCTGAAAAAGCGACACTTACCGGCGCAGGAAGTGTAACTACTAACCGATCATTTGTGTTTCCATTTGTGATGACCGGTATTCCGGAACTGGACAGCGTTTATTTTTCCAAGGGAAATTTTTCTTTGGCTTTTCAAAACAATTATGACCATCCCTGTACCGTAACGTTAAAAATAGTACAGGCGAGAAGAAAAAATTCCGGCAGTCCGGATTTGATTTATAATTTAAATGTTGGTTCCAGAGCAACCGGAAATATCAATGATTCTTTAAGTAATATTATTTTAGATGCCACCAAAGGTGGAACAGGTTTTAATGAATTGCGAATGGACCTTTCCATCACCTATACCAACAGCGGAGCAGGAATTGGAATCAGCGACAATTTCAATATCAATTACAATTTGAACAGCCTGCAATTTTCCAGAATTTACGGATATTTTGGAAATTTGAGCGTGCTGAATGCCAATGATAGTCTGTCTCTTGACATTTTCGACCAGGGTTTAAAATACGGCACTTTCCGTTTTGACGATCCCAAATTAAAATTGATTTATACCCACAATATGGGTATGCCTTTTCAATTAAAAACCAATAGTCTTTCCGGATATAAACCAGCTGGTACAACTCCGGTTGTAGGCTATCCTGCAACTACGGCAATTAGCGAAATTCCTTTTGGAAGTGAGGGGAATTTCATCACAGACTCAGTGGTAATTTCACATCCAAGCAGCAATATTCAAACAGTAATTAAAAATGAGCCCACCCATATTCTGTATAATTTTAATGTAATTCCAAATCCGGGTGGCCCTGTTAAACGCAATTTTGTTTTAGCCAATTCTACATTTAAAGTGAAAGTGATGATGGAGTTGCCTTTGAACGGTCTTGCAACCAAGGTACTGTTAATTGATACTACGGATTTCGATTTGAATGCCGGCAAAGCTTCAGAGGTAATAGACTGGGTAAATTTCAGAATGAACATCCACAATGAAATTCCAATTACGCTTGGATTTCAGGCCTATTTCATGGATGCAAATTCGCTCATTCTGGATTCTCTGTTCGAACCATTCCGATACATTGCAAACTCTGCAACCATAGATGGGAGCGGAAATGTAATCGCGCCTTACGATGAAATTTATGATGTGTATCTGGAAAAAGATAAAATTCAAAACATTCAAAATGCCAAAAAACTCATGTTCAAAGCATTTATGAATACGGCAGAAAGCGGGGGGACTCAGGTCCCGGTGCGAATAACGCAAAACCAACATTTAAAAGTTAAAATGGGCATTCACACTAAAGTTGCAGTCAATGAAAAATTCTAAACTATTTACCGTTTTATTTTTTGCATCGGGATTGTTGCATGCACAACAAACTTTTACGCTCTATCCCATGAACAGCATACCGCAGAGCAGTTATCTGAACCCCGCAACCAGACCGGATTGCAAATGGTATTTTGGCATGCCCGGACTGAACTCCGTTTATATGCAATATGCCAACAGCGGTTTTAATTTTAACCAGTTTTTAAAAGCTACTGAACCAGGAAATGGCGATAGTTTAATATTGAATGTGAACAAGGTTTTGGATTTGATGGATAAGAAAAATTATATCGCTTTGAAATTTGAAAATACCTGGCTCACCGGCGGATTTAAATTCGGAAACCACTTTTTTAACCTGAATGTTACGGACAAAGCGCACATGCGGGTTTCCATACCAAAAGATTTGTTTCGTTTTTTAATTGATGGCAATGGCGGAGATAATCTGGGAGAAACTTTTGAATTTCATTTTAAAGCAGGCGCAGTGTATTACCGGGAATATGGAATTGGATATAATTATACCCTTGGTGATAAATTAACACTCGGCGGAAAATTAAAATATTTACAGGGATTTGCGACCATAAATACCAACCATGCAGATTTGGATGTTACCACCAATAAAGAGGATTACAGCCTTTTGTTAAAAACAAATCTGGAATTAAATACTGCCAGTTCCTGGGGCAGAATTATCAATAATCCCAACGAAGATTTTGAACCTCAGAATTTTAGTAAGAGCGGGAATCGCGGTATGGGACTGGATTTGGGTGCCAGCTATAAATGGAATGACAAAATTGAATTAAGTGCATCTGTAATCGATTTGGGATTTATTAACTGGAAAGAAAATACTGTAAATATTGTATCCAGAAATCCCAATGCAGGTTTCAATTTTGATGGTATCCATGTGAAAAGCAATGACACCCAATCTTTTGATCAATATCTGTCACAATTGAAGGACAGCATTCTTGCAACCTTTCCATTGGACACCACCACCACTACTTTCCGCACCACACTGAGTTCTGAATTTTTTATTTACGGCAGTTATATGCTCAGTAAAAAATTAACCGCAGGCGCATTGTTTTATGGTGATTTTTACAACCGCCGATTTTACCCCGGACTTACTTTAAACGTAAAATGGAAAGCTGGAAAAGCACTCACGCTTAATTTGAGCAACAGTTTTTACAGCCGCAGTTTTTTCAATATTGGATTGGGTGGAAGTCTGAACCTGGGCGCATGGCAGGTATATTCCATTATGGATAATGTACTTGCCCCATTTATACCGGCAGGTGTAAAATCCATATCCTGGAGATTCGGAACCAATTTTACATTTGGAAGGGAGCGCATGAAACCGAAACCGGAAAATAAAATGCCGGTAATGGAAACACCGGTGCCCACCACCAATTGATTTTCCTTCTTCTTAGATGTCAATGTGCACATCCTCTTTGATGTCAATGTGCACATTGACATCTTAGGTTAGGAAAATGTGGAAGAAAGCCAATGCAGATGGAATAAATTGCAAGGCTATTCGGAGATTATGTGTGCCAAGCCTAAAGAAAAGAATGAAACTCCTTTAATGAAACAATACTACGGGATCAAGAGCCAGTATCCCGGAGCATTGTTGCTGTTTCGCGTGGGTGATTTTTATGAAACATTTGATGAAGATGCGAGAATCACCAGCAAAATTCTGGGCATAGTACTCACCAAGCGCGCCAATGGCGCTGCTTCGGAAATGGATCTTGCGGGATTTCCCCACCATTCTCTGGACAGTTATTTGCCGAAACTTGTACGCGCCGGCTATCGGGTTGCAATATGTGACCAGCTTGAAGATCCCAAACTCACCAAAACCATTGTAAAACGGGGCGTTACTGAACTGGTTACACCCGGCGTGAGCTACAACGACAAGGTTTTGGATTCCAGAAAGAGCAATTATCTGGCATCTGTTTTTCTGGAAGACGAATCCAGCGGTATTGCATTTTTAGATATCAGCACCGGAGAATTTCTAACTACCAATGGCGACAGACTGCAAATTGCAAAACTCCTGCAAAACCTGAAACCTGCAGAAGTACTTTGCCCTAAAGAGCAACAACAGGAAATTGAAGGTCTTGCCGGGAAACAGGTATTTGCCCAAAGCCTGGACAATTGGGTATACCGCAAGGAATATTGCGAAGACAAACTTTGCAGGCAATTTGAAAC
>JGI24126J20157_1000365_pt1 | contig 18241 bp, 19 predicted proteins | sample SubbioR12Aug_8Ca_FD_20157 | JGI IMG/M metagenome (IMG submission 20157)
GCTTGTAAAATTTAAAGTTATGCAAAATGGAATTTTATTAATAATCCGTAAACAGTATTAAACTTAAATGCTGTTTACACAAAACAAATTGTATGAAAAAAATGATTTTAGCTTTTTTTATCTTATTTATGAGTTTAAATTCATATGCTTTAGTAAGTAGCCAAAAATTTAATACGATTCAGGAATTTAGCTCAATGAAAGACTTTTTTCTTTCTTGGGATACAATGATGAAGTATGAGCAAAATGAAGAAATTGTAGAAGATTATATTAGAATGAAGAATTTAGAAATGAAAAATTATTTAAAGAATCGATATCCAGAAATGGAAGCAGACGCATTAGATGTAAATGACTCTGAATTGATTTTATTTGGGGTTGCCGTTATGTTAGGTGAAGAAAATGAATTCCACTCAATAGAAGAATTAGCAGAGTCACACTCAACTATACGTTGTCTAATAGAACTAGCAATTGGATACATTGGATTACAAGATGCATTTAATGGAATTATTGGAATTTTTTCAGGCCAGATGACAGCATCAACTGCATTGGGAATTTTGAAGAAATTCATAAGAACACATTTAGGCGTTATTGCAGGAATACTATTTGTAGCAGAATTTATTGAAAACTGTTTATAAAAAAATGATTAAACTTATGCTTTATTTGAAAATAACAATAATTTCAATTTATCTTTTAATATATATATTGAAATTATTAAAATTAATATTCAATTTAAAAAAAATTAATAATAGCATTTTCGATTTCCCTACTAGAAGAGGATATCTAATTTTCTATTGCTTTTGTGTAATAATAGTATTAGCAATAGGTTTGAAATTTTATCTCGAAGATCTTAGTCCCTCTTAACCTTTGTTGGTGTTTTCCGCACCAACAAGGTTTTAAAACAACAAGTAACTTTGTTGGAGAAGAACCCTAGCTCTGCGAAACTTGTAGTTTCGTAATTTCATATTGTTGCTTCAAGCAACTTAGTAAGGCTATAAAAGCTACAAGCTTTGAAGAGCTAAAGAATTGGATTTTTAAACTATAATTTAAAATGAAAAATATTATTTTATTCTTTATTATAATTATGCTTAGCTCATGCTATAATTTGATTGCAAAAAAAGTAGGTCTAACAGATTTAGAGCCACAAATTACAAAGCTAAAACTGCATGATAAAGATGTTTATTTTTTGGGCATTATGCACCTAGGGAAAAAAGAATATTATGATAATGTAAAAATTAAAATCACAAATTTTCAAAATGAAGGATATACTTGTTTCGTAGAAGGTGCCTCTTTATTTGAAAATGGTAAAAAAATAATTGACACCATTAGTTTTAAAAAAATGAGAAAGATAACTGGTTTAGATTTTTCCAATAAATATTCTCAAATGACAGATGATATATTTAAAAAAATGGTTGAAAATTTTAAACTTCAAGATCAACCTAATTACGAAGATTTAGGTGCCAAAAACTTTATTAGAGTTGATTATAATATTAAACAATTAATTGGTTTTTTCGAAACTGAAAATACAATAGTAAAACTAGATTCTTGTGATTTGGCAACTCCTCTTGGTATTGAATTTAAGTGTAGCCAATTGAATAAAGAAACAAGGGAAAAGTTTGATAAAGAAATTTTACTAGAAAAAAGAAATAAACTATTGGTAGATTCAATTCTGAATTCAAAGCATTCAAAGATTCTTATTGTTTATGGCAAAAAACATTTAGTTGGTGTTCAAAAACTAATTTCAAATTATAATTTCCCAAAAAGTGGCTAATCAAACCATAGCTCTGTGAAACTTGTAGTTTGGTAATTTCATCTTGTTGCGTCAAGCAACTTAATAAGGTTATCAAAGCTATAAGCATTGAAGAACCTATTATAGTTTATTATTTTATTTATAAATCAACCTACACTCAATACTTTTGTGCTTCAATTATAAATAGTTTCACATGCGTTTTTTTTCAAAAGCAATTTTTTATAGTCTTACTTTTTTTAGCATTTTAGTTTTTTTCACCTCATGCAGTAATAGCAATATCAAAATAGAAGATAGCTTAAAAAAGCATTTTGATGATAATAAAGTTGAAGGCACATTTGCTATTTACAATAATGCTCAAGGCAATTTCAATATTTACAATTTAGCCCGATACAAAGATTCTAGCTTTCAACCGGCTTCAACATTTAAAATTGCAAATTCCTTAATTGGTTTACAAACAGGTAAAATTACTAATGATCAAATGATGATTCCTTGGGATGGTATAAAAAGAAAATTCGATTCTTGGAATCAAGATTTGACCATGGAGCAAGCATTTAAATTTTCAGCTTTACCTTATTATCAAGAGGTGGCAAGAAGAATTGGTCCAGCAACCATGCAAATGTGGTTAGATAGTTTAAGCTATGGTACTAAAAAAATTAACGGACCCATAGATTCTTTTTGGATTGATAATTCTTTAAAAATTACACCAGATGAAGAACTTGGGTTTGTAAAAAAACTATACTTCCATCAATTACCATTTAACAAAACCACAATGGATATTGTGAAAAAAGTGATGGTTCAAGAAAATAATAGCAATTATACTTTAGCTTATAAAACAGGCTGGGGCTATAAAGAAGATGGAAAAGCATTAGGCTGGATAGTGGGTTGGATTGAAGAAAATAAACACCCATCTTTTTTTGTGTTGAATGTTGAAGGTGCCAACGATACCAATATGTTTACAGTTCGAAAGAATATTTTAATGGCTTGCTTAACCGATTTGGGCTATTTAAAAGGAAAAAAATAAAAGATGAGTGCACTTATTGAAAAGCTTTATGCTGTTTATTTAAAACATCCTACTGTACAAACAGATACCAGAAAATTACAAGCTGGTGAAATATTTTTTGCTTTAAAAGGAGAAAATTTTAATGGCAACACATTTGCTGCAAAAGCCCTAGAATTAGAAGCTGCAGCTGTTGTAGTTGATGAAGCAGTTAATATTAAAGATGAAAGAATTTTTAAAGTAGAAAATGCTTTAGAAGCATTACAACAGTTAGCCAAGCATCATCGTCAGCAATTCAATATTCCATTTATAGCTATAACAGGTAGCAATGGTAAAACCACTACTAAAGAATTAGTAAGTACAGTTCTTGCAACTCATTTTAAAACCTATACAACAAAGGGAAATTTAAATAACCATATTGGTGTGCCTTTAACCTTATTGTCCATACAACAAGATGCAGAAATGGCTGTCATTGAAATGGGTGCTAATCATCAAAAAGAAATAGAAAGTTATTGTACTTATACATTACCAACTCATGGTTTAATTACTAATTGTGGCAAAGCACATTTAGAAGGTTTTGGTGGAGTTGAAGGTGTAAAAAAAGGCAAGGGAGAATTGTACGATTTTTTAAGAATCAATGATGGGACTGCCTTTGTATATTGGGATTTTGATTATTTACAAACCATGAGTGCAGGAATAAAAAATATTGTAAAATATGGATCAAAAGAGGGTTTGGTTACTGGAAGAGTAAAAACATCAAACCCTTTTTTAAGTGTTGAAATTACCAGTGAATTTTCATCCCCTATTATTCAAACACAATTAGTAGGAGATTATAATTTATCTAACATTTTAACAGCAGTTACTATTGGTAAATATTTTAATGTGCCCGATGAAAAAATAAAAACTGCCATTGAAAGTTATAGTCCTTCTAATAGCAGATCACAACTTATAAAAAAAGATTCTAATCAAATTATTTTAGATGCTTATAATGCTAACCCTACCAGCATGAAAGCAGTCATTGAAAACTTTGCAAATATTGAAGCTGAGCAAAAAGTTTTAATGATTGGTGGTATGATGGAATTGGGTGAAGAAAGTATTGAAGAACATCAAAAAATTATCAACTTAATTCAACAATACTCATGGAAAAATGTGGTGTTAGTAGGGGGCGATTTTAAAAACATTACTACTCCATTTTTATTTTTTAACAACTCTATTGAAGCAAAAGCTTGGTTTCAAGAACAGCAATTTTCAAATACAACCATTTTAGTAAAAGGCTCTCGAAGTACAGTAATGGAAAGGGTTGTAGAAGATTAACCTAATTGTAAAAGTGTTGCAGCAACTACACCAGCAGTTTCTGTTCTTAATCTTGTTTCACCTAAACTAACAGGTATAAATTGATGTTGAATGGCCAGTTCAATTTCATCTGGTGTAAAATCGCCTTCTGGTCCTATCATCATCAACACATCCTCAGCAATAAAATTTTGTATTACTTTTTTCTCTTCTTCTAAACAATGTGCAATGAGTTTGGTTTTTTGTTTTGCCTGATTAATGAAATCCTTTACAGTAATAGCTTCTAGCAGTTGTGGTACATAACATTGCTGACTTTGTAACATAGCAGCAATGAGAATATTTTGCATTCTTTCGAATTTAAAATGTTGCTTTTCGGTTCTTTTGCAAATGATAGGAATAATGGTTGAAATGCCTAACTCTGTTGATTTTTCTAAGAACCACTCGAACCTACTCGTGTTTTTTAAAGGAGAAATTGCTATGGCAATCTGCTTGTTTTTTGGTGGAAGTTTATTAAACTGAATTTGTTTTACTACACATGCATTTTTATGGGCATCAATAATTTCAACGGTATATAAATCTCCAATTCCACTAGTGAGTTGTAACTGTTCGCCAACTTGCATTCTTAACACACGAACACAATGTTTACTGGTTTCTTCGCTAAGTGTAAATTGTTTATTTTTTTCTTGAAGTTGGGATTGAAAAAAATAGGGAAGTTTTTTATTCATCTATACCCAAATTAGAATGGATCATCATTGTCAAGGCCTTCATCAAAATCGCCACTATTCATTTTGCTGCCTTGAACAAAAAATCTTCCACCAGGATTATTATCGCTATCTGTACCAATTGGAGATGGACCAACAGGCTTCCAAGTTCCTCCACCCATCATGCCACTAATATTGCCATCATCCCACTCTTCGAACTTTTGAATATGTAACAAAGCTCTCAACTTAATATCTTCTAATGAGCCATTTCTATGTTTAGCAATTTTAATATGTGTTAATCCTTTTGTGGTTTCATTATTCTCATCAGTATTAATTTGATGATACTCTGGCCTATAAATAAACATAACCATATCGGCATCTTGCTCAATAGCCCCAGATTCTCTTAAGTCGCTTAACTGTGGCATTTTACTTTCTTTTCTGGTTTCTAAAGCACGACTCAATTGAGATAAAGCAATGATAGGAATGTTTAATTCTTTTGCAAGAGCTTTTAAGTTACGAGAAATGGTACTAATTTCTTGTTCACGATTACCCCCTCTATCGTTTGTACCACTCATGAGTTGTAAATAATCTATAATAATTAATCCAACGCCGTGTTTGTTTACTAATCTTCTTGCTTTAGCCCTAAATTCAAAAATATTTAAAGCGGCCGTATCATCTATAAATAAAGGAGCAGTTTCTAATTTTTTTATGCCTTTGCTATGAATTTGTGCATACTCGTAATCTTCTAATTTACCACGAGAAATTTTTTCCATAGAAACTTCGCTTTCCGCACTTAAAATACGTTGTACTAATTGACTAGCACCCATTTCTAAACTAAAAAATCCAACAGCAGTTGGTCTTGTAGGATGTAAAGCAGCATTACGAGCCAAGTTTAAAGCAAAAGCTGTTTTACCTACAGAAGGACGAGCAGCCAAAATAATTAAATCAGATTTTTGCCAGCCAAAAGTTACTCTGTCAATACTATTAAAGCCACTTGTAACACCACTGATATCATCTTTTTGAATTCTAAGTTCATCAATTCTATTGATGGTTTTGGCTAAAACAGTTTGTATATCTTCAAAATTTTTCTTTAAATAATTGTTAGTGATCTTGAACATTTTAGTTTCAGTTTCATCTAACAAATCAAACACGTCTGTACTGTCTTCATAAGCATCACTAATAGTTTCACCGCTTATTTTAATGAGCTCTCGTTGTATAAATTTTTCTAAAATAATTCTGGCGTGAGCTTCAATATTAGCAGTACTTACAACCATATTAGTAAGCTTACTAATGTAGTATGGCCCACCTACAAAATCTAATTGCTCTTTTCTTTTTAATTCTTCTACAACAGTAAGAATATCAATAGGCACACCACGCTGCTGCATGTCTTGCATGGCAAGAAAAATAATTTGATGAGCTTCAACGTAGAAACATTCGGGTTTAAGATTAACGTCAATCACATTATCAAACCCACTTTTTTCTAACATTAAAGCCCCTAATACAGCTTCTTCTAAGTCTCTGGCTTGTGGTGGAATTTTACCATAAACCATTGTACTTACATCCAAACTTGTTTTTCTTTTCTTTCTATCGCGATTGGTGTTTGTCAGTTCCATCTTAAAGTATATCCTATAATATTATTAAATGATTATTGTGTTCAGTTTTGGTAACAATTTCTTAATCTGAGCGAAAATAGGAGAGTGTAAACGAAAGTATTGGTTTGTTTGTATTAAAATTTGTTAGACAGTTAATGCACATATTTTTAAGTAATTCACCACTAATTCACTTTACAATTCACAATTAATAATACATACTAACATTATACAAGGGTTTACACACATAAAAAATAGTTACCCTCTTTTTTTTCACAAAAAGACCTGCAAAAAGAAAGGTACAAAACTATTTTGGTAATTCAACAATTAACCCTATTTGTTGCACTAAAAAATTAATTAAAAAAAGTGGTTAAAATCTCTGAAAGCTACTGAAAACAAAGTTCTGAATGGTATTAAAGGGCGTTTGATGATCTACAATTTGAGCAGCTATTTTATTGAATTGGGAAGAAAATATTTTTTCCAGATTTTCTTGTGAATATTGTTGAATTGGAATACCACTACATTTTGTGGGTCCATCTTCAGAAAAAGTACCAATTATTAAATACCCCTTTGATTTTACTGTAGCAGAAACGATATTTATGTACTGATTGATTTCTGTGGTTGAAGTTAAGAAATGAAAAGCTGCTCTATCGTGCCAACAATCAAATTGTTCTTGGGGTTTAAAATTAGTAATATCTGTAACAATCCATTTTACAAGATTTGATTTTTTGCCCAAACGTTTCTTAGCTCTTTCTATTGCTGCTGTTGAAATATCAAGTACTGAAATATTTGTATAACCTAAATTCAATAATGCATCTACTAAAAAACTATCTCCTCCACCAATATCAATAATACTGGCATCTTTAGATAAGTTACATGAAGCAATATATTCTAATGATGTAGTAGGAACTGGTTGATACCAACTTACTTCATTCAATTCTTTTGTGTTGTAAATTTTCTCCCAATGTGCTTGTCTATCAAATTCACTCATGATAAAAATTATTAATAAGCTCTTGCAAACAAAACTCGTTCTTTACTTGGTTTACCACTTAAAATACAAACGCCATTTTCTTGTTCGTTGTTTAATGGAATACAACGAATGGTTGCTTTGGTAAGTTCTTTAATTTTTTCTTCAGTTTCAGGAGTGCCATCCCAATGTGCAGATACAAAGCCAGCTTTTGTATCTAGTATGTTCACAAATTCTTCCCATGTGTCAGCATTTGTAATTCGTTCATCTCTAAATTGCTTGGCTTTATTGAACATATTTAACTGGATTTCATCGAGCAATTCTTTCACATAATTAGAAATTCCATTTAAATCTACACTTGTTTTTGTTTTGGTATCTCTACGTGCAACTTCAATAACATTATTACCCAAATCTCTTACGCCAATAGCCAATCTAACAGGAACACCTTGTAATTCGTATTGAGCAAATTTCCAACCAGGACGAGCATTATCGTTATCATCATATTTTACACGAATATTCAAGTCTTTGAACTGCTTAAGCAATTCATCTACTTTTTCATCCAACATTTTCTTTTCATCAGCACTCTTAAAAATTGGCACAATCACCACTTGCAATGGAGCAATTTTTGGAGGAAGAATTAATCCATCATCATCACTATGAGCCATAACTAATCCACCAATTAAACGTGTACTTACGCCCCAACTGGTTGCCCAAACATATTCTAATTTGTTTTCTTTATCGCTAAACTTTACATCGAATGCTTTGGCAAAATTTTGTCCTAAGAAATGAGAAGTACCTGCTTGTAAAGCTTTGCCATCTTGCATTAAAGCTTCAATACAATAAGTTTCTTCTGCACCTGCAAATCTTTCATTAGCAGTTTTAATGCCTTTTATTACAGGCATAGCCATCCAGTTTTCGGCAAAATCTGCATATAAATCTAAAATCTTTTCTGTTTCAATAATGGCTTCTTCTTTTGTTGCATGTGCAGTATGACCTTCTTGCCATAAAAATTCAGCAGTACGTAAAAACAAACGAGTTCTCATTTCCCAACGAACCACATTTGCCCATTGATTAATGAGTAAGGGTAAATCTCGGTACGATTGAATCCAAGTTTTATAAGTATTCCAAATAATGGCTTCACTAGTTGGACGAACAATTAACTCTTCTTCTAATTTAGCTTCGGGGTCAACCATTAATTTACCTTCTTTTGAAGGATCGTTTTTTAAACGATAGTGTGTTACAATGGCACATTCTTTTGCAAAGCCCTCAGCATTTTTTTCTTCTGCTTCGAATAAACTTTTTGGAACAAACAATGGGAAATATGCATTTACATGACCTGTATCTTTAAACTTTTTATCCAACACATCTCTCATGTTTTCCCAAAGTGCAAAACCATAAGGTTTAATAACCATACAACCACGAACAGCAGTATAGTCTGCAAGTTGCCCTTTTAAAATTAAATCGTTATACCACTGGCTATAATCTTGTGCTCTTGAGGTTAATTCTTTTGCCATAAAAACTATTTAAAATCCTAATTACTTTTTTAATTGAACAATAAAATTGCATTAACTATACTTTGATTTCCATTAGAATAGTCCTTTTACCTTTTCTCAAATTTTTAACAAAACTTAGTTATTAAAATTTTAACTTGGTAAAGTTTTTGAATTCTATTTGTATCTGCAATGGCAGCAAATGTATGATAAGTTCAATTTCATCATTTTTAAAACTTGTTTTATGAACTATAAATTACTCATTATTACGCTTTTTTCTGTTGTGGTTTTTGCTTCTTGCAAATCTGCATACAAAAACATGCAAACTCCAGACGATTTATATTATTCACCAGCATCTGGAATAGAAGATGACAATGTAAGAGAAAATAATACAGCAAGATCAAACAATAATAACGACAGATTTTTAAGATATAAAGTTAGAAATCGTTATTTATGGGGATGCATTGATGACTATTCTTATTGGAATGATATCAGATACAACAACTGTAATTGTTATGATGGATATTATAATTGGAATACCCCTTATTTAAATAATGTTTGGAGTTGGCAAGGCTATCATTCTCCTTATTATTTTATGACTCCTTATGCAAATACTAATATTAAAACAGGCAATAGCATCAATACAAAAATTACATCCTACAACAATACCAATTTCAATAATAATAATACTAAGCAGGTAAAATCTTCTAACAATATTTCTTTACCAAGCTTTAATCCTTTCAGAATTTTTAATAGTGGCTCAACACCTAGTAGTAATGCTGGAGGCAATAGTGGAGGATTTAATAGTAAAGGAAGTAGTACAGAAAAACCAAGAACAGGAAGACCTTAATTCATCAATTTCATCAACAGCTAAAATTATTTATGAAAAAATATTTATACTTTTTTATATTGCTCTCTTGTAGTTTTTCTAAAGCACAAACACCCGATGAAGCCTTACGTTCGGCTTGGTTTACACAAAATGGAAGTGCTAGAGTAGTTGCTATAGGTGGCGTAATGGGAAGCTTAGGTGGAGATATTTCAGCGGCTAATATTAACCCTGCAGGAATTGGTTTATATAAAACAAAAGAACTGGTGTTTAATGCTGGATTACTAAATAATAATAACAATTTTAATTACAGAGATACTTTAAATAATAGTGAAAAAAATATTTTTAGATTAAGTGGGTTGGGCTTAGTCTTAGGACAAGGTGCTAAGTATACTTCAAGCAAATTAAAAAGTACAGCCTTTGCCATTTCTTTTAATCAAATTGCCAACTATCAAAACAACATAAGTTTTAAAGGGCTTAATAATTACAGTAGTTTTAGTGAACAATATTTAGAAGAATTAGTGGGTGACAAAGCAGATACTAATGCAGCTTTGAAGAATTATATTTTTGGTTCTTCGTTGGCTTTTAGAACTTATTTAGTAGATACATTAGCTGATAATACAGGCAAGTTTATTGGTTACAAAAGTTTAGTACCTATTTCTACTGGAGTAATACAAGAATATAATGCTCAAACTCGTGGTGCCTATAACGAATTGGCTTTAGCATTTGCAGGAAATTATAGCGATAAGTTTTATGTTGGAGGAACAATTGCTATACCCATCATAAGCTATAAACGAGAATTAGAATATTCAGAAAAAGATGCTACAAATAATACCAATAATAATTTTTCATCTTTTACTTATAAAGAATCTTTCCAGTCATCTGGAGTTGGTTTGGGTTTAAAATTGGGAACCATTTATAAACCTGCTGAGTTTATTCGTTTAGGATTAGCGTTTCACACTCCACAAATCATCAGTTTTAGAGATAAAATAAGGGCTTCAATGACTACCAATACTGAAGCTTATGCAGGAACCATTAGTGAAACCAGTGATGCATTAAACAGTAATAACCCTGGCGAAAGAAATTATACTTTAGTAACCCCTTATAGAGTTATTGCCAGTGCAAGCTATGTATTTAGAGAAGTAGAAAACACAAAAAAACAAAGAGCATTTTTAAGTGCCGATATTGAGTTTGTAAATTACAAAGGTGCCAGATTTTTAAAGACTGATGATGGAGGAAATTTGGTGAAGGATTACTATGAAACCCTTAACAACACTACAAAAAACACTTATAAAGGCAACTTTAATTTTAAGCTTGGTGGAGAAATAAAATTTGATCCTTGGATGTTTAGAGCAGGTGTTGCCTATTATGGAAGTCCTTATAAAGCAGAGGTTATTAATGCCGATAGATTAGTTTTGAGTGGAGGAATTGGTTATAGACATCATGGTATGTTTATAGATTTAGCCTATGCACACAACATTGTAAATGATGCTCAATTTCCTTATAGATTGAATGATAAAGCCAACACATTTGCAGTACAATCTGGCAATGTTCAAAACATTATGCTTACACTTGGTTTTAAGTTATAGTTTCTCGTAGAGGGCTCTTAATTTTTCACGAGTCATTATAGCTTCCCAGTTTTTTCCTAATGCATTTTCCCAAAGTGGTTTCATGCCAAGGCTAACATTCATCATGGTTTCAAACTGTTCATCAGTTAAGCCAATACAAATTCCTTCAGGAATATCTATGTTATTTTTTTGAACCATTTGTTTAAACTCAGCAACACCTTCTGGATAATATTCTTCTAAATGATTCATCACAATACAATTGCCAATGCCATGTTTGGTGCCTAATAAATAACTTAGACCATAACTTACGGCATGAGCAACACCAACCTGACTGTAAGCAATACTCATTCCACCAGCATAAGAAGCCATCATTAGTTTATCGTCATGTTCATCTGTCCATTCTCCATCACTTAAAAAAACTTCTCGGCATAATTGTAAAGCTTTATCGCCATAACTTTTACTAAACTCGTTTAAGTAAGTACCCGTAAGACTTTCAATGCAATGGATATAGCAATCCATACCAGTATAAAAACGCTGATTCGCTGGAGCATCTTTACATAATTCAGGATCTAAAACAATTTGATCGAAAGGCGTAAAATCGCTATTCATACCTAATTTTTTTGTTGGTCCTGTTAGCACAGTTGTTCTTGAAACTTCAGCACCTGTACCACTTAATGTTGGAATACCTACTTTATACACTCCGGGTTGTTTTACTAAATCCCAACCCTGATAATCTGCACTGCTGCCTGAGTTATTCATCATTAAAGCCACAGCTTTTGCTAAATCCATTGTGCTTCCTCCACCAATTCCAATTACTCCACTAACAGTTCCAAATTCATCTTTTAATTGTTGGGCTAAAGCATCAACTTGTTTGGTTTTTGGCTCGTAAGTAACATCTGCAAAAATGAGTTTATCGTTTTGTTGCAAAGGCACACGATTCACTAGTTCCTTTCCTTCAAAAAAATGATCTACTAAAAAAATCATGGGAGCATTAGGCTTTCGATGAGTTGCAAGAATTTCATTCAACTGATTAAAACTTCCCCGACCATAAACCACATAACCCACCATTTTAAAATTTCGAAACTGCATAAATCATTTTTTGTGTTGCAAAAATGCTGAAAAAAAAATAATGATGATGAGATATAAATGAAATGCTTCGAAATTCTATTAATTGAACACGGATTTTAAGGATTTAGATGGATTTAATTGTATTGTAAGAAATCTATATAATCCATCTCATCTGTGTCCTATTTTTTTAATTTTTTATTCCTTCTCATCAAACGCAAAAATAGAATGTCTTTGCCAATAGCTTAACTTTGCTGTATGATTATTAAATCTGCCAAGTATATAATTTCTGCACCAAGTTTCGATTTGTGTCCAAAACCTGAAAAGCCAGAATTTGCTTTTATTGGACGAAGCAATGTGGGCAAATCATCACTCATCAATATGTTGGTGAAACAGAAAAATTTAGCAAAAACTTCTTCTGCACCAGGCAAAACACAATTAATCAATCATTTTGAAATTAATGAAAAATGGTATTTGGTGGATTTACCGGGTTATGGTTATGCTAAAGTTGCTCAAAGTAGTAGAAGACGCTGGGAACAAATGATAGAAAATTATTTACGCAAACGAGAAAATCTATTAAATATTTTTGTTTTAATCGATAGCCGACACAAACCTCAGAAAATAGATTTAGAATTTGTAAATCAATTAGGCAAATGGGAGATTCCTTTTACTTTAGTTTTTACAAAATCCGATAAAGAAAAACCAGGTGTTGTAAAAAGAAATCACGACACTTTTTTAAATGAACTCAAAGAAGAGTGGGAGTTTTTACCCCAAAGCTTTATTACTAGTGCTGAAAAAAATATAGGCAGAGATGAAGTTTTGGGCTTTATTAGTGAATGTTTGAAGAAGCTTTAATTACGAATTAAGAATTACGAATTACACTGATGAAGGAAAATATTATACAACAAAAAAGTTTTCACTTTGCTATTAGAGTGGTTAATATTTACAAATATCTAATTTCAGAAAAAAAGGAATTTGTTTTATCAAAACAGCTATTACGTTCAGGCACATCAATAGGTGCAAATGTAGAAGAATCAATAGGTGGACAATCAGATAAAGACTTTCTCTCAAATATAAGTATCTCATATAAAGAAGCAAGAGAAACCGTTTACTGGTTAAAGTTACTTCAAGCAACAGATTATTTATCAGAACAAGAAGCAGAAAGCCTATTGTTTGAAGCAGAAGATATTTGTAAAATTCTAGGAAAAATTCAAATCACTCTAAAGAACCGTAATTCGTAATTTAAAATTCGTAATTATCAAGCCAATATTTCACTCAACTCTAACCAACGCATTTCTTTTTCTTCTAATAAAGTAGTTATTTCTCCAATTCTAATGCTGAGTTGATTAATTTCTTCGAAGCTCAAATTAGCATCCGCCAATTTTAATTCAATTTCTTTTTTCTCTCTTTCTAATTTGGGCATTTCTTTTTCGAGTTGCTCAAACTCGTGTTTGTCTTTAAAAGAAATTTTTTGCTTTTGTTTGGGTTGTTCAACTATAACTTGTTCTTTAAGAGTTATTGGTTGTTTTTTATTTTGCTCTTGTTCATCCAACCAAATTCTATATTGAGAGTAATTTCCAGGATAATCTTTAACCACCGCATTGCCTTCAAAAATTAATAAATGATCTACTAATTTATCCATAAAATATCTATCATGACTCACAATTACCACACAGCCTGGAAAGTCTTGCAAAAAGTTTTCTAACACTGCTAAAGTGGGTAAATCCAAATCGTTTGTTGGCTCATCTAAAATTAAAAAATTTGGATTTTTAAAAAGTATGGTGAGTAATTGTAATCGCTTTTTTTCTCCACCACTTAACGATTGTACATAGGTATATTGTTTTTCTGGAGTGAATAAAAACAGTTCTAAAAATTGAGACGCACTAATACTTCCTCCTTTGGCTAAAGGAAAATTCTCGGCTACGTTTTTTACATATTCTATTACACGAATATTGTCTTTAAACACTAACCCTTGTTGAGAAAAATTTCCAAAAACAATGGTATCACCAATATTTACTTTACCAGAATCTGGCTGCTCTAATTCTTGAATTATATTTAAAAAAGTCGATTTTCCAACACCATTTTTTCCAATAATACCAAGCCTTTCACCCTTATTGAAAGTATAATCAAATCCTTTTAAAATTTCTTTTTCGCCATAAGATTTATTTACTTTTTTAAGTTCAATTACTTTACCTCCAATCCTACTCATTTTAATTTGTAATTGCAAATGTGCATCTTCAATTTTTTGTGATGCTTTCTCTTGAATATCGTAAAAATTATCTTGTCGGCTTTTCGATTTTGTTGTTCTAGCTTTGGGTTGTTTACGCATCCACTCCAACTCTTTTCTAAACTCACTTTTTGCTTTATTTATGTTAGCTTGTTCGTTTTCGATACGAGCAGCTTTCTTATTTAAATAATTTTCGTAATTGCCTTTGTACACAAATAAATCTTCTCTATCTAGCTCCCAAATTTCATCACAAACTGCATCTAAAAAATATCTATCGTGGGTAACCATGAGCAGGGTTACATTTTCTGCTAACAAATAATTTTCTAACCACTCAATCATTTCAACATCTAAATGATTAGTAGGTTCATCCATAATAAGCAAAGTATGGTTCTCTTCAAATCCAATATCTACAAGAGTTCTAGCTAGAGCTACTCTTTTTCTTTGACCTCCACTTAATGTGCTTACTTGTTGTTGCAAGTGATGAATATTAAGTTTACCTAATATTTGTTTTACCTTAGCTTCAAAATCCCAAGCTTGTAATTCTTCCATTAAAACAATGCCATCTTGTATTGCAGCACTATTGTTTTCTTCAATAGCTAATTCATACTTTTTAATAGCATCGACTGCAGGATGTTTAGCATGAAAAATATTATCAATTATACTTTTATCTTCTTCCAAATCGGGGTCTTGTTCAAACAAAGCCACAGACACTTCTTTATTAATCCATAATTTACCTTCATCGGCAGTTTCTTTTCCTGAAAGGATTTTTAAAAGTGTTGATTTTCCAGTGCCATTTCTTGCTATTAAAGCAATTTTATCTCCCTGACTTATATGAAAAGTGATGTTTTTAAAAAGAGGAGTAATACCAAAAGATTTGGTTAATTTTTCTACCGAAACATAATGCATTGGGCAAAGATAGATTGATTGATTTTTTGCAAGTGGTAAAGTTTAGTTAACCAACATGATTTACTTTGTAATATCAATGAAATCTGAGAAAAAAATAATTGTGTTATTTGATGGTGTTTGTAATCTCTGCAATGGTTTTGTAAATTTTATTATTAAAAGAGATAAACAAGCAAGAATAAAATTTGCTCCTTTACAGGCAAATATTGCTAAAGATATTTTAACAGAACGTCAATTCAATCATCAAGAATTAAACTCTGTAGTGGTGTTAATTGATGATAAAATTTATACTAAATCTTCGGCAGCATTAATGATCTTAAAAGAACTTGGTGGAGTTTGGGCTATTTTTTATGTACTTATTTATTTGCCAAAATTTATTAGAGATTTTGTGTATAGCTTAATTGCAAAAAATAGATATAGGATTTTTGGCAAGAAAGAAACTTGCATGATTCCAACTCCAGAAATTGCTTCTCGATTTCTGTAAAAAATGATTTACATTAATTTAACATTCGAATTTAAACTTTAGAAAAAAGAGCCTGTCTATTCTATAGTTCTTGAAAAATAAATGAGTCGAGTTTTTTGAAAGTAGGAAAAAGAAATTTATTAATGTATAATTAACATTCAAACAAAAACTTGGCAAGGATTTTGGTACTATATCTTTTTAAATAAATATTCAAGATATTTATTTTTCTCATAAGCAGTTAGTTTTGGTTGAGGCCTCGATTTCCATCGGGGCCAATTTTTTTACTTCCCTAATTGAACATTCTTTAAAAATTCTACAATTCCTTTATATACTTTACTTGCTGTAAGTGTATGAAAACTAGGCTTTACTATTCTTAATTCATCTTCTATATTACTTATAAAACCCACTTCGAGTAAACAGTTAATATAATCGGTTGGTCCGCTTAAACCAAAATTAAAACTACCCACATTGCCATATTCTTTTAAACCAGTTTCTTTCATTGCTTTTAAAATGCTTAAACTCAATGGTCTAAAACCTTGATGACGATAAAACGTACCACAACCTTGAACCTCTCTATCAGCATTAGAATTTAAATGAATGCTAATTAATATATCTGGTTCTTGTTGTTGTAAAAACAATATTCTATCTTTCATTTCTAACGAAGTATCTGATTCTCTGGTCATAATCACTTTCTTTACACCCATTTTATTCAAATACTTTTTTAAAGCAAAAGCATATTTAAGGGTATAATCTTTTTCTAAAATCTTAGTATTTACTCCTTCAGCTCCTAAATTATTTCCACCATGACCAGCATCAATTGCAATTTTTAAATTTTTAATATTTAAAACAGGGGGCTGACGTTTAATTTTTATTATAAGTTGATTTTTATCGTAATGAATAGAATAACCCCAGTGATTTTTATGTTTTAACTCAATGGTTACTAGCATTACATCTTCTTCAGTTTGGGTATAATATACATTTTTTATTTCTTTTAAAGTTGATGGTAGTTGAGTAATCCAATTGGTATTGCTTTGAACACCAAATATTTCTAACTGAATTGCTGCTGGTTCAGTTTGCATCCAGGCTCTATAAGGCTTTTTAGCATCTAAGTTTACAGAAACCACATCGTAGATACTATCTGTTCCAAAAACTTTAAAATTACTGGTTAAATAAAAGGGCCATTCTTTTATGGTTGAGTCAATTTTTAGCTGTTCTTTTTCAATAAAAGCGGTTCTGTATTTTGAAAGTTGCACTTTCCATGGTGTTCTGCTGGTATCAATAACCTTAAAATTAATGCTGGTATCAATGTATCCCATTTTTGCTCCTCCTAATCTATCATCACCTAATCCATAGAGCAATGCAGGAATTTTACCTGTACTTTTTGCCCAAAATGGCTTGGTTTTAGATTGAGAAAATGAAGGTGATAAACAAATTATAACAAAAGAAAATAGACAAATTTTTTTGATTGTTGATTGCATGATTTTGAGTTTCTTGACGACAAACGAAGTTATAGATATGAAGTCTTAATTCAAATAATCTTCCCTTTTCATATTGCAATCTCTATTTTTGCGACCTAATTTTTAAGAAATGAAGTTTTACAACACTATTATTCGATATCGTTTTGCTTTAGGAATTATTGCTATTCTTTTAGCCATTTTAGTTAATGTTACATCTGGTTTTTGGCCAGCTTTTGTATTATATTTTGTTGGGGTGATTGCTCTATTCAGTCATTTTTTTATTGGCCCTCTTCGTTTAGTTCAAGAGCCTATGGAAAGAGGAGAAATTGAAGAAGTTGAAAAAATATTAAACAGTATTAAATATCCTGGATTATTGTATAAACCTGTTCGTTCTACTTACTACACTTTAAAAGGCAACTTGGCTATGATGAAACAAGATTTTGATAGTGCCGAAAAGCACCTTAAAAAAAGTAGTGAATTAGGTGCTCCAATGGCCGAAGCAGAAGGTGCCAATAAATTACAATTGGGTATGATGAGTTTACAAAAAGGAGATTTTAAACAGGGAGAAAGTTATATAAGAGCTGCAATTAGAATGGGTGTAGGAGATAAAGAAAGTGAAGCCATTGCTTTTTTAAGTATGTGCCAAATTTTTATGAATAAAAGAGAATTTAGAGCTGCTAAAGACTATTTTAGAAAAGCTAAAGCTTGTAACCCTAAAGCTAAACAAACACTTGATCAGATTAAAGAAATTGAAAAATATATTTCTAGAGTTCCTGGTTAATAAATTGATTCTTTTAAAACACTAAACCCCCAAAACTTATTCAGTAATGGGGGTTTATTTTTGTGTTGTACTTCCCTAATATGACCCTTTGATTATTTAATAATTAATATTTTTTATTTAATATTTATTGATTGATGATTGGGAGATTGATTATTTTATCATTTATCTTTCAT
>JGI24126J20157_1000373_pt1 | contig 17830 bp, 16 predicted proteins | sample SubbioR12Aug_8Ca_FD_20157 | JGI IMG/M metagenome (IMG submission 20157)
TAAATTAAAACATGACTAATAATAAATTCAATAGAATAACTAATTAACAACATAAGAAAAGGATAAATAGCATCAGGAAGTTTTAAAGTAAATATAGATGAAAGATATGCAATTATAAGAATTATAATAATAGCTTAAACAGAAAGATTCATTATTTTCAGAAACAGATAATAAAAATAAATAGATGATATCGAAATTAACAGATGAAATAAATAATTTAAATTCAAAAATTAAATCAATTTAAGATGATAGTGAATTAACTAAGAAGTAAAAACTTAAATAAATAAATGAACTATAACAATAAATTGACTAATCAAACAATAAAATTAAAGATTTAGAAAATCAAAATAAATAGTATGAAACTTAATATAAAGATGATTAAAAAATCCATGCCGATAATAAATCAAAACTAACTGAAAACCAAAAATAGTTAGAATATTAAAATAATAGAATACTCAATTTAATGCAAGAGAAGAATGAAATCTTAACCAATAATGATATAACTAAAAATGATATGATAAAACAACTCAAAACCAAAGACAATGAAATTTTAAAAATCAACAGGTAATTATAGTAATATATCAAGACATAATAATTTAATGAATAAAAAATTATTTCAAGTGAAGATGATAAATCATAATTGAAATAATAGATATTATATTAAGAGAATTTAATAAGATAATCTGAATAGCAAATTAAATAATTATAAAATTAAAATGAATCAATATCGAAAACTTAATAATTATCATAAAAATAACAAGAATAATTAATTTCAAAAAATGAAAAGTAAATATAACAATAGAATGAATAAATTACATAGTTATAAGAAGAGTTATAAAAGTACAAGGGTTATTATGATAAATTTAAAATAGATAAATAGAAAGATGATGATGAACATCGTGGATAATTAAATTCATTAAAATCAACAATTGATGAATAGAAAAAGTAGATATTGCAATTAGAACAAGAACGAAAGGGGTTGTAGAGTGATAACGATTAATTAAAAACCCAAAAAAAGAAGAATACTGATTAATTAGAAAAGTAATAACAAGACTATGAGTATAAAATAAAGACTCTGTAAAAATAGCTTGATGAAAATGAAACAAAGTATAAGTAACTAGAAAAACAAAAGTAATATGAAACCTAGTAAAACATAAAACTTATTAAAGAAAAGAGTGATATTTAAACAAAATTAGACAAGAAGAAAGCTAAAATAACTGAATATAGATTGTAAATCGAAAAACAAAAAGAAAAAATTAGCAGTTAAAAAGAATCGATAGATAAAGATTTAATTACAGTATATTTATAGTTAAATTCAAAAACATAGGAAATGCTAAAACAATAAAATAATTATGAATAATAAATATAATAATTAAATTATTAACTATAAGAAAAAGATTAAAAATTATAACAATATATCAATGTGTTTAATGAAAACTAATAATTATAATAGGATATGAAAGATAGGGATTCAAAAATTATTGATTTAGAAAAGCAACTTAAAGATATGATCGAAAGGTAACAAAGAATTGAATTTGAATAAACTGAAGAAATGAAGCAATAACTAGATGAAAAAAGGATGAAACTTTATGAATAGTAGTTTGAACTCGAAATGAAATAATAGAAAATATAAAACGATTATTATGAATACAAAAATCAATTATAATAAAAAGAAATCGAAATTAAACAATCTGAAGACAAAGAAAATACTATTGATTAAAAACTTGATACACTTATTGATATATTGTAAATTAAATAATAAGAAGCATCATAATTAAAGAACTTTGCAGCATTAGCATTAAAAGAGTTAATGAAGTGCGAATATTAGTTCAATTATAAAGTTTAGGAATAAGAGCTTATTAATTTTCCAAAATCAAAAATAAACAATAATTTATAGCTATAAGATGGAAATATAAGAAACTAAATAAAATAAAACCCATAATTAATATTATAAGACTAAACAGATGATGAATATAATAATATTATAAATTTTTTATAACAATCAACAAACTTATATAAATAATAACATTAAGTATAATAAACAATAATTTAACATCAACCATAATATTAATATAATATTTATAATTATCATGGTTAATAACAATAAAGCCAATAACTATAACAATAATTCTTCCACCAACCAGAATAACAATAATCAGAGAATTAATAAGATGAATAATGAAAAAATAAAAAATCTAAAATATATATAATGACGACAACAAGTAACTATTTTGAAGACAGAATTTAATCCGAAAAAACAGCAAATTACTTTAATTATGAACAAGATACGGATAAATCTCTTGTTTCATTTCAAAAATTCCAAAGAGGTAAAGACGAATAAGGAAAACCAAACTATTACAACTTTAAATAAACCCAATAATATACATCATAATTTAAATATAAAAAATTTGATTTCGATTCAACAATAACACGGCCATTTAAACAAGGTCAATAAATTCAATGTAAAGTTGAAAGTATTCCAGGATTAATATAAAAATTTTATTTACAATTTACAATTCAAAATACACACTCAACAGATACAGCTAATTTACCAAAATCAATTAGTTATCTTATAAAAGAACTAGGTTATTACAATGATACAAATATTGTTGGTGAACAGATAAAACCAGAAATAATTAATTTATACAATTATCTAGAAATTGAATAAGATCAAAACGTTGATTAACAAAAAACAATCAAGGGTATTTCATCGTCAGCAATTTAATTAACAGCTGGGGCAAGTCGTTAATTTATGATATCATTACCAATATTCTACAATATGCAATTTTATCGTAATTTCATAAAAAGTGAAAATAATTTTATTAAATTTAAATTTTCAGATGCGGTTCCAACCAACGTTGGTGGTTAAGGATTAACAATAGCATAAAATGATTTATTATTAACACAATGTTAATTATATGTATAATACATATCAATTATATAATCACTCTAAAGATAAATGTTGTCATAAAATTTTTATGATTTTAGATATGTATACCCAGTTTTTACAACATAGAAGTTTGAATCAATAGCAAGTACATCAAGTTGGTACGACTTTAAATTATCAAGTTATAAATCAATAGCACCATTTATTTTGATATGGGCAACTGAATAATCAGATGATTTAAGTAAAAAGCTTGATTATTATGAATTATCGAAAGTAATTATTGAAACCAATGGTGGAACCGATATTAATGATGTTGAAAATGATTAATTATTGAATAAAATGACATTATCATAACATTTTCCGAAATAAACACTATTTAAAGATTTTGAAAACAAGATATTTTCAATGAACTTTTCATTAGATGCAAAGTAATTGATTATGAATCATGTTTATTCAGGTGGGTTTAACTTTAAAGGTCAGGATTATAAATTACGTGTTAAATTTGCATAAACACATAATAATTAAGTAGAATTGAATGTAATATTCTTTACATATGGTTATTTTAATGTTTAGCCTTCGTAAATCAAATATATTTCAACATGAAATGAAAAAAGAATGTATAATAATAAAATTTTTTAATTAATAATAAAAAACTACCTTTATTTTTAAAAATCATTTCTTTTTAATCAATGAAGAAAACTCCATTTCAAGAAGATCTTCATATGTCTTTATTAATGGTGACAAGATTTCAAATGCTTTAGTATAACAGGTTTCAAGTTTTTAACCAGATAATTATGTTGTATTTTATAAAGGATGATAACTTAATTTTCCTATGTTTTCAGCGATATTTTTTTATATTTTATCATAATTAATCTTTTTATAATAAAGTGTATTGATTAACGATAATAATTATCTTGCAAATAATTTATAATACATCTTTCTACGTTCAGCTTTCATCATCCATAATTTTTTAGATAATGTTTTACCAAAATCTGAATTATCACCAATGTTTAAAGTTCCATTTTCACCAACATTGTCAGCTAACTAAAATGCATATTCAATATCATAATCAATTTTTTCTTATAATCCAAGTTGAACAATAACAGCTTATATTAAATTAAGATTGTATTCAACTAAACCTTATCGAAAATCTTATATTTTTACAGATTTGATATACTCAACATTATAACTGAACATGTCCAGATAGATAAAATCATGATTACTTTCATCAACAAGTTAATTAGCTTTTTTAGTTGTTGTAAATTACTTTAATTAAGTTGATTATTATTTATCTGTACTGAATGAATATAACTATAATCTATCTTTTAAGTTACGGGTTAACAAGAATGCCATATATAGTATCATTTTTTAAAAAATTCATTTATTTATTTTTCAAATTCTATTAAAATAGGATTCATTAATTTCAAAGCTGTTTTATAACAATTTTTTAAGGATTTACCAGATTTAAGTAAATTTTTTTAAAATGATTATAAATCTACATTACCATGTAAAATAACATTAAGAAGTTCTAAATAATTAAATTGATTATAATAATAAAATGTTGTAACCCAAAGTACCATTTCAGCATATATTTAATATAGTTATTACATCCTTTAATATTTTTTAGAATAATATTTTAATTCATATTTTTAATCTGTATTTATATCACCGTCATAATTATGTATTTTTTAATTTTTATTAGAAATATTTTTCACCTAATTAATTTTAGACTGTAAATCATTTTAAATTAAAAATTCATCAGTAAGGGCATTATTATAGTGCTTAAAAGCAATTGCATTGTTGTTATATGTTCCATCATTATTTACTAAAGATATGTATTATAATAATGGAACATAAAAAAAATCAATGTTGGAGTTTATATGAATCTTGATAGACTATTCATCTGTAGCATATCTTGTCAGATTTTTTATTTGAAATTAAAAAACACCGTTAATGTAATTATTAATATGTGGTAATGTTAAGAATGACATAATATATATTATATAGTTTTAAAAAATTATCAATATTAAAATATCTCATTAAAGTTTTCTTCAAAAGCTTAAAGTATATGTTTTGTCAATCCTTTTGCTTTTTCATAACAATCAACGAATTTTTTTGACGATAACTTAAAATACTTTGTAAATAATTCATTAAAAATATATTCTTTATTACCAAATGTATACAAATCTGATATAAATTCTTTAATATTAATTTCTTTATAATAAAATATTGTTATTAAAAATAATGTTATTTATGCATAGATGCTATACATTACTATTCTTCTATTATAACGCAAAATATAATATAATTATGGATTATTAGTGTAATCATTACTTTTTTCGATCTCCATATTATTATTAACTTACTACTCAATTTACATTTAATTTTAATCAACATCTTACTATGACACAAGTCCCCATTAATTATCTGGTTAATGTCGATATGATAATTTATTGGCTTGAATCATTTCATAATCCATTTTTTACGCCAAACCTTCTTCAACAACAAATTATTGAAGATATTTATCACACAAGTCATATATAAATTCATTTTATTTGTTATCAAACATTCTAAAGTATGGAAGAAATAAGTAATCACAAATTAACGGTGGTTTATCATCATAATATTTTTAATGTCTAAATTATAGATACATTTATATATATATGAATTTTATAAATCCAGTTGTAGATTTTTTTAATCCATCAAGTAGTAGTAATCCAATATCGTAATTATATAATTAATTTTCATCATCAACAGGGAATATGTTTAATTTATCGAGTGACAAAAACATTATAAATTAAGGCACATAATAATCAACAAAAGTAATATAATATGGTTATGATTTCGCTAAAAATGGTTTTGATTTTGCTAAAAATGGTTTATAATAAACATAATAGATGGTGGAAACAGCTGGCTAATCGGCATAATAAATTCTTAGTGGTGCTGGAAATTTAGCGTAGGGAATTGGAGATTTGTTTAATGGAAACACACTATTTTATATTATGATTATTATCGGTGGAGTATTATTAATAATGTTTATAAAAAAATGAAAAAGATATAATATATAAATGTCAAACTAAGATCCGAATTAATAAAATTATTTATCATAAATTGTATCGCTTTAAAGTATTGTTAATAATTTCAGCTTACCAATATTCCACAGCACATTATTATTGATATGGGATAAATATTATGAAAAACGACCAGACCCAATATTGTGGAAAGATGCAGGCACAAACCTAATTTCTAGTTTTCTAGTTAATATTATGATAAAGTTTGTTTTAGATAAAACAGCAATTGACGATATCAATATTGAAAAATAAACGAAAATATTAAGCTCAAGTGTTTATTCNTTTGGTAATTTTTACTTATATGCAATAATGAAAAATTTGAATATACTCAAAATACCTGAAANTAANTATACAAACGGTCGTGATGAATAGAAATTTATGGTGTTTTTATTATCAAGTGGTGTTGCTTCAAAAATGATGGAATAACCACTTATTAATTGGTTAATTGGAGCTTAAACAATAAATTGAATGTAATAAATATATTTTTATAAAAAAATTTATTAATATGAAAAACAATTATCATTTCATATTTATTATTATATATTAAAATTAATCATTATTTTTTCTTCTTCGATTTAGTCTTTTTAGCTTCAGGATGTTTGTTTTATTTATCATTTATAGCATTGCCAAACGTTGTTTATTCAACAATATTTTCTAATTTATGATCCATATTAATAACATCAGTACTTATCTTGCCATTATATTTCTGATCAACCATTTTTTTAAAAAATATTGACATTGTATTATAGATTTGTTTTAAATCACCAATAACAGACGACAATGGAACATTTTTATATTTAGGGTTATCCATTGGTTTACCTTCAGCATCATATTATGTTATATGCATATATTGATGTAACAATATACATAAATAAAATGCTAATTGCCTATGTAATAGAACAGTCTCATGGTAGATATTATTATTAATCTTATATTTTATAAAATTATCAGGGGCTTCAACAGTGTTTTAATCTTAAAATTTCATCTACATCATATCTTCTTCATATAACATACCCATTTCTAACAGAATTTAGTTAATATTCTTGAAATCCGTTGAAAGAGAAAGATCTTAAAAATTTGAAGGTTCATCACCAAATTTTAATGTAATTGATCTTAAAACTTCCTAAAACAATACATATGTACTAAAATGAAATTAATCTAAACCAGATTTTTCGTTCGGAACTAAATATAAAGCCATTATATAATATATAATTTTCATTTTTTCATTTTTTTGTTTTATGATATATTTTTAATATTGAGGTTCTAAGCTTTAACGAGCTTAAATCTATTGCTTTTATTTTTCTCTTTATTATCATATAAGATATATTAAAAGTCATTATTGTTCTCATCAATAAATTTTCTAAAGTCTTTAATATTTTAATTAGTATAAACTGTTTCATAAATACATTAAACGGAGTTATAAGTTAATTCGCTAAAAAATAAATAATCAACATTGTTTCTAATAGTTGGCGTTATAATGTGTTTAGGGTATTAAACTAAAACCAAAACTGTTATAAAGAAATGTCTACCTTATGTAAATATCTATTCTAATGATAATGATTTTGTATTATTGTTTATCTTTATATCGTCTATAATGATCATTTAATGTGAACCTTTTGTATTTTTTCTTGTGTTGTTTTAAGATTTTTAATATTCAATAATTTTTTAAATAGTTTCGTCTAATTGTGAATCTTCGAATATCATTTATCTATTAACAAAGTCCCAATCGTCTGTATATTGTGCAGTATTTGAAATCATAATGATATTTTCAAAAACATATTTTTAAGTTAAATAATACACTATCTCTCTAGCCAATACAGTTTTACCGGTGTTTCGTTTTGAAGTTAAAATAAAAGTTGTGTCTTGTTATAAATCCAAATCTTTAACTTGTAAAATTTATTTATTATCCATTTAATATATAAAATGGATTTAGAATAATAGATTAGAGATATATATTTTGATCCTAGATAAGGGTTTACAAATGCCAAACAAATATATAATAAATTGGAAAAAAAATATACTTTAAAATAAATCAAATCAATTTTAAAAAATATCGATGTTCATTAATAATAACATTTAGATAAATTCCAAGGATAACAACAATTTTAATCGATACCAATATCAAGTAGAAAACAAACATGGTAAGCAGATATAACATTTTTCGAGCAATATAAAAAATTTAATTCTGGATATTCAAGCATACTCAATATAATAAATATAAATACTCGATATGCGTTTTCTTATCCATTGAAAAATAAAAATTAAGATTCTATTTATAAATGTTTATAAAAATGGATTGAACATTGTTAAGACAACAATTATAAAATTGACATATTTTAATCTGATAATGGTAAAGAGTTTGCAAATAGTAAAGTTATTTAGTTGTTATAATAGAGTTAAATAAAATATGGATTTTTCAATAAATCAACAAACGAGTATCCGACCAATGCATTAATGAAGGTCGAAAGATTTAATAAAACAATTAGAGATAAGATAAATTTATATTTATATTCTAAGAAAACTAAAAAATACATCGATGTATTACAAGACCTTGTTTATAATTACAATAATACACTACATAGTAAAATTGGTATGAACCCTATTGATGCTTAAAAATAAAATTTTGTTGATAAAGAAGAAAACAACTTGAAAGCTTAAATTATTATTGGTATGCGTGAAGATTTATAACAAGGTTAGAAAGTTAGATTCAAAAACAATTATGATCAATTTCATAAAAAAAATAAATAGAAGTTCTCAGATATTTATGAAGTTTAAAAATTCAAAGGCAATTAAGTCGTTTTACAAAATAGTAATGATGAAAAAATATTGCCAATAAATTAAGTTTATCCAATTAGAAACACCAATATTATAACTAACTAAAATTAAAATCCTCAACAATTATAAGAGTAATAATAACAAGTACTAATTAATTAATAAAAAGATAATAAATTAAACAGATTCCTCAAGAAAGAAGGTATTTACGATTAAGTGCAATAGGATTAAAATGCATAAAAATAGAACAAAAAACTCAAAAAATAGGGTATTTCATTAGAAAATATATTAAATGATACTAGATAATCTAAAAATGTGAAAAAATGAAAAATCTAATTATATATGATAGTATCGCAATAAAATAGCCAAACTTAATAAAAACAAAAGATTAAGAAGTTAAATGAACAACGAATTAAAGAAGTTACTGAGTTATTAAATAAAAATGTTGATCGCAGTACAATTAAACAATAAATGAATATTTCTGATTATCAATTGAGGAAAGTTAAGAAATTACAAAAACAATAATCATAAGTATAGCCAATATAAGAAGTATAAGAATAAAAATGATAATTGTAATTATATAAGATGGGTAGGACAAATAACAATTTGAATTCTGAATAAATTAAATCTATTAAATAAGCATTAAAACAAGGAATTACACAAAAACATTTAAGTGAAGAATATGGTGTGAGTATATATTAAATTTAGAAAATTAAAAAATAACCTGATGATAAATCCTAATCTGAATAAACTGAAAAAACTGAATCTGAAAAAACTGAAACTGAATAAACTGAATAAACTGAAACTGAATAAACTGAATCTGAATAATCTGAATAAACTGAATCTGAATAAACTGAATAAACTGAATCTGAATAAACTGAATCTGAATAATAACCAAATTAACAATAATAATAACCCTAATAGTTAGAAGAAGAGCTATGTGAATAATCAGACACTGAGACGTAACATTAATCCGAAACATTATAAAATGGTCTATAATAATTTTTACATGATGAAGACCGTTCTGCGGAATGCTAATAAAATCAATAACAACCAATATAATAATAACCTGTTTAAAATCAGATTAAACCAACCAAAACAATATTAAATGATTCATTTGGCGTCTAATCTTCCACGCGATGCGCCTTGCGCAGAACTTCGGTCTGCGAATAGGTTTTATAGTTTCCCAAAGGCGTTTAAAATCTCTAAGATGATGAAAAGAAACAAAAAGAGAACATCATTGTTCAAATAAGAAAGTACATCCAACATTTTAAAGATAAAGATGAAATTTAATATATTATTGGAAAGTAGAAATAAACATAATAAAAATTCATTCTTAATTTGTAAACTAAATCTATTGATTAATTAACATTGATAAGAGATACAATGAGATTTGAATTATTATTAAGTTAAATTGATGAAAAAACTATTCCCGACAATATTAAATCATTCCTTTAAATGATGGAAAGTTCATTATATTTAATCAATATAGATGTTACTGGCTGCTGTGATTAGTTATTTTAAGATGAATCTTTTAAGTTTTATTTATAAATGGCTATCTGTGAATATTCATTTTTACCAAGTCCACAATAAATGGTATTTTTCAAATTTATAAAATCATATTACTAGAAATACAGAGATAATAAACAAAAGAACTTTATTAATAAATAACTATCTCGATAAGTTGATTCTAAAACATTAGAATTGATAAATAAAAAAAATTGATTGTATTTTATATATCATGAATTTTTACATACCAACTGATTAAAATAATTTAGACCCTTTTAGTTTTTTATATCATTAAAGAGGTTATACATGGGATTAACCTATATAATAAACACAGTCATAACCCGTTTATAGTACGCCAGTTATTTCTGAATAATAATAATCTTAATAAACTTAACAAGAAATTACATAATAAAACACTAATTAACAATAAAATATTGATTAACAATAATAGAATGAAATTACATAATAAACAAATCAATAATAAAATTAATAAACAAATCAATAATAAACAACTTCACACCAATAATAAAATAGTTAATTCAGTTTATTGAATCTATCAAATGAGATATATTTAGGCATACTACTATCAATATTTTTAATATTTTATTTGAAAAAATGATATTAACAATAATTACGATCTTTCAAAAATATTTATCAGAACCTGTCAATTTATATTTATTAATTTATCTTTCAAATTCTCCGAACACATAATTATCACCATTGGTATTGTAATGTTATGCAAATTCAAGTTAATCTTAATTTATTATAGTAAATTCTTGATAAAACTTTTCAAATATCTTCTTATCTCCGTATTTCACCACTGAATAAACCAATTTATTGATAAATTTATTTAGATTTTCATACATATCCATCATCATATTTTTTTATAATTACTCATCCATATAACATTAAGTATGTTTTATATCATCATAATAAAATTTATCAACACAATTAATTATATCACGTAATAAATGTTAATCCATACATTTTCTTTTATATATATATTTTATAAATTAATTATAAGTTTTATAAAAATATTACAATTCTTATTCCCATACATCGTAAGAGTAATCTTCTTCACTATCTAGATCAGAATTATCGCTATCTAAATAATTAATTTCCAAATCAATAGATTTACCAATCTTATAATATAATTAATTATCTTTAAGTTCTAGGTATTTCATATATATTAAGATTCTTTTAGAGAAATAAAATAATAAAAATTATGTTAAAAAAAAATATTCATTAAAACTCAATGATTTCATTCAAAATATGTATCAGATCAAATATTTTTCAACCATTTAAACGAAATCGAATCTCATGAATTTATTATCTGGGTAATTTCTTTTTTATATTTCACTGAAAATTTTTAATTTTTCTTAAGTTTCTCTAATACATACAGAACATTAGATTTTTTCTTTCATCTCCAACCAATATGTATAATAATTACAAAAACATTTGTGTTTATTTGATCTACATATTATCGTTTTATTATCTTCTGCATAAAAACACAAACAAGATATTGTCTTGTGTTATTTAGATATACATTCTTTAAAAATTGCCTCTGGATATTTCTCACATTTTTTTGAAATTATATCACAAATACAATCGTGTGTAATAGATTTACAACAATTAATTTTAATCAGGTTTTCGTTTTAGTAAGTATAAGTTTTTTCCGAACAAATACATTTATGATTAATTGATTTACATTTCGTTTTATATTTTTTATTATCCTTATATGAACAAATACATTTATGATTAATGGATTTACATCTATCTGTGTTTTTTTTAGACCATGAATCACATATACATTTATGTTCTATCTCTATACATGTTTCTGTAATTTAACAACAACAATCATGTTATTCTGCAAGACATTCTTTTCTATCCCTTGAATCACATATACAATAATGTTCAACAGATTTACATATCTCATTTTTCCAAAACAATTATTCTTTTTCTGTATCCGCCCAAGATTCGATGATTATTTTATGAACACAAATACATTCTTATCCTTCAAAGTTTCTTTGCAGATCTTTATGGTCTTCCATATATATTAAGATTCTTTTAGAGAAATAAAATAATAAAAATTACGTTAAAAAAATATTCATTGAAAACACAATGAATTGTATCAGTTTTTATAAAATTTCTGTTTACAATATGGGCAAACATTTCCAAATTATGTTTAATTTTTTTCCAAACATTATATGCAAATAGGTTTATCACATTAATTACAACACTAGAATTCATTTACCCCTTAACAACATATATCACAATATAAATCTTACTTAACATTTTCAAATAATCCATGTCCTATTAATCTTTATAAATTTTTATTAGATTATATTACATTGATATCAAAATATATGAAATTATCTTTGTACACTAATTTTAATTTACAATTATTTTCAAGATAATATAGCACGATTTTATCTGTTTTATAATTTTTACCTTCAATCTTGATTTTATTTGTTAATCTCATTTAATTGAAATACTTCAATTATTGATATAATGATATATTAGTTATGTTTATATATTCATAATCCGCAAATATTTCTTTTATTTGATTAATATAATTATTCATCTATTCCATATATAATTAATTTCTTTTAGACATAAAAATTATATTGTAATATATTTTTTTAATTAATCGTGTAAATTATATCGTAATATAGTGTCATGGGAGGTATTAGATTCCGGAAAAAATAATATATTTGGTTAACTAATTGTGGTTGAGCTGTCAATAACAATAATTATCTTGATTTATTGGTTGGATCGCGACCACCAATAGGAATCTCGATAAAAAAAATAAAAAAATGCAAAACAATGAAAATACAATGAATAAAAACAAACGATTTCACAATGAATAAAAACAAACGATTTCACAATGAATAAATAAAAACAAACGATTTCACAATGAATAAAAACAACATATAATAACAAAAATGATTTCCATGGATAATCAAACAAACAAAAAAAAAGATCAACTACTCCAAAATATCGAAACTATAGACAATTATCATGACAACCATAATGTGTCAGCTCCAATAGTTAACCAAAAAATGACAGCAATACCACAATAGTTGACTTGGTTGTCTGATAATGTCTATAGTGGAGATTGAGGGGTTTTTGATCTTTTTTTAATACATACGATATTTCATTAGAACTATATTCAATTAGAATTATATCGTGATATAATTTCTTATAAATCATCGTCAATTATTTCATCTTATTATTGTGTTAATGGGAAATATTTATAATGTCCCAAGCAAACATTTTTATTAACATTGTTCATCGGAATAAAAACAACTTTATCGTTTCTATTTGACAAAGCTAATTTATATTGTTGTATTTGTTATAAATTGTGGTCTTTAGATATAATTGAGTTTTGATAAACATATTTCAATTAACCATTTTTTGCATCAATATAATCTTAGATTGTGAATTATTCTGTTTTGTATTTACAAATTCCCTTTGCTTTCATACTCTGTTTCTTTTATTAGAAATAACTCACGCAATAAGACTTTGAACATAAACCAACATATTCAGAAATTTATTATTTTGGAGCTTCATCTTTCATTTTCCCGATAACCTTCATATTCTTTTAAACATCGATATTGTATTTTTTAAGATATTCTTATATCGTGTGTTCTCTGTCATATTCTGAAAAGTCATATATGTCTTAGTTTTCACACATATCTTAATATACATCTTCTGTGAATAATTAAAGAATAAATGAGTCTGTGTCCATATAAAGCAAATTATATTTTTTATATTTAACATCAATATAATTATAAAAGAAATCGTACATATAAGTTTTTGATAAATCGAGAATCGTACAACCTATTTGAATAGGTTTATTAAGAACGACATCTTATCTATAATATTAAACTAAACCTAAATGATTTGATAATGTCTATATTGACTTTAAGTCAGGTCTCATCAGAACACGATTTAATTATTTTTCTTAAGTTATTATACTTACATATGAACGATTTCTGACGTTCTCCATTGTTTTGCCAAACACTGAATTATTCATTAATTTGAAGAAGTCTTTTTCGAATTTATTTTTCGATTATTTACGTAATTCCATATTAAGATAAATATACGGTGCCATAAATGCTTCTTATTTAAATTCCAATACTTTATTGACTTTGATTAATTTCAAACCATTTTTTAAAGCTTATTGTAAATTTTTAATATGTAATACATAATTGTATTTATTATAATATGTTGCACACAATTTTGTTTCTTTATTGATTTCATATTATTCTGGTAAAAACGGTATTTGATGTTTATCATGTAATTCATATGGATATTCAATATCACAATCGATTATATAACCATACTAAGAATTATTATTATATTCATTAACTAACTTTTCACAACTTTCTAATGTACTATAATATCCTTTAAATTTATAATCACATAATGGTAATTTTTCTGTCATTGCTTTGCCATATAGATTATTCATGTCATAATATTATATAAAAGATTCTTCAATATCCTCATCATATTAATCTCCCATAAATTTATTATTAGCTTTTGCATATGTTTAGAACGCACATGATAAACCACCACGTTTCATTCTTTCAAACATATTATACATTACATGTTGTTTTTCTGTTAATAATTAAATTTTTACATTTGTATATTTAAGAAATGCGTCCCAACTTAATCCGGGAAGTGTATAATAATTATCTGGAGATAAAAAATAATTCTTTTGACACATATTTCTGAAATTAATCCAAATATCCATTAATAATGTTACATCCAATGTTAAATATAAATCATGATAATCTTTAAACGATTCACACTTAAATGTTTTCCATACCCATTTAGCCTATTTATATGATTATTTATCACATTCCTACATTTTTAATTAATCATAGAAATCAATTCTCTTCGGCAATTCTGGATAATCAAATTTGCCAACTGTATCAAACCAAGAATATGGAAATACTCCCTTTTTACACATATTTTAAATAATCTCTTTTATTTGCTTTTCATCATCTTCAGCACAAATACCCTTTTCGATTATTATTTACTTTAATTTTTCATTTGTAATAGATTTTTAATTAAAGTCTAAATTTTCAGATAACTTTTCCAATGATTCAGATAAGAAACAATATGAATCAATAAATTTAAAACACTTAACTTCGAAACTTAAAAATTTCTATTTATTAAGTGGAATACATCTAAAATCTAATGNTTCTAAATCTTNACGATTTGCAATTGTCTTTAATATAAAATGTGAATCATAATTTTTTAAATTGTGCACAATAACTGGAAANTTCATTTATTTTAGATTTTTCTTTAAATTACATGATGAATGTAAAGCACCATTATAATTATCAAANTGTTTATAATGATCATGATCTTTAACTTTTNTTAAACTATTATTTTTATCTTTATCATAAACGAATGAACCACCACATAAATAACATTTCTTAGCTTTNTTATGTTATTATAATTTTTCTTCTGTGATATCTATTTTGTATTATTTAATTTCAATATTCATTTATAATAAATATTCAATCATTTATTCACAGCAATCATAACCGCGGAATTTATGTTATTATATTTTATTTTCATAAGTATAGTTTATTAATAAATCGCATGAAGCTGGTTTATGGTCATTGATTTTTTCAGTTTTAAGAATATCATCATCGTTTTCAATACACTCTTCATCATATTTATAATCAAACGATTATTTAGTTTATTAACATTTCTCCAATGTAGATTCAAAATCTAATGTTATAATAACTGGTGAGTTTTATACATTTTTATAGTTTTCAAATTTAACATAATTATTTTTTTCAGTTGGGAATATATCATTTTATGTTTTTACTTCATTAATTTATTAACACGTCTTAATATGTTAATCTCTCGCTTCAGCTTTTTAAAACCATCCTAGACAGATTTCACATAAATATAGTGTTGATTAATTATCTGTTTTATTTAATTAATATAATCTTTACATATCTTTAACTAAACAATAATGATAATTCAATGTTTCTTTGTCTTATATACATAATAAATTAATTGTGTCGTACTTTTCTTATCCTGGGTCTTATTGTAATTATAATCTATCTAACACATTTATTTTATGGGTTTTATTTACAATCTTCTTTCCTTTTACTGTTTTAGTTTATTCAATTAATTCATATTCGAAAATATTGCAGTTTAGTTTTATTTTTTTGCATATCTTTATTACATCTTTTAATGGTGTTGGGAATTATACATTAATATCATCAATTTTCATTAAGACATTCTTCTTATCTTTGTATTTGTATAATGTAATATCTTTTAAATTGTCCTTCTTTTCAACAATATCAACTTTATATTGAGTTGCTCTATAGTATTTATCCATTAACGTTTTAGTTTCAATAAATTTATCTGATTATTAATATTCTTTAATGAAATAAAATAATTACAAGCAATATAGAAAACAATTATTATCTTCATTTTTGATATTATAAACACCATAGTTTGAATTTTTTAATATTTCAGGTGTTTCGATATAGCTACCACCATAACCACCAGTTGTAAAGAATTGACACACGTCTATTTATAATTTAGATAATGTCTACTCACTATTATTTCTATAATCTTCTATAATATACATATAATCAAATAAAAATTTACCTATTTTTCCTATTTATTCATAATCGAGTTAAATATATAATTCATTAGTAAATTTTTGTGTTACGAAATCTTCATATATTCTAATTTAATCGTTTAGTATTTCATAAAATTACATTTTTATAATAAATTGTAATCTGTATTATTGTTTCATTTCTTTTTGTTTTTCATTCAATTTATCTAATATTTATTATAAACACCATATAAAATATTCTTAATTAAACATTATATGAAGTAATCGTTCTTCGTGAATATTTATAACATTCATATATTTATAATATATTTTACCGAATAATTTTTCTTTTGATATTTATTATCCATTTCTTGTTAGTTATGAAATTTTAAACTATTCAAGTGCTTTTTCCTCGATCTCGGTAATTTTTCTTTCATATTTATGTTCAATTGCTTTATAAAACCGTTTTCTATTTATTGCTCTTCTTAAAATGTCATAGGCTTTTTCCTTTTTTTCCTTGATAACTTTTTATTCATTGATTTTCTTTTATAGCCGTTTTCTATTCACTACTTTCTTTAAAAAGTTGTTCACTTTCTCTTTTTTTTCATTGATAATATTTTGTTCATTAATCTTCTTTTATCTCTTAGTTGTTTTGATTTTTTCAACTCTTTGTTATAGTTTTTGTTGTTTTTCTTGAACATATGNATTTAATTATATTTCTCCTTCATTTTCAATAAATTCAACTATTTGTTTAGTTTATCCTCTTGGTTTATTATTATTAGATTTTTTGCAGATTTTCAGATATTGATTTACTATTATCCTTTTTAAAGAATTCAGCTTTGATTAATTTATATAAATTATTAGTGATTACTTTTTAAATTTTCTTATTTACATAATCGAACGAATTAACATTATTTATTAAGAAGTTAAATAATATTTCTGTAGAAGATTTTTTATATTGCATATATATAGTATATTTTATTTAGAAAAAAA
>JGI24126J20157_1000374_pt1 | contig 17763 bp, 17 predicted proteins | sample SubbioR12Aug_8Ca_FD_20157 | JGI IMG/M metagenome (IMG submission 20157)
CCGCCGCGCCCGCGGGCGGCAGCTTCCTGCGCACGGCCATGGCGACCGCGGCCGGAGTGGCGGGCGGTGCGCTCCTGTTCGAGGGCATTCGCGGCATGATGGGCAACAATCCTGGCCCCTTCGGCCAACAGGCGGCGGCCCAGCCGGCGACTGTGTCCGAAGCCCAGCAGCAGGCGATGGTGCAGGACGATAACCGGATGGCGGAAGACGCGTCTTCCGAAGATTACGATACCGCGTCATACGATCAGGACATGGGCCAGGATATGGGTGGCGGAGGCGACGACTTCGCCTGATCCTGATGTGATTTTTCTGCAATGAACGGGGAAATGCCGAGATGATCGAACTTCATACGTGGGGCACGCCCAACGGCCGCAAGATTTCCATCATGCTCGAGGAGTGCGGGCTGCCCTACAGCGTGCACAAGGTCGACATCTCCAAGGGCGAGCAGTTCAAGCCCGAATTCCTGCGCATCAGCCCCAACAACCGCATTCCGGCGATCGTCGATCCCGACGGTCCGGGCGGCAAGCCTTATAGCCTGTTCGAATCGGGCGCGATCCTGATCTACCTTGCCGACAAGACGAACAAATTCATGCCGACCGACGCAGCCAAGCGCTACGACGCGCTGCAGTGGCTGATGTGGCAGATGGGCGGCTTCGGCCCGATGCTGGGTCAGGCGCATCATTTCCTGCGCGCCGCCCCCACCAAGATCGAATACGGCATGAAGCGTTATGTCGAAGAGGCCAAGCGCCTCTATGGCGTGCTCGACAAGCAGCTCGCGGGCAATGCCTTTGCAGCCGGCGAGGAATATACCATCGCCGACATGTCGATCTTCCCGTGGGCGGCGCGCCACGAATGGCATACGGTGAACCTCGCGGATTTCCCCAACGTCAAGCGCTGGTACGACATCGTCAACGCCCGCCCCGCCGTGACCAAGGGCATGTCGGTTCCGTACCTGAATTGAGCATCTATATGCGCAGGATTGCCTTGTTGGCCGTGCTCGGCCTGCTCTCCGCCTGCGCGCAAACCGGCGCGCCATCCCAGTCGCCGCAGGTGGCGACGACCTGCGCGGCGCCGCTCAAGCCGGCGCTCGAGCTCAACCTCTATTTCGGCCGTGACCGGCAGGGGCGCGGGGAAGTGAGCGAGGCCGAGTGGGCGACGTTCCTCGCCCAGGAGGTGACGCCGCGCTTTCCCGACGGGTTGAGCGTCATCAACGTCGCGGGCCAGTCGCGTGGCGCCACCGGTCCAGTCGAGCGCGAAAAGACCAAGCTGCTGGTCGTCGTCGTCTTCGATGCGCCGGCGCATCGTGCCAAGGTCCAGGCGATCGTCGAGGCCTACAACAAGCGCTTCGGCCAACACGGCGTCTTCCGCACCGAACATGTGGTCTGCGCTGGCGTCTAGTCGCCTGTGAATCGGTCTGTCAGGCTGTGAAGATGATTCGCAGCTGGTAGGGGGGATTGGATCGTGGACCATGCCAATACGATCGTTCATCCGCCGATCGCATGGGCGCTCGCAGTCGTCGTAAGTCTCGGTGCCGATTGGCTCTACCCGTTGCCGTTTGTCCCGTCGTCCGTGCCCGGCCTCTGGCTCGGAGCGGCCGTGTTCGCCGCCGGCTTCGTGACCGCGATTTGGGCGATCACGACGATCCGCCGGGCAGGCACCCGGGTCGAGACCAACAAACCGACAACGACGATCGTCGCCGATGGACCCTATCGTCTAACGCGCAATCCCATCTATGTCGGCATGTTCCTGGGCCAGATCGGCCTAGCCGTCGCCGTCAACAGTCTTTGGTTCTTCGCTGCGCTGGTGCCGTTTTATCTCGTCATTCGCTACGGCGTGGTCGCCCGTGAGGAAACCTACCTCGAGCGCAAGTTTGGCAATGCTTATCTCGGCTACAGGTCCAAGGTCCGCCGCTGGCTGTAGCTTGTGTCCTGCCGACCGGCACGACGTCCTTCAGGGGCGTCCGGCAAGCCTGGCAACTCCGCGACGTGACGTGCGTTACGCCCCTGACGGGGCGGCGCCCGTTGCAGAGGAGTGACCATGACCGATGCCGATCTCGGGACCGACCTGCCTGCGCACGAACAGTCCTATAAGGCGTTCAACAGATTGCTTCTGTTCGCCATCCTGCATGTGATGCTGACGTTGATCTGCCTGGCGCTCGCTTTTCTGGGCAATGTTCCGGTGTTCGCGTTGCTGCTCGGGCTGGGTGGCACCGTGGCGCTGATCGCGGGATTCGCGCTTTCCGCCTAGGCCATTGCGGGACGGAACCGCCTCAGGGCGAAGAAGGTCAGCCCGAGGATGACGACCAGGACGACGAGTTGCGCCACCAGGAACGGCGGCTCGGACTGCGTCGGCGCGAGCGGCTTCAGGAAGGCAAGCTTCTGGAAGGCCTGCACGACTCCCACGACCGAATTGAGGTAGAGCGCAAAGGCGGCGCCGGTGATGTAGATCCAGCGCCACGGTCCGGCCAGCCGGTACTGATAGAGCGCCAGCAGGACCGGCGTCAGCACGACGAGAGAGACGACGCCGAAGATGACCGGCGGCCCGAGCTTGAGATTGGGAAAGAAGAAGCCGGTCACGCTGGTGGCGACGGTGGTCAGCAGGAAAGTCGCCGTCAATCCGGCGGGCACCCGCGAGCTCAGCAAGGCGAACAGGCAGACGACGCCCGACGCGATTCCGATCAGGCTCAGCACGACGTGCAAGGTCGTAAAAGTCGAGAGCGACATTCCCAGGATCATCTAAGGCCTCGTCTCTTCAGCTTCGTGCATCTTGGCGGCGCAACTTTCCCGTCGCAATGTCCGTGCCACGCCGGGCTTGACGGCTTGGTCGGTTTGTGATAGGAAATAAACGAGAGAAGAGGCAGCCAGGGAGCGTGTTCTCTGGGCCTTTTGGTGTTCGATAGGAAATGGAGGGCGCGGTCGCGAAATGTCGTCGTTCATCGGACAGGCCGAGTCCGACGCCAGAGGCGACTAGCCGAGCGGGATCAAGACGTTGAGGAGGGCATCGCGAGTCGCCGGGCGACCAAACTCCAGAACGCCCAATGTCCGGTCTACTGCCGTTCCGCCCAGCCGATCATCCTGGTGATGAAGGCATTGCAGGCATCCATCTGCGACCGGGCGACGAACTCGTTGGGCTGGTGGGCCTGGGAGATGTCGCCGGGGCCGCAGATAACGGTCGGGATGCCGTGGCCGCGGAAGATGCCGGCCTCGGTGCCGTAGGGCACGGCGTAGGTGCGGTTGCCGCCGGTCCATTGCAGGGCGAGCCTGGCCGCCTCCTCGTTCTCCTCGGGATTCAGGCCGGGCACGAAGGTGCGGCGCTCCAGGGTGATGTTGGCGTCGGGGTGCTTGGCCTTCATCTTGGGCAATAGAAGTTCGGCGACATATTTCTCGGCACGGCGCTGCACTTCCCAGGCATCGTCGCCGGGCAGGGTGCGGTAGCCCCAGCGCAGCGTGCATTCGCGGGCGAGGATGTTGCCCGCGGTGCCGCCGCTCACGATGCCGACGTTGATGGTGGTGTGGCCGGGTACGGTGTCGATGTCGGTGCGCTTGCGCTCGGCCAGTTCGACCTGCAGCTCGTTCAGCCAATGGATGAAGTCGCCGGCGAAGTGGATGGCGCTGACGCCGAGATGGGTCATCGAGGAATGGGCTTCGACGCCGGTGAAGGTGGCGACGTGGCCGCCGCCGGCGTTCTGGGCGTTGACCACGCCCATCATGGTGGGCTCGCCCACGATCACCGCCTGCGGGCGCGGCACGTTGCCCATCAGCTTCTCGGCCAGCGAGTGGGCGCCCAGGCAGCCGATCTCCTCGTCGTAGCTGAAGGCGAAATGCATCGGCACTTTCAGGCGCGCGCGCTGGAAGGCGGGGACATGGGAAAGGCAGGTGGCGATAAATCCCTTCATGTCGCAGGTGCCGCGGCCGTAGAGATTGCCGTCGGGCCTTTCGGTGAGCGCAAAGGGATCGGTGACCCAAGCCTGGCCGTCCACCGGCACAACATCGGTGTGGCCCGAAAGCACGATGCCGCCCGGCGCCTCAGGGCCGATCGAGGCATAGAGGTTGGCCTTGGTGCCTTCGGCGTTCGGCACCAGCGTGCTCCTGACGCCGTGCTCGCCCAGGTAGCCCTGGATATGCTGAATCAGCTCCAGGTTCGAGTTGCGCGAGGTGGTGTCGAAGGCCACCAGGCGCCGGAGCATGTCGATGGACGTGAGGGTTGGGGAAGTGGGGGCAATGGAACTCATACCGGCACCGTCGCACACCGCGTGCCGGGACGCCAAGAGCCTGATATCGCTTGCGAAATTGCGAGGTTGTTTGACACCCCCGGAGCCCCCCGCTAGAACCGCCGCGCATCCGTCGTGGATATTTCGATCGCCGGGGTCTTAACGGGCTGCGGAGAGGTGGCCGAGCGGTCGAAGGCGGCGGTTTGCTAAACCGTTATAGGGGGTAAACCCCTATCGAGGGTTCGAATCCCTTCCTCTCCGCCATTACCCCGGATTAGCCCGCCGAAATCCCGAAGCTCATCTTGATTGCGATGACCAGGCTGGTGATCGCGATGCTGGCCAGGATCAGTCCGAACACGCGGCTCACGATCTCGATGCCGGGGCGGCCGAGGACGCGGAAGATCGCCGCCGACAGCGCGAACATGACGAAGAGGATGGCGAGGCAGAGCACCAGGATGCCCGTCGTCGTCGCCTGCTCGGCGAGCGATCGGGTCTTGTTGTCGGTCAGCAACACCACCGTCAGCATCGCGCCGGCGCCGGCGATGCATGGCACGGCCAGCGGATAGAGTGCGCGGTCGAGCAGGCTGGCGCCGGCGCTGCCGGCGTCGGTCGCTTCTTCCGTGATCTTGCCCAACACCATTTTCAGGCCGAACAGCAGCAGCACGAGCGAGCCTGCGAGCTGGAACGACGCCATCGGGATCTTAAGCGCGTCGAGCAGATGCTGGCCGGCGACGATGAAGAACAACAGCACCAGGAAGGAGACGCCCAGCGCATAGAAGGCGACCAGCAGCGACTGGCGCCGGGTGAGACCCGCTGTAACCGCCGTGAAGACGGGCAGCGTCGCGATCGGATCGAGGACGACGAAGAGGGTGACGAATTCGTAAAGAACGTCGTTCGGAAAAATCGTTCCCACTGCAACTCCCCCTGCTGCCGATTGGCCGACCGACCCCTGTCACACTCCGTAGCAGCTACAAACGCCGACGACCATGGGGGCAGTTATGGTTCCTCGGGGCGCGCTGGTGATGTGATACCTTGCCCCCACGGCGGCAATGAAGCGTGTTTTGGGGGCATTCTATCTATGAGCTCGACTGGTACTGCGCGGACCATCGCGGTCGGCGCCATCGGTAATGTGCTGGAGTGGTACGACTTCGCGATCTACGGCTATTTCGCCGCCGCCATCGGCCGCGCCTTCTTTCCCAGCGAAGATCCCGTGGCCCAGGTGCTGGCGGCCTTCGGCATCTTTGCCGTGGGCTTCCTCATGCGCCCGGTGGGTGGCGCACTGATCGGCCATATCGGCGACAAGTTCGGCCGCCGCGCCGCGCTCACCTTCTCGGTGGCGGCGATGGCGATCCCGACCTTCCTGGTCGGCGCCTTGCCGGGCTACGAGGTACTGGGCGTGGCGGCGCCGATCGTGCTCACCGTGCTGCGCATGGTTCAGGGCCTGTCGGTCGGCGGTGAATACACGACGTCGATCGTGTTCATGGTCGAGCGCGCGCCGCCGGGCCGTCGCGGCTTCATCGGCGCCATGGCCGGCTGCGGTGCGGTCGGCGGCATCCTGCTCGGTTCCGCGACCGGCACGCTGCTGGCTGAGACGATGTCGGCGGAGGCCCTGGAGGCCTGGGGCTGGCGTATCCCGTTCCTGGTCGGCCTCCTGGTCGGGCTCGCGGGCTTCCTTCTGCGCCGCCATGTCCAGGAAACGCCCAAGGCGCACAAGGCCGCACGGTCGCCGCTGCTCGAGACGGTGCGTAATCACGGCCCGCTGCTGGTGCGACTGGCGGCACTATCGGTGTTCAACTCGGTCGGCTTCTACCTGATGTTCGTCTATATCGTGAGCTGGCTGCAGCTCGTCGACGGCATGGCGCCGGCGCGCGCATTGGGGGTCAACACCATCAGCATGGCAGCGCTCCTGCCTCTCATGGTCGCGATGGGCTGGGCAACGGACCGTTTCGGCCGCAAGCCGGTGATGCTGGGCGCCGTCGTGTTCGGGTTTGTCGGTGCATTGCCGTTCTTCTGGCTGATGCACCACGTCGATCCCGCGCTCTTCTGGGGCAGATTGGCTTCGTCCTTGCCGTCGGCACCTTCGTCGGCACGCAGCCAGCCATCATGGTCGAGGCAGCCCCTGTGGCGGTGCGCTGCACGGCCATCGCCCTGGGATACAACGTCACCCTGGGAATCGTGGGCGGGCTCAGCCCTCTGGTGGCGACCTGGCTGGTCAGCCGTACCGGCAACGACTACAGCCCGGCCTTCATGATCATGGTCGCCGCGGCCATTTCCTTCGTCGCCCTCCTGGCCTTCAAGGAGACCTACAGGGCGCCGCTCGAGACGGCCTAGCCGGTGGCCCTAGGCCAGTTCCGGGACCACCCACAGCGCCGGCTCGCCGCGGGCGACTCTCTGGACATTGTCGAAGCCGTTGCGCAGGCGCGTCACGTTGCTTTCCCAGGTCGGGCCGGCGAGGTGGGCGGTCAGCACGACATTGTCGAGCTTGAGCAGGGGATTGTCGGGCGGCGTCGGCTCCTCGTCGAAGACGTCGAGGCCAGCGCCGAACAGCTTGCCGGCAGAGAGTGCGGCAGTCATCGCCTTCTCGTCGATCACCGGGCCGCGCGAGGTGTTCACGATGATCGCCGACGACTTCATGGCTGCGAGTTCGGCGGCGCCGATCAGGTGTTGCGTCGAGGCGTTCAGCGGCACGTGCAGCGACAGGATGTCTGAGTGGCGCAGGATTTCGGGCAGCAGGCGGAAACGCACACCCAAGGCGTCCTCCTCCTCCTCCTTCAGCCGGGCGATGTCGTAGTAGTGAACCGTCATGCCGAAGGCGAGCGCCAGGCGAGCGACCTTCTTGCCGATGGTGCCGAGGCCCACGATGCCCAGCACCTTGTTACGGACCTCGTGGACAGTCGGCGGCGCATTACCGTGCCAGCGGCCGGCCGTGACGTTGGCGTGCTGGGTGATCAGCCGGCGTGACACTGCCAGCATCAGGAGCAGCGCATGCTCCGAGACGGCGACCGAGTTGGCGCCGCCGTTGTTGCACAGCGGTACCTTGCTCTTGCGCGCGGCGGTGAGGTCGGACCGGTCGTAACCGGCGCTCAACATCTGCACCAGCTTGAGATGCGGCGCATCCTTGTAGAGCTGCTCCGTCACGTACTGCTGCACGAACCCGACGAAGTAGTGCGCGGCCGGCAGGGCCGCCTTCTGTTCCGGCGAATTATGCAGCGCCTTCACGATCTCGAAGCCCTTGGGCGCGATGTCGTCGACCATCGCCAGGCAATCCTTGGGTCCCACCACCAGAACACGCTCAACCATCACAGTCCCTCCGCAGCAATACGATGTCCTTTTAGCAATCCGGGCAGCCGCCCGGGTTCGGTCCGGCCCCAGCCGCATTCCGCGCTGAGACCAAAATCCTGCGCGACGCGTCTCGCCGCGGCGATGCGGGCCTTGTCGCCCATATCGTCGTCATGATGCAGCAATCCGAGATAAAGCCTGGTTCCGGCCGGCTTCCTCCACGCCTTGAGCGGCGCGTAGTAGGGATCGTCGGTGCGCCCCTTGGGCACGGGAATGTGCAGGAAGTCGATGCCCCGCTTGGTGGCGGCGGCGATGCCGTTCATCATCTCGACCAGGATCGCGGAATCCTTGGGCTGGACCAGATGCTCGTCGCGCGGCGAGCCGTAGCAGAGGTGATAGCCCATCTCTACGCCTGCCGGCACAGCGTCGCCCAGGCGGCCCAGCATCTCGAAGATCTGCGTCTTGTAATGAGGTGGCCGGTCCTTGAAGTAATTCTCGAAGGCCAGCACTTCCTGGCAGACGTCCCACTGGATTGAGAGATCGCCGGCGGGAATCGCCTTGGCGATGTTGGCCAGTGCCGCCTTCAAGGCGCGCTCGTAGACGCCGAAATAGGTCTCGCGCGCCGGGCCGCTGACATAGAGATAGCCGCTGGCCTGGGGAGTCGGCAGGCAAACCTGGAAACGCACATGCTTGGGAATGGCGCCGGCGTCGCGCAGCCGCTTGAAGACGTCGTAGGAGGTGAGGGCGGCTTTATCGTAGCCGGTCTCGAACACCACCGTGGCGGGATCGACGCCGGGCTTGAAACGCACCTGCTCGACCTCGCGCACGACCTTGCCGTCCCATTGGACGAACTTGTAGGGCGGCACGGTGGGGTCGATCTCCATCGCCGGATGGTCGAGCAGCATCTGGCGCTGGAAATAGACCCAGCGCGAGCGCTCGCCGGTCTCGCCGTCGGGCATGCGCTTCAGGTAGGGGCCGAGCTCCGACGCGAGGCGGCTGAACACCTGCTCACTGTTGTCGAGCGGAATACTGCCGATCAAATGAAGACGATCCGCGACATCGACCATCACTTCACCTTCTCGAGTTTCTGCAGGGAGCGCAGGTACTTAGGCACCGGCACGCCGGGATGCGTGCTCGGCCAGTTGGTGTAGCTCACCTCGCCGACATAGATGTCGCCCTTCGAATCGACCGCGAGGCCGTGCGGCGACAGGAAGCGGCCGGTCTCTTGGCCCGGTCCGTGCTCGCCGCCCAGCCGGGCGATCGTCTTGCCCTTCTTGTCGACGATGCTGAGCCGCGGTCCCAGGTTCGTGTGTTTGGTATTGACGGGCATGCCCGGTCCAAGTTCGCCGATGATGAACTGCGGATTCTTGCCGCCGCAGCAATAGAGCGCGCAAGGCCGGTGCATGTTGTTCCACTGGCTTTCGTATTTGCCGTTGCCGTCGAACACCTGCACGCGATGGTTCTCGCGGTCGGCGACATAGACCCAGCCATCCTCGTCGGTGGCGATGTTGTGCGCGATATTGAACTCGCCGGGATCGGTGCCGGTGGTGCCCCAGCACATCAGATGTTTGCCGTCGGGTGAATATTTGTGGACGCGTGAGTTGCCGTAGCCGTCGGAGACGTAGATCTCGCCCTTGGGCGAGAGGGCGGTGTGGGTGCAGCGGTTGAACGGCTTGCCGCTCAGGAAGGGCGCCGGCTGGTTCGGCACGCCGATGGTCAGCAGGACCTTGCCGTCGGTGCTGATCTTGCGGACCGTATGGTCGCCGTCGTCGGTGCAGTAGAGCGTGTCGTCGCCGTCGATATGGATGCCGTGAGCCCGGCTGAACAGGCCTTCTCCCCAGGAACGCAGGAAGTTGCCGTCCTTGTCGAACACCATCATCGGGTGCTGACCGCGGTTGAAGACGTAGACGCGGTCCTTGCTGTCGACGGCAACGGCCGCGACATCGCGGAACTCCCAGCCCTCGGGCAGCTTGGCCCAGTTCTCGACCACGCGATAACGATGCTCACCGCTGCCCAGCACGACCGACATGACCGTTGCTCCCTTAGTGCCCGGCGAGAACGGCTTCCGAGATTTTCTCGGCCGTCATCAACGTGGGGAAGTTGGTGTTGGCGCAGGGCACCACCGGGAAGACCGAGGCGTCGACCACGCGCAGGCCCTGCACACCGCGGACCCGGCCCTGAGTGTCGACCACCGCCATCGGATCGTCGTCGCGGCCCATGCGGCAAGTACAGGAGGCGTGCCAGACACCGATCGCTGCCTTGCGCACGAAGGCTTCGAGCGCCTCGTCGTCGTTCATCACCTGGTCGAAGGTAAAACCCTCGACCACGAAGTTGTCGATCATGTAGCGCCGGAGCGCCGCCGGCCCGTCGAGCAGGGTGGCGACTGCCCTCGTCAGCCACTTGTTCTTGGTGTTGACCACGCCGATCTCGCGCACCTTGTCGCTGTAGGACGCCGGAAAGGGGACATCCGTCACCTTACGGAGTGCATCGGTCATCTGGACGGCGGCCATCAGCTTGAAGCCGCTCATCAGCCGGTCGAGGTCGCGCTTGTCGGAGAGCAGGTTGAATTCCACGATCGGCTCGCGTTGCCAGTCGCGCGAGGCAAGCTTGACCTGGCCGGTTTCGGAATAGGTCTTGTTGATGAAAGTGAGCAGCGAGGCGATCTGCTCCCCCACGGCATGCCAGGCCGACTTCGAAACCACGGCCACGAACATGTCGCCCTTGGGAATGCCGGGGAGGTTAGAAGAATAGCGCAGGCCGACATGGATGTGACGCCGCGTGTGCTCGCGAAGCCGCGCACTGCGCTTGATGAAGGACGAGAGCGCGATCGAGGGATGGTCCATCAGCCGCTGGCCGACGCCGGGCAACGCCGAGAGCATGGGAATGCCAAGCTCCGTGAGCTGACCCACCGGCCCGATGCCGGCCCGCATCAGATGGGCGGGCGTGTGGATGGCGCCGCTGGAGAGGATGATTTCGCGGGCGCGGAATTCCTGTTCCTTGCCGCCGACCATGGCCGTGACACCGACGCAGCGCGTGCCTTCGAACAGCAGCGACTTCACCTGCGTCTCGGTCGAGATCGTGAGGTTGGAGCGCTTGCGGGTTTCGGCATCGAGGTAACCCATCGCAGCCGACACCCGCCGCTCGTCGGCGTTGGAGTGAGTGACGGGAAAGTAACCGTCGACGAACTCGCCGTTCTGGTCGGGCAGGAACTTGAAGCCCTTCTCCTCGAAGGCCTTGCCGACCGCCTGGGCATGGCCCGCCCAATGCTCGCGCGGGATGCGTCGCACGGGAATGCGGCCTTCCTTGCCGTGCAGTGGCCCGTCGAAATCAAGGTCGCGCTCGACCTTCCGGAAGTAGGGCAGCACGTCGTTCCAGCCCCAGCCCGTAGCGCCACGATTCGCCCATTCCTCGTAGTCCGTCGGCGCGCCTCTGTTCGCCATCTGGCCGTTGATCGACGAGCCGCCCCCCAGCACGCGCGCCTGTTCGTACTTGCGCAGCGGCGGCCGGTTCTCCTGCGGATTATTGTGGCTCACGACCTGGGTGTGAACCTTGAGCTCGGTCCAGTGGAAGCGCGGATCGAAGTAAGCGGTGCCGGAATAGCTGTCTGCGATCTCCTTGGGCTCCTTGCCGGGTGGCGTGTCTTGGCCCGCTTCGCACAGCAGTACCTTGTTGGCGCTCCGGGCCGAGAGCCGATGGGCCATGACCGAGCCGGCCGAGCCGCCGCCGACGATGATGTAGTCGTACACCGCGCGTTCCCCCTTCTTTGTTGGACCCACGCTAGCACGCCTGCGGCCGAAAGTGAGGGCGACCTTGCCGACGCCCCGGAAGCCTGCAATCGTTTCGGAACGCTGCGCGGGAGGTTTCGTATGCCGGACATCACAGCCGCAAACGCTGACATCGCCACACCGGAACTCATGAAGTCGATTTCGGCGGCCTTCAACAGCCGCGACGTCGACCGCATCGTTGCCTGCTTCACGGACGATGCCACTTTCTGGCTGGCGCGCGGGCCGGAACCGGTCGGCCGCACGCTCAAGGGCAAGGAGACGATCCGCAAGACGCTGGCTGATCGCTTCAAGGTGATCCCCGACATGCGCTGGGACCACAAGGAGTACATCTTCGCCGGCAACCGCGCGATCTCGGTCTGGACCGTGAAGGGCAAGGGCGCTGACGGCGAGGAGCTCAACTACCAAGGCTGCGACATCTATACGTTCCGCGGCGGCAAGATCTCGGCCAAGGATACCTACTGGAAGATCGTCGAGCAGAAGGATCGCCTCTGATGGCACTCGATCTGGTGATCCGCGGCGGCACAGTCGTCGACGGCTCGGGCAAGGCCCGCTTCACTGCCGACGTCGGCATCGCCGACGGAAAAATCGTCGAGATCGGCCGCGTCACGTCTGCCGCTGCGCGGACCATCGATGCCGACGGGCTGATCGTCTCGCCGGGCTTCATCGACGGCCACACCCACATGGATGCGCAGGTTGCCTGGGATCCGCTAGGAAGCTGCTCGTGCTGGCACGGCGTCACCTCGGTGATCATGAGCAACTGCGGCTTCGCTCTGGCACCCTGCAAGCCCGACGACCGCGACTGGTACGCGCGTTGCCTCTCGGCGGTCGAGGACATCCCGACCGAGGCGATGGCGGCCGGCATCGATTGGAGTTGGGAAACCTTCCCGGAATATCTCGCAACCGTCGAGCGCCTGCCCAAGGCGATCAACTACGGCATGTACATCGGCCATTCGGCATTGCGCATGTACGTCATGGGCAAGCGCGCGCTCTCGGAGAAAGCTACCGAAGACGACATGACGCGCATGGCCGCGGCAGTGAAGGAAGCGTTGCGCGCTGGCGCCATGGGCTTTTCCAGCTCGCGCGCTTCCACGCACGTGACACCCGACGACACACCGGTGGCGAGCCGCATCGCCGAGTGGGAGGAGATCGACCGCATCATCGCTGCGATGGCCGAGCTCGATGCCGGGATCTTCCAAGTCGGGCCCGACATCGCGAGCGGTGCGGCGCACCGCTCCTTCCTTGCGCGACTGCGCGAAGTCGCGCTTGCCTACAAGCGACCGATCATGTTCGGCGTGCTGGCGACCAAGCAGGGCGACGACCCGACGGGTTGGGCCTACCAGACCAAGTACATCGACGACACCGTGGCTGCCGGCGGCCGTATGTTCGGCCAGGGCACGACGCGTTCGATCAACGCGATCTTCTCGCTGAAGTCCTACCTGCCGTTCGACGTGCTGCCGGCGTGGCGTCCGATCCGCGCGCTGCCGCTCGCCGAACAGAAGAAGCGCTTGTCTGATCCGGGGGTCCGGCGTGAGTTGGTTGCGGCCGAAGAGAAGATGAAGCCGCGTGACAATGTCTTCCAGGGAGGAGGGGCGGCAACCACAGATCCGCGCAAGCCCGACTATTCCAATCTGTTCGCAATGAAAGGCGTCGACTGGGATGATCCGACGGTCGAGCAACTCGCTAGGGCGCGCGGACAGCATCCGGTCGAAGTCATGATCGACCTGTCGCTGGCCAACGAGAACCAGGTCTATGTCCAGCCGCTGGTCAACGAGTCGCCGGACGACGTGCTCGGCATCCTGAAGCACGATCGCACGCTCGCCACCTTCTCGGATTCCGGCGCTCATGTGTGCCAGGAGATGGGCTCATCGCTGCAGACGCATCTGCTGAGTTACTGGGTGCGCAAGCGCGGCGCCTTCACGCTCGAGCAGGCGGTGAAGAAGATCACCCACGACAATGCCAAAGCCTGGGAGCTCGACGACCGCGGCCTGGTGCGCGAGGGCTACCGTGCCGACATCGTGCTGTTCGAAGAAAACGGCATCCGGCCCTCCCTGCCGACGGTCGAGAAAGACCTGCCCGGCGGCGCTCGCCGCCTGGTCCAGAAGGCCGAGGGCATCAGGGCCACGCTGGTGAATGGCGCCGTGGCCTTCGAGAACGGCGAGGCGACCGGGGCCTACTTCGGCCATGTTCTGAAGGGCAAGCTGGCGTCATGAGACGCTTCTTCCTGGCATTTGCCCTGATCGCCTTCGCAGGTGCCGCGTCGGCGCAGACGAAGCCCAGTCCCGGCCCCACTGTCGGGACTGCCGACACGAAGGTCCGCCTGAAGACGCTGGGCTACAAGGACGTCCACGAACTTCGGCCAGGGCTAAAGCCCGGCGAATGGCAAGGCCGCGCCCGGCTGGGCAACGTCGAGAAATCCGTGACGGTCTCTCCCAAGGGCGGCGTGGTCGCGCGCTAGCCGAGTTCCTTCCGCACGATCGCGGCGCCTTCCGCCAACGCCTTCAGCTTTCCGAACGCCGTTGCGCGCGGCAGGTACTTCATGCCGCAATCGGGCGCCGGCAGGAGCTTCTCGGGCGACATATACTTCAGGCCGGCGCGGATGCGTTCGGCGATCTTCTGCGGCGTTTCGATCGCGGGATCGTTGAGGTCGATGACACCGAGCATGACCTTCTTGGGCGCGAGATCCTTCAGGACGCCAAGATCGATCTTGGGTTGGGCCGATTCGATGGAAATCTGCTGGGCGATGGTGTCGGCAAGCTGCGGCAGGAAAGTGTAGCCCGTGGGCTTGCTGAGGCCCGGGACCACGGCGGCGTAGCCGAAGCAGAGATGGACGACCGTGGGCACGGTGATGCCTTTTAGCGCGCGGTTGATCACCTTTACGGCGTAGCGGCTGGCTTCTTCCGGATTATTGCGCAGCCACGGCTCGTCGAGCTGGATCACGTCGGCGCCGGCCTTGACCAGGTCGTGCGCCTCCTCGTTCACCGCCGCGGCATAGTCCATGCACATCGCCTCGGCGTCCTTGTAGAACTCGTCTTTCACCTGCTGGCCCATGGTGAAGGGCCCGGGCAGAGTGATCTTGGCCGGTCGGTCGGTGTTGGCGCGCAGGAACTGCATGTCGCGCACCTCGACCGGCCGCGTACGCCAGAGCTTGCCGACGACGCGCGGCACTGGCGTCTTCTGGCCCGACCGCGTCATCACATAGCCGGGGTTCTCCTGATCGATGCCGTCCAGCGCCGTGGCGAAGTGGTTGGAGTAGCTTTCGCGCCGCATCTCGCCGTCGGTGATGATGTCGATGCCGGCCCGCTCCATGTCGCGGATGGCGAGCAGGGTGGCGTCGTCCTGCGCCTGCTGCAGGTAGGCCTCAGGCACGCGCCAGATCTCCTTCAGGCGCGTGCGCGGTACGACCTTGGACAGCATCTCGCGGTTCACCAGCCAGTCCGGCTGCGGGTAGCTGCCGACGACGGTGGTCTGGAGAAGCGGCTCGGTCATCACTGCAGCTTGATGTTGGCCTTCTTGGCCAACTCCGCGTTTTCCTTGACCTCGCGCGCGACGATCTTGTCGAGCTCGGCCGGCGTGGTCGGCGAGGAGTCGGTGCCGAGCGCCGCCAGCCGTTCCTTGACCTCGGGCGAGTCGAGCGCCTTCTTCACCTCGGCATTGAGCTTGGCGATCACCGCCGGCGGCGTGCCGGCCGGTGCGAACAGGCCGACCCAGAAATTGTAGCCGCTGTCCTTGAAGCCCTGCTCCTCGGTGGTCGCAAGGTCGGGTAGCACCGACGAGCGCTTGGGGCTGCCGTTGGCTAGTGCCACCACGCGGCCGTCTCGGATCAACGGAAGGGCGGCGATGATCGGGCAGAAATAAATGTCAGTGCGACCGTTCATCGTGTCGCCGAGCGCTTCAGGTGTGCCTTTGTAGGGAATGTGCAGCGTGTCGATGCCGGCCGCGAGCTTGAACCTCTCGGCGTTCATGTGGGTGCCGCTGCCGGTGCCGGCGGTTGCATAGGTGAGCTTGCCAGGCGCCGCTTTCGCCGCCTTGACGTAGTCAGCCGCAGTCTTCCAGCCCTTCGACGGCGAGGCGACCATGATGTTGGGCTGCACGGCAAGCAGGCTGACCCCCGGCAGATCTTTCACGGTGTCATAGGGCATGGTGGGATAGATCGCGGCATTGACCGTGTGCGCCGAGGAGTTGGCGAGCAGCGTGTAGCCGTCGGGTGCCGCCTTCGCGACCTGGTTCGCGCCGATCGTGCCGCCGGCGCCCGGCTTGTTCTCGACGATGACGGTCTGGCCCAGGTTCTTGGACATGACCGCCGCCAGGGCGCGTGCCGTGACGTCGGTGGCGCTGCCCGCCGTGAAGGGCACGACGATGTTGATCTGTTTGGTAGGGTAGTTCTGCGCCGAGGCGGGCAGGGCGGCGAGCACCGCCGCGAGTGCCCCTGAGAGCGCGAGCGCGATCTGACGTGTCATGGATTTCCTCCCATTATGTCGCCGCTATTTCGCGGCTGATACTTTTTACTTCGAGTCGTGACAGAATTCGTTCGCCCGACACCGCCAGCTTGGTGCGGACGCCGGCCACGTCCGACCATACCAGCTTGCCGTCGCGCTTGGCGAACCTTCCCGCCACCAGCACGTCGCGTACCCGGGCGCCCGAGCCCTGCATCACGACGGTGGCCACCGGATCGTGCACGGGCCACATGGCGAGCGGCCCCAGCGACATGACGGCAATATCGGCCTGCTTGCCCGGCGCCAGGCTGCCGATGCGATCGGCCATGCCCAGCATCGCCGCGCCCCGGGTGGTGATCCAGTCCAGAGCCTCGGCGGCAGGCACGGTCGAGGTGGCGGGAATGCCGCCGTTCCGGGCCCGTTCCGCGGCGTTGTCGAGGGCGCGCTGCGAGGCGAGCGCCATGCGGGCCACGGTGAGCATGTCGCCGCTGATCGCCGATTCGAGATCGACGCCGACCGAGGGCGCCGAGCCCAGTGCACGCAGGCGGCCGGTGATGGGATGGCCGTGGCCCTGCGCCATCTCGTTCTCGGGCGTGATCGAGAAGCTGACACCGAGGTCGACGAAGGCCTTGAGCTGTATATCGGTGAGGTTGTTGCCGTGGACGATGTTGATGTGTGGCCCGACCAGGCCTTGCGCCATCAGGGCCTCCCAGCCGCCCGGTGTCTTGGCCTCGCCGCCGCCCTGGTGCATCGAGGCGACCAGCCCCATCTCCTTGGCCAGCGCGAAGTCGTGGGCGCTGACGTCCAAGGTCGAATAGTGCGGCCCCAGCACGGCCATGCCCAAGGTGACGAGCCCGGTGCGGTCAGCCAGCGGACCCTTCAGCAGGCGTTCGATCTCCTTGCGTGGATGGGGGACCTCCGAGAAGTGCGGCTCGCCGGGCTTGGGATCGGGCTTGGGCGAGCCGTGGAAGAAGGCAGCGCGGATGCCGCTTTCCTTGAGGCCGGCGATGGCCGCGTCGGTGTGCTCGGACGTCGGGTTGTTGTGGCACCAGTCGACCAGGGTGGTGACGCCGTGATCGAGCTGGTTCAGCGCCCCGGCCAGCGTCGCGATATGAATATCGCCGGGCGTGAATACGGTGGCGAGACCGGCATGCACGTGACGAAAATATTCCAGCAGCGTCCAGTTGGCCGCGACCGAGCGCAGCGCCGTCTGCCAGGTGTGCATATGGGCGTTGATCAGCCCCGGCATCACGAAATGACCGGCACAATCCACCGTCTCGGCGCCTCCGGCCTGCAGCGACGGCGCGACCGCGGCGATGCGGTCGCCCTCGATCAACACGTCGCCGCTCGGCAGCACGCCCAGCTTCGGGTCCTGGGTGACGACGATGCCGGATTTCAGCAACAGCGCCATGGTCAGGCGAGCCCGTCGCTCACCTTCACGTTCTCCGGCTCGAGCTTCATGCCGGCGGCGCGCGCCAGCTCGAGCAACAGTACGGAGAAATCGACGTCGCCGGGATACTGATGCGACAGCGCCAGCACCTGGTCGCGGGTGACCGAGGCGGTCGGCATCATCACGCCGAACGACTTGGCAGCCCCCATGCCGAGCTCCATGTCCTTGAGCAGCAGCTTGGGCGTGAAGGTGGTGGTGAAGTCGAGGTTCACCAGCGCCGGCGTCTTGTACCGGGTGTACATCGAGCCCAGGACGCTCTGGTTGATCGACTCCAGGAACACATGGCGCGGGATGCCGGCCTTCTCGGCCAGCAGCGTTATCTCGCACAGTGACTGGATGATGACGCCGAACATGGTGTTGTGTGCGATCTTCCAGATCCGGGAGAGTTCGCCCTCGCCGACGTACATTGCCGAGCGGCCGAGGGCGGAAAGCAACGGCTCCACCGCGTCGTATTCGGCCTTGGGGCCGGAGGCCACGACCAGCAGCTTGCCCGCCTTGGCGACCTTGGCATTGCCCGACACCGGCGCACTGAGATAGGCGACGCCCGCCTCGGTCAGGCTCTTGCGGATCTCGGCCGAGCCAGTGTCTGAGATCGACGACATGTCG
>JGI24126J20157_1000398_pt1 | contig 17136 bp, 6 predicted proteins | sample SubbioR12Aug_8Ca_FD_20157 | JGI IMG/M metagenome (IMG submission 20157)
GGCCTTGGATCGGTCTTGACGTGGGTGGATGGGGATTTGGTGCGGCGACGCGTCGGGGTGCTCTGTGGGGCTAAAAATGAAGGCGACGCCATTCGGGTGAGGGTGCAAGGCTGCCGGAGAAATCCACGGCGTACGGAATTCCCCCCTATCGGACCGAGCTTCATCCTGTTTATCATAGGATTTCGTCTGTATTTTCAGGGAAACTTAGGAAGTCCACGTGCGTAGATTCGTCCTTGTTCTTTTTGGTTTGGCTGCAAGCGCCAACGTGGCCTCGGCGCAGTCGATCCTTGAGCGCGTGCTCGGCCAGATCGATGGCGCGACCAACCTCGCGCCGGTCAATGGGACTTATGCGAACATCTCTGAAACGATTGGCAATCAAATTTCGACGGCAGAAAGTGTTCCTGTTCAAGCTTCAGATTCGCCAAACAATGCAATTATAGCTTATATTTCCATTATTGGTATTAGAGCCGGTTCTGCAGAAAATTATCCAATAACTGTTGGTGATTTGGGAACTACAATACCTGCTAGTATTACTGGTTTTCCTGATGATTTTGTTGTGAGTGATGACGGATCAATTGAAATTATAAATGCGACAGACCTAGCACCTGACACATACGACTTATTGGCGGTCGATGGTTCAATGTATCGAGATTTAATACCGGGGCCGCCTGTGCATAGTTTGCTAGCGGATGGAGTGTATTGGGTTTCATCATCTTCTGGGGCATTTCAAACCAGTCGGTATACCAATGTAGATATTGTAGATACTTTTTTGTATACCGATGGAGTTAACTATTTTATAACGAACGATAACATAGCATCCGGCCTTGCATTGTCTCCCGTTACAAGCCAATCATCTTCAATTTTAAGGGATATTGCCGTGATTGACGGCTCGATCACGAACATCGTCACGGGCGTGACTGCGGCGACGGCTGAAGTTGTTACGGGTGCGGGCTCTGCCACAGTGCTTGTCATCCCGACTGTTGATCTGGGTAACATGTCCACCACCGTCCTTGGCGCGGTTGATACCGGCGAGATCACTCTGGGGGTGAACTCTGCCGTGGATGAGGCTGGGACATCGACCACGCGCGCGATTTCCGGCGCCGTGACCCAGATTGGCGGATCGGCGGGGGCCGGGGCGCTGGTGCTGAACCTCGCGCACAATGCCTCGTCTGTGGACGGGGCGATCCAGAACACGCTGTTGGCGGTGAATGGGTCTGCCGGTAACCTGGCAACGACGACGCTTGGTGCGGTCAACACCGGTACCATCACCTCCGGCGTGAATGCCGCTGTGAACGGCATCGTCGGAATGGCCGGACAGTCCGGGCTGTAAGCCTCTCCGGGTCATGTCCGGGGTCAAGGCAAACGCAGTGCGCAGCGGGTTTCGAAAGGGGGGGGCTTCGGTTGGGAGTTTCGAAAGAGGGGCGCAGCATCCCTCTTCGCCGGATAGGAGATAACGCAGTTATGTCCTAGTAGGTTAGACCTTACGGGGGCTATCCTCTCCGCGCGCGCAACGCACCGTTGTTCGGCGGATTTGTTTTTTTCACGCCCTGCGGCGATCTGGATGGAAACAGGAGTTTCCATCATGACATTCACCCACCTGAACGAAGACGAACGGAAAGCAAATCCCCGGGCCGCCATGGTCCGGGTCGAGATCCGTGACGCCCAAGGATACGCCAATCAGCGCCGCCACGATCTCCGGATCGGAGCGCAGCCGGCTTACGTCAATCCCAACCCACCAGAGCCCAATCCGGTCTTCATCCAGCCCATGACCGCCGCAGAGCTGAAGCGGATCGCCAAAGAGCGCAGGGACCAGCGCGAGATGACCCGGGCGATGAAGCGCAATGCGGGCATTGCGGTCGTCGGGATCATCGGCTTCGGCGTCGAGGCGCAGAAGATGTTCGAGGCACTCGATCCGGAAACCCAAGAGAGGGCCCTGCGCGCGGCTGTGGAGCGCGTGGCGGCCGATCTGCGGACCACGGTGTCCGGATTGGTCCTGCACCTCGATGAAAGCGCCAGGCACGCGCACTTCAGCCTGTGCGGCTATGACGTGACCGGAGAGCCCTTGTCCACCTGGATGGGGCGTGGGGTGCTTAGGGAGCTCCAGACGGCTCTCCATGAGGCGCTACAGGCCTTCATGCCCGATCTGGAGAGGGGAAGGCCCCGCAAGGCCCGTGCGGAGGCTGGGGCGGCCCCTCATGAGCTGGTGCACCGCTCCGTGGATGAGCTGCACATCGACCTGCCCTTCGAGATCGAGGCGAAGCGCAAGGAGCTGGTCACCCTCGAAGAGAAGATCCGGACAAATGAGGCCCGGGCAGAAAAGGCCAGGGCCAAGGCCGCAGAGGATGACGAGCGCGCCGCAACGGCCCTGAAGAACGCCGAGACCTACAAGCGGCGGGCCTCAGAGGCTCAGGCGAAGGCCGAAGGGCTGGAGGCTCAAATCCTGGACCTTGAGGGGCGCCTGAAAGGGATCGAGGCGGCGAAGACAGCAGCCGAGGAAGGGCGGGACCAGGCGCAAGAGGCGCAGAGGGGTGCAGAGAGGCGCGCTGGCGAGGCTGAGGCGCGTCTGGAGGATCTGGAGGGGGAGAGAGCGGCGGCGATCCATGAGGCGGCCTCCCTGGCCGCAGAGGCGGCCGCAGCGGTGATCACTGGGGGCCTGTATCCGGACGATCAGGGCAAATGGAACGCCCGCAAGGGCGCGCCATCACCTGAGCGCCTGACCCCGCTCTGGATGCATCTGCTCCCCGCCATGGAGCGGGTGGCGCGCTGGTGGGATGGTGTCCGGGGGAAGGTCGAGGCGCTGCCCGATCCGGAACAGCGCACGTTCATGGAACAGGTCCAGACCGAGGACCCGGAGGAGGGCCCGGGATTTTGAGACGAAGGGCTACCACGGCCACCAGCGGCGTGCTGGCCGTGTCGGGCTCGGCAAGAGGGCCGACACGCGTGCCTCGGACCTATCCAGACGCTCCCGCAGGTCATCGATCGTCGCTTGCATCTGGCGACGTTCCCGTTCCCGCTCCGTTGTCAGAATTTCCATCTGAAACCGAAGGCTTGCGGACTGTTCTTCACTGGGTTGCGTATCGTTCGATGTGGCTGGTTGCGCCGATACAGGCGGAAACACCCTGTGCAGTTCGGCCGGGTCAATCTGGTACGATCCAGAAGCTGTCCGGGATGCACTTATGATCCCGCTTTTTATGGCTCTAAGGATTGTGGATTTCGCTTTCCCGGTGGCCTTCGCGGCTGTGCCCAGGGTGTGTTTCATGGGGGTTGCGTGTCGTTCGATGTGGACGGTTGCGCAACATGTTTTTGGGTTGCGCTTTCAGGGTAGAATAACGCGTAGGCCGCGCGGGACAAATCGCGGTCATTTCTGGTGATCTGCCGCCCTCCGGCCTCGAATGTCCGGCCCGCGCGGTCGCCCCAAGTCTCCCGTTCGGCGCCTGTCAGGCTGTTCCACCATGCCCGGACCGGATCACCCTGCGGCGTGTCTTCTTCGATGATCGGCGGGGCGTCGCAGGTGTCCTGAGCTTTTCGGCGGGATTGGCTGTGGCGGTCGTTTTCCACGGCGGTTTCGGTCGCCGCATGAGGGTCTTTCCACTGCCAGTCAAAGCGTACCCATTGAACTGCCCGCCCTAGCCGTTGGGTCGTCATTTTTACCGAAACAGTGCCGAAGTCATTCACCTGATCCAAGGCGGGTTGGAGGACGCGGCGGTTGAACTGATGCCATATCTGATAGGCGTTCTTATCTTCGCACCCCATCAGTGAGCGGAGCTCCTCTACGGTGAATGTCCAGTGCTGTTGGTGCATGTTTTTCTTGTCCGCCAGCAGGACGTAGAGCTGTCTTCCGTGGCCTGTCAGGGAGTGCGCCGCGCGCGCCTCGATCTTGGCGAAGGTCCTCGGGGATTGAATCGCGGCAACGGCGGCTGGTGGAATGAACAAACGCGCCATGGATCCGCCTTGCTCGAGGTGCCACTCTGCCAGCAGCACCGCCCCCCACTCATCGCCCTTGTGTTCGCCGGTCAGGTAGACCCCGGCCAGTCGATCAAGCGTCACCTTGAGGTGCGCATTATCGTCCCGTGCGTGATCGCCGCGTAGGCGCTTGGTCGGGATGGACAGCCAGACCGGCTCACGGTGTCCAAGCTTGACGCGCGCCTCGTCGAGGGAAGCCCCTATTTCCCAGATCACCGCGCGCATGGCGGGGGATATGGGTTCTTTGGTCTGGATCGAGATGAGACTCGAAGGGACGGTGATTGTTCTCATGCGGACATTAAAAGTGACACTTGTCCTCTAGTCAATGTCCGCTTCAGCGCTCCGAGATGTCCGCTCAAACGCTCCGAGATGTCCGCTCAAACGCTCCGAGATGTCCGCTCAAACGCTCCGAGATGTCCGCTTCAGCGCTCCGAGATGTCCGCTTTAAGCCCCACAGTGTCAGTGTCGGGTGTCGAGGGGAGCGAAGCGACACGCGACACTCGACACCCGACACTCAGCGAAACGAGGGCGCTGAAAGCCGAAGATCATCTGCGGGTGACAACTGTAGTTGTCAGGGATGGTTATGATAACTATAGTTGTCAGATGATCGAGATTGTCCGGAGCAGCGTCTTTGACCAATGGATGTCCGGATTACGGGATCGGCGCGCCATGGCGCGCATCGCTGCCCGGATCGATCGGCTGGCATCCGGAAATCCAGGGGACGTCCAGCCGGTCGGAGATGCCGTCTCCGAAATGCGGATTAACTACGGGCCGGGATACCGGGTGTACTTCATCCAGCAGGGCAAGGTGCTCGTTGTCTTGCTCTGTGGTGGTGACAAGTCCACCCAAGAGCGGGACATCAGGCAGGCCAAGGCTCTCGCTGGCCAATGGAAGGATTGAGCTATGGAAAAGATTGAAAGCTTCTCCGGATACGATTCCGCCGATTACCTCAGGACCGCAGAGGATATCCGGAATTATCTGGAAGCAGTCATGGAAGAGGGCGGGGATGACCCCGCTTACGTCGCACGGGCGCTCGGGGTCGTGGCAAGGGCCCAGAATATGACCGCCCTGGCGCAGGAGGTTGGTATGAGCCGGGTCGGATTGAGCAAAGCCCTTTCCGGGGAGGGAAACCCGACCCTGGCTACGGTACTGAAGGTTGCCAAGGCTCTTGGGCTGAAGCTGTCCATCCAGCCAGCCGCCTGAGAGGGGGGAAGGGCTGGAATTTGCTGAGAATGGGTGCTGGTGGCGATGGCGGGGCCGCGCTCTGACCTCAGGATCGACGGAGAGGCCGTTTTCCGGGCCTTGGATCGGTCTTGACGTGGGTGGATGGGGATTTGGTGCGGCGACGCGTCGGGGTGCTCTGTGGGGCTAAAAATGAAGGCGACGCCATTCGGGTGAGGGTGCAAGGCTGCCGGAGAAATCCACGGCGTACGGAATTCCCCCCTATCGGACCGAGCTTCATCCTGTTTATCATAGGATTTCGTCTGTATTTTCAGGGAAACTTAGGAAGTCCACGTGCGTAGATTCGTCCTTGTTCTTTTTGGTTTGGCTGCAAGCGCCAACGTGGCCTCGGCGCAGTCGATCCTTGAGCGCGTGCTCGGCCAGATCGATGGCGCGACCAACCTCGCGCCGGTCAATGGGACTTATGCGAACATCTCTGAAACGATTGGCAATCAAATTTCGACGGCAGAAAGTGTTCCTGTTCAAGCTTCAGATTCGCCAAACAATGCAATTATAGCTTATATTTCCATTATTGGTATTAGAGCCGGTTCTGCAGAAAATTATCCAATAACTGTTGGTGATTTGGGAACTACAATACCTGCTAGTATTACTGGTTTTCCTGATGATTTTGTTGTGAGTGATGACGGATCAATTGAAATTATAAATGCGACAGACCTAGCACCTGACACATACGACTTATTGGCGGTCGATGGTTCAATGTATCGAGATTTAATACCGGGGCCGCCTGTGCATAGTTTGCTAGCGGATGGAGTGTATTGGGTTTCATCATCTTCTGGGGCATTTCAAACCAGTCGGTATACCAATGTAGATATTGTAGATACTTTTTTGTATACCGATGGAGTTAACTATTTTATAACGAACGATAACATAGCATCCGGCCTTGCATTGTCTCCCGTTACAAGCCAATCATCTTCAATTTTAAGGGATATTGCCGTGATTGACGGCTCGATCACGAACATCGTCACGGGCGTGACTGCGGCGACGGCTGAAGTTGTTACGGGTGCGGGCTCTGCCACAGTGCTTGTCATCCCGACTGTTGATCTGGGTAACATGTCCACCACCGTCCTTGGCGCGGTTGATACCGGCGAGATCACTCTGGGGGTGAACTCTGCCGTGGATGAGGCTGGGACATCGACCACGCGCGCGATTTCCGGCGCCGTGACCCAGATTGGCGGATCGGCGGGGGCCGGGGCGCTGGTGCTGAACCTCGCGCACAATGCCTCGTCTGTGGACGGGGCGATCCAGAACACGCTGTTGGCGGTGAATGGGTCTGCCGGTAACCTGGCAACGACGACGCTTGGTGCGGTCAACACCGGTACCATCACCTCCGGCGTGAATGCCGCTGTGAACGGCATCGTCGGAATGGCCGGACAGTCCGGGCTGTAAGCCTCTCCGGGTCATGTCCGGGGTCAAGGCAAACGCAGTGCGCAGCGGGTTTCGAAAGGGGGGGGCTTCGGTTGGGAGTTTCGAAAGAGGGGCGCAGCATCCCTCTTCGCCGGATAGGAGATAACGCAGTTATGTCCTAGTAGGTTAGACCTTACGGGGGCTATCCTCTCCGCGCGCGCAACGCACCGTTGTTCGGCGGATTTGTTTTTTTCACGCCCTGCGGCGATCTGGATGGAAACAGGAGTTTCCATCATGACATTCACCCACCTGAACGAAGACGAACGGAAAGCAAATCCCCGGGCCGCCATGGTCCGGGTCGAGATCCGTGACGCCCAAGGATACGCCAATCAGCGCCGCCACGATCTCCGGATCGGAGCGCAGCCGGCTTACGTCAATCCCAACCCACCAGAGCCCAATCCGGTCTTCATCCAGCCCATGACCGCCGCAGAGCTGAAGCGGATCGCCAAAGAGCGCAGGGACCAGCGCGAGATGACCCGGGCGATGAAGCGCAATGCGGGCATTGCGGTCGTCGGGATCATCGGCTTCGGCGTCGAGGCGCAGAAGATGTTCGAGGCACTCGATCCGGAAACCCAAGAGAGGGCCCTGCGCGCGGCTGTGGAGCGCGTGGCGGCCGATCTGCGGACCACGGTGTCCGGATTGGTCCTGCACCTCGATGAAAGCGCCAGGCACGCGCACTTCAGCCTGTGCGGCTATGACGTGACCGGAGAGCCCTTGTCCACCTGGATGGGGCGTGGGGTGCTTAGGGAGCTCCAGACGGCTCTCCATGAGGCGCTACAGGCCTTCATGCCCGATCTGGAGAGGGGAAGGCCCCGCAAGGCCCGTGCGGAGGCTGGGGCGGCCCCTCATGAGCTGGTGCACCGCTCCGTGGATGAGCTGCACATCGACCTGCCCTTCGAGATCGAGGCGAAGCGCAAGGAGCTGGTCACCCTCGAAGAGAAGATCCGGACAAATGAGGCCCGGGCAGAAAAGGCCAGGGCCAAGGCCGCAGAGGATGACGAGCGCGCCGCAACGGCCCTGAAGAACGCCGAGACCTACAAGCGGCGGGCCTCAGAGGCTCAGGCGAAGGCCGAAGGGCTGGAGGCTCAAATCCTGGACCTTGAGGGGCGCCTGAAAGGGATCGAGGCGGCGAAGACAGCAGCCGAGGAAGGGCGGGACCAGGCGCAAGAGGCGCAGAGGGGTGCAGAGAGGCGCGCTGGCGAGGCTGAGGCGCGTCTGGAGGATCTGGAGGGGGAGAGAGCGGCGGCGATCCATGAGGCGGCCTCCCTGGCCGCAGAGGCGGCCGCAGCGGTGATCACTGGGGGCCTGTATCCGGACGATCAGGGCAAATGGAACGCCCGCAAGGGCGCGCCATCACCTGAGCGCCTGACCCCGCTCTGGATGCATCTGCTCCCCGCCATGGAGCGGGTGGCGCGCTGGTGGGATGGTGTCCGGGGGAAGGTCGAGGCGCTGCCCGATCCGGAACAGCGCACGTTCATGGAACAGGTCCAGACCGAGGACCCGGAGGAGGGCCCGGGATTTTGAGACGAAGGGCTACCACGGCCACCAGCGGCGTGCTGGCCGTGTCGGGCTCGGCAAGAGGGCCGACACGCGTGCCTCGGACCTATCCAGACGCTCCCGCAGGTCATCGATCGTCGCTTGCATCTGGCGACGTTCCCGTTCCCGCTCCGTTGTCAGAATTTCCATCTGAAACCGAAGGCTTGCGGACTGTTCTTCACTGGGTTGCGTATCGTTCGATGTGGCTGGTTGCGCCGATACAGGCGGAAACACCCTGTGCAGTTCGGCCGGGTCAATCTGGTACGATCCAGAAGCTGTCCGGGATGCACTTATGATCCCGCTTTTTATGGCTCTAAGGATTGTGGATTTCGCTTTCCCGGTGGCCTTCGCGGCTGTGCCCAGGGTGTGTTTCATGGGGGTTGCGTGTCGTTCGATGTGGACGGTTGCGCAACATGTTTTTGGGTTGCGCTTTCAGGGTAGAATAACGCGTAGGCCGCGCGGGACAAATCGCGGTCATTTCTGGTGATCTGCCGCCCTCCGGCCTCGAATGTCCGGCCCGCGCGGTCGCCCCAAGTCTCCCGTTCGGCGCCTGTCAGGCTGTTCCACCATGCCCGGACCGGATCACCCTGCGGCGTGTCTTCTTCGATGATCGGCGGGGCGTCGCAGGTGTCCTGAGCTTTTCGGCGGGATTGGCTGTGGCGGTCGTTTTCCACGGCGGTTTCGGTCGCCGCATGAGGGTCTTTCCACTGCCAGTCAAAGCGTACCCATTGAACTGCCCGCCCTAGCCGTTGGGTCGTCATTTTTACCGAAACAGTGCCGAAGTCATTCACCTGATCCAAGGCGGGTTGGAGGACGCGGCGGTTGAACTGATGCCATATCTGATAGGCGTTCTTATCTTCGCACCCCATCAGTGAGCGGAGCTCCTCTACGGTGAATGTCCAGTGCTGTTGGTGCATGTTTTTCTTGTCCGCCAGCAGGACGTAGAGCTGTCTTCCGTGGCCTGTCAGGGAGTGCGCCGCGCGCGCCTCGATCTTGGCGAAGGTCCTCGGGGATTGAATCGCGGCAACGGCGGCTGGTGGAATGAACAAACGCGCCATGGATCCGCCTTGCTCGAGGTGCCACTCTGCCAGCAGCACCGCCCCCCACTCATCGCCCTTGTGTTCGCCGGTCAGGTAGACCCCGGCCAGTCGATCAAGCGTCACCTTGAGGTGCGCATTATCGTCCCGTGCGTGATCGCCGCGTAGGCGCTTGGTCGGGATGGACAGCCAGACCGGCTCACGGTGTCCAAGCTTGACGCGCGCCTCGTCGAGGGAAGCCCCTATTTCCCAGATCACCGCGCGCATGGCGGGGGATATGGGTTCTTTGGTCTGGATCGAGATGAGACTCGAAGGGACGGTGATTGTTCTCATGCGGACATTAAAAGTGACACTTGTCCTCTAGTCAATGTCCGCTTCAGCGCTCCGAGATGTCCGCTCAAACGCTCCGAGATGTCCGCTCAAACGCTCCGAGATGTCCGCTCAAACGCTCCGAGATGTCCGCTTCAGCGCTCCGAGATGTCCGCTTTAAGCCCCACAGTGTCAGTGTCGGGTGTCGAGGGGAGCGAAGCGACACGCGACACTCGACACCCGACACTCAGCGAAACGAGGGCGCTGAAAGCCGAAGATCATCTGCGGGTGACAACTGTAGTTGTCAGGGATGGTTATGATAACTATAGTTGTCAGATGATCGAGATTGTCCGGAGCAGCGTCTTTGACCAATGGATGTCCGGATTACGGGATCGGCGCGCCATGGCGCGCATCGCTGCCCGGATCGATCGGCTGGCATCCGGAAATCCAGGGGACGTCCAGCCGGTCGGAGATGCCGTCTCCGAAATGCGGATTAACTACGGGCCGGGATACCGGGTGTACTTCATCCAGCAGGGCAAGGTGCTCGTTGTCTTGCTCTGTGGTGGTGACAAGTCCACCCAAGAGCGGGACATCAGGCAGGCCAAGGCTCTCGCTGGCCAATGGAAGGATTGAGCTATGGAAAAGATTGAAAGCTTCTCCGGATACGATTCCGCCGATTACCTCAGGACCGCAGAGGATATCCGGAATTATCTGGAAGCAGTCATGGAAGAGGGCGGGGATGACCCCGCTTACGTCGCACGGGCGCTCGGGGTCGTGGCAAGGGCCCAGAATATGACCGCCCTGGCGCAGGAGGTTGGTATGAGCCGGGTCGGATTGAGCAAAGCCCTTTCCGGGGAGGGAAACCCGACCCTGGCTACGGTACTGAAGGTTGCCAAGGCTCTTGGGCTGAAGCTGTCCATCCAGCCAGCCGCCTGAGAGGGGGGAAGGGCTGGAATTTGCTGAGAATGGGTGCTGGTGGCGATGGCGGGGCCGCGCTCTGACCTCAGGATCGACGGAGAGGCCGTTTTCCGGGCCTTGGATCGGTCTTGACGTGGGTGGATGGGGATTTGGTGCGGCGACGCGTCGGGGTGCTCTGTGGGGCTAAAAATGAAGGCGACGCCATTCGGGTGAGGGTGCAAGGCTGCCGGAGAAATCCACGGCGTACGGAATTCCCCCCTATCGGACCGAGCTTCATCCTGTTTATCATAGGATTTCGTCTGTATTTTCAGGGAAACTTAGGAAGTCCACGTGCGTAGATTCGTCCTTGTTCTTTTTGGTTTGGCTGCAAGCGCCAACGTGGCCTCGGCGCAGTCGATCCTTGAGCGCGTGCTCGGCCAGATCGATGGCGCGACCAACCTCGCGCCGGTCAATGGGACTTATGCGAACATCTCTGAAACGATTGGCAATCAAATTTCGACGGCAGAAAGTGTTCCTGTTCAAGCTTCAGATTCGCCAAACAATGCAATTATAGCTTATATTTCCATTATTGGTATTAGAGCCGGTTCTGCAGAAAATTATCCAATAACTGTTGGTGATTTGGGAACTACAATACCTGCTAGTATTACTGGTTTTCCTGATGATTTTGTTGTGAGTGATGACGGATCAATTGAAATTATAAATGCGACAGACCTAGCACCTGACACATACGACTTATTGGCGGTCGATGGTTCAATGTATCGAGATTTAATACCGGGGCCGCCTGTGCATAGTTTGCTAGCGGATGGAGTGTATTGGGTTTCATCATCTTCTGGGGCATTTCAAACCAGTCGGTATACCAATGTAGATATTGTAGATACTTTTTTGTATACCGATGGAGTTAACTATTTTATAACGAACGATAACATAGCATCCGGCCTTGCATTGTCTCCCGTTACAAGCCAATCATCTTCAATTTTAAGGGATATTGCCGTGATTGACGGCTCGATCACGAACATCGTCACGGGCGTGACTGCGGCGACGGCTGAAGTTGTTACGGGTGCGGGCTCTGCCACAGTGCTTGTCATCCCGACTGTTGATCTGGGTAACATGTCCACCACCGTCCTTGGCGCGGTTGATACCGGCGAGATCACTCTGGGGGTGAACTCTGCCGTGGATGAGGCTGGGACATCGACCACGCGCGCGATTTCCGGCGCCGTGACCCAGATTGGCGGATCGGCGGGGGCCGGGGCGCTGGTGCTGAACCTCGCGCACAATGCCTCGTCTGTGGACGGGGCGATCCAGAACACGCTGTTGGCGGTGAATGGGTCTGCCGGTAACCTGGCAACGACGACGCTTGGTGCGGTCAACACCGGTACCATCACCTCCGGCGTGAATGCCGCTGTGAACGGCATCGTCGGAATGGCCGGACAGTCCGGGCTGTAAGCCTCTCCGGGTCATGTCCGGGGTCAAGGCAAACGCAGTGCGCAGCGGGTTTCGAAAGGGGGGGGCTTCGGTTGGGAGTTTCGAAAGAGGGGCGCAGCATCCCTCTTCGCCGGATAGGAGATAACGCAGTTATGTCCTAGTAGGTTAGACCTTACGGGGGCTATCCTCTCCGCGCGCGCAACGCACCGTTGTTCGGCGGATTTGTTTTTTTCACGCCCTGCGGCGATCTGGATGGAAACAGGAGTTTCCATCATGACATTCACCCACCTGAACGAAGACGAACGGAAAGCAAATCCCCGGGCCGCCATGGTCCGGGTCGAGATCCGTGACGCCCAAGGATACGCCAATCAGCGCCGCCACGATCTCCGGATCGGAGCGCAGCCGGCTTACGTCAATCCCAACCCACCAGAGCCCAATCCGGTCTTCATCCAGCCCATGACCGCCGCAGAGCTGAAGCGGATCGCCAAAGAGCGCAGGGACCAGCGCGAGATGACCCGGGCGATGAAGCGCAATGCGGGCATTGCGGTCGTCGGGATCATCGGCTTCGGCGTCGAGGCGCAGAAGATGTTCGAGGCACTCGATCCGGAAACCCAAGAGAGGGCCCTGCGCGCGGCTGTGGAGCGCGTGGCGGCCGATCTGCGGACCACGGTGTCCGGATTGGTCCTGCACCTCGATGAAAGCGCCAGGCACGCGCACTTCAGCCTGTGCGGCTATGACGTGACCGGAGAGCCCTTGTCCACCTGGATGGGGCGTGGGGTGCTTAGGGAGCTCCAGACGGCTCTCCATGAGGCGCTACAGGCCTTCATGCCCGATCTGGAGAGGGGAAGGCCCCGCAAGGCCCGTGCGGAGGCTGGGGCGGCCCCTCATGAGCTGGTGCACCGCTCCGTGGATGAGCTGCACATCGACCTGCCCTTCGAGATCGAGGCGAAGCGCAAGGAGCTGGTCACCCTCGAAGAGAAGATCCGGACAAATGAGGCCCGGGCAGAAAAGGCCAGGGCCAAGGCCGCAGAGGATGACGAGCGCGCCGCAACGGCCCTGAAGAACGCCGAGACCTACAAGCGGCGGGCCTCAGAGGCTCAGGCGAAGGCCGAAGGGCTGGAGGCTCAAATCCTGGACCTTGAGGGGCGCCTGAAAGGGATCGAGGCGGCGAAGACAGCAGCCGAGGAAGGGCGGGACCAGGCGCAAGAGGCGCAGAGGGGTGCAGAGAGGCGCGCTGGCGAGGCTGAGGCGCGTCTGGAGGATCTGGAGGGGGAGAGAGCGGCGGCGATCCATGAGGCGGCCTCCCTGGCCGCAGAGGCGGCCGCAGCGGTGATCACTGGGGGCCTGTATCCGGACGATCAGGGCAAATGGAACGCCCGCAAGGGCGCGCCATCACCTGAGCGCCTGACCCCGCTCTGGATGCATCTGCTCCCCGCCATGGAGCGGGTGGCGCGCTGGTGGGATGGTGTCCGGGGGAAGGTCGAGGCGCTGCCCGATCCGGAACAGCGCACGTTCATGGAACAGGTCCAGACCGAGGACCCGGAGGAGGGCCCGGGATTTTGAGACGAAGGGCTACCACGGCCACCAGCGGCGTGCTGGCCGTGTCGGGCTCGGCAAGAGGGCCGACACGCGTGCCTCGGACCTATCCAGACGCTCCCGCAGGTCATCGATCGTCGCTTGCATCTGGCGACGTTCCCGTTCCCGCTCCGTTGTCAGAATTTCCATCTGAAACCGAAGGCTTGCGGACTGTTCTTCACTGGGTTGCGTATCGTTCGATGTGGCTGGTTGCGCCGATACAGGCGGAAACACCCTGTGCAGTTCGGCCGGGTCAATCTGGTACGATCCAGAAGCTGTCCGGGATGCACTTATGATCCCGCTTTTTATGGCTCTAAGGATTGTGGATTTCGCTTTCCCGGTGGCCTTCGCGGCTGTGCCCAGGGTGTGTTTCATGGGGGTTGCGTGTCGTTCGATGTGGACGGTTGCGCAACATGTTTTTGGGTTGCGCTTTCAGGGTAGAATAACGCGTAGGCCGCGCGGGACAAATCGCGGTCATTTCTGGTGATCTGCCGCCCTCCGGCCTCGAATGTCCGGCCCGCGCGGTCGCCCCAAGTCTCCCGTTCGGCGCCTGTCAGGCTGTTCCACCATGCCCGGACCGGATCACCCTGCGGCGTGTCTTCTTCGATGATCGGCGGGGCGTCGCAGGTGTCCTGAGCTTTTCGGCGGGATTGGCTGTGGCGGTCGTTTTCCACGGCGGTTTCGGTCGCCGCATGAGGGTCTTTCCACTGCCAGTCAAAGCGTACCCATTGAACTGCCCGCCCTAGCCGTTGGGTCGTCATTTTTACCGAAACAGTGCCGAAGTCATTCACCTGATCCAAGGCGGGTTGGAGGACGCGGCGGTTGAACTGATGCCATATCTGATAGGCGTTCTTATCTTCGCACCCCATCAGTGAGCGGAGCTCCTCTACGGTGAATGTCCAGTGCTGTTGGTGCATGTTTTTCTTGTCCGCCAGCAGGACGTAGAGCTGTCTTCCGTGGCCTGTCAGGGAGTGCGCCGCGCGCGCCTCGATCTTGGCGAAGGTCCTCGGGGATTGAATCGCGGCAACGGCGGCTGGTGGAATGAACAAACGCGCCATGGATCCGCCTTGCTCGAGGTGCCACTCTGCCAGCAGCACCGCCCCCCACTCATCGCCCTTGTGTTCGCCGGTCAGGTAGACCCCGGCCAGTCGATCAAGCGTCACCTTGAGGTGCGCATTATCGTCCCGTGCGTGATCGCCGCGTAGGCGCTTGGTCGGGATGGACAGCCAGACCGGCTCACGGTGTCCAAGCTTGACGCGCGCCTCGTCGAGGGAAGCCCCTATTTCCCAGATCACCGCGCGCATGGCGGGGGATATGGGTTCTTTGGTCTGGATCGAGATGAGACTCGAAGGGACGGTGATTGTTCTCATGCGGACATTAAAAGTGACACTTGTCCTCTAGTCAATGTCCGCTTCAGCGCTCCGAGATGTCCGCTCAAACGCTCCGAGATGTCCGCTCAAACGCTCCGAGATGTCCGCTCAAACGCTCCGAGATGTCCGCTTCAGCGCTCCGAGATGTCCGCTTTAAGCCCCACAGTGTCAGTGTCGGGTGTCGAGGGGAGCGAAGCGACACGCGACACTCGACACCCGACACTCAGCGAAACGAGGGCGCTGAAAGCCGAAGATCATCTGCGGGTGACAACTGTAGTTGTCAGGGATGGTTATGATAACTATAGTTGTCAGATGATCGAGATTGTCCGGAGCAGCGTCTTTGACCAATGGATGTCCGGATTACGGGATCGGCGCGCCATGGCGCGCATCGCTGCCCGGATCGATCGGCTGGCATCCGGAAATCCAGGGGACGTCCAGCCGGTCGGAGATGCCGTCTCCGAAATGCGGATTAACTACGGGCCGGGATACCGGGTGTACTTCATCCAGCAGGGCAAGGTGCTCGTTGTCTTGCTCTGTGGTGGTGACAAGTCCACCCAAGAGCGGGACATCAGGCAGGCCAAGGCTCTCGCTGGCCAATGGAAGGATTGAGCTATGGAAAAGATTGAAAGCTTCTCCGGATACGATTCCGCCGATTACCTCAGGACCGCAGAGGATATCCGGAATTATCTGGAAGCAGTCATGGAAGAGGGCGGGGATGACCCCGCTTACGTCGCACGGGCGCTCGGGGTCGTGGCAAGGGCCCAGAATATGACCGCCCTGGCGCAGGAGGTTGGTATGAGCCGGGTCGGATTGAGCAAAGCCCTTTCCGGGGAGGGAAACCCGACCCTGGCTACGGTACTGAAGGTTGCCAAGGCTCTTGGGCTGAAGCTGTCCATCCAGCCAGCCGCCTGAGAGGGGGGAAGGGCTGGAATTTGCTGAGAATGGGTGCTGGTGGCGATGGCGGGGCCGCGCTCTGACCTCAGGATCGACGGAGAGGCCGTTTTCCGGGCCTTGGATCGGTCTTGACGTGGGTGGATGGGGATTTGGTGCGGCGACGCGTCGGGGTGCTCTGTGGGGCTAAAAATGAAGGCGACGCCATTCGGGTGAGGGTGCAAGGCTGCCGGAGAAATCCACGGCGTACGGAATTCCCCCCTATCGGACCGAGCTTCATCCTGTTTATCATAGGATTTCGTCTGTATTTTCAGGGAAACTTAGGAAGTCCACGTGCGTAGATTCGTCCTTGTTCTTTTTGGTTTGGCTGCAAGCGCCAACGTGGCCTCGGCGCAGTCGATCCTTGAGCGCGTGCTCGGCCAGATCGATGGCGCGACCAACCTCGCGCCGGTCAATGGGACTTATGCGAACATCTCTGAAACGATTGGCAATCAAATTTCGACGGCAGAAAGTGTTCCTGTTCAAGCTTCAGATTCGCCAAACAATGCAATTATAGCTTATATTTCCATTATTGGTATTAGAGCCGGTTCTGCAGAAAATTATCCAATAACTGTTGGTGATTTGGGAACTACAATACCTGCTAGTATTACTGGTTTTCCTGATGATTTTGTTGTGAGTGATGACGGATCAATTGAAATTATAAATGCGACAGACCTAGCACCTGACACATACGACTTATTGGCGGTCGATGGTTCAATGTATCGAGATTTAATACCGGGGCCGCCTGTGCATAGTTTGCTAGCGGATGGAGTGTATTGGGTTTCATCATCTTCTGGGGCATTTCAAACCAGTCGGTATACCAATGTAGATATTGTAGATACTTTTTTGTATACCGATGGAGTTAACTATTTTATAACGAACGATAACATAGCATCCGGCCTTGCATTGTCTCCCGTTACAAGCCAATCATCTTCAATTTTAAGGGATATTGCCGTGATTGACGGCTCGATCACGAACATCGTCACGGGCGTGACTGCGGCGACGGCTGAAGTTGTTACGGGTGCGGGCTCTGCCACAGTGCTTGTCATCCCGACTGTTGATCTGGGTAACATGTCCACCACCGTCCTTGGCGCGGTTGATACCGGCGAGATCACTCTGGGGGTGAACTCTGCCGTGGATGAGGCTGGGACATCGACCACGCGCGCGATTTCCGGCGCCGTGACCCAGATTGGCGGATCGGCGGGGGCCGGGGCGCTGGTGCTGAACCTCGCGCACAATGCCTCGTCTGTGGACGGGGCGATCCAGAACACGCTGTTGGCGGTGAATGGGTCTGCCGGTAACCTGGCAACGACGACGCTTGGTGCGGTCAACACCGGTACCATCACCTCCGGCGTGAATGCCGCTGTGAACGGCATCGTCGGAATGGCCGGACAGTCCGGGCTGTAAGCCTCTCCGGGTCATGTCCGGGG
>JGI24126J20157_1000412_pt1 | contig 16731 bp, 18 predicted proteins | sample SubbioR12Aug_8Ca_FD_20157 | JGI IMG/M metagenome (IMG submission 20157)
TTAATATATGGCGGCGCTAAGGCTGTTATTATGGCTGGTTTAGTAAAAGATAAAAAAGCTGTTTTAAGAGCGTATGCTGAAAAACTTAATTATCTTACTGGACATTTTGTTACTGGTACTGATGTGGGAATGACAAAAGAGGATTTACTCGTTATGGCTAGGGTTAGTGATAATTTCGTTGGACTAAAAGCTAATCCAGAAAAATCAACCGTTGATGGAGTTTGTGAGGCTTTGAAGGTTTGTATACAGGAAGTATTTAACGATATCGATTTATCTAAGAGAAGTTTTTCAGTACAAGGACTTGGTAAAACAGGCGTGGGAATAATTGAAAAATTATATGAACAAGGAGCCACTATTTTTGCAACGGATATAAATAAGAAAAAAATCAGCGAGATTAGTAGATCTTTTCCTAAAATAAATATTTGTTCCCCAGAGTCTATATATAGTAAGAATGTTGACGTGTTTGTTCCCTGCGCACTTAGTCACTCGATAAATAAGAAGAGCATAAAGAGATTAAGAGTTAAAATCATTGCTGGTTCTGCTAATAATCAATTGGAAAACGAGGATTTGGGCGTACAGCTTATGGTGAAGGGAATACTTTATGCGCCTGACTATATCGTTAATGCTGGAGGTTTGATTAGTGTAATTAACGAATATGAATCTAATAGACAGGAAGCTTTGGAAGAAAAAATAAAAAACATAGGTGTTAATATACGTAAAATTATTACAACCAGCAGGAGGCAAAAAAAGCCAACTAACTTTATAGCAAATAGGATAGCGGAGAATATATTCAATAACGCCAGCTAAAAAATGAGAAATTTATACCTTCCTAATAAGTACAACAATATACTGAAATTACTGAAAGACTTTAGGAACGGATCTGAAAAAAGTTTTATAAGAGCTGGAGAGAATAGAGCATTGAACCTTTTTAGGTCTATGGCTAATAGAGTTCCTGCGTATAAGGATTTTTTAAAAAAACACAAATTAAACCCAGAAAAAATAAAGAACATTAAGGATTTTTCCAATGTACCTTTATTAGATAAGGATAACTATTTGCGTAAGTATCCTATAGAGAAGCTTTGCTGGGATGGAGAATATCAAAGAAAATCTTGGGAGATTGCTGCAACTTCTGGATCTACTGGTGTACCTTTCTATTTTCCCAGAGAAGACTCTCAAAACTATCAGTATGCTGCAACCGCCGAGCTTTATTTGTTAAATAATTTTGATATTGATAAGAAGACAACCCTTTATGTTAATTGTTTTGCTTTGGGTGTCTGGATAGGTGGTCTATACACATATGAAGCAGTGAGGATACTTTCCAGTAGGGGACACTATCCAATTACTCTTATAAACCCAGGGTTAAATAAGGTAGAGATTTTAAAATCAGTTAAAAACCTGGGTTATCTTTATGACCAGGTAATCATTGGCGGTTACCCTCCCTTTGTTAAAGACGTTATTGATGAAGGTTTGGAAGCTGGTATTAAATGGAGTAACTACAACCTTGGAATTATTTTTTCAGCAGAAGGTTTTTCAGAGGAATTCAGGAAGCACATTTCTAAAAAAGCTGGTATCAAGAATTCCGTATTAAGAACACTTAATCATTATGGGACTGTAGACCAGGGAACTATAGCCCACGAAACACCGCTGTCTATATTATTAAGGAAGATATCTTTACAAAAACCTGCATTTTTTAATTCTATCTTTACTGATGATATAAGCCATTTACCAACCTTGGCTCAGTATGACCCAGAGCTTTTTTACTTCGAAGAGTTTCACGGGGGTGTTGTTTGCTCATCTTACAGTGGTCTGCCCCTGGTCAGATATGATCTTAAAGATCATGGAGGGGTACTTACTTATGAAGAGATGGTAAATAGGTGTAATTCAAATGGGATTAATATTGATAAAGAAATTAGTAGGGCTAAGATTGATGGTAGAACTTGGAAACTTCCCTTTGTGTATGTTTACGAAAGAAAGGATATGAGTGTGACTTTATCTGGAGCTAATGTATATCCAGAAAATGTTAAACGGGCGTTACAGAATAGATCATTGTCTCAATTTTACTCAGGAAAGTTTACGATGCTTGTTCATAATGACGCAAAACAGGATCAATACTTAGAAATTAATATTGAAATGAAGCATGGTTTACCTAGACCCAATAAGTCTTTAATTAAAATGACCGAGAAAATAATTACAGGAACCTTACTGAAAGAGAATTCAGAGTTTAGAATTATATATCAAGAGAAGAAGAAGAAAGTTTCTCCAAGGTTGAAGTTTTGGACATATGGTAATGGTAAGTATTTTAGTGGGGGTGGTAAACAAAAATGGTCTGTTAAGAGTACTGATAAGAAATAATGATAAATATAAAAGAGAAAGTTGATCGCAAAACGTGGAAGCCAATTCAAGTTAAAAATGACAAGAGATTTTTAAGTACTGTTAAAAAACTTGAATCTAAATACCCTGGGTTACAAATTGTTGATCAGTACGAAATTAATTTAGAAGAATTATTTTTACTAAGGAATCCACGGTACCGTTTTAACCCAGAGTACGCGGGTGATTTTAGTGGTTTCTTGAAAAAACACTATAAAGGAGAACCTAAATACAATGCTGGAGTTTGGTTTCTATATCCTTGGAACAGGACTTTGGTTCACTTTCTGCCAGATAAGATGCATCAGGAGCTAAGAACTGGTAGAAATCGTTATCTTATAACTGAAGAAGAGCAGTATAAATTTTATGAGGCAAGGGTTGGGATTTTAGGTATGAGTGTAGGGAGTCATGTGGCGGTTATGATTGCTGTTACTGGAGGAGCAAAACATATTAAATTAGCAGATCCAGATACTTTATCTGGGGATAATCTAAATAGGATTCGTGGTGGTTTTTATCAAGTAGGATTACCCAAAGCCTTGGCTGTTGCTAGACAAATCTATGAATTGAATCCTTTTGCGAAAGTGGAAACGTATTTGGATGGTCTTACGAAAGAGAATATGAATTCCTTTTTGGGAAGTGGTGATAACAAACTAGATGTGTTGATTGAAGAAATGGATAATCCTTACTTGAAGATTAAAGTAAGAGAACTTGCAAGACCAAAAGGTATACCAGTTATTATGGCCGCGGATAACGGAGATAACATCATTGTTGATGTAGAGAGATACGATTTAAATAAGAAGCTCCCAATTCTTCACGGAATACTTGGCGATATGACATCGGTAGATTTTAAGAAAGTTCACCCGATGGATTTGCCTCGAACTATAGCCAAGATGGCAGGAGCTAATATTGCCACCATTAGAATGTTGGAATCTGTAACTAAGGTTGGTAAGACTATATACTCTTGGCCTCAGTTAGGTACGGCAGCTAATCTTTGTGGATCTGTTTTGGCTTACTTGGCCCGAGAGTTAGTTCTAAAGACCAAGATTAAGTCTGGGCGATATCCCGTAAATATAGACACACTCTTTAACCCTATGTTTTCTGATAAACATCAACTGACAAATATGAATAAGAAGAGGGGGGATATTTTGAAAATGATCGGATTGTAAATTTCTATGTGGAATAGTTTATTATTAATAAGCAAAACCTAGATGTTCGCTTACTCTAATGTTGATTTGTTATCTGTTGGAATAGCTGTTGCTGCTAGTCTAATTTTGGGATTTTCTATTTTTTATAGCGATTCTAAAAGTGCAACCAGTAGACTTTTTTTGGCATTCACATTTGTTAATGCTGGCTGGAGTATTTTTAATTACCTGAATTACCAAGTTAGTGATCCAATTATTGTCCTATGGTTTATAAGGTTGGTTATGTTTTTTGCTGTTTTGCAGGCCGCTACGTTTTTTTTGTTAGTAAAAGTATTTCCTGGACCGAGCTACAGTTTTCCTAAATGGTATAAAACATTTTTGTTTCCTTTTGTAATTGCAGTGGCTATTTTAACTCTCACTCCCTGGGTGTTTTCAGGAGTTGAAAATGTTTCCATAGGTTCAGTGTCTCAGCCGGTAGCAGCTTGGGGAATAGTACCATTTGGATTGCTATCTATATCTTTGGTTTTATTAGGCATTACAACACTGATATCAAAGACGATAAAAAGTTCAGGTAAAGAAAGACTTCCTTACTTGGAGTTATTAGCAGGGATAATATTGATGTTCTCTTTGATAATATTTTTTAATTTTTTTGCCACTACTATTTGGAATACAACTAGGTTTATTCCTTTAAGTGCTGTTTTTACATTGCCTTTTGTTGTTTTAGCTGCGTATGCAATTTATAAGCATAGGCTATTGAATGTGAAAATAATAACGACTGAGATTCTGACTTTTACTTTAGCCATGGTGGCTTTATTTGAAGTCGTCATATCCAGAGAGGTATTAATAATAATTTTTAGATCCGGAATATTTGTTTTGATATTGGCGTTTGGAATCCTTCTCATTAAAAGCGTTAGGAAAGAAGTTGAGCAGAGAGAGCAGTTGGAGGAGCTTACCAAGCAGTTACAGGTAGCCAATAAGAAGTTGGAAGAACTTAGTGCCTACAAAACACAGCTTTTGTCTTTGGCCTCGCATCAGACCAAGTCGCCCCTTTCCGCTATAAAGAGCTACGCTTCGCTTCTGGTTCAAGGATTGTTTGGGCCAGTGAATGATCAGATTAAAGATAAATTGAACAAGATAATGCTAGCGGCAGATGAACTCTTGAGTTTGATCGATACCTTTTTGAATTTGAGGAAGGTGGAGGAGGGGAGGATGGACTACACAATGCAGAGGGTTGATCTAGTGGAGCTGGTTAGACAGAAAGCAGAAGAGCTTCAACCTTTGACTCAAAATAAGAACTTGGGATACGAGGTTCATCTGCCAGAACATCCAATTATGATCAACGCTGATTCGCAAAAGTTGCAACAGGTTTTACAAAACTTTATTGATAACGCGATTAAATATACTCCTCAGGGGAAGGTGGAGATTAATCTGCGTGAGGAGGGAGGGTATACTATTTTTTCGGTGAAGGATAGCGGTTATGGTATTCCAGCTAGTTTGATTCCTCACCTCTTTGAAGAGTACGTGCGAGATGACCGAATTAAAAACCAGATTCGAGGAACTGGTTTTGGACTGTTTATTGCCAGGAAGATTGCTGAGGCTCATGGAGGAACTATTTGGGCTGAGTCGGAGGGGGAGAATAAGGGAAGTACTTTTTACCTAAAGATCAGAAAGGCAGACAGCAGTTAGGAAGATTTTTTTATTTTTTGATAGCATCTACGACAAAGGTGTATTTCGCACTGGTAGTGGTCAGAGTTAAACCAGATGTGCCACGCTTTTCGGAGATAGTTTTGACAGGAAGCACAACGAAAACCTCGGTATTCCGGATCTTTTTTAATATTCCAACTGTGGACGGTTTTGAGCAGATCCTTTTTGTTTAGTTTTTCCATAAGCTTTACGTTTAAGCAGATTTATTATATAAGATTTTTAGTTTTTACAATCACGACAGCGAGGAGGAGGAATACCTATGGCAACATCTGTAGGTACGGCGGTGGTTCTAACATCGTCAACGATAACCGAGTTGGGAGACCTCCCACCGGGAACGATGGGAGTGATTCAGGAGGTGGGACACGAGACGGTCAGAATCCTCTGGAGCATTCCTCGGTCGGTTCTCAGCCGATTGGGTCATCACAATGTCGGGTCGTATGCGATGACTCAGTTTCGAGGGGACGGATCCTGCTTTCTTCGTACGCTTCTTCCGGCTGGTGATCCGCCAGTGGAGAGCGTGCTCGTCATCTACGACATTCCTCGTGATCGACTGACGAGGGTGCAATGTCCATCTCATCGGTTTCTCACCGACCTAAGAGAGATGGTCGAGTCGATCAAGAAAAGGTAAGGCGAAAGCCTAAGGCGCCATCATCTAGTGGCGCCTTTTGTTTAGCTTATCTCAGAAAACTATCGAGTTGATAATTAATTCTCAGGTAAGCTGCCCAGATTATTTCTCCTTTCTTTGGTTACTGGGCAGGTTTTTGGTTGTGGGGAGTGGGTGGCTACTCTCGGGGTTCGAACTTCTCGAACTCCAATGGCTTCATGAGTCCGACCGTGCCGTTTGGCAAGATGGCGACGTGTGGAACATGGCGTTCCGCATCGACTACGGGGTGAACCAACGGATGGACGACGAGGTCGGCTTGCAGGCGTCGACAGTTGTCTCTGTGCTCTCGCCAGTTTCTAGGGTCGGTTCGTATCCAGTTGATCTTTGCCTCAGGAAAGCAGGCCCGGAATCGATCAACCTCTTGTAGGGTGAGACTCTCTGGATCTTTCCAGAGCAGTAGTATGGTTATCGTTCTTTGCACCTCATCCTCCCTTCTGAACTAGCGTCACTTGATATAATGCACTGTTGATTTATATAGTATTTTATTTTTTGGTTGTCAAAAACTATGGCAATATACGCTCAACTAAAAAACCGCTGATGGCGGTTTTTTAGTTTACTTGATTTTCTTAGTAGCTGAGGCTTGAGGTTTCTTGCTCCTCGTTTTCTTTTCTTTTTTGGGAGCGGCGGCTGCTTTGGCTTGGCGGGATTTGAACTTCTCTACTTTTCCGGCAGTATCGATGAGTTTTTCCTCACCGGTGTAGAAAGGATGGCACTTGCTACAAATTTCTACCTCGATCTTTTCGCGGGTAGCGCCAACAACAAAGGAATTACCACATCCACAGGTAACGGTGGCTTTCGGGAAATAGGTTGGGTGAATATCTGCTTTAGACATAGATAATAGACACATTATAATGATATTTTTTATTTTGACAAGAAAGGGTCGGTATTCTATCTTAGGGTCAGATTTTTCGCAGTATTTTCTGAGGAAAGGAGAGAGGGTTCGGATGGCACAAGAAGAATGTCCATCGCGGGAGCGGTTGGTGCAATATCTGGCTGACATCGAGGCTCCAGAGCAAGGAGATGTCCGGAAGCATGTTTGGGGATGCAGGGGTTGTCAGGAGCGGTGTTACTTCATCGACTCGGAGCTCGATCACTAGTAGAGCAGGAGAGACAGGGATGAGCGATCAGAGAAAGAAGAAGGGCCCAACCTACAGGGCGAGAGTCAGTGAGTTCCTGAGAAGTGACGCAACCTTCATCAGGGAGACGACGATGGTTCTCGATTTCTATACTCTCAACAAGCCGATTGAGGGAGATGCTGAGGCCTTGCTCCTGGCTCGCAGGATCCTCAGGAGATGGAACAAGGTGGATCGTCTACACTACTTCCGGCTGCAGGAGGTGGTGCGGGTAACCTACTCTCGAAAATAGCTGGCGTCCCCTGGATGACCAGCTTTTGTTTTAACTTGACTTTATGGGTCTATTTTCTATAATGGACGAACCTCTTTAGGAGGTCTGTTTTTTTGATAAATGAATAGCAGTACATGCAAAACAAAGAGTTTATTAGTTGTCCTAAAAGCGTAAGTACTTTTTATTTTATCTGAGTCTCTAGTGATGGGTGATTGGCCGTGGGGTAATTCCCAGGGCCAAGCCACTAATCTTAGTGACTTTTTTTAGAGGATTTGATCCTGGTCCAGGATGAACGCTGGCGGTGTGGATAAGGCATGCAAGTCGAACGGAACTTAGACTGAACTTTTTCTGAAACATGGAGAGTAGCAATACGATTTGTGTCGATGAGTTTGGGATGTCTTAGTTTAGTGGCGAACGAGTTAGTAACACCTTGGTACATACCTCGAAGTCAGAAATAACCAGTCGAAAGATTGGGTAATGTCTGATAGTCTCGCAAGAGTAAAGGCGCAAGCCGCTTTGAGATTGGCCTAGGCCCGATCAGCTAGTTGGTGAGGTAATGGCTCACCAAGGCTATGACCGGTAGGAGGGGTGAGAGCCCGACCTCCAACGACGGAACTGAGACACGGTCCGTACTCCTACGGGAGGCAGCAGTCGAGAATATTCCACAATGGGCGAAAGCCTGATGGAGCGACACCGCGTGCAGGATGAAGGCCTTCGGGTCGTAAACTGCGGTAGTTTGGGAAGAAGCGAGATTCGCAAGGATCTCGTTGACCGTACTAAACGGAAAGAGGTGGGTAACTACGTGCCAGCACCAGCGGTAATACGTAGACCTCGAGCGTTATCCGGATTTATTGGGCGTAAAGAGCATGTAGGAGGTTTGGTGCGTCTGTGGTTAAAGCCCGCTGCTCAACGGCGGATCTGCTACGGATACGATCAAACTGGAGGGAGCTAGAGGCAAGTAGAACGCACGGTGTAGGGGTGAAATCCGTTGATATCGTGCGGAATACCAAAGGCGAAGGCAGCTTGCTGGGGCTTTCCTGACTCTGAGATGCGAAAGCGTGGGGAGCAAAAAGGATTAGATACCCTTGTAGTCCACGCCCTAAACGATGCCGATTAGCTGTTCCTAGTATCGACCCTAGGAGTGGCGAAGCTAACGCGTTAAATCGGCCGCCTGGGAAGTACGAGCGCAAGCTTAAAACTCAAAGGAATAGACGGGGACTCGCACAAGCAGTGGATCATGAGGTTTAATTCGACGATAAGCGGGGAACCTTACCAGGGTTAGAAATCTTAGGTGAAAGCCGGTGGAAACACTGGCCCTCTCACAAGGACACCTAGGACAGGTGCTGCATGGTTGTCGTCAGCTCGTGTCGTGAGATGTTCCCTTAATTGGGGTAACGAGCGCAACCCCTATCGGGTGTTACAAGTGTCACTCGAAACTGCCCCCGCTTAAGTTTTTGAAATGGTTCGAAAATTTAAGCGGGGGAGGAAGGAGGGGACGACGTCAAATCCGCATGGCCCTCTGATACCCTGGGCCACACTCATGATACAATGGTCAGTACAAAGGGTTGCCAAGCCGCAAGGCGGAGCTAATCCCAAAAAGCTGGCCTCAGTTCGGATTGAGGGCTGCAACTCGCCCTCATGAAGTTGGAATTGCTAGTAATCGCATATCAGCTACGATGCGGTGAATACGTTCTCGAGTCCTGTACTCACTGCCCGTCAAGCCAAGGGAGCCGGGAGGAGGTGAAGATTCACTTCGGTGGATTTAATCTTAACTCGGTGACATGGGCTAAGTCGTAACAAGGCACGCGTAGCGGAAGCTGTGCGTGGATCAATTACACACGAAAAAACAAATTGGTTTTATTCGTTAGGCCGATGGGGTGGCGTAGACATTCGAATCTACGGCACTCTCTATGGAACGTTTTTGGGGCAACTAATAAGCTCTTTGATGAGATGTACTTTTGTCGAGATATCACTTCTCTTCTATACTAGATAAGGAGAAACGAAAATATTCGTTTTGATTTTTATCTAAATATGCCTGAACAAAAAGTAGATGTACTAATTGTGGAGGACGATCGTTTTCTTTCACCACTCCTCAAGACTCGTTTTGAGCGAGAGCATTTAACTGTTCATCAGGCGTTTGATGGAGAGGAGGCTTTAAGGGCTTTGGAGGGTGGGATGGTTCCGGGAATCATCATTTTGGATCTGATCATGCCAAGAGTATCAGGTTTTGAACTTTTGGAGATGATTGCTAAGGATCCAAAATTGAATCAAATTCCGATTATCATTCTTTCCAACCTCAGTCAGGATAGCGATATCGAGAAGGCGAAGAGCTTGGGAGCGATTGCTTACTTCGTCAAAGTACATGCATCAATCGATGAGCTGGTGAAACTGGCCAAGGAGAAGGCGGTTCAGACGGCTACTCCGACAGCCTAATTATTTCCATGATTGCTGAAGCAATTTTACCGAAAATTAAAGCAGGCGCTCGTGTTCGCGTCCATGAAAAAACTGGAGGCAACTTTGAGGGTCTGGTAATTGCTAGAAAACACGGCGCCGAAAAGGGCGCGACTTTTACGGTGCGTGCTATCGTGGCTGATGTGGCAGTGGAGAAAGTTTACCCGGTTCATTCTCCAGCGATTAATAAGGTTGACGTTTTGTCTTCTCCTAAAAAAGTGCATCGTTCAAAACTCTATTTTGTCCGTGAACTTTCAGGGCGCAATATTAGAAAGAAGCTTAAGGTATCTCTTTAGTTTTTTATAGAAAATTTTAAGTACATGCAGGCCCCACGAGAGTGGGGCTTTGGCTTTAATATTTTAGAAACGAATGGTATAGTGGGTTTCAATAAGCGCGGGTGGCCCCTCGGCTGGGCACTCGGGGCAACAGTTTGTAGATTATGCGCGGGTGGCGAAACTGGCAGACGCACTACCTTGAGGTGGTAGCGCCCGCAAGGGCTTGGAGGTTCAAATCCTCTCCCGCGCACCAATTCAATCAAAGAATAAATTAATTGACAAAATAGTCTTTTTTTATTTATATATACCGGCTCTTTGATTTAATTTTTCTGAATATAAGAGAGGAGGAAGAGACGGTGAAGATACCGAAGGCCGGAAAGAGGACGAAGGTCGCAGAGCGTTTCGGACGAGCGCTCTACGAACAGGAGTTCCTGTACTCTGACTGGGACAGCGAGGAAAGGGTCGAGGTCTACTCGATGTGGGCCTACGAGAAGGGGATGCCCTGCCTCGTTTTCCCTGTCACGAAGGATCGTCAGGTGGTCGCTGTTCGTCAGTACCGCCACGGTTCCAATGCCCTGCACCTCGAGACACCAGGAGGACTACCGAAGGGAGAGCAGGATCCGATCGAAGTTGTTCGTCAGGAGCTTCTGGAGGAGACAGGGTACGAGGCTGACCTGATTGTTCGCATTGGCCATGACTTTTGGGTTGATGCGGCGGCGCACAACCTTCGCTTCCGTGCTTTTTTCGCCACCAACTGTGTGAAGGTGGCCGAGCCGAAGCTCGATCGAACAGAAGTGATGGAGACGGTACTTGTGCCGGTCGAGGATTGGTACGACAAGGTCTTCAACGGTCAGATCAACGACGGCAAGGTGATGGCCATTTCCATACTGGCACTTCCTCTCCTCGCCACAACGCGGATCCGTTTTTGTCCGTGATGCAGTGGAAGCTTTAAAGGAGTGTGCGAAAAACTCGCATGCTCCTTTTTGTTATCTCTATTGACGAAGTTATTTATTTTTTTCATAGTGTTTCAAGTTTTTCCATAAATCGAGAAGGAGGAGGGACGGTACCATATGAAGTTGAAAGAGTGCGTGAGAAGCATAGGTCCTAGTTCGAGCAACGAAAGGCGTGACATCTACGATCTGCTCGATCCCGACTTTCCGATGGCGGAACACATCAACGTGTTTCGCTTCAAGAATCAAGGGCTGATGCCGAATGTCGGCGGCAATCACTGGCACAATGCTTCTGAGCGTTTTCTCATCGTCGCGGGTGAGATGCCGCTTCTGATTCTCTTGGACCGCAAGACAGACGAGAAGCGAATTTGGCACAACCTGGGGGCGGGGACAGTCATCACCATCCCCGGAGGAATCGCTCACGCCAACATCTTGAGTTCCAGCCTGATCTTGGTCGGAGCGCTCAATCGCGCGTTCGACCCTCAGGACGGCCATCCCTATCTACTCATTCACCCGAATGGTGAGCTCGCCTAGGGTGAGCTAAATCTCAAGTCGTTTCCCTTTTGAGGGAAACGACTTTTGTTTATTTGAGAAAGAGGTTTATTCTAAATATTAAGAAAAAACATCAGATGAAGAAGAAAATTATTAGATTTATTTTTGACACCTATCTTTCTTTTATTAAGGGTAGTGTCGGTTCTAAAAGTTATCAGCACGATTACTATTTCATTAACGGAAAGAAGTTGGATGTTCTGGAGAATGGAAATTTATCGTGTGCTTTTTATGTATCGTCGGTATTGGCTGTGTTTAATTTAATATCCATAACCCACACAACGGTAAAAAGTACGGTAGTTAATATGGAAAGCAGCGGTTGGAAAAAGATTAAGAAACCGCGCTTGGGATGTGTTTTGGTTTGGGAGAGTAAGCAGTTTGCTGATGGTGCTCATCGGCACATTGGTTTTTATACAGGTAGCGAAAAAGCGATTAGTAATAATGATAAGAAACTGTTTCCAATTGAACATCACTGGACGTTCGGTGTGGTTAAAGGAAAACCAAAAAGAAAAGTGGAGGCAATGTATTGGCATCCAAACTTAGAAAAATAAAAAGACAAAAGAGTCTTCAGGGAAGACTCTTTGAATGTTGCGGAGGGGTGGGGATAGGCTAGTTCAGCATGGCGGTTCTGGCCCGCTCTAGATCGCGAGCGATGTTCCTTTCGGTCCAGGGGCTGTCGTCGACATCCTCTGGACCGAAGTCGGTGTCTACCAGAAACCTGATCTTGGTAGTGCCGAAATCGGATTCAACCTCGGCTTCGTAGACTACCCCGAAGAAGTAGCCGACTCCTGAGGTCTTTCCCTCGGTCGTGATGAGACCCTCGCAGATCCCACCTCGGCGAAAGCGCCTACGCCACTGACCCTTCTGGGCCATTTCGAGGGCGATCCGGAGGATCGCGTCCCGCATTTCATCGGTCAGTCGACCCTTGGTCATCAGGCATAAATAGTTTCTCATCCCTTCTTCCTCCCATCTATGGTTAGAGTGCCGGGTGAATTTTTATCATTTATGAATTCAGGTGTCAATTGATAGACATTCAAGATTATTTCAAAAACAAAAGCTCTCGATGGTGGTCGAGAGCTTTTTGGCCGTTTCCCCACTGGTTAGAAGGTGAAGATGAGGCCGACGAGGACGAGGAGGTGAAAGATCTGGTCTACGGCGATGACAAGCCAGAAGAGAGCATCGATCGTCCTCTGATCGGTGCACTTCATGGTGCGTATGAACCAGATGACCGGCCAGCGGCGGTCCAGGAGGTGGTGGGTTATGTAGATTACTCCGAGCCACCACGCCGGGAAGCCGAAGTAGAGGTAGGCCGGGATGAAGGACAGGGTGTAGGTGAAGCAGTGCTTGATGATGGCGAAGTTCAGGAACCTGCCCTTGGCCTTGTTCATGGCCTCGAACTCGGTCTGGCACAGCCAGTCACCAACGAGGTGACAGAGTACCAGCACCTCGAAGATGGTGAGGTGGGTCATTGCTGCCTCCTTTGGTTAGGGTTTTCAACGTACTGGCTGGTATCGTAGAAAAAAATACCAGCCATTAGAATAGATTTTGTCGACGGTTTTGACAACATAAAAACTTTCTTAAAACAAATATTTCGTAGACAATAATGGTTATGGATTCAAGGTTAATCAAGGCACTTCAGACAGCGCACTTAACTATTCCAGAAGCGAAAGCCTATTTGGCTTTATGGGAGGTGGGAGAGGCGACAGTGCAGCAGTTGGCAGAACGAGCTTCACTTCAACGAACCAGCCTCTATTCCATTTTGAAAAAGTTAGAAAAAAGAAATCTAGTTTTTAAGACGGTTAGAAAGAAGCATACCTACTTTATTCCAACTGATCCGCAACATATTTTAGAAGACCTACGAAACCGCACCGAGCATTTTGCGAAGATCTTGCCATCTTTTGTGCCAGTCTATCCTGAATCGAGCACTAAACCGCGCATCTACTTTTTGAGCGGGTCAGAAGGTTTTAAGAAAATTTGGAGGTCAGTTTTTGATTCAAAAGAAAAAGAGTATCTAATCATTACCGATCCGAGAGAGATGTTGGGTTTTGTGAAGCGGGGATATATCAAGGGAACTATTATCAAGGAGAAGTTGAAGAAGGGTATTAAAAGCAGACAACTACTTTCTTTTTCGGAGTATGGGAAAAAGGTGATGGAAGATGACGCCAAAGAAAACCGTCAATCAAAAATTTTGCCACATACCTATCGGGTTTCCTGTACGACTATTATTTTTGGGAATAAGGTGGCGTTTATTTCCCCGTCTCCGGAAAACATCATGCTGATTATTGAAAGTGAATCGTTTGCCAAGAGTCAGCGCACACTATTCGAAGCTTTTTGGGATTTAATAAAGTAGACGATTGACGGGTGTGTTGGTTAGGAGTATATTAGTTGACGGTTCACCATGGTGGCGCTCTACGGAGCGACTGCCCATAACCGGTACAAGCGGAGGAGACGCAGGGAATGAGGACCCTGGCCACGTCGAACAGCTTGTTGACCGTGACCGCGGCAAGGGCGCGCGGGGGAGCCCCCTTCTTTGCTGGGGGTTAGCGGGCAAGACCCGCGACAGGTGTGAGGGGCAGACGGAGACGAACTCCTGTCTGCCCCTTTTTTATTATTTATCAGTAGGAGAGTTTATTAATAAAAATGTATAATAGGTGTATGAAAAAAATGCTTATGGTTTCAGCAGTTCTAGCCGTAGTGGCTGGGGTGGCGATGGTGATCGGTGGAGGATGGGGGATTTATTTTACCTACCAAAATATTATTCAGGAAAAGATAGTAACTTCGGAGGATGCGTCGATTCCCAACAGTCCTGTGCGCGGTCCATTTACGCTAAAAGCGCAAGCGGATGTAATTCGTAAACATACGTTAAATTCTACTAATGGTCAGGTCTATGCTGAGATGCCACGACAGGTTCCAAAAACTGACGAGCTTGGTAATAGGGTGGTTGATGCAGAAGGGAATCCGGTAATGATTCCAAATGAGGCTCGAAATATTTGGGTTACGGCGACAACTCTAACTACTGCGCTAAATTTAGGCATCCTAACCTACGCCTTTTCGGCACTTATTCTATTTTTTGGATTGGTTTCTATCTGGACAGGGATTACTTTTGGTGTGCTTAGTAGTAGGCACTATTAACTACTGGTTTTGTCGGGTTTTCTATAGGCCTTGACAAATTTTTATAAAAGAGTAAAATATGCCCTAGATACTTTGATTCCTTTCACGTGGTCGCCAGACCTAGCTGGTAGGCGGCCCCACTAGGCCAAAAGGGGAGGCACAGGGCGATGGACCCTGTAAGCTGTGAACTTGCGGTCAAAAAGGAAACCCTGGAGGGGCAATAGAATCCCCTCCGTTCTCTCGCACAGGGGGCGAGCAGGAGGTTGCAGTTGCCGGGCTGATCGCGTTCGTACGAATGCCATCAGTCGCTTCTCAGGGACGGAGAACCCTGAAAGCCTGACGGGGGCTGTAACTCCCTGAATCACGGGCGGGTGGTGGACTACGACAGTCTGCCACCCGCTTCTTTTTTTTATGGGATTTGCTAGATTTATTGATACTAGGAGGGTTGGCAGAGTGGTCTAACGCGCCGCACTCGAAATGCGGTTGGGGAGAAATCCCCTCGGAGGTTCGAATCCTCCACCCTCCGCATTTATATTTGACAAAAGTATATTTTAGTTATAAAATATGCCAACCAAGAAATTGGTGGTCAGTATCTGATCATTGACAACCGCATAGAAAATCAACAGAAAGGAGGCAGAAGAGGAGCACAGCAAAGAGCAGGGAAGGAAGAAGAAGTTACAGTGTAACTTTCTTAGAACTTCAACAACCTCAAACAGAAGGAGTAGAGACGTCATGCATCACGAACGCAGAAAGAAACAGGAGCGCACGGGTGATCCACGCATCGATCTCCTCATGCAGGCGATCAGCGGCCTCACCAGTGTGAACGGCACCACGGTCTACGACCCGACCGTCGTCAGGACCGGTGACAAGGTGATCATCCCCGACGGCGCCAACCTGCCAGAGGTCATTCGCGCTCTCGAGCGTCAGTACGACTACGAGGAGCAGGTGACGCAGATTCACGTGACGATCCCGGTCTCTCCCTGGGACGGTGCGATCGCTCTCATGAAGGCGATCAAGGAGAACCTGGGCATCGTGATCCAGCAGAGTCACTTCGGTGCCGCCCACCAGATGGACGTCGAGGTCGCTCTCGGCCAGACGATCCAGGTACCCTGGGGCTCGTTCGAGCTTCCTGGGATGGACGAGGCCGAGGTTGAGATGGACACCGTCCCCGAGGACGGCCGGCTCGTCTTCCAGTGCACCGTCACCTGCAAGCGCAAGTACGAGGATCGGGTGCGGCGTCTCCTCGCGACCGTTCGCGAGATCGCCACGAAGGAGAGCCTCCACCGCGGCAAGGCCTTCAGCATCGCCTTCTTCGACGAGGAGGGGCGTCCGGTGAGAATTCCGACGCCGAAGTTCTTCGAGATCGTCAACGACGACCCGATCTTCAACTCGAAGCTCGAGGCGGCTATCGCGCGGAACATCATCGTTCCGATCGAGAACCCGCAAGGTGTCCGCGCCACGGGCGAGTCCCTGAAGCGCGGCCTGCTCTTCGCCGGCGAGTACGGCGTGGGGAAGACTCTCCTCGCCAGCTACATCGCGCGGATCGCGACGGCCAACGGCTGGACCTTCATCTACGTGAAGGACGCCAAGCAGTTGCCGCTCGCTCTCCGCTACGCCAAGCAGTTCCAGCCCGTCGTCGTCTTCGCCGAGGACGTCGATCGGGTGGCCGGTCCGGAACGGACCAACGCCGTCAACGAGCTCCTCAACCAGCTCGACGGCATCGATTCCAAGGCGGCTGAGATCATGACCATCCTCACGACCAACCACCCCGACCAGGTCAACAAGGCGATGCTTCGCCCGGGTCGGGTGGATATGGTGCTCGAGGTGCAGCCGCCCGACGCCGACACGGTGGTCCGCATGATTAAGTCCTTCGCCAAGGACAATCTCGCCGCGCGGACCGATCTCCGACAGGCTTCGAAGATCCTCGCGGGGCAGACTCCGGCTCGCGTGCGCGAGACCGTCGGCCGCTCCAAGCTCGAGGCTTTGCGCCGGACCGGAAAGGCCGGCAGCAAGATCACCGGAACCGATCTGGTTCAGGTGGCGGAAGAGGTCGTGGCCGAGGGCCAGCTCTTCGCGCGCAATGAGCAGAAGAAGGATCCCGCACTCGGCGTCATCGCCGACGGGTTCGAGCAAGCGGCTGACGCCATGCGCGCCGGCATGAACGGCTCGAACCGCAA
>JGI24126J20157_1000430_pt1 | contig 16069 bp, 15 predicted proteins | sample SubbioR12Aug_8Ca_FD_20157 | JGI IMG/M metagenome (IMG submission 20157)
AATGCTTTCGCATGCATGGCATTGATGTATCTTTGTTATCATAATATTAGGTGAACAAAGATACGAAATTTAATTTATGTCAACTCAATTTTGACACTACCCTTTTTTGCCACAGATTCACAGATTATTTGACGATGGCGTTGTAAAAATCTGTGCATCTGTGGCGTACTATTTCTATTGCATTATCCGCGTTTATTTTTTGCGGGAAAAAGATACTAAACAAATACTACGAAGCAAAACAAAATGGGAAGGAATTTCCGGTGTTCCGTTTTAAAATACAATCAGGTTGATGGGGATTTCAACCTGATTGATTCAATGTTATACTATGTTGACATCGAGTGGAACGTTACCTTTCGCTCGATGAACGAAAGCATGTATGCGGCAGAAAACTGCGGCTAAGAAACAGAGCAATCTTTTTTACGCTGTTCTCACTGTTTCTCAAGGCACGTTCCTATCGCCTTATAACAAAAAACGAACAGCAAGCATCACTGCGGGCAAAAGTTAAGAGAATTTTGCTTCACGAACAAATGGTTTTACAATTAACTCTCAAAAACTTGTATATTCTCCCCGCAAAATTTATGCGATACCTTTACACCGCAGCGTTTCTTCTCCCGTTTTTCTTTTTTGGAAATCTATTTTCTCAGGAACAAACGAGCATTATCGCCATTCGCGCTGGAAAACTGATTGATGGAACAGGAAGACCGCCCATCGAAAATCCTGTTATTCTCATCGAAGGAAAAAAAATTATTCAGGTCGGAAGCAAACTCGTTGTTTCCGCAAACGCAAAAGTGATTGATTTGGGAGATGCAACCCTTCTTCCCGGTTTAATTGATTGCCACACGCATATCACCCATCAACGCGGAAATTATTGGGAAGATAATTTCAAGCGCTCACCAATTGACCGTGCGATACTTGCCCATTTGTATGCAAAGAAAACTCTTCTTGCCGGATTTACCACGTGCCGCGATGTGGGAAGTGAAGCTTACATTGATGTTGCCTTACGTGACGCAATTAATCGCGGAGAAATAGAGGGACCGCGATTGTTTGTTTCAACCAATCCCCTTTCGATTACCGGCGGACACGGTGATTTGAGTCATTTCTCACCGTATTTGGAATTCACGACAAAGAGCGGAATAGCAGACGGTGTGGATGAAGTCATAAAAAAAGTGCGGGAAAATTTTAAGTACGGCGCGGATGGAATAAAAATTCTTGCAACCGCAGGCGTTCTTTCCGAAGAAGAAACAGTCGGGGCGCAGCAGTATTCTTTCGAAGAACTGAAAGCGTGTGTTGATGAAGCCGCACGGCACGGAAAAAAAGTCGCCGCACACGCGCACGGAACCGAAGGAATAAAAGTGGCAGTCCGCGCTGGGGTTGCTTCCATCGAACATGGCAGTATGCTCGACGATGAAGCGATACGTTTAATGAAAGAGAAAGGAACATATTACATCCCCACGCTGTATGTCGGCGATGCGTTATTAAGCGAAGGGAACACCTTACAACTGCCGGAAGCATTGCTGAACAAAGCGAAAGTGGTAGTTCCGAAAATGCGGGAAAGTTTTAAGAAAGCGGTGAAAGCAGGAGTGAACATTGCGTTCGGGACTGATGCGGGCGTTTTTCCCCACGGAGTAAATGCGAAAGAGTTTTCGGTAATGGTGAAAGAGGGAATGTTACCAATGCAGGCAATTCAATCGGCAACACTCGCAGCAGCAAAACTTCTCGGCAAAGAAAGCGAACTCGGAACCATCGAAGTAGGAAAGTTCGCGGATATCATCGCAGTCCACGGCAATCCGCTCACCGATATTTCGGTGCTGGAAAAAATTTCTTTTGTGATGAAAGAGGGAAAAGTTTATTCACCGAATCCTTTGGATAAAGAAAAATAATCGGCTCACCGTTTTCAAACCACCATTACCCTAACCCTATGAAAGAACAATTAGCAATCGGCATTGACCTCGGAGGCACATACATCAAAGCCGGACTTGTCAACCAGAACGGAACGATAATCGCCCAACTGATAAAAGATTCGTTTGCTGAAGAAAGCCCAACCGCAGTCCTCGAACAAATCACCATTTGTATCAATGAACTTCTGCAGGAACAGGTTTCCCATCGGTTGTTAAATGCTGATATCGTCGGCATTGGCGTTGGCGCACCGGGAATTGTTGATTGGGAAACAGGCATTGTAAAATATCCGCCGAACTTCTCCGAGTGGACGGAAGTGAACATCGAAAAAGAATTTTCCAAAAAGTTTTCCCTGCCGGTAAAGGTGGAGAATGATGCCAACGTTGCCGCAATTGCTGAATCTAAATACGGCAGCGGCAAAGAGAAAAAGAATTTCCTTTTCGTGGTCTGGGGAACCGGAATCGGCGGCGGAATAATTATGGATGGAAAAATTTATCGCGGAAGAAAAGGGGGCGCGGGTGAACTGGGACACATTTCGATAGATTACAACGGACTTCTCTGCAACTGCGGCAATAACGGCTGCATTGAACGATACATCGGGCAACGGTATCTTTCAGGGCGTGTCCGCGAACGATTGGAAAAACTTCCGCAGGATATTCTCACCCGACAAACGATGTACGAACTCGTGGACGGCAATTTGCACAACCTCGAACTCTCCACCGTTTCTGCCGCCGCGCATAAACGAGATGCCCTTGCGCACGAAATAATGACCGAAGCCGCTGCGCTCTTGGGAATCGCACTCGCATCCGCTGTCAATCTTCTTGACATTCCCACAGTCATTCTCGGCGGAGGTGTTGCCGCCGCAGGTCCTTATCTTCTCGAATCGGTAGAAAAATCATTGCGCGCTCACGTCCTTCGTCCTCATCAGGATGAATGCCTTGTCATTCCGGCAACATTGGAAAATAAAGCGGGAATGTTAGGTGCGGCAAGTTTGGTTTTAGGTTGATTTGCGTTTTGAGATGTGGGCATTGTTCAACACAATATAATTTCTTGGTGCCTTCTTGCCCGCCGGAGGCGGGTGAATGTCTTGTTGCTAAAAAATCTTAAATCCCAAGTTATCAAGTTACCAAAAATTTTTCTTTTCCTTTTTCTCTCCCCTTCTTTTCTTTTTTCCCAAACAAACGATTCTATCGTTGTTTCTCCTGACTCGGTGAAAACCGATTCGACAATTCTTTCATCGAAACAACAAAACGAAAACGATATTGACACGCTTGTTACGTATTCGGCAAGCGACTCCATTTCTTTTTCACTGCAAACAAATGAGATGCAGATGTTTAAGAAAGGAAACGTGCAGTACCGCCAGATGGATTTGAATGCGTATCATATTTCAATGAAGTGGGATTCATCATACGTCATAGCAACGGGAGATACGGCGGGGGAAACTTTAAACGAGGAACAGAGCGATACTTCCCAACAAAAGAAAAAACCAACTGCAGAAGACGAAAAAAAACAACGGCAAAGTTTAAAAGCAAAACTCGTGGACGGCGGTGAAGAATATTACGGTGAGCAACTTGCCTATAATTTCAAAACGCAGCGCGGAAGAATTATCCTCGCTGAAACGCAAATTGACAAAGGATATTATTATGGCGAAAAAATCAAGCGCATCAAAAACGATGTTATCTATGTAGCCGATGGGCGATACACTACCTGCGCTCTCGATACGCCGCATTATTATTTCTTCTCGCCGAAGATGAAACTTGTTCCACGCAACCGTGTTGTCGCAGAGCCGATTTATTTATACATCGCTGATGCCCCCGTGTTTGCGCTTCCGTTCGGAGTTTTTCCCAACAAAAGCGGAAGACGCTCGGGATTAATTGCTCCTGCATTCGGTGAAGATGCGCGTTTCGGTCGTTACTTAAGTCATCTCGGCTATTATTGGGAGATTGATGATTACACCGATTTGACAACGACAACAGATTTATTTTCCAAAGGAAGTTATGCGCTGAACTCAGGTTTTCGGTATAACCTTCGTTACTATTTCAACGGAGGAATTTCCGGAGATTTTCGTCGCTATCGGTACAATGAAAAAACTGACCCTGATTATTCCGTTGAAGAAGCGTACAATCTTGCAATTCAGCACCATCAAACAATTGACCCGACATCGCATGTCAACGTGGATTTTCGTTTTGCAAGCAGTAACTCATACGTTCTCACAAATAATTACAACGATGCATTACGGCAATCAATTGATTCGCGAGCATCGTATTCAAAAGTTTGGGAAGGAACGCCGCATAGCTTAAATGCTGGCATTTTCCGCAGACAAAATCTTCGTGATGGTAGTATTGATGCAACGCTTCCATCACTTTCCTTTTCCCGTTCTGTCACCTATCCGTTCCGAAAGAAAAGTTCGAGTTCCGATTTTCAATGGTACGAACTCATCGGGTACAATTACAGCGCAAGCGCAACAAACCAAACGTCAAAAACATTTCAGAAAGTCGGCGGAATAAAATTTAACGACAACGGAATTATTTCTTTTCGCACAGCAGAAACATTTCAACGCGGAACAAATCGTTCACTCGGACAAAATGCAAGTATAAGTTTTACGCCGAAACTCGGTTACTTTTCTGTTTCGCCTTTTTTTTCTATCAATGAATCGCGCTCATTCTTACGAACAGAACAACCGTATCGCAGTTCGCTCGATAGTTCGCTTACGTTTGATACATCACGAACGTGGAGAACTACGGGTAATATTTCCGAAGGCATTTCCGTTGGAACAAAACTGTATGGAATGTTGCAACCGAATGTGCTTGGCATAAATGCGTTTCGCCATACATTTTCTCCGTCGCTTTCATTCACACACGCAAGACAAATTTATGGATTGAGGTCTCCTCGCGCTTCGATGACGTTAGGTTTTGGCGCGGGAAATAATTTTGAAATGAAAACGCTGCCGAACCCGAAAGACACACTCGACAAAGGAAAGAAAATTCAGTTGCTGAATTTAAGTTTCGGAAGCGGATACGATTTTCGGCGCGACAGTTTGAATTTCAATGAAGTCAATTTCAATTACAATTCCAACGTTGCAGGTATTTTGGATGTGGGCGGCGGCGGTTCGTATAATTTGTATCAACTCGACAAAGTTTCCAATCGCCGCATCAATAAATTTTATTTGAGCGATGGAAAATTCGGCGACCTAACGAACATTCGTCTTTTATTATCCACTTCTCTTTCCAACGAGCGAATAAAAAATTTTTTGAAATCAGATAAAGAAACAAATGCATCAACTGAAATTGATACAACACAAACAGGCACCCAACAAAGCAACGATTCGCGTAACGAGGAACCACCTGCGTTGCCGTGGTCGCTCAGTTTGTCGTGGGATTTTTCGCAAAGCCAGCAAGGAGGAGTAATCGGTTCGCGTAATTCTTCAATGATTGGAGGTTTGAGTTTTTCTCTCACGCAACTGTGGAAACTTTCTGTTCAGGGAAATTATGATTTTGTGCGAAAACAACTTGCCGCCCCATCCATCAACATCAGCCGCGATTTACATTGCTGGACAATGAATTTCTCGTGGGTACCAACGGGATTGTATCGCCATTGGCAATTTGAAATCCGTATTCTCGATTCGCAATTGCAAGATGTGAAACTCACAAAGACGAGAAACCCAAGGGGAATTTATGATTGAGATAAAATCAAACTCTAAACAACTTTTACCAAACGACTTGTAATACGAAATAAAATGGAAAAGCTAGATCCCAAGAAAGTGATGCTTGAGCATTCGAAAGCAAAAGTTGAATTATACGGCAGATACCTTTCAACTTTTTTGAATATAATTTCAAGAGATAAACACACGGAAAAAATTTATCTATATGATTTATTTTGTGGAGAAGGAATGTATGACAACGGCGAAAAGGGAAGCCCGATAGTTGCGCTTGAAGTAATTAAGAACCATTACTTCGAAAATAACAATTCTTGTCCAAGGATTAAGGTACTGTTCAATGATGTAGATGAAATAAAAATAAAGAAACTAAAAGAACATTGTTCAAAAATCTTTCAACCCAATAATTCAGAAATAGTATTTGAATCAAAAAACTATAGTGACCTGATAGAAATCGCAATAAGAGAAATTACACAACTTTCAATAGATGAGAAAGCAATAATCTTTATTGACCCGTATGGTTACAAAGACATTCGTATTTTACAAATAGAAAAATTACTAAAAGGCAATCATTCAGAAGTATTATTATTCTTACCCATTTCTCAGATGTATCGTTATGCTAATGTTGCAATGCGAAAGGAAATTACTGGAACGGAATATTTAGTAGAATTGATTACAGAAATATTTCAATCCAACATTCCTCGTTTCGATTCACCTGAAGATTTTATAAATAAAATAAAAGAATCACTAAAAGTAACCTTAAAGAATTTCTTTGTTGATACATTTAGATTACAAAGAGATCCACAAAATGTTTATTCCCTTTTCTTTTTTACAAGTCATATTCGGGGATTCGAAAAGATGTTAGAAGCAAAGTGGAAAATAGATTCCGAACAAGGAAAAGGGTTTCGTCTTGAAAAGACCGGAGATCTTTTTTCCTCCGTTGTGCACTCGAATTATCCAAGTCTATTAGAAAGTCTATTACGTTCTGACTATAGAATTTCAAACAGAGATATTTATGAGTTTGGATTAAGAAATGGATATTTACCTACACATACTATTCAAGTGTTTCGATGGTGGCAATCTGAAAAGAAAATGGAAGTCGAAGACGATAACGGGTTAAAGGTCAGGAACGGTTGGTTTTACCTTGATTATAAATATCATTCTCCACGATGGGAAAAGAAAGTTTATTTCAAATTAATTGCATAATTTCTTACGAATTATTATGGCACAATCACACATTGAATGGACGGAAATGACGTGGAATCCGACAACGGGATGCACAAAAATTTCCGCTGGTTGTAAAAATTGTTACGCAGAAATAATGTCGAAGCGTTTGCAAGCGATGGGGCTGGAGAAATATAAAAATGGTTTCCAATTAGCGCTTCAACCCGAGGCGTTGGAAATTCCGTACTCGTGGCATAAACCGAAATTAGTATTCGTCAATTCAATGAGCGATTTATTTCACGAAGAAATTCCTTTGAGTTACATTCAAAAAGTTTTTCGCATAATGAATGAATGTTCGCAGCATACGTTTCAAGTTCTTACCAAACGCGCTGACGTTCTTTCTGAATACAGCAAACATCTCTCTTGGACTTCAAATATTTGGATGGGAGTTTCTGTTGAAAATGAAGAAATGACTTGGCGAATAGATGAACTGAGAAAAACTTCTGCGTTCACAAAATTTCTTTCGCTCGAACCGTTACTTGGTCCTCTTTCTCATCTCAACTTAAAAAAAATTGATTGGGTAATTGTAGGTGGAGAAAGCGGACCCAAAGCGCGACCAATGAAAAAAGAATGGGTCATTGAAATAAAAAAGCAATGTTTACAAAATGAAGTTCCCTTCTTTTTCAAACAATGGGGTGGAAAAAATAAAAAAGCAAACGGAAGAATTTTAAATGGAAAAACATACGATGAAATGCCAAGAAGAATTGTGAAACTTGCAGCATAGTTTACATTGTCGCATATCTTCAGTCGAAAATCCTTCCTGCCCTTCTTTTCTTTCTACTTTTAGCCCGCATTTTTTTCAACTTAGCGAACTGCCAATAACCCCCTTTCTTCAGAAAAAAAACTGGTAGTTTTTAGACTGACGTTTTCTGGCTTATCACACCGACTCCGATAGCCGTTATCAGTCTATTCCGCCATCAAAAGAGCGCAGTTTCTTTAAAAACCTCTTTTTTAAGCAAAAAAGAAGCCCCAGCTCATTTTTTGGCTTCCCGTAGAAACTCCACGGCTTCCCGTAGAAACTCCACGGACTCCCGTAGAAACTCCACGGACTCCCGTAGAAACTCCACGGACTCCCGTAGAAACTCCACGGACTCCCGTAGAAACTCCACGGACTCCCGTAGAAACTCCGCGGACTCCCGCAGAAACTCCACGGACTCCCGCAGAAACTCCACGGACTCCCGTAGAAACTCCACGGATTCTCCCAAAAATTCTACATTTGCTAAACGACATCCTTCCCGCTCCTCCTTTTCTTTCTATATTTAGCCCGCATTTTTTCTAATCAACGAACCAAAATTCGTTCCACATTTCTTCACTAATCAAACTAATCTACTTTGAGCGATAACAATATTATATTTTCTATGGTTGGCGTTGGGAAGGTTCACAAACCCAATCGCCAAGTTTTAAAGGACATTTATCTTTCATTTTTTTACGGCGCAAAAATCGGCGTGCTCGGATTAAACGGCGCGGGAAAAAGTTCTCTGCTTAAAATTATTGCCGGCGAGGATAAAGATTATCTCGGCACAATCCATTCCCAAAAAGGAATTACGTTCGGTTATCTTCCGCAAGAACCGCTCCTCGATAACACAAAAACAGTGCGGGAAATTGTGGAAGAAGGAGTTGCACCGATTGTAAAACTTCTGAAAGAGTACAACGAAATCTCCGAAAAATTTTCTGACCCCGATGCGGATTTCGATAAACTGTTGGAGAAGCAAGGGAAACTGCAAGACCAAATCGAACATTTGAACGCGTGGGATATTGATAGCAAACTCGAACAAGCAATGGATGCGCTGCGTTGTCCCGATGGCGATACAAAAGTTTCCATTCTTTCCGGCGGCGAACGAAGACGTGTTGCGTTGTGCAGATTGATGCTGCAAGAACCCGATGTTCTTTTGTTAGACGAGCCGACAAATCATCTCGATGCGGAATCGGTTGCGTGGTTGGAAATGCACTTGGCGCAATACAAAGGAACTGTGCTCGCCGTTACGCACGACAGATATTTTTTGGATAATGTAGCGGGATGGATTTTGGAATTAGACAGAGGCGAAGGAATTCCGTTTCAGGGAAATTATTCTTCGTGGTTGGAACAAAAAGCGGCGCGGCTTTCCGTAGAAGAAAAACAGGAATCAAAACGTCAGCGTGTGCTTGCAAAAGAATTGGAATGGGTGCGAATGAATCCGAAAGGACGGCGCGCAAAAAATAAAGCAAGAGTTTCCGCGTATGAAAAAATGTTTTCCGACCAGCAGGAAAAACGTGATGAGGAAATTGAAATTTATATTCCGCCGGGACCGCGGCTTGGCGATGTTGTGATTCAAGCAAAAGATATTTCCAAAGCGTATGGTGAAAATTTATTGTATGAGAATTTGAATTTCTCACTTCCTCCCGGAGGAATTGTTGGAATCATCGGCGCAAACGGAGCGGGAAAAACAACATTGTTCCGAATGATTACGGGACAAGAAAAACCGGATAGTGGAATTTTTACGATTGGCGATACAGTAAAACTTTCTTACGTTGACCAAAGCCGTCCGCTTGACCCGCAAAAAAATATCTGGCAGGAAATTTCCGGTGGCGAAGATATTTTGAAACTGGGAAATCGTGAAATGAATTCGCGCGCGTATGTTGCGAGATTTAATTTCGGCGGAACAGACCAGCAAAAACTTACGAGCCAACTTTCCGGCGGAGAACGTAATCGCGTTCATCTCGCAAAAATTTTGAAAGAGAATGCAAACGTGTTACTGCTCGACGAACCAACGAATGATTTGGACGTGAATACGCTTCGCGCGTTGGAAGAAGCTTTAAATAATTTTGCCGGTTGCGCCGTCGTTATTTCCCACGATAGATGGTTTCTCGATAGAATTGCAACGCACATTCTCGCGTTTGAAGGTGAAAGCAATGTTGTGTGGTTCGATGGAAATTATTCCGAGTACGAAGAGAACAGAAAAAAACGTTTAGGCATTGCCGCCGACCAACCGCATAGAATCAAGTATAAAAAGTTGATGAGATAATGAACAGCGGATGAAACACGAATTGACACGAATCTAATTCGTTAAAATTCGCGATGTATCCGTGTAATTCGTGTGAATACATAACTATGAAGAAACCTCTGAAAAATTGGTAGGACAGACATTCTTGTCTGTCAGAAATATGGAAACTGAAATAAAAACAACAGACAGGAATGTCTGTTCCACGAAGTATGATAGTTTTTCAGAGCTTACATGAATTTCATTTGTTACTTTTATGAAGATGTTAGTACTTTGATGGGGAAATTTTGTCAACAAAAATAATTTGAAAGCACTATGAATACCTATCCACACCTCGACCGAATCGTTATCAATCAAAAAGTGATGGTGGGAAAACCCATCATTAAAGGAACGCGATTAACCGTGCAATTTATTTTAGGTTTATTAGCACAAGGTGAAACTGAAGAAGAAATTCTTCAAGAATACAAAGGATTGACCCACGAGGATATTACTGCTTGTTTATCATTTGCAAAAGAAACTTTGGAAAACACATCGTTTATTCCTTTGGCAGAAGCAGTATAATAAATGCGATTTCTCGTAGATGAATGTACCGGTCCGTATGTTGCCGAATGGCTTCGCGCTCAACATCATAATATCTTTTCTGTTTTCGATGATGCAAGAGGATTAGACGACGATGATATTCTTCAAAAAGCAAACGAGGATAACCGTGTTCTGATTACCAACGACAAAGATTTTGGCGAAAAAATATTTCGGGAAGGAAAGAAACACTGTGGCGTAATTTTTCTTAGACTAACTGATGAACGCGCTAAAAATAAAATCCGCGTTCTGAAAAATCTTTTGAAATCTATTCCCGATAGACTTGAAAGAAATTTCGTCGTCGCAACAGAGTATAACGTTCGGATAATTGAACCGGTTTAAGAAGACAATCGTTTTGCAATTTTTCCCTCTCTATAAAGATTAGTATTTTTTTGCCACGTTTTATTTTAAGGAATACAAATATGACACAAACAGAAACACACGTTCAATTTGAACAACAACTTATGCAGTTAGATGAAAGCGAACAACAACAAGTTTTTTCGTTCATTCAATCGCTGCTTCGAGAAAAACAACCGAATCAAAAAAAGAATCTTCGTGGACTTGAACGGCTCATCGGAATAGGCGAAAGCGATGTTAACGATGGCGCAGCAGAACACGACCACTATGTGTATGGAACTCCGAAGAAATACTCGAAATGAAAGTACTGAGCAAGTGAATGTAGGATTTCGATTGATGGGATAATCAACAAATTTTTTACACTGTTTTTTACAAAAATTTATGACAACATTACTTCAACAAGCGATTACGGAAACCCAAAAGTTACCAACAGAAGAACAAAATTCTATCGCATCCCAGATTCTTGCAGAGTTAGCAGATGAACGAAAATGGTCTGCTCGTTTTCAGGCGACAACGGATGAACAATGGGACCGGTTGGCTGAAAAAGTTCGCTCCGATATTCAACAAGGAAATACTCTTTCTTCAGAAAAAATTTTCTCTTCCGATATTCGTGAATGATTTCGAAAATAACAAAAGATTTTCTTCAGCAATTCAGAACTCTTCCATCGGAAATAAAAGAGCAATCTCGACGCGCATATACACTTTGGAAATCGAATCCGTTTCATCCGAGTCTTCGATTTAAAAGGGTGAGCAGACGACAACCATTCTATTCAGTGCGAATTGGGATAAGTTATCGCGCTGTTGGGCTTCTTGAACAGAACACGCTCTATTGGTTTTGGATTGGCACACATAACGAATATGATGAATTGCTGAAGTACATTTGATAGTTTTTCCTAACAAATATTTTTCAACATTATAAACCAAAACGGCGAATTGCTTGCCCGCCTCTGGAGGGGATTTAATGTTGAAGAACCGAAAGTGAAATATAATGCGAACAAGAAAACAAAATGACTGAAATGCAATTTATTTCAAACTACGAGTTACTTTTTTTCTCTCTCTATAAAGATTAGTATTTTCTTCTTAACAAAACAGTTCAAAGAGTATGGAAACAACAACATTACAAGAAAAGATTCAAAAACTTCCGCTGGAATTACAAATAGAGGTTGAGCAAATGGTACAATCTCTTTTGGAAAAGACACAGCGCGAAAAAAGAAAGAAACCAAAATTGGATTGGGCGGGAGCGTTAAAAGAACTTCGCGACCAATACACTTCTGTTGAGTTACAACATGAAATATCAAAAGAGCGAATGAAGTTGCCGTGAAATATCTCATTGATGCGAATATTTTTCTTGAATCTCTTTTGGAACAAGAGAAAGCACAAGAAACGAATGCGTTATTACTCAAGGCAAATGAGTTGGATTTTTATATCACCGATTTCGCTTATCATTCCATTGGCATTACCTTATTTAACAAAAAGAAATTTGAAAAGTTTCGCAGGTTTGTTTTAGATATGTTCGTTGATGCGGGAATGTTGATACTTGTGCTCCACCAGGAAGATACTGAACAACTTATCTCTGTTGCCCAACGTTTTAACCTCGATTTTGACGACGCATACCAATACACTGTAGCAGAAAAATATGATTTGCACATTGTAAGTTTTGATACTGATTTTGATGGAACCGAAAGAGGGAGAATGACACCGCAACAAGTTTTGAAAGCTATTACACAACAAACCTCATAGAATACAATTGTAGAGAGATTACTTAAATCACTGCTACACAGTAACAAAGTGTGTAGCATTTTTTTTATCATATTAGAATATGATTGGTAACAATTTTTCTTCGTGAAAATCCGCGATGCATCCGCGCAATCCGTGGTTAATACAACACAATGAATTTCATTTCAGCAGAAAATATTACGAAATCTTACGGCGAGAAATTGCTGTTCGAGAATTTATATTTTGGCATCGAACAAGGTGAGAAGATTGGTCTCATTGCAAAAAACGGCACGGGAAAATCTACATTGCTTCGCATTCTCGTTGGAACGGATTACGTTGATGCGGGAACTGTTTCGCGAAGAAAAAATATTTCTATCGCATTTTTAGACCAAAATCCAAAGTTCGATGAAGAACAATCGGTCGTAGAAAATATTTTCAAAGCGGATACGCAAACACTTCGCGCAATCAAACATTACGAATCGTGTTTGGAAGAACAAACGTATTTTCCTTCCGAAGAACACTTGCAGCAACTTCACGATGCCAACGATGTTATGGATGATTTGAACGCGTGGGATTACGAAACAAAAGTAAAACAAATTCTCACGCGCTTGCAAATTTCTCACCTCAATCAACCGCTCAACCAACTTTCCGGCGGACAGCGAAAACGTGTTGCGCTCGCTCGTGTTCTTATCGAGCAGCCGGATGTTCTCGTTCTCGATGAGCCGACAAATCATTTAGACCTCGATATGATTGAATGGCTTGAACAATATCTCACGCGGCAATCAGTAACGCTGTTGATGGTAACGCACGACAGATATTTTCTCGATGGCGTGTGCGATGAAATTGTAGAACTCGAAAACGGAAAACTTTTTTTCTACAAAGGAAACTACGCGTACTTTCTCGAAAAAAAATCTGAACGGGAATTTATCGAAGCGCAAACATTAGACAAGACCAAAAATATTTTTCGCCGCGAGTTAGAGTGGATGAAAAAAATGCCGCGCGCGCGAACAACAAAATCAAAATCGCGGATTGAAGCGTTTTACGATATAGAAAAACGCTCAAGCGGAAAGCCGCAAGATTTGGAACTTACACTCGATGTGCGAATGGCGCGTATCGGCGGAAAAATTCTTGAACTGAAAAAAGTGTATAAGAGTTTTGGCGTGTTGCCGATTCTCAAAGGATTTGATTATACGTTCAAAGTCGGTGAACGCATTGGTATTGCGGGAAAAAACGGCGTTGGCAAATCTACATTTCTCAATTTGATTTCCGGAAATGAAACGGCAGATTCCGGAAAAATAAATGTCGGCGATACAACTTCGTTCGGATATTTTTCGCAGCAAGGATTGGAAGTGAAAAGCGATAAGCGAATGATTGACGTTGTGAAAGATATTGCCGAAACAATTGAACTCAGCGACAGAACAAAACTTACTCCCGCGCAATTTTTGCAACTGTTTCAATTTCCTCCGCATACGCATTTTACGAATGTTGCCCAATTAAGTGGCGGAGAAAAACGGCGTTTACATTTGCTTACAATACTTGCACGGTCGCCAAACTTTTTGATTCTCGATGAACCGACAAACGATTTGGATTTGATTACGCTCAACGTTCTCGAAGAATTTTTGCTCAACTTCAAAGGATGTTTGCTGATTGTTTCGCACGACAGATATTTTATGGATAAACTCGTTGACCATTTATTTGTGTTTGAAGGCGATGGCGTTGTGAAAGATTTCATCGGAAATTATTCCGAGTATCGGGCTTCGGTCATTGAGCAAGAGCAAGCGGAGAAAAAAGAAATAAAAAATGCGGCTGAAAAAACACAACAAGAAAATGTTCTTCCAAAGAAAAAAGCAAAACTTTCTTTCAAACAAAAATTTGAGTTGGACGGATTAGAAAAAGAACTTGCGTTGTTGGAACAAGAGAAAAAAGAATTGAACGAAAAATTATACGATGGTAACGCTAATCATAACCAACTACATGATTGGTCGGAACAATTGACGGAAGTAATGAAAATACTCGATGAGAAATCGTTACGGTGGTTTGAGTTGTCGGAGATTGGATAAAAGAAAAAACCTTCACCGAATATTCGATGAAGGTTTCTCAGATTTCGTTTTCCCCGAAGGGATTCCTATGGAACGCGGAAATGCTATTTAATCTTACGCGCTGGCTTTTAATGCCTCGTGAAATATATATTTTGGTTCTCGCTTTTTTTCGATGCTGCTCCGCGTAATGATAACCTTTGCAACGTTCTTTTTGTTCGGTAAATCATACATCACTTCGAGCATTACCTCTTCAATAATCGAACGCAATCCACGCGCACCCGTTCCCCGGTCTGTTGCTTTTGTTACCACCAATCGTAACGCCTCTTCCTGAAATTCCAGTTCAACTCCTTCCATTGCGAAAAGTTTTTTGTACTGCTTTACAATTGCATTTTTCGGAAGGTTGAGAATGTTATACAATGATTGCTCATCAAGAGAATGTAAGGGAGCGATCACCGGTAAACGACCGACAAATTCGGGGATGAGTCCGAATCGCAGCAAATCATCGGGTTCAGTTCTTCCCAAATACTCATCGCGGGAAAAATCTTTTCTTCCGGAAATTTCGGCACCGAATCCCATAGACTGTTTATTGACTCTTCTGGCGACAATTTGTTCCAAACCTTCGAACGCGCCGCCGCAGATAAACAAAATGTTTTTTGTGTTCACGTTTATGAGCGGTTGTTCAGGATGCTTTCTTCCACCTTTTGGGGGAACGCCGGCAACAGTTCCTTCAAGAATTTTTAATAGCCCTTGTTGAACTCCCTCTCCTGAAACATCGCGAGTAATGGATGCTGAATCGCCCTTGCGAGCAATTTTATCAATCTCATCAATATACACGATTCCGTATTCTGCTCGGTCAACATTATATTCGCAATTTTGCAGAAGTGAAACAAGCACGCTTTCAACATCGTCGCCAACGTAGCCGGACTCAGTCAATGTTGTTGCATCGGCTATGGCAAACGGAGCATCGAGAATTTTTGCAAGCGTTTGCGCAAGTAGTGTTTTTCCTGTTCCCGTGGGACCGATGAGCAAAATATTACTTTTCTCTACTTCAATATCATCGAAAATTGTTAACGGTTGATAGTTGATTCGTTTGTAATGGTTATACACCGCGACAGCGAGAATTTTTTTGGCTCGCTCCTGTCCGATAACAAATTCATCCAACGCGGCTTTGATACGCATCGGCGTTAATCCGAAACGGGATTCGCGGCGCGATGGTTGAGTAACGATGTTGGTACGAAGAATGTCCGCGGAGTTGGAAACACACATATCGCAGATATACGCATTCGGACCGGCAACAATATTTTGCACATCACCGCTATGCCGTCCGCAGAAGGAGCAAAATATTTCGTCGGTTGTTCGTGGTCGAAATGGCATTAGGGAGTTTTGATGTTAAAATTTGTCTTGTGTTTTCAATGCTCAATTATTCGCTCTTCTTTTTAATCGGTTCCTTCTTCACCAGAATATTATCAATCAAACCGTATTCTTTTGCATCGGCGGAGGACATATAATAATCGCGGTCAGTATCTTTGGAAACCTGGTCAAGCGGTTTTCCTGTGTGGGATGCGAGAATTTCATTCAGCCGATGTTTTGTTTTGATAATCTCTTCTGCTTGAATCGAAATATCGCTC
>JGI24126J20157_1000436_pt1 | contig 15962 bp, 18 predicted proteins | sample SubbioR12Aug_8Ca_FD_20157 | JGI IMG/M metagenome (IMG submission 20157)
GTCGTTTCTGTTCCTTCCACGTGGAGCAACGGCTCGTGGTACCGAACGTACGGCGGCGATGGCACATGGACGGCGATTGACCAGAAAAACGATGCCCATTTGTATGCTTCAACACAAAACCTCGCGATTGTGCAGAGCGATAATCGTGGTCGGGGAGATTGGTTTTATGTTTTTGGAGGGGTGAGTAACATTGTAAATTTTTGCGCGCCATTTGTGCTTTCACCGTACTGGAGCGATACCGTTTCGCTTGAACGAAGTCGTGTGCTGTTTGCGGGTGAAGATAGAATTTCGAAATCTACCGACGGAGGAAATTCCTGGACGCAGGTGAATGGAAATCTTCCACTCGATGGCAACGCAGTTCTTTCACTCGCAGTCTCTTCAAACAAACCGGATACCGTGTTTGCAGGAACATTACCGACGGTTAAACGTGCGGGACTTTTTCGAACAACGAACGGCGGAACAAGTTGGGATAGTGTTTACCGATGGGGACCTGATTCGCTTCGAGTGTTTTTACCCAATCGTTACCCGATGGATATTGCGCTCGATGAACAAAACCCGAAACGCGCATACGTTGTATTTTCCGGGTTTGATACTTCGCGTGTCTATCGAACATCGGACGGTGGAAGAACATGGATTGATTGCACGCGATGGACAGATAGCAGTGGACAAATGGATTCGTTGCCGAACGTACCCACGAATGCGATTGCGATTGACCCGTTGACAAAAAATATCTATCTCGGAAATGATTTGGGCGTGTATGTTGCTGATAGTAACGGAACGCGATGGAATGAATTTACCGACGGAATGCCTCCCGCAATCGTGATGGATTTGAATATTTCCCGTTCGAACAGAATGTTGCGCGCCTTTACTCACGGCATTGGTGTGTACGAACGGCGATTATTAGATACAACTCTTACGCCGGTGACCGATGTGAAAGAAAGTTTTTCTTCTCCCATTTCTTTTTCTCTTGAACAAAATTACCCCAATCCGTTTAACCCTGTAACGGTTATTCGTTATTCGTTATCAGTCAATAGTGTTGTAACGCTGAAAGTATATGATGTACTCGGTAAAGAAGTTGCGACGCTCATTCACAGCAGATTAGTGGATGAAGGGAAACACGAAATCGAATTTGACGGCTCACGAGTTGCAAGCGGTATTTATTATTACAAACTTACCGTTGGAAAATTTTCGGAAATGAAGAAGATGGCTCTATTGAAATAGTTTTGAGTGAAAAGGAGAGTGGGCGCGAGAAAGGTGGAAAGCATTGGTTGTAAAAATAAAAAGTATTTCAATCAATGGAAATACTTTTCTAAACTTGCGAGGGATTAAGGACAATCAAATCATACTCTTTCGCCGCTGCAATTAATTCGGCATCAGAAGAAATCAACTGAAACGAATCTTGCGCTGATGAAAAATGTTTTTTCAATGATAACGCAGCAGATAAGTGAATAGCATCTGCACCGCGAAGGAAATGTTTTTTTGTCAATGCAACTGCTAAAGTCAATCCTTCTTTATCTATATCTATTTGTGCGAAATTGCTCCAATCATCTTCAACTTCTTTTACTTTTTGTTCAAAGGCAGAATGAGAAATTTCTTTCGCTTTCAATTTACGAGAGAGTGTTGCTACAACTTCAACAAATCCAAGCGAAGAACAAGCGAGCAAATTTTCATTGAGGAAAATTTTTTGAACAAACACAGTTCCTTCTTCGCGGATGTACCGTTTTACCCACGCGCTTGCGTCGAGATAATAAATGTTCACCGTCTATCTTCTATGAGTTGTTGCGAAGCGGATTTCCCTAACGCCGATGCCGGTTCAACGTAGTGAAATTTCTGAGATGATGTGTTCGGAATTTTTATTGATGAACTTCGGAGAGATTGTAAAGAATCGTCCAACGTTTCTTTACGATGAACATTCTCAACTAATTTCAAGATTGTATTTGCTTCAGCATCAGAAAGTTTTTCAATAACATTGTGCAATTGTTCTTTTACTGTATTCATAACATTGTTTTTTGTGGCTAAAATATACCAAAATCTCTTGCAACTGTTTTCCGGTGATGCGAATACCGAGTAACACAACAACGTAAATTATTGTTGTGCGGAGAATGATTTCGAGAAGGGTGGAGAGCATTGGTGTTAAAATAAAAAAGTATCTCGAAAAGATTCGAGATGCTTATTCACGCCCAATAACGTCAGTGTTGTTTAATTCGATGAAACGATACTCTTCAAACATTGCTACGACCGGTTCGATATTTTTTGAAAATAACTCGTACAGTTTTTTATTTTTGATATTTCCCGTTGTTATTAACAGGAGTTTGTGCGGAATATTCTGAACATAAAACGAATCTAAAAAATCATCGTCTTTCGTGATAACGATGCGGTTCTCGTTTTGTGAGACTTCTCGTATCTCATCATCGGAAGTTCTTTCTTTGTGAGGCAAATCGTCCGTGTGAATTGCGTCGTATCCTTTCTGCTTCAGAAGTTGAGATAAGTGATACGGCAATTGAGCATCAACAAGAAATTTCACGCAACGACACTATGAATTGATTTTATCTTTGTCAATCGTGAAGCGAATAATAAACACGCTTGAATGTCGTCATTTTCAATAGCGGGATAATCGGTAATAATTTCTTGTGCAGTCATTCCTGCGGATAACAAATCAAGAATCATTTCCACGGGATAACGCATATTTCTAATCGTGGGTTTTCCGTGACAGATATTTGGGTTAATCGTAATTCTTGTTAATAGGTTTTCCATAGACTATGATGAAGTTTGTTTTTTCGGGGTTGAATATACCAAAATCTCTTGCAACTGTTTTCCCCTGATGCGAATACCGATTAACACGACAACATAAAATATTGTTGTGCGGAGAGTGATTTCGAGAATGGTGGAGAGCATAGTTTGATTTTAAATTAGGTAGGAAATATTTATCGAAAAATAACTTCTTCTCTTAAAAAATCAAGAACATCATATTTTGAATCAGCCAATTCAATATTCGGGTATTTCATCTTTATTTCTTTTCGTTCTGCATCTCCTAAACCAAACGATGTACCTTTTATCGTAGCGTCTGTATAACTTGAAATACCAAGTCTTTTCAGGTTCACATCGTTATATCCAAAACCGAGAAAGTAAATATATTTTGCACCTACCAAGGATTTATACGCTTCTTTAAATTCCGGGTCATCATCTATTGACTCGGAAATAATTTTTATATGTTTTGCAGATCCAGAGCCTGCCTTTCTTAATAATTCATCTGAATAACTTCTCGAATTGTATTGCGATTGCCATGGCAACAAACCCAATTGTCCGTGAAGATGTATTATCGGTATTTTGTTAATTGATTGAACGACTTTTTCCTCGGATTTTCCATAGGAGTTTCTTAAAGAAGTAAATAGAAAATGTTCAAATGAACGGTCGTAGTTGAATGTGATGGTTGCCAATTTATTATCTTCAAATTCGTCAAAATTTGTATTCATTTTATTAAATAGATGCTCATACCAATTACCTTTAATGTCTTTTGTTTCATAGAGATTTTCTTTTATTTCAAAAGGTATAAGTGCTAACGCTAATGTGAGTTTCCCGATTTCTATAAATTCTTTTCTATGTTCAAGAAAGGCATCTACAGAAGTCTTTCCGGAATGCCGAAGTTGATTTGCGTATTGTTTTACTTCATCTAAGTCAAATTTATCATCAACAAATGCTTTCATCCATCTTTCGTCTGAAATTCCTTTGCATATTTTTTCTTTGAGTTCCTTCCCGGTTGGAAAACCATAAGGAGCGCTCGCGCCAGCACCTAAAATTAAAACGGTTGGTTCTTTAATCATAGAAATTACTTGTCCTGCACAACACGAAAACCGCCCCTGCCGTCACGATCGACGGGAGTGTAGAGGCTGCGATTCCCAACACGGCAATTGAAGCCGTCGTAGTCGAAGGAGCCGCCCCGAACAACACGGGAAGAGCCACTTGTAGGTCCTTGTGGATTTGATTGCGATGAAATTGAATAACTACCATACCAGTCATTGCACCATTCCCACACGTTTCCGCTCATATCATAAATACCAAGTTCATTCGCTTGTTTCGTTCCAACAGAATGTGTTTTACTTCCCGAGTTATCATTATACCACGCAACGTTATCAAGCGAGTTGCTTCCGCTGTATTTGTAATTGTTGTTTTTGTTTCCACCACGCGCGGCATATTCCCATTCTGCTTCGGTTGGTAAACGTTTTCCAACTTTTCTGGCATATTCTACTGCATCATTCCAACTTACATTTTCTACAGGGCAATCGGAACATTTGAAATATGAGGGATTTGTTCCCATCACCCGTTCATATTCATTTTGCGTTACTTCATATTTCCCTATATAGAAATCACTGAGCGTTACTGTGTGTATAGGTTTTTTATTATCGTAATCATTCGTTCCCATTTGAAACGTGCCGCCTTGCACATAAATCATATTTTCATATTCGGGTAAAGGTGCGGGCGGCTCATTCATTTCTTCTTTTGTTGTTACAGTTTCTGGCTTATTACTTTCTCCACCAACAAAATAAAAATTTCCCGTCAGCGAGGAGGCATCCCACGGCGTTTGTTTGTTGTTGCTTTTTTTCTGCACGTTCACGCGCGTACGTTTAAACACGTCTTCAATTGTTAATCAGGGAGTTTGTATTTGCGCGAGGAGTTCTTGTGTGTAGAGTCCGTTCTTTCCATCGCCATCGGCGGCAACTTCACCGGGAGCAGTCGCATACGCAATATACGTTCCCGAAGGCGCGTTCATAAAAGCCAATCCGCGCTCCGCAGTAGTTGAGCGCCAACTGCGAGCAAACGGATTATCGCGGCACGCATCTAACACAACAATGTTCACGCGGTTGCGCGCGTTATCCATTTCTCCCAGCACTCGTCCCACGTCAACGGCTTCAAACTCCGCATCTTGTTTTTTCTCAATCGCCGCGCCGATGGGAAGAAGATAATTTTTTCCATCCATTTGCATTCCGTGTCCCGCGTAATAAAAAAGTCCGGTGCCGCCGCGTTGTATTTTCCCGCCAAACTCCGTAATTGCATCCACCATATCGCGGCGATTTAAATTTTCACGCAGCAGCACTTCAAAGCCAACATTGCGTAAAGCATTTGCCATCGCTCGCGCATCGTTTATGGGATTTTTGAGTGACGCTTGTTTGTAGTTCGCATTGCCAATTACGAGCGCAGTGCGTTTTTCAGAAGTTGGTTGGTCAAGAGTTTTCATTCCTCTCTGCGCGAAGAGTGGAGATGAAAAGATGAAAAATAGGAAGAGAAGTTTGTACATAGTTTTATCTCCAGAATTTATTCACAGTCAATGACTCGTAGAGCAGATAAATGGATTAACGGATTACGAAACAGCATCAGAAAAAATTTCCATAGCTGATTGTTTTCCCGTTGCTTCGTTGATGAGTAAAAATTTTCCTTTATCCTCTCGCCGCAATTGTTCGTTTGCGTTGAGAAGTTCAATTCCGTAGAGTGAACCATCGGGTGCAATATCAACATTCACATCATCGCTGAGTTGAATAGTTTCAACATTCTCGCTCTTTTCACGAAATCGAATGTAGGCGATGTTGTAGCGTGGGTCGTAAGTGAGTTTCATAAGTTTTCTTTCGTTAAAAATATTTTGTAATAACTCGGAGTAAATTTACAAAATTTTCTCTGCGTTCCTTTGCGAAAACCTTTGCGCTCTTTGCGTTTAAAAACTATCTTCTTTAACCGCGAAGGAACGCAAAGTCAAGCGCAAAGTTTCGCAAAGGAATATTTTTTTTCAATGTAAATACAATTCATCTCCCACCGAAATCATTCCTGCTTTTATCACGGAACCATAAATACCGGCGCACGCTTGATTCAATTTTCCGACGGTTTTCAGGATTTCCGGATTCGATGTTTGTGTATTCGGATCAATATTGAGCATCACGCAGCGTAGGTCACGCATCGTAACTCCGACGGAAAAATTTTCGTTGCCTACAATTTTTCCAATCCATTCATCTTCATAAAAAGGAATGTCGTTCGTTAATTCAACAATGATATTTTGTCGAAACTGACGGATGTCGAGTTCGTTGCCGGATAGTTTTTCAATTTCACCGATCGTTGACATACTAATGAGAGAAATTTCCGCTTCATCGAAAATTCCGTTCTTGAAATTGACGAGCCGAACTTCTGAACCGTACGCGTTTGATAGTTCGTTCCGTAAGGTTTCGCTTTGCAATTCCAAATCTTCTCCGCTTGGCGTGATAATGCGAAGCACGGAATCCTTTACGTACGGTTTGTATCCGATCATTTTTGGAAGTTTACTTGCATTGAGAAACGGGAAATTAGTTTTATTTTCTACGATGATGAATGCAAAACGGCGGTCGTTTTCAATTCCGCGAAAGCCGAGAGTGGCAGAGGTAATAGGTTCTGCTGCCATAGATTTGACGGGATAGCGATAAATTTCTTTGACGATTCCGATTTTCTGTTTCATTCTTAATGTTCTTTCGTTTAATTATTAGACGAGTAAAATTAAAATTTCCCTTCGCGTTTCTTCGCGCACTTAGCGGTTTAAAAACAAATTATATTAACCGCAAAGAGCGCAGAGAACGCAAAAAAAAATGCACATATCACAAATCTCAAATCTACTATTGCTTCTTCAATAACGGAACTAACGCAACGCCGCACACAAATCCGCCAATGTGCGCCCAAAATGCTACGCCGCCTGCATCGCCGCCAATACCAAGCGATAACATTCCGCTGATAACTTGCATCAAAAACCAAAATCCTAAAAAGAGAAATGCCGGAAGTTCCATTGCGCGATAGAATATTATCATCGGAACAACCGCAAACACACGCGCTTTCGGAAACATAACTACATACGCGCCGAGAACTCCGGCAATCGCTCCGCTCGCACCAATCATCGGTATGTGCGATTCGGGATTGATATACACTTGGGTAAGCGCAGCAGCAAATCCGCAGAAAAAATAAAACAGAATATATTTTCCTTTTCCGAACTTGTCTTCAATGTTATCTCCGAAGACGTAGAGAAATAACATATTGCCGATGAGATGCATCCATCCTCCATGCAAAAACATTGAGGTAAAAAAAGGTTGAATTGTGCCAAGGTCAATATTCAACGTTTGAATGTCCGCAGAGAATTTTTGTGGAACTACGCCCAGGAGGAGAAACATTTGTCCCAATTCCGCACCGAGCGATAATTCATAAAAAAAGACGACGACATTCACAGCGATAATGCTGTAATTGACGATAGGAAATGTGTTCGATGGATTTGTATCGCGGAGCGGAATCATAATTCTACAACTATTATTGTATGTGCTTTCGCATTTCCAATCCCTTCACAACCACAAACGCGAGTAAAGCAAAAATAAAAAAGATGAGCAGCATCCACGCAACCGCTTGCATCGTTTCGATAATCGTGCGATAGATTTCGAGGATCCAGCGTTCGTTTGTTAGTTGAATAATTTCTTTTTTCTCGCTTTGCGGAGTGATGTATTTCTCCAAATCCCACACGCGAACTCCGCCGGAAACGCCGACGACATAAATCGCAAACTTGATGTACTTGCTCCACGACACATAAATTTCCTCAGCAATGAGTCGCTTCAAAATACTATCAATGGGATTGCGGAAAATCCGTGAGATGAGAAAACATAATACGAATGCAAGAACGAAATTGACGGCTAAAAGAGTGAAAAACATAATTACCTCGATAATTGGTTGAACTTGAATGATTGTTTATTAAAGATGCCTTCAAAATATTTTTTTGAGTCCCACAAACATTTCCGGCGAGAATATAAGAAAACGTCGGAATGATTCTTTTTTGGGAATCCAATTCGATTTGCTGATGTGTTCAATGTGTGTCCTCTGTCGGATTTCTGAAAAACTTTGGAACAAGTTTGATTAATTTGCAGATTCTCACTACATTTATTCCAGAAAATCATTCAATCGAAGAGGTAATGATAATAAGTATTTTGATATAAATTTTTTCTCACCCTTAATTTTCTTACAGGCTTTATTATGAAACAGAGGTACTTTTTCTTAGTGCTTTGTGGATTTCTTTTCTTTGCTCAAAGTTTCGCACAAAATCCACTCTGGTCTCCACCCCCAAGATATGTTGGCGGAGGGAATGGACTTGATTATCCATCAGCAATACTTACGGATGGAGCAGGGAATGTGTATGTAGGTGGTTCTACAACCGAATCTGGTTCGTCGAACAAGGATTGGGTAATTATGAAATATGATGCATCCGGCGCAGAAGTATGGGCGCGTCAATTTCCGAACGAAGGAAACGATTCGTTAGCGATGATGAAAATTGATTTGCAGGGAAACCTGTATGCATGCGGAAGAAAATACTACCCGGGACTTTCCCGGCACGCAAATGTTTATACTGCAAAATTAAACGGACAAACGGGCGATATTCTCTGGGATAGAAATTATAGTTATCGTCAGACCGGATTCGATGAAGCACTCGCATTAACCCTCGACGACCAGAAAAATGTTTATGTTACCGGCTCAGTAGAAACAGTTACCGGAATTTCTGACATAGTTGTTATTAAATATGCGTATAATTCAAGCGGGGTAGATCAAACGACCTACGTATGGTTGAAAACCATAGACGGAGGAACCGGAAGTGATGTTGGTACGCGTATCGGGATAACTTCAACGGGAAGTGTCTATGTTGGAGGATATAGCGCTGGAGCAGGTTCCAGTTTTGATATGTTTACCGCGCTACTGACAGTAAGTGGGAATTCTGTTGATACTGCTTGGACTCGCCGTTACACCGTTCCCCTATATATTCAAATAGATGAAGTTGTCGGCTTGGCGGTTGATGGAAATGATAATGTTATTGTTACCGGAATATCGCGAACATCCGATCCGGACTATCGGACGATAAAATATTCACCCAATGGCGACCAACTTTGGAATGTGAGATTTAATCAGGCGTTTGGTACAATAGAAGTACCGGTTGGTCTTGTTTTAGATAAAGCGAATAATGTTTATGTTACGGGAACTGTTCGAACGGATATTCAGAAAGAAAACATTTTTACCATCAAGTATAATGGCGCCACTGGTGATTCGATATGGACAAGTAGCCTTAACGGTCCCCTTGTTCAATCCGTTGATGGGTCGGGCGGTATTTTTATCGGAAGCGATACCTCCATTTATGTTTGCGGATTCGTTACGAATGACAGTGCGAATGGGTATAAAAATTATTATACCGCCAAAATCAACCACAATACGGGAAAAAAAATCTGGAGCGCGGAATTTGATGGTCCTGACCACCGCGATGACGTAGCAACCGCACTCGCGGTAGATGCTTCTGGTTCAGTTCACCTTACGGGAACAAGCGTTAACGGTGATGGGAATTCAGATATTATGACACAAAAATTTGCCGGCGGTTCTGCAATTACCGGAAGGGTTGTTGATGATATTGATGGTGATACTTCTACTACTATTGACCAAATTCCGTTGGTAAACTGGAAAGTCTATAGATTTACCACGCTAGGTGAAATAGCAGAATCCACGGCAACTGACGAAAGCGGTTTTTTTTCTTTCTTGAAATTAGGAAGCGTGGAAGTAACCTACGATATTATGTGTGACTCCGCCCGAAAACATAAATATGTTTTAACTGCGGGAATTGGTGGAGTTGTACAACAGATAATAGGAAATCGTACTATTCGCGTTACTGTTGATTCTTCCCTTGGGAAAGGAATTTCTATTGGAAATGATTTTTATAGTCTCCGTCCCCCTGCGTTTTCTACAGTCGTGCAAGAATCTCTCGTACTTTTAAAATCCGCATCGTTCAATAAGAAAAAAGGATTTAAAACGAAACCAACGTGGGCAAATGTTCGGGATACAGCGTGGGTAAGAACAAATTTACTCCTCACGGGAATCTCAAAAATTAGCGGCGGGCTCATTGTTGGTGTTCAACCTCCAATTGGTACTTCGTATGGTTGGGCAGTCATCGAAAAAAAATATAAAAACGGAATTACAAAAGCTAAAGACGGGAAAGCGATTCTGAAATTTCTCCCCGATAAGAAAAAGATTGCTGATGGAACTTACCTCAGTAGTTTAGCAGCTGCACGCTGTTTTGATAAATATGGAAAAAAAACATGGGTGGGTATGGTAAAAAAACCGAGCTATAAAAAGCACCCAAACCATCTTGTCGGTGAACTCATAACCCTCCGCATTAACATTATGGCTAGCGATATTAGAACAACGCAGCAAGGGTTTGGAGATTTGTTATACATAGATAGTACAAAGGTAGATTCATTATTCCCGTTTAATAGAAAGCCAGTACGAGAAATAGCAAATATTGTTGATACAATGCTATCGTATTGTGATAGGGATACTAGTCTGATAAATTACGAGGAAGCGGATTCCATCTTACACAAAATTAATTCTTCTTGTGTCGGACCGCTTGACACAATTGTTGGAAGTCCGCTTCGTGTTTACGGAAACGTAAAGTTGGATCTTATTCCCTTCCTTTTTGAAGCCCCTTCGGCTGCACGTAATAAACAATATGAAAGCGACGTGTTGTTTTCTAAAAAACCTACAACGTTCACCATGGAACAAAATTATCCAAATCCCTTTAACCCGACGACAACGATTCAATTTTCTTTACCCGAAGAAGCGTTGGTTCAACTCACCATTTATAACATCTTAGGTCAGGAAGTTCACTCGCTTCTCACGAAGGAATATTTTGATGAGGGAAATCACGCGGTGGAGTTTGATGCTTCTGCATTACCCTCCGGGATGTATTTTTATCGGTTGTCATCTCAATCGGTAGAGAGTAAACGCAAATTTTCGCTCACAAAGAAAATGATTTTAGTAAAATAACGATTTTCACCCGGCATTGTAGAAGGCGATTGTGAAAAACCAATCGCCTTTTTCTTTTTCAAAGTACGTTTTTCTTTCCTATCTTTAAGTGAATGTATCAACAAAATAAAACCGCAGGGATGAAATGACCGCACTATACAGCTTTGCATGATAGAAAAAGAAATCACTATTCGTAACCGCGCAGGAATGCACACGCGACCTGCCGCAAGTATTGTTAAGCTTGCATCAAAATTTAAATCGGAATTTATGATGTACAAAGACGGAATGGAAATCAACGGAAAAAGTATCATCGGCGTTATGTCGCTCGCGGCAGAACAAGGCGCAACACTTTTTCTTCGTTTTACAGGGGACGACGAAGCCGATGCTGCGCGTGAACTTATTGATTATTTTGAACGCGGTTTCGATGAACCAAGTTAATGGAAGAATGTAATCTGCCGATGCTCCGATAAACACTCTATGGAATTTCCTGAACAATACGGAAAAGAAAACATCATGAAAGGAATCGCCGCTTCCCCCGGAATCGCAATCGGGAACGCTTTCCTTTTTACGAAAATCATTCCGACTATTATTGAGCGAACTCTTGTTTTGGACGAAGTAGAAACGGAGATTTCCCGTTTACAAACGGCATTATTTCGTTCGCAAAAAGAGTTGAAAAAAATACTTCTGTTTGCAGAACAAAAATTAGGCGACCGCACGAAAATACTCGAAGCGCAAGTTATGGTGCTCGAAGACCCGATACTGACAGCAACATTGTTCAACCGCATCCGTGCGGAATTAAAAAATGCCGAAGTGATTGTCAGCGACGAGATTCAAAAATACCAGACGTTGATGCTTGGCGCGCACGACGAATATATGCACGAACGCGCGCACGATATGGATGATTTAAAACATCGTATCATCCGCAACCTTCAGGAGCAAAAACTAATTTCAAAAATTGAGTCGTCATCCATCATCATCTCCCATAACCTTACCTCTGCTGATACAATAATTTTGAGTCGGAATAATATCCTTGCTTACGTTACTGAAAGTGGGGGGATTACTTCACACGCCGCTTTATTTGCACGTTCACTCAATTTGCCGGCTGTCGTGGGGTTGAAGGATATTACCCGCAAATCACAATACGGAGACACGCTTATCGTAGATGGCTATGCGGGAACAGTGATAATAAACCCTTCGGAAAAGTGCATCAATGACTATGAGATAAAAAGGAAAGCATACAAAAAGCACGAAGAAAAACTCGCCGGTTTACGTGAACTTCCGGCGGAAACTTCCGATGGAAAGCGCGTAGAACTTGCGGCAAATATTGATAACGAAGAAGAAATTGAATTTGCATTGTTGCAGGGGGCTGAAGGAGTCGGACTTTTTCGGACGGAAAATATGCTTGTTGGAAGTGATAGTTTACCCACAGAGGAGGAACAATGCAACGTGTATAAAAAAATTGCAGAGCGTTTATATCCGCACAAACTTGTCATTCGCACATTCGATGTTGGTGGCGATAAAATTGCGCCAAATACAATCGAAGAAGCGAATCCGTTTTTAGGCTGGCGTGGTATTCGTGTCTCCTTGGATGACCTCGAAGTATTTTTACCGCAATTACGTGCGCTATTACGTGCCAGCACCCGGAAGAATATTTATTTGCTTCTACCGATGGTATCGAGTCTGGAGGAAGTTCGAGCCGTGAAAACGATTCTCCACAAATTGAAAGAGGAATTTCATTCAACACGCACACGATTCGACAAAAATTTGCAACTCGGCATTATGATAGAAGTTCCGTCTGCGGTATTGTTAGCCGATGAACTTGCGAAAGAAGTGGATTTTTTCAGCGTGGGAACAAACGACCTCACACAATACCTTCTTGCTGTTGATAGGGGAAACCCTTTTGTTTCCAATCTCTTTACCGAATTCCACCCTGCAGTTTTGCGAGCGCTTCATCAGGTAATTTCGTCAGCGCATAAAGTTGGAAAGTGGGTGAGTGTTTGCGGTGCGATGGCGAGTAATGCAGCCGCGACGAAGTTATTAGTCGGTTTGGGGTTTGATTCGTTGAGTGTTGAGCCGACGATGCTTCCGGAAATCAAGAAAATAATCCGCGGTATTTCCTACAAAGAGGCGAGAGGAATTGCAACAACGGCTTTACAATTTACCACCGCGAAGGAAGTTGAACAATACCTCAACGGAGTGTTGAAAAAAGAATTTCCTTCCATTGCTGAACAACGGTTATAAAGCGCCCGGGAACATAGTTCCTTCCTCGCTGTTTTCTCGAATGTCTTCCGGTAAATTTTTCTCCCGCGATGCAAGAACCGCAAGTTCATCGCACCGTTCGTTGAGCATATCGTTTGCATGTCCCCGTGTCCAACGAAATTCGATGGTGTGTTTAATTAAAAGAGGGAGTAATTTTTGCCACAAATCAATGTTCAGCGCCATTTCCCGTTTATTGCGTTTCCAATTATTTGCTTTCCACTTTTCTAACCATCCTTCATTGATTGCTTTGACTATATATTGAGAATCTGTGAAGAGTGTAACTTTGCACGTTTCTTTTAAATGGCTAAGAGCGTTGATGACGGCGAGAAGCTCCATTCGGTTGTTGGTTGTATTCGCAAATCCGCCGGAGATTTCTTTTTTCGTTTCACCAAAAAGAAGAATTGCCGACCATCCGCCAGGACCAGGGTTTCCTGAACAAGCGCCATCGGTATAAATTGTTACTTGTTTCATTGAAGCGTTTTCAATTGTCTCATAGGTGAATTCAAAAAATTGATAAAAATGTAATGATATTCTGTCAATCATCCATAGTCACACACTCCCTGCTTTTTCCATATATTTCGCCCCGCTCGGAACGATTTTCTTCGTTAGCGGGTTTTTACAGAACATATTTAGTACGTTTTTTCTTTTCTTGAAACACTTCATCTCTCTCTTTTTCATTTTCGTTTTCTGTGAGTTTACGAATTCACAACCGAACGACATTAAATTCAAACTTGCGCAAAATTACGAGCGTGGCGGCGATTGGGAAAAAGCGCTTCCGCTGTATGAAGATTTATACCGGAGCGATTCCTCCAACGTTGTTTTTTTTGATGCATTACGGCAATCGTATCTTCAAGTGAAACGGTATAATGATGCCATTTCCCTCATTGAAAACCGCCTCAAAAAATTTTCCAACGATATTTCTCTCTATGCTTCACTCGGTACCGCGTACGCTAAAGCAGATAAAGAATCGTTAGCAATACAGGTTTGGGAGAAATGTATTTTGCTTGATAAAAAGAATTTGGTTATGTATAAAACTGTTGCAGAAGCAGCGAGGGAAAATCGGATGTGGGAAACGTCAATCGCCCTCTTTCGGAAAGGGAGAACGGAAATAGGAACCTCATCGTTGTTTGCGACAGAACTCGGGAGTCTGTTTGCAATATTGATGCGGTATGAGGAAGCGACAACCGAATATCTTTTATTGCTGAATGACTCACCGCAGCAAGTTTCTTATGTCCAATCGCGGCTAACAGCATTCACGGGAAAGCCGGAAGGACGAAAAGCGGCGATTGAAGTGGTGCAACGAACGCTTGCGACACAACGAGAAAATATTTCACTGATAAAATTATATGCGTGGCTCTTGATGGAGGGAAAAGATTTTCCGAAAGCGTTTGAAGTATATAAAGAGATAGATAAAAAAACGAAAGCAAATGGGAATGAATTATTTCAGTTTGCCGAGCGAATCTACCGTGATAAAGAATTTTTCGTTGCCGCTTCCGCGTATAATGAGATACTTCAACACTATCCTCGATTACCGCAAGCGGTGAATGTTCGGTTCAATTTTGCGCGTTCCGTGGAAGAACTTGCAAAAGAAAAAGATTCGACAGTATTGAAACTATTCGCTTATGCAACATTTTCTATTTCGTTTGAAGAAGCGATTTCTTCATATTCCGCGCTTGCAAAAGAACAGGGGAAAACAGAAATTGCCGCGCAGAGTTTATACCGAATCGCTCTCATTCAGGCGGAACAATTTTCAAACAGTTCCGACGCACTACAAACGCTGGAAAAGTTACAACAATCCGTGCTCCCCGCTTCGCCGATGCGCATTGAGGGAAAGTTACTCTCGGCAGAATTATTTCTCCAAAAAGGAGATACAACTTCTGCTTTCTCGATGCTTCGGGCAATTTTGACTGAACAGCGCATACAATCATCGCAGAGAGAACGGGCATCGTTCCGTCTTGCTGAACTGTATTATTTCATCGGAAATTTTCAGGAAGCATCGAAACGGCTCGAAGAATTAACGAAAGTCCTTGCGACCGATATTGCCAACGACGCTCTTACGTTACAACTCTTTCTCGGAACACATCGCGGGAAAGAAGAATTTCTTTTGAAAAAATTCGCGGCAACGCAATTTCTTATTCGTCAAAAAAAAAATCCGGAAGCGATTGAATCGTTTGAAACACTTATCGCCCAAAATCCTCAATCCGAACTTGCCGACGATATGTTGCTGGAAGTTGGAATTTTACAGACGAAGATTTCCCATCACGATGACGCCATCGCCACATTTCAAAAATTTCTTTCACAGTTTGAAGAAAGTTTATTGCGCGATAAAGCGCTATTTTTGCTCGCAGAAATTTACGAACGGAACCTCCATCAAACGTCAAAAGCAATTGCATCGTACGAAAAATTATTGAACGATTTTCCCCAATCACTCTTTGCAAACGAAGCACGAAAACGCATTAGAATTTTACGCGGAGACACATTATGATTTTAGATTTTAGATTGCAGATTTTAGATTTAATTGAAATACGTCATGTTGAGCGCAACCCGATTCATCGGGAGAAGTCGAAACACAATTTAAAAAAATTCTTACTTCTTACTTTTTACTTCTTCCTTCTTCCTTCTTTTTCCTTCTCCCAAGGAAAAATTCTTATTCCGATGGATTTATCGCAAACCGACCATCTGAAAGCGTACGGGATTGCCTACTGGACATTGACAAAAGGAATAGAAGTGGATTGGCTTTTGAATTATCGCGGCGGCTCGTTTATGGTGAATGCAAATGAACTTGTAACGAACGAATGTCGTGTGCGGGGCGTTTTGTTCGAACAAATTTCCGGCAGCAGCGCCGCGCAAATTTTTTCGGAAGTGCAGAGTGAAGACAATAATAT
>JGI24126J20157_1000437_pt1 | contig 15947 bp, 21 predicted proteins | sample SubbioR12Aug_8Ca_FD_20157 | JGI IMG/M metagenome (IMG submission 20157)
GTTTCAATGGAAGGTAGTGAAAGTACAAACATCACAGCAACTACCCAAAAAGAAATGAAGACTCCAGCCCGTGGCCAAGTTTTGATTTACAACAAATACGGCGCATCTCCACAGAAACTCTCCATCGACACTCGTCTCGAAGGTTCCAACGGCAAGATTTATAAAACCGATAAGGAAGTGGTGATACCAGGAATGACCGGGGACACACCTGGATTCATCAAGGTTGGTATCTATGGTAACGAACCAGGAGAAGCATACAACAGCACACCCCTCGATTTTAAAATTTTTGGCTTTCGTGGCACTGGCAAGTATGACAAATTCTATGCTCGCAGTGAGGGTGACATAACCGGAGGCCTGTCGGGTAAATTCTACGTAGTTTCCGAAGAAGAAAAAACCAAGGTGTCTTCGGGTTTGACCATGACACTCAAAGACAACTTAACTAAAAAGGTATTAGAACAAGTACCACCCGAGTATGTACTTTTCAAAGACTCATTGATTTTTAAGGAAGCGAATTCAAACGTCAGCGCTACTCAAAAAGAAGAGTCCGCTCCTGTTTCTGTGAATGGTTCTGTATTTGGTTTTCTATTCAAAGAGTCTGACTTAGTAAAGAAAGTGGCAAAAATCGCAATTCCGGACTACGCAGGAGAAGAAGTTTTTATTCCTGAGTTAGAAAACTTTATTCTTACTTTTGGCAACAAAGACGCCTTGTCGGTGGATTCAAAAAATCTCAACTTCAGGCTAGCTGGAACCGGTAAGGTTGTGTATAAAATCAACGAAGACGAGGTAGCCGGGCAATTATTAAATCGCAAGAAGGATGAGTTCAAAAGAATCTTGGCCGAGAACAAAAATATAGAAAGTGCCGAACTCGTTTTACGACCAGTTTGGAGGACTAAACTGCCCGATAAGCTAAAGCGTATAAAAATCATAGTCAATTATGGAGAAAAATAAGACTCTTGTGATTGACATTGGGACCTTTTTGTATTATATTTTCCACAGCTAAATGAGCAACCTAAAAGACGATAAATTATTAACCGCACGTGGCGTAGTGATTGAAGCTTTGCCTTCAACTTTGTTTCGTGTTGAGCTGGAATCTGGTGAAGGATTGCTTGCGTACCTGGGAGGTAAAATGCGCATGCACCGAATCAAGGTTTTGGTGGGCGACAAGGTTGAAATTGTGCTTGATCCGTACGGTGGTAAGGGCAGGATCATAAAAAGGTTGTAATTTTTTTGAAAGTAGTGTATGATACATTCCACATTCAGATAGAGCGATTTAATGATAAAAAATAAGGGTTTTTTCCTTATTTTCGTTTTATTTTGATTATTTTAGTAATTAACAAAGCCGCGGTATGAAGATCAAAGCATCAGTTAAAAAGATTTGCGCAAAATGTAAGATGGTTAAACGCAAAAGACATTTGCTAGTGATTTGTTCTAACCCAAAGCATAAGCAGAAGCAATAAGATATGAGAATTCTTGGTATAACAATCCCGGACGAGAAGAGGCTCGAGTATGGTCTAACCGCAATTTACGGCATAGGCTATTCATCTGCTAAAAAAATACTAAAAGCAGCTAACATCGCAGTTGAGAAGAAAGCTAAAGAACTAACCGAAGAAGAAGAGAACAAAATCCGCGCCCTAGTAGAAGGACTCAGCACCGAAGGAAACCTCAAAAGAGAAATTTCAGCCAACATCAAGAGGCTCAAAGATATTAAAAGTTATCGCGGTTCTCGTCATATGAAGCGTCTACCGGTTCGTGGTCAACGTACCAAAACCAATTCACGTACTGTTCGTGGCAATGTGCGAAAAACAATGGCCTCAGGACGCCGCAAGGAAAGTAAGACATAAAACAACATGCCAAACACAAAAGATATTGCAAAAGAAGATGAAAAGGTGGTGGAAGCTGGAGAGACTACAGAAACTAAAGTCACCAAAGGAAAAGCTGGCAAGAGAAAAATTACTGCTGGTATTTTATCCGTTGAAGCTACTTTCAACAACACCAAAGTTACTTTCTCTGATAAATCAGGTAATACATTATTTTGGTCTTCTTCAGGTTCACTCGGATTCAAAGGAGCAAAGAAAGGTACACCTTTCGCTGCTTCCAAAGTTGGAGATATCATAGGAGACAAAGCTCAGACCCTCGGAGTAAAAGAAGCTGACGTTGTTATTAAAGGTGTTGGTTCTGGTCGCGAGCCGGCAGTACGTGCATTTATGGCCCACGGTGTTGAACTTACTTCTATCAAAGACGTAACTCCAGTACCACATAACGGTCCAAAGCCAAAGAAACCGCGACGAGTATAATTTTTGAAAAAATATGATCAAGAAACCAAAGTATAAAGTTGGAAAGAGGTTAGGTGCTGGAGTTTATGACAAATGTCAGACTCCAAAGTTTGCTGCTTCTATTAGCAATGTCCGTCCTACCAAGCGTCCAAAGGCGCTTTCTGAATTCGGTACTCAGCTTCTAGAAAAGCAGAAAGTTCGATTTTCTTACGGCATAACTGAAAAGCAACTTTCCAACTATGTTAAAAAAGCATCTCAGAACAAAGGCGCAGGTGCAGTAGAGAAATTCTACGAAAGCCTAGAGCTCCGACTCGACAACGTAGTTTACCGCATGGGTATAGCATGTTCTCGTCGTGAAGCTAGACAGATGGTTTCCCACGGACACTTCATCGTACACGGCAAGAAAGTAACAGTTCCTTCGTATGCAATCAAAATCGGGGACACTGTTACTGTTCGCGAAGGCTCAAAGAGCAAAAAGACCTTTACTACTTTGGCAGAAAAGCTGAAAGACTACACGGCTCCAGCATGGGTAAATTTTGATGTGAATAAAATGGAAGGAAAAGTGACCGCAAAGCCGAAACAGATAGACACATTCTTAGACCTGAACGCTGTGTTTGAGTTCTACAGTCGTTAAGTTGGTTTAATTAATTTTTTATTTTCGCGAAAGCGAAACATTATTAGATAAATTTTTATATAAAATATGCCTGACTATAAAATAATTTTGCCTTCAAAACCAAGAGTTGTAACCGAAGAAGGTAACAAGGGAGTATTTGAAATTGATGGATTGTATCCTGGCTACGGACACACCCTCGGCAACAGTCTTCGCCGCATTATCCTTTCCTCAATTCCAGGCGCTAGTGTTGTTTCTATAAAGATCGAAGGTGTTTCTCATGAGTTTCAGACCATGGAAGGCGTAAAAGAAGACGTCATCGTTATGATTTTGAACTTAAAGAAAGTTCGTTTCAAGCTCCTGACTGATGAACCACAAACTGTTACTTTGTCTGTAAAAGGACCAAAGTCAGTAACCGCTGCCGACATCGAAACCACTGGTCAGGTTGAAGTTTTGAATCCTGAATCATATATAGCCGAAGTAACTGGCAAGATAAATTTGAATATTGAACTCCGCATAGAACAAGGCCTAGGTTTCATTTCAAAGGAAATGATGCAGAAAGAAAAAGTAGACATCGGCACTATTGCGGTGGATGCTATCTTTACCCCTATCAGACGAGTATCCTACGAAGTTGAAAACATGCGTGTTGGCGACAATACCAACCACAACCGTCTACGTATCGCTATCGAAACTGACGGCACCCTGACACCTCGTGAAGCGCTTTCAAACTCAGTCATAACCATGATCGAACAGTTGAAAGCCGTTGTAGGTTTCAAAGAATCAGCAATGGAAGAAGAAGTAGTAGCTCCAAAGAAAGCAAAGAAAGAAGAAGCAGAAGATGACAAAGAAGACAAGGAAGACAAGGAAGACAAGGAAGACCTGACCGACGTACTAAAAACCCGCATCGATGCACTAGACCTTTCAACCCGAACCTTGAATTCTCTAACACAAGCTAACATCCGAACACTTGGCGGATTGGCTCGTAAGAAGAGAGAAGATTTGCTTGAAGTCGAAGGTATTGGCGAGAAGGGAATTTCTGAAATAAAGAAAGTTCTGACCAAATTCGGCTTGAGCTTAAAAGAATAATTATTAGAAACTAGGCACTATAAACTAGAACCTAATCACATGAGACACCACAGTAACAAAAGAAAATTCGGTCGCAGTAAAAACCAGAGAGAAGCTCTGCTCGAGTCTTTGGCACTCAACTTGATCATCCGCGGTAAAATCCGTACAACTTTGGCCAAGGCAAAAGAGCTCCGCCCTTTCATCGAAAAGATGGTGACTCGTGCGAAAGTGGACAACCTTTCTAACCGCCGTTTGATATCTGCACGACTTGGAAACAAAGCCCGCGAGACCAAGAAGCTTTTTGAGACCATCACACCTGCTTACAAGGATCGTAAGGGTGGCTATACTCGAATCCTAAAATTAAACCCACGCAAGTCGGACGGGGCAGAAATCGCGATAATAGAATTTGTATAATATGAAAAAAGTTGAAGCAAAAAAAGAATTAACCGTAGATGCAAAAGGACGAACCCTAGGCCGTGTAGCTAGTGAAATAGCAACATTGCTCATGGGCAAGAACTCTGCTAGCTACAAGCGCGAAGCGTATTCTGGATTTCCAGTACGAGTATTGAACGCTGGTCAGATTAAGATAACTCCAAAGAAGCTAGAAGAGATATACCACACCCGATACTCTGGACACCCAGGCGGTTTGCGTATTTTGAAAGCTTCCGAAACAGTCAAAGCCAAAGGTTTTGCTGAGCTAGTAAAGCTTTCTGTATACCACATGCTACCAGGCAACAAACTACGTCGAGAAATGATGAAAAATTTAAAAGTTGAAGAATAATAAGATGACTACTACAGACAAAAAAGATAAATATTTTGAAGGAGTAGGACGCAGAAAGACATCAACCGCTCGCGTGCGAATAACCCCAGCTTCCAAGAATGCTTTCGTGGTGAACGACATGGATGCAAAAGAATACTTCAAGACTGCAGACGAACGCGCTCTGATCATGGACCCTATCATGAAACTCGAAGACAGTTCCGCTAAATGGGCTGTAGAAGCCCGTGTTTCTGGTGGTGGTATGCATTCTCAATCAGAAGCTGTGCGTCACGGACTATCCCGAGCACTAGTGCTATCAAACGCAGGACTACGTGGAGAATTGAAAGACCTCGGATTCTTGAAGCGTGACCCACGAGCCAAGGAACGACGCAAGTTCGGACTAAAGAAAGCTCGTAAGGCTCCAAAATGGAGTAAAAGATAATTTCTTATCTTTTACTCCGGTTGCGCGCAAGAGCAAATTTCCGATGCGAGCTTGCGAGCAGGAAACAGGAGGGCATCCGTTCACTGACCACAAAATCTATCAAAATCAACGTTATTTTCTCTTCAAAAACACCCCTTTAAAAAGGGGTGTTTTTATGTTAAGATAGACTCATGCAAGACGAAGAAAAACAAGAAAATAACCAAAACATATTAGATCTTTCACCCGAACACGAGGACGATGTAGTGGAATTTGAATACAACGAAGACGGGGAAGAAGACCTCAAAAAAACTCTAAAGAAACTACGGGTAGATTTGAAACAGGCGAAAAAGGAAAAGGAAGAATACCTGACAGGTTGGCAGAAAGAAAGGGCTGAATTTATGAACTACAAGAAACAAGAGGACGACCGGAAGGCCATGGTTTCCGAATCATTGCGTGAACGGATCCTGACTAGGTTCCTGGCCGTGATAGACAGCTTCAACATGGCCTTTGCTAACAAGGAAGCCTGGGAGAAGGTGGATGCCGGCTGGCGCAAGGGCGTGGAATACATCTATGCCCAGATGCAAGGCGTCTTCGAAGAATACGGGGTAAAGCCGGTAGGCATAGTGGGTGAGGCTTTTGATCCATTCCTCCACGAACCAGTCGAAATGTTAGAAACTGACAAAAAAGAAGATGACCACAAAGTCGCGGTCGTCATCCAACAAGGCTACAAACTCGGCGAACGTGTCATCCGCCCCGCCCGCGTGAACCTATTTGAATTTAAAGATAAAGAAAACTAGTTAGGATTTTTTATTTTCTCTAGAAAAGCCTTTTGGGTTTCTTCGTCTACTTTGTCGGTTACCATTATCATGATTTCGGTTTTAAAACCTAGATCTTTTTTGATATTAGTGAATAGGTTCTCGTACGGGTAGGGGGATATCCAAACCGTATTTTTTACACAAACGAATCCAGCTTTTTTTAAGAGGTAACGTAATGCTTCACGTTCATTTTTCCGGGCCTCGTCGAGGTCTAGGATTATTATCCTCCATAGTCCGTCCCACACACCGGGTACCAGGGCGTCCTCGCCTTCGAGTTTGATGCTATTAAATTTACTTTTACCTTTTTTTGTTATTTTGACGAATTTTCTGTTTTCAGAATTGTGGATTTCTGCATAACCGTTTTCTACCAGGTTTTTTAGCGAGCGAGCTATGGCATAACAGGTCTTTTTATCCTGATCCGACTGCAATGTTTCGATTGAAATTGCTGGCTTTTCGGACAAAGTCTTCAATATTTTCTTGGAATAATCAATTTTACTTGACATGCTTCTATCCTATCATATATACTGCATTTAACAAGTATTTTGCGACCGCGAAAAGCTTGTAAAGTTCCATAAAATTAGCTCTTCTCGAAATGCAATCTATCTGGGCTTGCTAGCCCAGCGAACTGCTCGGCCCGTCGGCCTGCGCAAGGCATTTCTCAAAGACTATTTTTATTTCACATTATTAAAAAATTATTAGTTAATCCCGACGTAAAGTCGGGACCCCGACCTAAAAGCGTCGGGGTTAAAAAGAAAATAACATGTCAAAAATAATAGGTATAGATTTGGGTACAACTAACTCGGCGGTAGCCATCATCGAAGGTGGTGCGCCGAAAATTATAGAAAACGTAGAAGGTGCTCGCACGACTCCTAGTATTGTTTCGATTGCAAAGAACTTAGACAGATTGGTTGGACTCTTGGCCAAGCGTCAGGCAGTAACAAATCCAGAGAACACTGTGTACGGTATCAAGCGATTCATGGGTCACAATTTTGAAGATCCAGAAGTGCAGAAAGATTTGAAAAATGTTTCCTTTAAGATTCAAAAAGGAGCAAACGGCGGAGTCGAAGTAAAAATCGGCGACAAATGGATGCGCCCAGAAGAAGTGTCTGCAATGATACTTGGTAAAATAAAAGCTGACGTAGAAGCAAAAATCGGAGAAAAGATTACCGAAGCTGTTATCACTGTGCCTGCATACTTTAACGATGCACAGAGAAAGGCCACCAAAGACGCCGGTGCTATCGCCGGACTAGATGTAAAGCGTATCATTAATGAACCGACAGCAGCAGCACTCGCTTATGGATTTAACAAAAAGAAGAATGAGAAGATTGTGGTGTATGACTTTGGAGGTGGAACCTTCGACGTGTCAGTGCTCGAAATCGGGGATGACGTTATCGAAGTGAAGTCCACTGACGGAGACAGCCACCTCGGCGGACGCGACATCGACCACAAGATCATCGCTTGGATTGCGGACGAATTCAAAAAGACTTCGGGTGTAGATGTCAGGAACGACAAGCTTGCATTGCAACGCCTCGACGAAGCAGCAGAGAAAGCCAAGATTGAGCTTTCGACTGCAATAGAAACTGAAATCAATATTCCGTTCATTACCAGTACTGCTGAAGGCCCTCAACACTTACTACTCAAGATGACTCGCGCACAGTTGGAGTCTATTGCAGATGAATACATAGCTCGATCTATCGAGATAACCAAGCGTGCTATGGCTGCTTCTGGGTTCAAGATGGAAGACATGAATGAGATCATCATGGTTGGAGGCCAGACCCGAATGCCAAAGATTTTGGAAGAAGTGAAGAAAGTATTCGGCAAGACTCCGAACCTGTCCATCAACCCTGACGAAGTCGTAGCGCTCGGTGCTGCGGTGCAGGCTGGAGTGTTGCAAGGTGACGTGCGCGATGTTCTACTTCTCGACGTCATTCCGCTTTCTCTCGGTATCGAAACCCTCGGAGGTGTGGCTACCAAGCTTATCGAAAGGAACACCACCATCCCTGCGAGCAAGTCTCAAGTATTCTCTACCGCAGCCGACAACCAAACCAGTGTAGAAATACACATCGTTCAAGGTGAGCGCCCGATGGCGAGTGACAACAAATCCCTCGGCCGGTTCATCCTAGACGGTGTGCCACCAGCACCACGCGGTATGCCACAGGTGGAAGTTTCATTTGATGTGGATGTAAACGGAATACTAAATGTGACTGCAAAGGATAAAGCTTCGGGTAAGGCGAACTCTATCAAGATCGAAGCAAGCTCTGGACTTAAAGAAGATGAGATCAAGAAGATGCAGGCTGATGCCGAGCTTCATGCAGAAGAAGACATGAAAAAGAAAGAAGTTGTGGATGTGAAGAATACTGCAGAGATGATCATGTACACAGCCGAGAAAGCGTTGAAAGATAATGATGCCAAGATCCCACAAGAATTAAAAGATGAAGTGAATGCAAAGATTACCGCACTTCGTGGACTCAAAGACGGCACCGACGCCGAAGCTATCAAAAAAGCCACCGAAGAACTCTCAAACGAAATGTCCAAAATAGGTGAAGCCGTTCAAAAAGCCGGTGGAGAAGCCAATCCTTCGACAGACTCAGGATCTTCGACTGTGGAAGAACAACCAACCGAAGTCAACGACCACGAACATTCAGAAGGAGAAGAGCCTAAAGCCTAAATACAAAGCCCCCGTAAGGGGGTTTTGTATTATAAATTACGTTGTGTTATGTTAATAGATAATTATGAATAAAATAAATCTTTTTAAAAATATTACTTTGTTTTCTGCTTTTGTTGTAATTTTATTTACTTTTCAAATAAGTTTTGCTGATTCGCAACTTGTAGTCTCTTCGCCGGAAAGTATCGCAGTACTTCAGTCTAGAGTCGACACGCTCCAATCTTTAAATCAAAGTATTCTGAACTCTGTTTACTGGACTTTAGGCATATTGGCAACAATTTTTTTGGCGTTAATATCTGTTAATCTTTACTTCAATATAAGTGCTAATAAAAGAGAGATTGAAAAAATTAAAAAAGATTTTACTGATAACGCAAAAAATGCAATTCTTGCTTCAGAATCAAAAATATTAGAAAAAATAAGTGCTCTCAATCAAAAAGAGTTTGATAATATAAAATCAGATATTCTAGCAACAGCAAAAAATGAAGTATTGGCTTCAGAGACAAAAGTTTTCGAAAAAATAAATAGTATTGATAAAACTAAAACGGCAGAAAATGAAAACATTAAAAGAGAAGTTTACTCTTTAAAAGATGCTTTAGATGATCTTGATACAAAAGTTAAAGAATTCGAAATTGATAAATTTGCTGAAAAAGGACAACAGGGTGAAATTATTAGGATGATTGATCTACTTCAAAAGTCTATTGATAAAAAGAAATATGATATCCCTGAACGTCTAGTAAAAATAAGAGATTATTTAAAGAATACAGAGATACGAGCCTACGTTTCGACAGATCTTAATAAGCAGTTATCAAAAATAGAAAATAATGAAGAAAATAAATTCTTAGTCAAAGAAATTCGTGATAATATAAAAATTTTTGTTGATTAAGTGTTTTATGTCCACCCAAAAAGAAACAGTTGAATTTATATTGGAGAAACTAGGGGAGCTGGGGAGGTTTGCAGTGCGGGCGATGTTTGGCGAATATGCATTGTATGGAGATGGGAAAGTTGTTGGACTCATTTGTGATGACCAGTTGTATGTGAAGATACTGCCTGCGTCTGCCGAGCTCGAAGATATTTGCGACAAGGATGAAGCATATCCAGGTTCCAGGCCACACTACGTGGTGGAGGAAGTCCAACTTTCCCAAATTCCAAACCTTTCAGAAATCTTAATAAATATCGCGAAGTCTTTGCCAGATAAGAAACTCAAGAAACCAAAGCCGCCTACGCGCAAGGCTTCGGCCGGCCGAAGAAAGAAAAGCCCTAAAAAGTCCAAGCATTCAAAGTAGTTACTTTACTAAACTAAAGTAGAGCAAAAAGTTCTGAAATTAGGAGCTTTTTAGTTTACTTATTTACTCTGATATAATACAAGCATGGAAAAGACATATATCGACAAACTTGCTTTTATTGAGTTAAAAGATAGGAAAGTTTTGGAAACCAAAAGTAGGGGCAAGGATACTTGGTATATTCCAGGTGGTAAAAGGGATGCGGGAGAGAGTGACGAGCAAGCGCTTACTCGAGAAGTTAAAGAAGAATTAAATGTAGACATTGACCCAACTACTATAGTTCACTACGGAACTTTTGAATCTCAAGCACATGGTAAACCAGGAGGAACTATGGTAAGAATGACATGCTATCAAGCAAAGTATTCAGGAGAATTAATACCTAGTGCCGAAGTAGAAATGATGGACTGGTTTGATTATTCAAAGAAAGATTTAACCTCTCCCGTAGATCATCTAATTTTTGATGACTTGAAAGTCAAAGGTTTGATTGATTAGCCTGTTTACTAAAATTAATTAGTAACTCTATATTAATATGATTAAAGAAAATGATGTTGTAAAATGGATGGAAGAGTTTAGGAACGCCTGGGTCAATAAGGATAAAGATAGGGTGTTGAGTTTGTTTTCTGAAACCAAGAATTATTACGAGAGACCTTTTAAGTCCGCGACCACAAAGGAAGAAATTCAAAGTTACTGGAATGATATAGATAATCTTACTGACATTACTCTAGATTACGAAATATATGCAATTGAAAATGATGTTGCGTGTATTCATTGGGTAAATAAATATACCTACCAGGAAAAACGTTACCACTTAGACGGTGTGTTTATGATAAAATTTGATGAGTTTAAAAATTGTATTGAATTTAGACAGTGGTGGTTTATGGAGTAATAATATAAAATATATATGAAGAAAATAATTATATTAGGTGCTAGTGATGGTCTTGGTAAAGCAATTGCTAGTTTGTGTAAAACTGAAAATCTGGAAGTGGTTAACATAAGCAGAACGCCTTGTGAGGTATCTGGCGTTATTAATATTACTTGTGATTTGTCAGTACAGAATGATATTGATTCTGCGGTAAATATGATAAAAGAAAAACATAGTGACTTTGATGTAATTGTAAATTGCGCCGCCATTGTGGCAATGGAAAAGATAAATGAAGTTACTTATTCTAAGTTTGAAAAAGCATTTAAAGTTAATACTATAGCACCACTGTACTTCTTGTCTTCTCTTTTTGATAATATTGTCAAAAACGAAGCTGATATATTGAATATTGGCACAACGGCAGATTTAAAATCCGGATTTAACGATCAGTTGGCGTATACTTCAACAAAATACGGACTAAGAGGGGGTTCGTATAATCTGGGGCTAGAGTTAGCAAAAACAAAAAGTAGAAATATCTATGTTCATTGTGGTGGTATGAACACGCAAATGCATGAAAAGGATTACGGAAAGAAAATAGAAGACCCAACAGAATGGATGGACCCGAATGATGTAGCCGGTATAGTCCTGTATCTATTAAAATTACCTAAGCAAATAGAGATAACAGAAATTACTATTAACCGCAAAGCAAGAAGACTGGTGTAACTAGATAATACTTTTATGGAAAATTTCAATCTAGGGAAAAAGAATGACCAAAAAAAGGAACCTGTTCCAAACAAAGTATCAAATTTTGTTAAAGGTATGTTTCTATCTAAATTAATAGATAAAAGCAAGATGGATAAAACTTTGGCAGATAATCTATACGCCAATCGTATATTAGAAGAAGAACTGATTGCACCCAATGAATCTTTTTCAGGAACTACCCCTTCTTTACCTGAAGGAACCAAGATAATTAACGTTTGGGGTTCTCATTTTGCAAATATTGGGGATAAAATGTATTACATTAGAGATTTTAAAACCGGTTTTGATCTTGTAGACAATACTGAAGATTTTATACCAAATAAATATCTTGAGCGTCGCGAGTACAAGAGAAGAGCTGCTTTTCAAAAAAAATATGGTCTTTCTGCTACCACCGAAGCAGTTCCTCAAAACGAATTCTATCGTTATGATGAATCTATTGATGATTTAGATAATTGGATTATTCATAATGATATGGGACAAATAAAAAAGGATCGAAATGGCAAAGATAGAACATGGTGGCTTAAAGGAGAACCTTACAAGGGAATGGTAAAGCGTTCTTTGCTTGATAAACCAGTAGGTAGGCATTTATTTGCAAAGCAATCCGCACTAGAAGATTCAATAGAAAGACCATTAGACCAGCACAGGGAACTAATTGGAGATGTAATAAAAGAAGGAAATGTTCAAAATGGCGGTATAACTATGACTCCTACATCAGAAGCAGATTTACCAAATATTGAGGGGTTAAAATCATTTACATATAATCCTATAACAAAATCAATGGAAAGAGGGATTTTTCATAGCCCCAACAAACCAAAAGATGAAAAAGATGTACCTAGCACATAATGACCGTCCTTGCGAAAACATGCTAAAATAGTGATATGAATGAAAGTCCGCTAGAAAATAAAGATAATTCACGGCAAGAAAACCCTTTTTTGAAGAATGGAGAGCAGACTACAATTACTGAGTCTATTCGTAAAAAGGTTGAAGGTATAAAAGGTACAACCAAGGAAAGAGTTCAACAAATATTTAAAATTCTAGGTGAACTCGAGTATAAAAAAGAGAATAAAGATTCTATTTTTAGAAAACGTACTGCAGATCAAATTCTGCATTCAGGTTTTGTTACCGGGTGTACAGATGTGACTTTAGCCTTCATTGCTTTAGCCAGAGCGCTTAATATGCCAACTAAATATATTGAGGCAATTAAGACCGAATATATAGAAAAACCGAATCTAAACGACGGTCATGTGTATGCTGGGGTTCTTGAAGGTTCTGGAAGATGGATAATAACTGACCCTACGTTTAGTCGTTTTGATATAGAACCCGAAAATTATGGCTACACTATTGTTGCTGAAGGTTTAGATTCTTGGGACATCGGTATAAGAGATTTTGACTCTTTGAAAGAAAAATTTGATGATTTTAGAAGGTCACATAAACCCACTTTATGAAAGTAACAAAAAAATCACATGAATCTTTTGTACGTGAAGATGCTCACGGTGGAAGTGGTGGCAGAAAGTTGTTATTAGCTGACAACGAAATGAAAAATGTACAAGGAATGACGCATGGATTTCTACCTGCAGGTTCAAAGTTTGCATGGCACAATCATGACAAATTGAATGAAGTGATGTATGTGCTAAAAGGTCAAGGTACAGTTCGTGACGAAGACGGCATTTATCCATACAATGTCGGAGACGTTTTTGTTTTTCCTGAGGGCATTTACCACGAAATCGAAAATACTTCCAACGAAGAACACGAATATATGTTTGTAAGGGTTTATTTGTAACTGGTGGCGATGTTTGGCAAATTAGGTTTAAAGGGTTCAAATAAAGTATAATTAAGAACGAGGTCTGAATTATTAGATTTAATTGTTAAAAAATATTATGCCAGGAGATGATTGGAAGCATTTTAAAGATCAAGCTCAACAGTCAAGAGACGTAAAAGGAATGCTTGAGGGAGACAATGATTCAACCGACAATGTAATAAACAGGTTGACAGAGAGAGGTGAAAGAGAAAAGAAGGACACTGCAAACACCATATTTCTAAATCAACATGGTAAGACGTTCAATGATTATGCCGAGAAAAATGGAATTGACTTAACCAAAGTTAGCGAAGCAGAATTTAAAGCAACTGTTTTAGCCTCCGGAGTCCCAGAGGAGGCCTATGAGAAATGGGTGAAAGAAACAGAAGGACTTTAGAAGTTATAAAAATAACAAAAAAAATTATGATAGATCCAACAAAAGTAGATATGAATCAGTTACCAAAAAAGTTTGTAGACGGAGCCATGGGTGCTTTCGGTAAAGAGTTTTTCTCTTTCGCCCTTGCTTCGGGCAACGCTTTGGACGCTTTCGCTACCACTCCGCAAGTGATGAAAAGTATTGCAGACTGGATGAGTTCTCAGGTTGCCAGCTACGAAAAGCAATTCGGCGCCATAGACATGAACCCACCTTCGGTCCAAAGCCCGATTCAAATGTCAGATTTGAATAAATAGAAGTTTTATAAAAGAAAGCCGAAAAAAAGCCCCAATTGGGGCTTTTTTTCGGCTAGTTGCGTGCTATAATTTCCCTATGGCAATTCCAGGTCTCCCGGAGAATCGGGATATAACTTATATCGGTTACTCTACCTATCGTGACCAAAATCAGCTTTTTGGCATCAAGCGCAAGGACCGTCGTCAGCACATGTACATACTCGGCAAATCCGGTACCGGTAAATCCGGATTGATGACCAACATGGTTTATCAGAACATCATGAACGGCGAAGGTGTCGGAGTGGTGGACCCACACGGCGAGCTGGTAGAAACCATTTTGTCGTCTATCCCTCCAGAGCGTATCAAAGACGTGGTGTATTTCAACCCATCAGACACAGACTTCCATATCGGATTCAATGTGCTCGAAATAGAAAACCCCGAACACAAGCATCTGGTAGCGTCAGGGCTCATGGGTATCTTCACCAAGATTTGGGCCAATGCCTGGTCTGCGCGTATGGAATACATTTTGAACAACACCATCTTGGCCCTCCTCGACACTCCTGGAACTACGCTCCTGGGTGTTACTCGTATGCTTGTGGACAAGGACTATCGCCAGATGATTATCGGCAATTTGAAGGACCCGGTTATCAAGGCCTTCTGGTTGCACGAATACGAAGCCTGGCAGGACAAGTTTCGTAATGAGGCTATCGCTCCGATTCAGAACAAGGTAGGTCAATTCTTGTCCACCTTCGTTATTCGTAACATCGTTGGTCAGCAGAAAAGCACCATCAACATCTTTGACCTCATGAACGAAGGCAAGATACTTTTGGTGAACGTGTCCAAGGGCCGAATAGGCGAGGATAACTCCCGCCTGATCGGTGGAATGCTGATTACCAAAATCCAGCTTGCCGCCATGGAGCGTGTACGTATTCCAGAGGATGAACGTAAGGATTTCTATCTGTATGTCGACGAGTTCCAGAACTTCGTAACGGATTCCTTTGCCAACATTCTTTCTGAAGCTCGCAAATACCGTTTGTCACTGACCGTGGCACACCAATATACTGCCCAGCTGGTAACCAGAGAAAGCTCCTCCATGCGTGACTCTATTTTCGGTAACGTCGGAACCATGATCATATTCCGTACCGGCGCGGAGGATACAAAATATTTGGAAAAAGAATTTGATCCAGAATTCACACCGGGTGATATTGTGAACTTACCGAACTTCAAAATATATTTGAAGTTGATGGTGGACGGTATGACCTCGCGTCCATTCTCTGCCAAGACCATACCTCCGCTTATTAAAAGCGCGAACAAAGAAGTTGAACAAGCAGTTATTGAAAGCTCTCGTGCTTTATATTGTCGAAATCGCGAAGATGTCGAAGCAGAGATAATCGAATGGAGCGGTACCGGAGCTACCAACGACGGTTCTCCTAATAAGTCAGGCAATAGCCCAAGCGCAGGAAGTGATAAATTCAAAGCCGAGTGTTCTATCTGTAGTAACGAAACTTTTGTGCCGTTTGAGCCTCAGCCGGGCCGTCCAGTTTATTGCAAGGATTGTATTACCAAGATAAAAGCAGGGGAATTGAAACCTTTGAAAAATGAGTCAGACACTGCCAAAAACAAGGCTATTTACTATAAACCCCTAGCTGATTTGGGTATAGAATTTGAATCAGAAAAGAGAGAAGAAGGGAGGCTCCCACGTCCAAATATGGACCGTCCAAATCAAGCTCCTGACCCTAGGCGCATGGATAGGCCGGCGGATACCAAGGCACCTAGACCCGGAGTTTTCGGTAACCTTAAAAAAATATTCCAGAAAGACGAAAGACCGAAAAAACAATATGAAGCCGGACAAAATACATCGCTCAAGTCTGCACTCGCTACCGCACTACAAACTGGGGCTATAACCGAGGAGGTTAAAGTAGAGCCGGAAAAAGTAGCCCCTATTTCGCTTTCAGCGTTGAAGCCCGTGGAGAAGCCAGTAA
>JGI24126J20157_1000457_pt1 | contig 15528 bp, 18 predicted proteins | sample SubbioR12Aug_8Ca_FD_20157 | JGI IMG/M metagenome (IMG submission 20157)
TACGACTTGCTGCCAATCGTTAAAAAGGCAGCCTAACCAACAGCAGGGATTTCACTTTAATTTTGGATTCTACTGTTCATACGATTGGGGCCACTTCTATCCATGTTCGAACCCTTGAAAGTTGGCTTCGGCGAGTACATGGAAGGCTTTTATAACATTCTGATGCCTACCACCAAGCCCATGCAGGAGTATTTGCAGCGCGGCATGGCCAAAAGCATTGCCTGGGCGCCGTCCCGCATGGCAGATGCTGCGGAAGATATGTTGGCGTCGTGGCAGCGCAATGATACCGACAGCGCAGCAACCAGACCGGCAAAACTTCCGGCTATTCTGGTGGCAATGGATCAAAGCTACACACCGACAAGTCGCGAATTTGGCATGCAGGTTTCCAATTCGATGCGGATGGTTATCCCCGGTGATCCCAAGGAAAGGCTGTTTGGCCTGAAAACGGTATTCGGCGATATTAGCGTGCAATTGGTATTTGCCGCCACCGACGAACCTACCGCCAGATCATTGGCCGCGCAATTTCTGAACTATATCGATGCTGTCCCGAATCGCCGCATAGGCTACTCAACCACGTTTGCCGGCATTACCGAAGACTGGGTGGCGCTGATCGAATCGACCGATACACCAGCAATAGCTGTTCGAGGCGTGTCAAAAAACGTCGTCATGCTAGCCATAGAAATTACCTTGAAGGCGCAAATTCCGCTTTATGACGCGCCGAAAGAAGGCGAGCCGAACGACGGCAAAGGCATTCCCGGCACCGACGACCCGGCAGGGTATCCGGTCGTTATCCAGGTAGACTTCGACGACAAGGCTTTGGACATTCAGACGGTTGTTACATAAGCATGGCAAAACTGACAAAGCAGCAATGGACGGAAGCCAGGCGCCAATGGGAAACTGACGGGCGCGAAGGCCATCAATGGCTTGCTGATGAGCTGATGGCCCAAGGGTATAACGTCAATCGTGCAGCCATTGCCAAGGCCGCCAAGCGTCAGTGTTGGGCCAAGCGCGGCACCGAAAAAGTCACTCCGAAAAGTGTCACTCGAAATGTCACTCAGAGTGACAAACGCAGTGACAAAATGTCACTCAAAAAAGTCACTCAAAAACCGGCAAAGAACGTTGCCCCTGATGCTGTGCCGGAACCTAAACGGGAGGAAGTCGACGAACATCGGCACGGAAATTCCAAGTACAAACAAGCATATAACCAACAGGCCTATCGGCTTTGCCTGCTTGGGGCTACGGATAAGCACTTGGCCGACTTTTTTGGCACGTCGGAACAGACCATCAATAACTGGAAGATTTCGTATGATGATTTCTTTGAGTCCATAAAGGTCGGCAAGATGATGGCTGATGCGAACGTAGCCGAAAGCCTTTATAACCGCAGCATTGGCTATTCTCATCCCCACACCCACGTATCCGTTATCGAAAATACGGTGGTGTTAACTGAGCTGACAAAGCACTACCCGCCCGACACCAAGGCGGCTTTTACCTGGTTGAAGAATAGGCAGCCTACGCTGTGGCGCGACAAAATAGAAGTAGAGAGCACCTACAAAGTCGATCCGGCATTGCTGCAAAAGCTTAAGACCGACATGATGGTTAGGCTTGAGCAGGCTAGGGAGCGGCAAAAAAAAATACTAATTGAGCGTGGTTTGATTGATGAAGATTAAGACGAGCGCAAATTTGCGTTCGTAGATGACCATCACCTATACTTTCATTGCCGTGACGCCCTGGCGACGGCTCGCCGGGGAGCAGGACGGATAAGTTACGATCAGCAGCATCGGCTGAATCCAAGACGCCGCTACTTCCACCCATCACGGCAAATACCTCGCATTAGCGCGGCCGTTGCACGCAATATAGGCGATAATTGGCTCACGGCATCACCCGTTGGCCTTTTGATCCAGTTCCGCCCACTTGGCGGCGGCCTTGCCGATCAGTTCGTCGTATTGCTCGGCAAGGCCTGCGGCTTCCAGCGCTGATGCGGCGGCGTCGATTTTATCGAGTAAGGCGTCCAGATCTTCACCATCGCTGTTGCCGTCTACGATGGATTGGAGGGTGTCTATACTGCCCTGTAGTTCACTTGACTTTTCTTCTGGAAGGACTATATTTCCTCCGAGGCTGGAAGGGATGCGAGCAGTGTCATCATCCCCAGCAAGTTCAGTAATGTCTGCCCTCGTACTGGAGCCAGCCTCTTGAGGGGTTGATTCGTCTGCGGCTCTTGACCGCAGCAGCGGGTCAGCCCCTTTTCTTTTGGCCCATCTGGCCTCGTTACTATGCCCAAGCCCATAAGCCGATAGGTCAAACTCAAGTTCGCCACTTACTCTTTGAGCAACCGTAACCCCGGCATCTACTACGTAATCGCCTATTTCGATCCTGTAAATCACTCAAAACCTCTGGATGATATTTTGCAAGTTTTGATAAGCCATAACCATCACTTGACACACGATTTTTTAACTTAAAATATCCAAGAGTTGATGATTTTTTTTATTCCCAGTCACCTTTATGCACTAAAAACCCCTTGACACCCACCAACAACCCAGTAGCGTCCCTGCCGACGGCGTAGTTTTTTCACGGCACCGTCCAGCCCAAAAATCAATGAAACTCAAACTTCTTGACCGTTTGGAAAAATAAGCGCACTATTTATTTGGCCTCACCGCAGTGGGGACGGGATTGAGACCCCGTTTTTTTTGAACAGGCGAAAAAGCGCCGCAATCTTTTAGCGGCTTTTTTATGCTCGTCGATTTGTTATGACTGGCTTTTTGGGCAGCCTCACGGCTGGCCGCACCTGTTCGCGGTAGTCTCAACCCACTAAGCCAGTCGCCCAGGATTGAGACTCAATGGGCGACGTTTAACCTTGAACAGGAGAACCACCATGACAACCCAACCCACCACTGACACCACCGATACCCCCAAAATCAAACGCCGGCCATATCTAAACACTAGGCCATTGATTGATGAAGAAATGTTACCTTTTGTGGGTAAAGTGAAGCGGAAAGCCAAAAACGGCAAGTATCAGTCAAAGACTCACTACTGGCGAGTGAAAAAAGACGCCAACTCAATCGATGGCATACAGTACGGCGTCGATTTAATGGACATGATTAAGGCAAATCAGGACGAACGTCAGGCCGCCAGATTAATAGGACGTATCTTGCGGGATATGGGTAGCCTTAATACCGCTGATTTTTTTTGCAAACACGAATTCCTTGGGTTTATAGGCGCTGTTCTCCACTACGGCGCCAACCATTGCAACTACGCCCTTTATGCGGACAAAAAGATGGCGGAATTTCTTGATTGGGACATCAATAAACCCAAGCCAGACGAAAGCCAAGCTACTGGCGGTGCAGAATGAGCACCCAACCCGCAACAACCGACGGCATAGCCGGTCTTATACAACAAATCATTGACTCCGATATTGAGCGCAAAGCCGCCGCCGATGCCGGCATTCCGGCCTTAATTCGACTTGCTGACATAGCCAAGCGCGATTCCGGTCAGGCTGATACCGTGCGCCGTTTCTTGCTCGGGCTGTACAACGGCTACTGCTTCCCCTTCAATTTGACCACGCTCAGGGGCTTGGATAAAGCCCTGTTCGACGACTGCATAGCCGTGCTTAAACTCGACGCCAGAGCAACGGCCAAGGAGGTACATCAGTACCTGATGGGCGGCGGCGAACTTTTCGAGCGTTGGGCGCAGGGTGGTACAGCATGAGGCCATCAACGAGGTTTAGAATTGCGATTGCGGTGCTGCAATTGCGCGGCCACCTGCTCAGAATGGTCGATAAACCCAGATCAGGAATAGCAAAGCGTTTGGTTTGGCTGGCAATCGATGCCGTTACGATCCTGCATAACCGTATCCGGTGGGTGTGGAATACTGAAATGTAAAGAGCCAATCGCTGATAAACGTAAAGCAACAGAGCCGGGAAGTCCCCGGCTTTTTTGTGTCGTTCGCTGTCGCATAACTTGGATTTGTTTCGGGATTTGGAGGGGGAATAGTGGCTAGGCTTTCCAAGGACGATTGGACGGCTATTCGCCAGCAATGGGAGGCAGACCAAAGAGAAGGCTTCGACTGGCTGGCCAATGATATTAATGGGGCTGTATCCCGGCAGGCCATCAGCAAAATGGCAAAGAAGCAGGGATGGTCAAAGGGTGGAGAAAAGGTTGCGCAACCAAAAGAAAGTTGCGCAACCAAACGGGAAAGGATTTCAAAAGTTGCGCAACCAAAAACCCAAATCGCAACGAAGCCTAAGCCAATGACAATTGTTGAAGATGACCCAGATCAATTTGGAACGCTCGACCAGTTGACTGATAAACAAGAGGTGTTTGTCAGAGAGTACATGGTCGATTGGAATGCTACTCAGGCGGCGATAAGGGCGGGGTATAGCGCTGACACAGCTAATCAAATTGGATACCAGCTACTTCATAATCCTTCAGTTAGTGATGCGCCAAATTCGAAATTGTTGAAATCGATAATGTTGAGCTGACGGTAGATGTCTCGCTGCTGATCAAGTCGGACGATATGTTTTTTAACGCGACTGATCTTGCCAAGCACTTCGGCAAAAAACCAAAGGATTTTTTGGCTTTGGAGTCAACAAAAGAATACATCGACGAAATTTTTAAAGGGGAGGATTCTCCCCTTAAGAAATATAGTGCATGGCTCCTAAATTTTCAGGAGTCTATAAAAATCACCCGAATGCCGCGCGCGCGTAGTGCTAAGCCCAAAAATGGGCTTAGACGTGCAAACGCCAGCAAAACGCCGCGCGCGCGTAGTGATATGGGGTCTGCACAGTACGCAGCCCCTTGTTGGGCATGCGGAAAGGGTGTCATCGGTTGTCAGCCCTTCCATTCACGCCTAACCGCTGGCTGTCACAGTATCTTGGCGCTAAGATACTGTGACGAATAACAGCGCCCGCATTGAATCAATCAAAACCTGTAAATCGCCTGTTTTGGTAATGGCTTGTCGGCTCCCGAAATCTAGGGAGTGCCCCAGATTTGGGTTATCTTGAAAAACAAGCACTTGCCAAGCTGAGGACGGCTGAAAAGTCAGCCGTCCAGCCCGCGCCCATAAAAAAAGCCGGCCACCCCAAATAAAAGATGGCCGGCTTCCCTACGGATTAAACAGCAAAGGATGATGAACCAGAACATGCCCTGTGCTGTACGGTCGGCCTACATGCTCACGAAGGTCGAACCGCGAATGCAGTATAGCGGGTTTGGGTTGGGGGGATTGTTGGGGTTTTCTGGTTGGTGGATTTGCCTGGCTCGAAAAATCGGTAACAGTCCAAGCCCAAATAACGACAACCAAAGTGTGTTTGGTTCTGGGACGGTTGCGGCTACATCACCGTCACGTACCGCCCAAGCATATGCTTCTGTTGAAATGGGATTGCTCATTTGAGAGCCAAGATAAACGGTGGCATACATCCAAGCATGATTGTCAGAGTAAATAAATGACGTGCCAAGGTCATTCCAATATCCAGGGGATTTAACACTGGACCAATAAACATTGAATTGAACATTGTCGAATAGCTCATAATTAAAATTATGGTTGATAGATAAAGGATCAGTACCGCCCCCGCCCAACCCGAAATACAGATCGGCAAGTTCGCCGCTATTACACCCTATCCCGTAGCAGTATATTGCGTCATTAGATAGTCCATCAGAAAATTGCCATAACCTCCAGTCAGTGTAGCCACCAATTGTTAAGTTATTTGCCCAATCATTTGCGGTTTGCCAATCCATTAGGCCGTCAGCATCAAAACCAGAGGTCTGAGCATAGTTGGCATCTTTCAGCCATGTAAGGTTATGGCCTGAGTCGTAAATCATACCTCCACCTCGATCATAAAATGCGGCCTGAACAGCCTCAGTTAATCCGATACCGATAAGCAGAGCTGCCAATATTCCAACTTGATGAAACCGTAACATTATTCGACTCCTTTCGTTGCGACCAAAAATTTCGTGAGTATGGTATTTATCTTTTTGCTGGAGGATACATCTAAGGCGTAAATTTAGGCGCACTATCAAAACAACATAATACAAATCCAGCTATAACGAAACAACTTGAAACTATCGCTATATAAGGAATAAACTACAGTTTCACGTTGTTTCAATTCGTTGGTGATGCACTTTTAATGCGATGGTCGTGCGTTCGAATCGCACACGACCCACCATCAATCAATAATAAAAACAACCACTTGACTCTAGCTGGGTAAGTGGTTTTTTTATGCCAGAAGGTTTCTGGGTAATTTTTGTGGTAACTTTTTTCAGCGCCACGTCTGCCCGTTAAAGCCAGTGTGGTAACTTTTCCAAGCGCCACTTTAAATCACCCTTCTCAAGATCGACACCGGCTTAAGGTTGACGATCTTTTCAACCGCTTCCAACAACTCTGCCACTCCCGCAGGCGAATAATGTGTCGTTATGTCGCCATTGCTGTGATGCAGCAACTTTTTTCGCGTTTCCAAAGGCACGCCAGCCACTCTCAGTCGATGGCCAAAGGTGTGCTTGAGATTATGCGGACCTCGCGTGTACTCGTCACAAACCGGCAACCCCGCAGCTCGCCACGCCTTCTTCCATGCCGAGTTGTGCAAGCGGGTAACGCGTTTACCACGGTACGGAAAAACATACGGGCAACCCGCCTGGCGGTTTTTTCGCTGTACTTCGATGATGGCTTTGGTCACCGAATTCAACACCACCAGTTGATCTTCCTTGTTTTTCTCGCCTGGCCATTCGCCATCGGCATACACCCGTTTTCGCCCTGGGGTAATGAAGATGGTAGTACCGAGTTCCGGTACCGCCACTTCCCAATCCCAGCGCAGCCAACACACACCTTGCTCGCGTAGACCGGTATTCGTTGCAAATAAAGCCATGGCTCGTAAATGCGTCGGCAAGGCTTTCAGCAAACCGTCCATTTCCACATGGTCTAGTGGATAGGGATGCGCCGAGTCTTCCCAATCAGGCATTTCAAACATAGGCGGACAACTTAAATAAGGCTGTCCATCGTTGTTCCGCCATGACCTTGCTGCCAACGTCAGCACCCGCCGAATGATGGATAAATCACGCTTAACGGTGCTGCTGGAGATGCCCACTTTCCGTCGATCATTGATAAACCCTTGCAGGGTGCCCATGTGGACGTTGGCTAAGGGTAAATCGCCGATATACGGGGCGACAAATCGCAACGAATCGCGGTCACGATCCAGGCTACGCTTCTGCGTTTCCTTGAGGTAACGATCTGTAGCCTCTCGAAATGTCATAATGCCTTCGTCTCGGCGATTAAGCAGCATATTGATGAGCATGTTCCGATTCCGCGCATAGTCATGATCGATGATTTCTTGGTTCGCGAGTTGATGCGCTTGCAAGAAGCGGCAAAACTGTTGCCTGCGGGTGCCGGTGATAAGGCCAGCTTGGATCGCTCATTTCAAAAATGCTTGGGTTTATAAGTGCGAGTTTTCACTCGATAAGGTATCTATGAATCTGAGCATTGAAGACCTGAAGCAACAAAATCTGATACTGCTCGATACCGTGTCAGGTAGTCGAGCGTACGGGTTGGATACACCAGAGTCTGACACCGATACGCGTGGCGTCTTTATACTGCCGCAGGATCTTTATTTCGGATTTGACTATATCGAGCAAGTCAACAGCGAACGCAACGATAATACTTATTATGAGCTGGGTAAATATCTCAAATTATTAGCGAAGAACAACCCATCGGCTATCGAGCTGTTGTTTGCACCCCAAGAAACGATTATTTACCGGCATCCACTCATGGAACGAATCAACCCCGAGCCAATCTTGTCACGCTTATGCAGAGATAGCTTTGCCGGTTACGCAATGAGCCAAGTCAAGCGAGCCAAAGGTCTTAATAAAAAGATTTTCAATCCAGTTTCCGGCACTCAGCCGCGCCCGATAGATTGCTGCCATATTGTCGAAGGGGATAGAACAATTCCTGCTGCGCAATGGCTTTCTGAAAGTAATATGTTCGCCGAGCGTTGTGGACTATCGGCACTGCAACATGTCCGAGACGGATATGCCCTATTTTATGTCGAAGACCGTAGTACAGAGGAATTGCGGTTTAATGGCTTGTTTCGTTCGGATAGCGGCGATGGCAATCCGTCTCAAGATGTCTGTTTGTCGTCGATTCCCACAGGTATGAAACCTCGCGCATGGCTGGTATTCAATAAGGACGAGTATTCCCGCCGACTTCGGGATTTCCATGAATACCAGCAATGGGAGAAGTCGCGCAACCAACAACGATTTCAATGTACTCTTCAGCATGGCGGCTACGACGCGAAGAATATGATGCACACCTTTCGTTTGCTTCGCATGGCAAAAGAAATTGCTGATACGGGTCGCCCACAAATACGCCGGCCGGATCGAGACGAGTTGTTGGCTATTAAGGCAGGCCGTTTTAGTTACGAGGATTTAATGGCAAAAGCCACGGCTGAGCTTGAAAAAGTTGATGACAGTTTTGCAATGAGTGCATTGCCGGATGAACCGGATATTGGACAAATCGAAAGGTGGGCAGTTGAGATAAGGAAGGCGTGGTATGCGAATATGGGACGGGTGTAAATTCAAGCGTCAGCTTCGATAGGCTTTGAAATATCCTGTTACCAGGAATTTTCAACTCAACAGCGGAGAGCTGTTATCGAAGCAAGCGACGAAGATTTTTAACTTTTTGGTTCCAATAGTCGATATAGGCGGTGTAACCGGCGCAGGTTGTCAAAAAAGCCATGTGTTGTTCGGCGGCTACTCTAAAAGCAGGCACAAACTCCATTCCCCGCTTTCTGGCTTTTTCAATACGATGATGGCCATCGATTAAATTGTATCTATCCGGTGCTATTTCAGCGAGGATCACAGGCCGATCAACATCGACTGCTTCGGATGCAATATAGGCATCGTCTAGATTTGTGTTCAACACACTGTACTCGGCCACCCTGGCTTGGGTTAACGGGAACAAATGAGGATTTTCATCCATGAATAGCTTCATTTTTGTCACATTGAATTCAAAGATACCATTTGGAAACAATTCATCCTCGTCTTCAACAGGACATGGCTTGAACCTTTTGTTTATTTTGAATACCTTGTGCCCACTATTCATCGGTCTTGTAAAAATTCAAATAATCTGGTTTCCAAGGCGTAGAAATACTGGTGCGCATAGTGGATATCAACGAATTAAGATTCAAGCCTGGATTTCACCAGACAAACAGAACTTACAATCTGATTTTCTACCTTCTCAAGCATTTGCGATTCTGCAGTGCTTGAAACCATCCCCTTTAATTCCGCCGCGACATTGGGCAATGCTGACTCGATCCGCTCAATCATTTCAGCCATCAATTTATCGACAAATTTGGGTTTGACGGCAACATCCTCGGCAAATCGCTGCCAATGGCGAGCCATTATCCATTTGGGCCTATTCTCCCCACCAATCTTAAAGGCCAATTTTTGGCTCAGGTGGGGATAAACCGCCGTGCAAACCAAATCATAGAACGGCGCCAATTGTGTCCGCTTGCCTTGGGTCATTAACGAAAGATTTTTGGCATGGCCATCCATGTTGCCGACCATTACATTGAAGATGACCCACTCGATCAGGCGTTTTTTATCCAGCGCCGGTTGGCTGCTACGCGCCAATACCGCGTCGAAACAAGTTTTGAGAGAAGATCCGCCTTCGGCTTCGTATTTTTTGCCGGATGGAATGCCTAAAATTTGACATAAATCGTTTTGGTGCAGACGCAGCAAGTGCCCATCAGCATCGATGGTTCGATCATAACGGGCGATAATCGCCGCTGTTAATTCCGGTGCGTAGCGAACTTTGGCGACTTTCATGCCAATCCTTTCCGCCAAGATCATCACCAAGGCTTCATTGATCGCGGTATGAGGTATATCCTGCCGATGTTGGATGGATGGCTTGATGATATGGCTGGACGGCGCAGCACCCAACGGAATCGAAAAACTGCCTTGGTCATCGATAAACACCGTCATTTTGTCTTGAGCACCGGAAAGCGACATGCGCGCCTGTTCGCCGGAAATATCCAGTGGAATACCTCTGGAACGCTCAAACCAGGCTTTGATTGCTTCCGGCGTAACGGGCAAATAATGCGGCTCGCCGGTGGGTTTCATGTCTTCCGGCAAAATCGAAAATGCGCCTGCGGTGTCACCGCCAAATCGCTCCAGCAAGCCAAAGATATTACCCTGAGAAATCTGCGCGGCTTGGCTGATGAAACTCAGCACATCGCCTTCCGGTAACAGGTTTTCGAAAAATGCGGTGACATCATCGCCTGTAAAGATTTGTTCGGTGAGTGGCAAATTGGCGGAAAGCGCAATGGCTTTGGGGTTGGTCAACCAATTCGGCGCGTAACTAAACAGCAGTTCATACTGTTGGCTTTCCTGTAAATGACCGACCAATTGGTCGCCAGCGAATACGGCTAAGCGTTTCATGATTGCCGATCCATAATCACGACATCCAAGCCCAACAAATTAAGAATATGCATGACTTTATCGAATTGCACCGTGCCTTTGCCGTTTTCCAAATCGCTGATGAAGCGTGTGCCGGTCTGAGCTAATCCGGCTAAATCCGATTGCGTCAATCCTTGGACTTTACGCTGGCAGGCAACCATTTTGCCTAATTCCATGGCATTCTGAATATTACCGAGCGGTGGTTTTGGGTTTGTCATGGTATCTTGTTGCCGTTATATTACCGATCAGGAATTTTAGATGATGTTACATCAGTTTGCCAAATAAGCATTACCGATCGGTATTTTTAATCAATGAACAGCCTCGAACACGAGATCACCGAGTTAGAGCAAAGGCTCCATGTCTTGGATGCCGAGCGCGCTACGGTGGCTCAAGCTTTGGTAACTTTAAGGCAACGACGCCAGGAACAAATTGAAACCTTTGCGCAACGCGTAGCCGAGGCAACGGTTACGCATCAATCATCTCGCCAAGACAAAATCAAACTGTTTCGCGATTTGATCAAAGGTCGCGAGGATGTGTATCCCAAACGTTTCGAAAGCAGTAAAACCGGAAAGACGGGTTATTCGCCGGTGTGTTTGAACGAATGGCATCCGACGCTCTGTCATAAACCGCGCATCAAATGCGGCGATTGCCAGTATCGGGCTTATCAACCCTTAACCGACGCCGTGATTACAAATCTTTTGCTGGGCGCGGGCAATCCAGCCAAGCCCTATGAAGATTATGTGATTGGCGTTTATCCCTTGTTGCAAGATGAACGCTGCTGGTTTTTGGCGGTGGATTTCGATAAGGCATCCTGGCAACAGGATGTTTTGGCCATCAGCGAGGTTTGTAAGGCGGAAAAAGTACCCTTCAGTATCGAGCGCTCGCGTTCCGGTAAAGGCGCTCATGTTTGGATGTTTTTCAGCGCGCAGGTTCCGGCCATTGAAGCCAGAAAATTGGGTGCCTATTTGTTAACCCTGGCCATGGATCAATATCCTGATTTGTGATTTGAGTCCTACGATCGGTTATTTCCCAACCAGGACACGATGCCCAAAGGCGGTTTCGGTAATCTGATTGCCTTGCCGTTGCAGAAAAAAGCGCGTGAGCACGGTAACAGCGAATTTGTCGATGAACACTTTATAGCGTATCCCGATCAGTGGGCTTATCTCTCCACCATCAAGCGCATTTCACCTTTTGAGTTACGCTTCTGGCTCGACAAAGCCGAGCAGCAGAACAAAATTCTCGGCGTGAAACTACCTCTCGAAGAGGACGATAGTCAACCCTGGAATTTGCCGCCATCGCGAAAATTAAAAGAGGTTGTTATCGATACCAGCTTGTTGCCCAAACAACTGGAAATCGTCATGGGCAATCAGTTGTTCATCGATAAGCAAACCCTACCCACTGCCTTGCAAACGAGATTACTGAGACTGGCTGCATTCCAAAACCCTGAGTTTTACAAAGCTCAGGCCATGCGTTTATCGACTCATGACAAGCCAAGAATCATTTCCTGCGCCGAACTGTTTTCTCAGCATATTGCTTTGCCACGCGGCTGCCTGGAAGATTTGTTAGCCTTGTTGAAAGAACTGAATATCAAAACGGTTCTGCGGGATGAGCGCTATTCAGGGAAACGTTTACCGGATGTTCAATTCCAAGGCGCATTGACCGAGGAGCAAATTCCCGCCGCCAATCAGTTACTCCTACATGATGTTGGCACCTTGTCGGCGACCACAGCCTTTGGCAAAACCATGGTGGCTTTATATGTTTTGGCGCAGCGCCAAGTCAACACACTGATTATCGTCCACCGACGGCAACTACTGGATCAGTGGTTAGAACGTATTGCGATGTTTCTGAATGTGCCGAAAAAACAGGTTGGCAAAATCGGCGGCGGTCGAAACAAACCCACCGGCGTGATCGATGTCGCCATCATGCAAAGCTTGACCAAAAATCACGAAGTCGATGATCTGGTTGCCAACTATGGACTGGTGATCTTTGATGAATGCCACCACTTATCCGCCAAAAGTTTTGAAAAGGTAGCGAATGCCTGCAAAGCCAAATATGTGCTGGGTTTGTCGGCGACATTGACCCGAAAAGACGGTCATCATCCGATTGTGTTTATGCAATGCGGACCGATTCGCTACCAAGTCAGTGCCAAGCAACAAGCTTTAGCAAGACCGTTTGATCATGTCGTGATTCAGCGCTTTACAGAATTTACGGTGTTTGAAATACCAGATAGCCAAGGCCAAATCGCCATCCACGCGATTTATCAGGCGCTGATGGAAGACGAGGCGCGCAATCAGTTAATTCTGGCCGATATTCAACACGCTCTGGCAGATGGCCGGTCGCCCATCGTTTTAACGGAGCGTAAGGAGCATGTGTCGTTATTGGCTGAACGTATCCGAGCATTTACACCCAACGTGTTTGAAATGCAGGGTGGTATGGGCGCCAAACAGCGGAAACAACTGTTGTCGGAAATAGGCTCTGTACCCGATGACCAACCGCGAGTAATTGTGGCTACCGGTCGTTATCTCGGTGAAGGATTCGATGATGCCCGACTGGACACTTTGTTTTTAGCGATGCCGATTTCCTGGAAAGGCACATTAGCCCAATACGTTGGCAGGCTCCACCGGCTACATCACGCCAAAACGGAAGTCAGAATTTATGATTATGTGGACGACCAAGTGCCGATGCTGAGCAAAATGAGTGAGCGACGAAAAGTGGGTTACCGCAGTTTGGGTTATAAAATGATCGATAGTTGAAAATTATTTGGTTCGTTAAATCAAGCTTCGCCATTCAATGAAACAGCCAGCCAAGCTCATGCTGTTGGGCAACCAAACAACATCAGCTTTCGGCAAATAACTTAGGGAAAAGCAGGTCGATGGATTGACTGGTAAATCGCAGCGTTATGGGGCCTTTGGGGGTCTGAGAATTGACGATGCCATCCTTGACCAACTCGGCCAACACCATGCGGGCGCTGCGTTCTTTCAGGCCGGTGACTCGTTCCGCTTCGCCGCGCGGCATTTCCCCTTGCAATAAAATCCGATGCAAAATGAAAAAGGCTTCGGGTCGCAGACCCTGCTTTTCGGTGTAGATTTTCAATCGGTTGGCAAGCTGATCGAACTCAAACAATGAGGTGATGAATTTCGCCTGATCGATACACGCCGACAGGAACCATCTGACAAATTCGGTTAATGCTTTTTGCGACAGATTACCGCGACCATCCAGATCGCCTTGTCTTGGGCTGTCGGCATAATCCATCATCTGTTTGTATTCTTGCCTGCTGTTCAGCCCGCGCGCTAATCCCCTGGAAATAGACCATAACCCGAATGCGCCGATTCCGGCCTTAAGACCCATGGCGTGACTCATTAATCGGCTGACACGGCCATTGCCATCGGGGAACGGATGAATATAGGCCAAACGATGATGAGCAGCAGCCATCGCTAAAATACGGCTGCCTTTGCCCATGGGTTCAAACCGGTAACGTTGTTCGAAGTGTCGCATGAAATCCGTCACCGTTTCACTGCTGGGTGGCAGATGGCGACCAACAGCCACATCATGAACGGCTAACGATCTAAATTCGCCTGGCACCATTTTGTAATCTTGTTGACCTTGCTTGATCACTAGCATTTCATCACTGGCATCCCGATAAAATTCGGTATGTAGCCACTGTAAAAAATCGGAAGACGCCGGTTCCGGTAAGGCATGCTGGGCATGCATCTCGTCGATCAGCTTTTGTACGCGAATATGGGCTCTGGCTTCGATCTGCAAATTGCGTCTGGATTGGTCATTATCGAGTTCGTTGGCCAATGCGCGTTCAATATCGCGCGGGATGGTGTTGTGGCCTTCAATCAGATTGGAGTAATAGCAATTCATGATCCGCACCATATCGGCCAGACTTGCGGCGGCATCGGGATGTAATCGTGCGCCTAGCTTCTCAGTCAGTGATGTTAATTCCGCCACTAAATCGACCATATCCAGCGGCGGATTTTCCAGGAGACAAGGCTCAATGCGATAAGGCGTTTCGGTTGATATTGGCATGCCGATCTTTAATTAGTCTAATAAATTGTTTTTATTATACTAATTATACAGATGGCAAAAATTGTTGCCGATTTTGTTGCCGATGCAATAAAAGCCGATAGTTGACTGATTTTATTGATATTTAATGATCTGGCGAAGGAAACGAATGCCGATTTTGCAGGAGAGCAGAGGTTATTGGATGAAAATGGCGTGTCATTAGGCTCACAATCATAGCAGTGCAGTTTCACGCGTAAGAACGTCCGTCGGTAGTATCTTCCAATAGGGTAGCGCCTGCCTCAAAAGCCAATCTTAGAAATGCCAATCGCCCAATACCCAGCCATGCGGCAGCCGTACCTGAAGACAATTTGCCCTCATGAAAAAGGTTGATGGCAGCCTGTTTTTTTAAATAGTCTGCAAAGCTTTCGGCATTCATACCAAGACCAAGCAATATCTCTGGCGGACATTCGATAGTGACAGTCTGTTGCATGGGTATTTTCAAAAATTGGCTGGTAACTGTGTGTCATCTTAATACCTAACAACCGCAGTGGTAAAATGGGAAAAGCTTTCAAGCGGCTATAATGGCGGGCACTGTTCAGTTTCGGTTAGCCAATTTTCGAGATAAAACGAGAAAAACCTGTGGTAACTTTTGGGTAACTCCATACGGAACAATACGGGTAGCAACAGCAAGATCACGAATAAATTAGTTAAATAAAAACAATAGGTTAAGTTTTTCTTCTAGCACTTTTAATGCGATGGTCGTGCGTTCGAATCGCACACGACCCACCATAAATTCGATAGTAAAATCAAGCTGTTAGGCCAAAAGCCAAACGGCTTTTTTTATGCCTGTCGATTTTTTGGGACACTGGCGGGACACTTCGCTATAACAATCAACAACAAATCACAACACAGTAGACCGGATTTTAACCTAAAAAGCCGCCTACTTCGCACCAGCTAAAACCGCTAAATTCAATCATCAGCCTATCCTGTTGGCGCCGGGCGAAAATTGACCAACCGTACCGGTTGAAATTTGACTAGGGGGCGGAGCCGGTTTTTGGAGTCACCGGCTGTGGATAAGTGTAAAGGA
>JGI24126J20157_1000459_pt1 | contig 15466 bp, 16 predicted proteins | sample SubbioR12Aug_8Ca_FD_20157 | JGI IMG/M metagenome (IMG submission 20157)
CCGCAAAAAGAATGACAAAGCCACGTTCTTGTTTGTTGTTTTGTTTTTTGTGTTTGTACATCATTGTCCAGGCCAGTTAAATAAATTTTCTGAAAAGGTTAACTGATACTCTTTGTCCCGGACTCGCCAGATAACAGTGGAATACACATACATCTCTTCCTGCCCTGGAAATATAGCGGTGCTGATCACTCTTTGGTAACTTGTATTCTCTCCTCCTGGATCATAATTGTATTCTAGGGTGAGTGGACTGTATTTTAACTCTGGGCAAGACCCGGTACAAGAAATAAACGGCGTTTGAATTATATTCTGAGGTGGTGGGTAGTTAAACAATTCTCCGTGGTCGAAATAACAACCGTCAGATGCGAAAGCCTTATCGCAAGCCTGCATTTTGGCGACAAAATCCGGCCAACCTGTACCCGTGGTGGAATAAAGCATGTAGGTGTCTCGCATGTTGCGAACATATTCCAAGCCCTCCTGAGCTAGGTAGGTGGCCACCACTTTTCTTTTGACTTGGTCTATCTCTGAAACATTGTTCGACAATATTACCAGCATGGCGGTAATCGAAATAGTCAAAATCAAAATAGCCACCAGAGACTCTACCAGAGTAAAGCCGGATTTAAAATTAATTTTGGTTTTGTTAAAAATGAATTTCATGGTTTTTAAATATCCAACAGTCGCTGACTGACTGCTGTTTCTAAGGAAAAGGATGTATTGCCATCTTTGCCTTGTATCTCTCCGGCAAGTTTGATGACGACAAAAGGTTGGTTGGTATCATCTGGTGGAGGCTCGGCACCTAGCACAGAGAATCCAGAAGCACTGTCGATGATTAGATTTGGGGCGCTAACAAGCTCAACCCAGCTCACACCACTGTCGATAGATTTACTGATGTTGAGTCCGTTTGTTCCAGCATCAATCTTGTAGACCCACTGATCGTTTGCGTCTTTGTCCGACCCATGAGTATCTTCAAAAGCAATCAAGTACCCTAGCTTACAACTCTGTGGTTTTTCTGGGGTCACTAGTGGATCGCCATTTAGTTCACAGTGGTATGAATAGCCAGTACGCAAGTTCCTAGACATCTCTTCTAAAGCAAAACTAACATTGTCGAGTACGGTACGTTCATCACTATTTTTATTACTTATGGAATTGGCATTCAAAAGAGAACCGACTCCTATAACCATCACCACCAAGAAAAGAGAAGTAGCGATCATCGTCTCGATAATCGTAAACCCTGATTGTTTTTTGGTGTATGGAAAATATTTCATTTAATTTAATTGAATTCTACCTGAAGAATAAACTTTTATCGAAGACGCAAAAGAAGAATCTGGTGAAGCAATTTGAATTTCAGCATAGGAAACAGGCTCAACTAGATGGCTCCAGAATTTCTGGCGAAGTTATAGACGCCCCGGCATTCGGACGGGTATAAACTATATTTAAACTACTGGTGATCTGATCTGGAGTTGGGTTGCCTTCATAATACACCCGTATCGATGAGATATAATTCCCTTTGGTGATCGATACTTTTTCTAGACACTCAGTAGTTCCATACGGAGAACAATCATACAGCTGAGAGTCGAAATCCCGTTCCTGATCCAAGTCCGCAAAGTAATAAAAAGTCTGACTGTCAGTGTCTGGGGTCTGGGTTAGATCAAAAGAAAGTCCATACGCGGGCCTCCAGTCTTCCCCGCCCTGTGGATGCAGATCCCCAAAAAGGGCTCGCCTCTGAGCCAGAGTAAAACGACTGGCGATGTCATTCCCCAAGTTTTGAATATCGATTTTGGTTTGAAAGTTTTTGTAATTAAAAATAGAGATAGATGAAACAATAGCAAAAATAGAAATGACCACGGTTAGTTCCAAGAAAGTCATCCCTCGATTTTTTTGTTTTTTGAACCTGCGTTCCATGACTAGAAATTAAAATTTAACATTGATAAATCAAAGAGAAATGCGGCCAGCGTGCCTAGTACTAGAAACGGCGCAAATGGGATTTCACTTTTAGGTCCAGCCTTGCTTAGTACTATCAACACAATGCCGTAAATTGCACCAGTCCAAAAAGCAATCAGAGTTGCGGGAACTAGTTTAGTGAGCCCGAGCATAAACCCAAGTCCCACTGCTAATTTGGCGTCTCCGAGTCCCATCCACCTGCCACTTGAAACCAACCAAAGCAGAGCGAAAGGTAATGAAAGCGCAAAGCCAGAAACCAGATCAGTTAAAACTGGCCAGTGGAAAAACACTAGGCCTGAATCAATAAAGAAAATTCCAAGAAAGGCCAGAAGTCCAAACACAAACGACAAACTGTCTGGAATTATTTTGTGTTTGATGTCATACACCGTAATCACCATCAAGAGAGATATGAGAGAAGCATAATAAATATAATTTATAACAAAAAAGAAAGTATCTAGTTCCAAGAGAAAGTTCAGTTTGAAAAACAGCAAACCGAAAAGTATACCCGTTCCAAGTTCAACCAGTGGGTATTGGGAAGATATTTTACTTTTACAACTTCTGCATCTACCCAAAAGACAAACATATGAAAACACTGGTACTAGGTCATACCAATGCAGAGTCCTGCTACAAGACAGACACATACTCCGACCACCGAGGGACTTTCTGGTATTCAACCGATAGACGACCACATTTAGGAAGCTACCGATAATAAACCCGAGGATTATAGAAGACACTGCCAACAATATATTCATACAGGAATTATAGCATAGTGCGGTAATTGAAATGTAGTCCTAAAATAAACCGCCGACGCTCAAGCGCGCGGACAAACAAAAACCCCCATGGCCTAAGCCAGAGGGGTTTTAAAAAAAACAAAATCAACTAGTTACAAGTATAGTCGTTAGCAGTTGTATTAGTTACTGCAACTTCCTTAGCAACACCAGTTGAGTCTACACAGTAGTAGTTAGCACTTGCAACCAAGTCAGCTTCAACTCTCCAAGCTGTAGGCTTTACGGTAGCTGTAGCATCGTCAGAGTCGTTGTCGTAACAGTCAACATCGGTTGTTGCTGTAGTCTGAGCTCGAGCAGCAGTCAAGAGAGAACCAATTTCACCAGTACCTGTAGTTGCGTTACACAAATCGTTCAAGTAATTACCACTTGTATCAAGACCAAGCTCTGCTTGTGCTCGAAGTGATGAAACAGAAGATATAATTGAAGCATCCTTCGCCTTACTTCGTGCTGTTCCTAGAGAAGCCAAAACGATTGAAGCCAAAATACCCAAGATAGCGATAACAACCAAAAGCTCGATCAGAGTGAAACCTTTTTTAAGACCTAGTTTTTTCATAAAAATTTTAAATTTTTTGCCCCGAAACGCGGGGCGCGTTAATAATAATAAATAAATCGACTTAATTTATATACGCCTATTATATAACAACAGGGCAATAAAGTTATCCACAACCTCCACATAAAGCCCTTGGCCAGTTACTATGTCTAGGCTAGCTAATACCACCTGCGATGTTGTAAACCGGAACCAAGATAGATACAAGCAAAAATCCAACTCCAATACCGAGAGCAACTATCATCACAGGTTCAATCAAGCTAACCAAAGTGTCCACCGCATCATCAACTTCCCTTTTATAAAACAAAGCCACGGTTTTAAGTATCTGACCCAATGAGCCAGTTTCCTCACCCACTTTTATCATTTGAACCATAATACCGGGAATCTGGTTTGGATGCTTCTCAAAAGACGACGACAAAGAAAGCCCTGACTTAACCCCATTGGCAACATCGAGCAAAACATTCCGATACACTGGACTGGTCACAACCTCCGCCGTGATATCGAGTGAACGGATGATGGGTATACCAGAGGTGAGCATGGTGTCTAGGTTGTCAGCCACTCGGGATAGATAAAGTTTTCTGTACAAATTTCCAACTGCGGGGGTGCTTAACTTCAATCCATCCAGATATTCTTTTCCTCTTTTGGTTTTAGCAAACTGCCAAAGCCAGAGCACACCGAGCACTAGAAAGATGATAACTACGAAGCCGTAATTCAATAGAAAATCTGAGAAACCTATGATCATCCTAGTGTACACCGGTACGGTCTGCCCTGAACCCTCTAGGATGGTGGCCAGTCTAGGAATAACCAAGGTAAACATCAGAGTCATAACAACAATAAAAGTAAAGATGACAAACGCCGGGTAGATCAGAGCATTGCGGGTTTTGGAGGTTAGCGCGTATTGTCGATCTAGATAATCTGCCAAATGCAAAAAGGTTTGGTCGAGTTTACCCGTCTCCTCACCCACCCTGACCATGTTTACGTAAAATTCTGAGAAAACTTCTGGGTGTTTGGCGAGAGCTCCAGAGATAGAAACACCAGCTTGAATATCGTCGCCGATTTGTATCAGTTTACGCTGGAGAAGTAAATTCTCAGAAGTTGAAGCGAGTAGGGTAAAAGTTTTCAGTGCTGAAACCTGCGCTCCGAACAAAGTAGCAATCTGTCTAGACAAGATGACCACCTCCCGTGGAGATATTTTTTGGAAAAACGACATCGACAAAAAGGCCCCTCGTTGTTTATTCTCAACAATCGAAACCACGATGAAACCACGACGTTGCAGTCCAGAAATAGCCACATCCCGAGTAGGCGCGTCTATCTCTCCTTCTTTCTTTATTCCTTTGTCATCAACCGCACTATATTTAAAAAGCATGGTCTAGAGCATTCTTTCAAGTCCCTTTGGATTTAGGGAATATTGATAAGCGTTTTCGATAGATATTTCACCTTGCCTGACGAGTTCGAGTAGTGAGTGGTTGAGGTCGATCATCCCCTGTTCCATGCCGGTTTCGATGACTACATCGATCTCGTGAGTTCGGTTTTCTCGAATTAGGTTAGCGACCGCATTAGTATTTAAAAGTAATTCGTACGCTGGAACCAAGCCACCAGTTATACGAGGCACCAACCTCTGAGAGAAAATACCTAGGAGTGATGATGCGAGTTGCACCCGTATTTGGTCTTGCTGGTTGCCAGGGAAAGAGTCGATGATACGGTCGATAGTCTGAGAAGCGTTGTTGGTGTGGAGAGTAGACAAAACCAAGTGACCTGTTTCAGCCGCAGTAACCGCAGTTGAGATGGTCTCTGGGGTTCGCATCTCACCTATCATGATTACGTTCACGTCCTCACGGAAAATCGACTGGAGTGCAATATGAAAATCTTTGGTATCGATGCCGACTTCTCGTTGGTTGATGATACATTTGTCTGGCGTATATACATATTCGATAGGATCTTCAATGGTGACAATATGGCGAGACTGTTCTTTGTTGATCAGATTTATCATGGCAGAAAGGGTGGTAGACTTACCCTGACCGACGGGACCCACTACCAAGAAGAAGCCTTGTTTCTTGCGCGCTAGTTCAGAAATAACGGAAGGCAGTTTCAGATCCTCGAGTGACTTAACTTTGGGAATCAAACGGAAAGCCAGGTTAATCAAACTTTTTTGGAAAAAAGCATTACCACGAAGCCTAGCCTCTCCACCTTTAAATTCATACGAGAAGTCCATTTCTTGGTCTTTCTTGAAAACTTCAGCTTTAGCTTTGCCCAATACCTCATCCAAAAAACCAAGCATGTCTTCTTGGGTTAAAGCTGGATGCTTCACTAAAAATATAAGCTCACCTGCTACCCGAATAGCTGGGTTACGCCCAGCACCCAAATGCAAGTCGGAGCCGCCTTCGCGGATCAAATTTAAAATTAATTCTTCGAGCTTTGCTTTATAATCCATAATTAATTATTTATTCTGGTTTAAAATCGCAGAGGGCGAGGTGGTTTTTTTAGATAAAATCTTGATAACCTGTTCGATAACTTCAGCTGGTGTTGAGTTTGCCTTTACAATATAACCCTCAACTCCGAGTCCTACACCGCGATCGATGTCTGCTTGTTGGCTTTTATTAGAGAGAATAATCTTGGTTGCATTGGGAGCTAGTTTATTGTCCCGAATCTTTTCAAGAGTTTCAAAACCGTCCATACCCGGCATAATAAGGTCCATCAAAACAACGTCAGGCGCAAGTCCACCCTCTAACTTTTCTATTGCTTGCCCTCCTTCCATCACAGTATAGACTTCAAAGTTGTTTTGACTAAACTTGAAAGCATACATATCCAAAAGAAAGCTGTCGTCATCCACTATTAGAATTTTCTTTTTCTCTCCTTCCATAATTACGATTATTATATTATAAAATAATAATTCAACCTAGTCTCGATCAATTACTCACCTTCATTGCCAAAACGATACGCTTCAGTCATCGGGACCACACCATTTAATGCTTTCAACATTGCATCTTCTTTCATTAGAAGCATACCATTTTTTCGAGCAATTTTGTATATCTCGGAATAAACAGGATTCTTTAAAATAACCGATTCGATTTCTTTGTCAACTTTAAACATTTCAAACACCGCTATCCGTCCTCGAGTACCCGATGGACACTCCGAAGACGCTACGGTCTCGTACATTTCATCTTTGATTTCAATCTGACTACGAAATTCTGCTGGCAAGTCTTTGAGCTGTTCTTCGATTTGAAGTTTAAGGCCTGGATTAATCGGTACTAATTTACGGGAAGCTTCACAAGTAAGCCGCGCCAATCTCTGAGCCACCGACAAAACAAGAGTAGGAGCAATCAAATAAGGGTCGACTCCCATATCTACCAGTCTAGGTATAGCGCCTATGGCATTGTTGGTGTGGAGAGTAGACAAAACCAAGTGACCGGTCAAAGCGGCTTGGATCGCCAGCTGAGCTGTTTCTTTGTCTCTGATTTCACCCACCATCATCACATCCGGATCCTGACGCAGGATAGAACGAAGTCCAGAAGCAAAGGTGTAACCTATCTCCGGCATGACTTGGGATTGATTTATGTCTGGCATGTGATATTCAATCGGGTCTTCCAGGGTTACGATGTTGCTTTTTTCTTTGTCGAGTTCGTTCATGATCGAATAAAGCGTGGTTGTCTTACCGGAACCAGTCGGCCCAGTAACCAAAATCAAACCGTATGGCTTTTTGATAGCCTCGCGCAATAATTCCAAGTTTGTCTTAGACAAACCCAGGTCTTCGAGTTTCTTTACACTTTTTTCAGAATCCAAAATACGAATGGCGACTTTCTCGCCATAGTAGCCAGGTAATGTAGAAACACGAAAATCTATTTTCTTACCATCGACGTTGGTGCTGAATGCACCGTCTTGAGGTTTGCGTTTTTCATCGAGCCTCAACTTTGCCAGTATTTTTATACGGGCGATAACCCCAGCATGCACATTGGCCGGCAAGGTTATGGTAGTGTGGAGCGATCCATCAACTCGGTACCTGACTTTAACTCTATCCCCTACGTGTTCGATGTGAATGTCGGAAGCACTACCTTCGATGGCATTGCGCAGGATAACCGCAACAATTTTTATGACCGGAGCGTCTTCGACTAGCTTTTCTTGGACATTCTTCCCAGCGTTTTGGATTTCTTTGCTCAAGTCTCCTTGCTCTTCGAGCATACGAGTGTCTTCTATCTCATTTAACGCTTCTCCAACCTGAGCCGAAATACCTTTGTAGCTTTCCAATATCTTTTCGTAATCGCTTTTGCCAATTAAAAAAACTTTAAAAGGTATCCCTAGTTTTGCAGAAATAAACTGTAGAGCATCGAGCCCTGCTATGTTTTCAGGATCAGTCACACCGACTTCGAGCACACCGGAATCCATGGCAAATGGCGCAAAGCGATAATGCCTAGCAGAATCTTCTGGAATATATTTTAAAATATCAAACGACACATCCCTGGCGTTTATTTTCTTGACCGGCATGTTGTAGTACTCTCCCTTTGTTAAAAGTACCTGATCCTCTGAGAGGCCGAGTTCATATAGCACTGTTTCCACATCGCCACCGTATTTTTCATCGGCAAGACTTTTTATATCTTTTATTTGGTCTTTTTCTATTAGACCCCTTTTGGCTAAATCATCTAAAAAGCTCATATTCAATTAATTTGTTTTCTTTTTCGGAGTGCCGGCAGGTGGAGCGGTTTGTGTCTCAGGTTTTACTTCAGCCCCAGGGAATTGCGGTGGTAGTGTAGAGTTCTGTGATTCAGCTGAATCTTCTAGTGCGGTTAAGAAATCGGCAACTTGAGCGGACGAAGAAGTGTTTTCTGTCCCTATCGGAGCAAATGGGTTTGGTCTGCCTTCGGTGCCATCTCGTACCAGGATGATGCTACTGTCTTTGAGTGAACCAAAGGTTGGAGTTTCAAACAAAGCTCCGTCTAGGTTGAGACTCTTCAAACTAAAAAGTAAGTTCAGAAAATCTTGGCCGAGTTTGGCACTCTCTTCAGTACTAGTTTGATCTTGACCGCTCGTAGGAGCAGTCGGTGAAGTTGTCTCAGAAACTAGACTGGCTTCTTTTTTAGGCTTTTTTATGAACAGGCTATAACCCACAGCCAAAACTGCGGCAATCAAGACAAATATTATTAAACCTTTGATTTTGCTCTGCATGTTAGTTTTTTAGCCAATAAGTTTTAATTTTAAATTTGTACTTGTATGGTTTCTGAGCTCCAGCTTTGTTGTTGGCATCAGTTGAACCAGAAGAGAATTGAACAGACACCACATCTACAATGCGCAGATTTTGCTCCAGATCAGCTACGAAATTTACAAAATCACTGTAAGATCCTTCGGTAGTAAACTCCAAATCCCAAGAACCGTATTCCAAATTAGCATTCTTGATTGAACCACCTTGTTTTGGAGTTTGTTTGTTTTCTTGGTCTTCTTTTGATACCACTTCATAGTGCACGTCTTTGAGCACCATGCCGTATGGTGAAGCTAGTTTTTCTATCTCCAGTATTAGGCGAATATTGTCGACGTTGTCTGGTACTAATTTCTCTATCTTGTCTAGATTACTCGCACTGATGGAATTGAATTTCTGGGTCAACTTGTCTCTCTCCTCTTCGAGTGACCTCGAGTTATTCAAGGCTTGGTCATAAGCTGACACTTTAGTTTTCAAAGCAGACAGTTCTTTGTAACCAGGCATAACAAAACCAAACAGCCCTGTGAGGGCGATGATTATTGCGATGATTGGAAAAATTATTTTAAACATTTAGTTTGCTTCGTTACCTTCTAACTCGAGTGGAGACCCCGCCCCAGTGTCGACTGACTCATAAACCTCTTCCTCTGCATAGGCACCCTTGGTCAGATTTTCTTTATAGCTAACCAAACTTTCTTGAACTGAAAAAGTTAAATCAAAAAGCACACTGCCTTTCGTGTCTAGTGCCAAGTTTGAAAAAACTGGATCCATTATGTCTTTATTCTGGGTCAGTAAATCAGACTGTAGGGCAATACTGCGGTAGCCGTTGGCCTCACCGGTTAGCTTAACAAAAACCATACCGTTTTCCTTGAGCTCGTAAGAAAAGCTGGTGTACCGGATAGTCTTCATAGTTGTAGCTTCGAGTATTTTGAAAATCGGTGATGGAGCTACGTGGTTCGCCAATACTCCATTGGCTGCTTTGATTCTGCGGTCTAGGGTTTTTAGTTCAGACAGACGCCCAGGTTCAAAACGGTTACGCGCTAGCTCTAGGGCTTTTTCTTTGCTCGTGATACTTTGGGTCAAACTGTTTTTATAGAAATAAACACCTCCGTAAGCCACAAATACAGTGAAGAGAATAAGAACTGAAAAAATAACCAGAAGACCCGTAGGGCGCTTGGCTTCGGTCCTCTCATGAACCACCGGTTTCTTGGGTATGAAAGATGTTTGAAAATTTTGATCCATCTTCTTCTATTATTATAAACTATTTATTGTAATTTTCGCAGGGCAAGTCCGAGAGCGACGGCGAATTCGGGTCCGGTAGTTTCTAAAACTTTCTTCAAGAACTCCGGAGTGTGAATCTTGGTAAAAGGATGCCCTACTTCCACCTCTGCTTTAAAATTATTGCTACCAACTTCTCTGAGTCCTTTCATGAGTGCGCCACCGCCAGTAAATATTATTTTACTAACAGCTCGTCCGTATTTCTTCTCGTGTCCTAATAATACATTATTAGTTTCCGAAAAGATATAGTCTATATGAGATTTGATGATGTTCCCCATGTCCTTTTCAACCGGATTTTCGTATAAACCAAATTGTTTTTTTAATTCTTCAGCGCGATCGAAAGGTATGGCTAGTGATTGAGCAATAGAGTTAGTTATATCCGCTCCCCCGCGGTTGATAGCGTGATAGCTCTTTACTACCCCGAACTCAACCAAGCATAGCTTGGTCCGTGAAGCACCGAAATCTACCAAAAGCACCAGTGATAGCTCGTGTTCAAAATTAGCGCGGACCGCGGAGAATATCTCAACTTCAAAAAACGAAACGTCTAGTTTGGAAGACGTAACCAATGTACGCAATTTCTCTACAGCTTCGTTTTGAATAGCTACCGCCAAGACTTCTGTCTTTTCTCCCATATCTACCCTATCTGGGTTGTTGGCCTCTTCAAAAGAAAGTTCTTTGTGTGGCAAAACAAAGTAATCGAGACTGACTTCGTCCATCGGCACCGGAATGTATTTGCGAGCTTCGGTTTCTACGATTGATTTCATCCCACTGCCTTCGAGTCGGGCTGGCAGCATGATTGTAAAAATAAGGCTGGATTGTACGGGTACAGCCATAGCACCACTTTTGGTTGTTACCCCTGATTGTTTGATGACTTCGGTTAAAGCCTCGGTTATTTTCTCTATCGGCAGGTTGGTGACTCGCCCGATTTCAACTCCAGCGTAGGGCCCAAGCGAAATAGCCCCGTAGGTTTCAAGGGCTGCTTTTCCGTCCTTTCTCTTTATCTCGACAACCTTGATGGCAGAAGTACCGATGTCGATACCAATCACGCTCTCCGAAGAACCAGAGAGTCCACCCCCGCCAATGCCAAAAATTTTTCCGAAAATATTCACCATATTGTTTACAGAATGTTTTATAATTATATCAAATGATGATTATTAATACTATACTTGATTTTCTGTTCCCTCTTCGGTGCGTAGGTTGCCGAGAATCGGGCAGTTACCTGTGTGATAAATGTGCCCACCAAATACGCAAAGCCGAACGTGAAAATTTGGAATGGGTATATTCTCTGTATGATTACCGTGACCCGGTCATCAAAAAAGCATTGTGGCTCTTGAAGTATAAAAACAAAAAGCCTGTGGCCGAGACCTTTGCCAGGTTAATATATGGGATAATGCTTGAAGAAATATCTGAACTGGTAATTATGAAAAATTGGCAGGACCCTGTACTTATACCCATTCCTCTTTCAAAAAAAAGACTCCGAGAACGTGGCTACAACCAAACTGAACTCATAGCGAAAGCCATCATAAAGGTGGATCAAAATCAAAATTTTAAACTAGAAACCACATGGCTCAGAAAAGTAAAAGAAACACCTCGTCAGGCTCACATCAAAAACAGAAATGAGCGGTTGGCAAATCTAAAAGGTAGCTTTGAAGTTTCTCCAACAATAAATGTTACAGGTAGAAATATAATTCTACTAGATGATGTCACGACTACCGGCGCTACATTATCGGAAGCCCGCAAGGTACTAAAAAATACTGGCGCCCGGGACGTGGTGGCTTTTACGCTAGCACACTGAAAAAATTATAACTTATTGGATTATCTCTGGTTCGGGTTCTACTTGTCCAGAAAGAGGTTTCAGTTCGGAAATATTTTTTTTCTCAACAGAAAATTCTCCTAGAAATTTTATGAATTGTTCCTTGGCTTCTTTCTCGCCCATTTCAGATGGTTTTTCCAAAACTCCAGTGATTGGCAGTTTTAGATAGTATCCACGCATTTCTCCGTCTGTGTAAACATGCAGGACATATTCTTCGTGGTTGGCGGTTATCTTGCACCAAGAAAGCACAACTTCTTTGTCTTTGATTTCTTTATTACTCTTACCGAAACCCCATTCGCTATGCAGATAAAGTCGCAGGTCCTCAAGGGTTTTGCCCGATGCTAACCACCCCACATGGTACGGTCGACGTCCAGGACTTTTCATTAGACCTGATTTCTGTAAATATTTTTGTATTTTTTTAACAAAGCTATAACGCACTTTCTTTAATTTATTCTTTTTTTTGTCCTCGTCCATGGGGAGAGTATAGCACAAAAGTTGATTGGTATTACTGCTCGGCTTCGTTGATGATATCTTCAATAAGATTAAGTGGCACTAGGCGTTCAAAAGAATAAACTGAGCCATCTGCTAAATCTTTTGTGAATTTAATTTTAATACTTGGTTCTTCTGCCCCTTTGGTTTCAATATCAATATCAAACCCCTCGACGTAATCGAACCCTTGTGATCCAACCGCAGAAACAAAGGCACTTCTAGATTCTAACCCTTCGGTTTTTTCAATAACTTTCGCAATAAAGGATTCGCACATTCCCTGGTGTGTCCCCAAATATCTTTCGAGGACAGGTTTATATTTCTTGTCTTTATCTGTGACCAATTGGTTCCATCTCGGAGCGATTTTTAAATATTTTTTTACAATCTTGGCCATTTGTCCCGCTTTATAGGAGTAATGAGAGCCAGTATTATCGCCAGTTTCTAGGGCAACCCTGTCACTATCTTCGATGATGGCTTTTGTGTATTCCCCACGAGCATAGGCCTCATATAAAACCTTACCGACTGGATTTTTGGGGTCATCGTTAAAATCAAGGCGCCGGTCAACTCCGATTTTGCTGCCAAATTTTATATTCTCATTAAGTTTAGCTTTAAGCTCATCTAGAGTTTCATCGCCTGTGATGTCTCCGCTCGAACCAGCCATAACAAAACCAGCAGTTTCTTGGGCGCGAACGCGCGGGCTACCGAAAGCAATCGCCTGGCTTAAGTTAACATCCTTGGGTGACTTTTCTACCGCCAACTTTCTGCCTTCAGAAGAGAGTCTTATGGCTTGAGTATTGGCTCCAATTTCATCGCTTTCTTTGATTGAATGACGAAAAAAATGTAAATCTATTTTTGATGTGTACTTTTCTTTATTTTCAATTACCGGTTTTGATTCTGTGCTCATAAAAGCAATATTAACCTAAAATAGTAATTACTGCATTATCTGCGTCAATTTCCACTAAATCGCCATCTTTTAGAATTTTTGTAGCGACTTCGGTACCAATAACACATGGCTTCTTTAATTCACGCGCCGTAATAGCCGCATGAGAAAGAATACCCCCTGCGTCTGTTATAAAACCAGCAGACTTTTCTACAATAGAAAGATATTCTGGGCGAGTCATACCTGTAACTAAAATTTCACCCTCATTGAAATCATACGCCTTGGTTGGGTCTAAAATAATTCTAACCCTTCCAGATACTTTTCCTTTGTATGCTGTCTGCCCAGACAGTTGTTTAGTATTGGTGGTTTTGTCGAGCAAATCTTGTTCTATTTTAGCTACCGCTTCACCTGTGTAAAATACCTCATTCCCTTCGGAGAAATACATAACCGTTCCATCGTGTTGAGTTTCTAAAACTTCATCTTCGGGTAGTGTATTTTTAGCCAAGTAGTTTGTGAACTGAGACCTTGTCATAGCTAAAATTAATTCGGGTTTCGTGTTTTCCTTTGTTGCAATCTTGCCAGCTAAATATTGAAAACAATTTTCCATTTCTTCATAAACCGGTTCGGAGTAAACTCGAGCTTCTGAAAGGACGTCAATATTGTCTCGTAAAATATTTTCTGGTAAATAATCCACACTCACCTTTGCAATTCTGTGGTAAATTCCATATTCATATATAGACTCCATAAACGTCTCGAAATTTGCTTGGTTGAAATCTTGCGCACTGAACTCCTTCATGATTTTTCTTGCCTTGTCTGTTGTGTCTTTTAATTTGGAAGCCCATTCACGAACGACTTCCGGATTTTCAATTGATTGTTTTGCAAAATGAGCACCGAATTCCTTTTTATGTTCATCAATAAAGTAACATGCAGTAAGTGCTCCATGAGATACAAACAAAGCCTCCTCGAGGGAAACACCTAAAACATCTTTTAACTGTTTAGTGTATTGATACCCTAAGTATGCAGAAGGTAGAGTGGCCCAACCACCCGCCCAATTCTTTTTCCAATTTTTCGATGTAAAATTGATACTTTCATTTTTTTCAACAAGCCTCACAACCCCGTTATCTGCATCGACTTCCACCATATCCCCAGTCTTGAATACTTTCGTCGCTTTTTGTGTAGCTAGAATACATGGTTTACCGAATTCGCGAGCCACAATAGCTGCGTGACAGATAATACCACCTTCGTCGGTCACAATCGCACCACATTTACGTATTCCGGAAAGGAACTCAACTTGTGTCATTGGCGAGATGAGGATTTCGCCATCTTCAACTTGGTTTGCTTCTTCTTGGGTAAAAACAATTCGAGCTTTGCCTACTACCTTCCCCTTGTAAGCAACAGTTCCCTTGAGCATATTTTCATTCTGTTTTTCTTCTTGCCAGATATATTCGATTTTCTGATCTTGAATAAACTTCCACACAGCTTTGGTGCCAGTATATTCGTAGTATTTACCAGCTTCAAAGTACATAGCGAAAGCCTCTTTTCTTTCTTTTAACAATTCATCTGAAGTGTATGAGCCTTTGCCCTCGGCGAATAATTGTACTTCTGTTTCTGTCATATAGAGCATTGCTTCTGGATCGAAACCCAAGGTCGCAACTGTTTCCTTCATGGCCCAGCAAACACGAACCATGGCATTTCGTCCTTCTTCGTACATGTAAATCATCTTTCGGAAAATCCGAATCAGATACTGTTTTTGTGGATCGTAATGTGATACGTCGTATGATTCATGCATTCCAGACGGTAGGATAGTTGTGTCGGCAACAGCTTCCTTATAATCATTAATGGTCCATGGCTTACCTAGGTAGTCTTGGTGAATATATCCGAAATCATATACTAATTCCTCTAATACTTTTTCACTCGGATTCTTGCCGGCGTTTAGGATAGCGTCTTTTTCTCTTTGTACTCCGGTTTTTTCTACAGGGGTTGCTAGGTAGGACTGAAATTCAACATCGTTGTTCTTTATCAGGTCATCAATCTTTGCTTTGATATCTATAGCTACATCAAAACCGATGAGCATAACCCCATACATATACCGGTGGAGTTCGTTGAGCTTTTTTAGGTCTTCGAGCGTTTTGCCTGGAGCTACACGTACACCTTCATATACATCAGCATTTATTTTGTCGATAGCATTTTCAAAATCAGAATGTTCTTCGTTTAATAAATCTTTAATGTTGCTAATATAGAATGCTCCCGGATCCTGAATCATATACATCTGCACTGTTTTGTACCTGATCAAAATCTCCCGTTCGCGTATCCATGTCATCGGTCCTACTTTAAATCCTTCAAATTCAAACCTGCCACTGGCGGTAGCAGCAAATGGTGGAAAATTTCTTTGTAATACCTTTTCCCAACGAGGAAGATTTTGTTTTGATTCGAGAACTTTTTCTGCTGATTCTTTTTCTGATAGTGTCGTAATAGGTCTTGATTGTGTAATGTAAAATTTTTCCTGTTCAAATGCCCACTCTATATCACAAGGGAAACCATAGTGGTTCTCAAT
>JGI24126J20157_1000479_pt1 | contig 15065 bp, 11 predicted proteins | sample SubbioR12Aug_8Ca_FD_20157 | JGI IMG/M metagenome (IMG submission 20157)
AGCCTATTCTTGTAGCGATTTACAGCACCTGCGCATACAGCAATCCTGGCACTGGCAACCCGCCACTCCCTGCTACGGTGCTTAATCCCAACTTGCGGAACGTCACTCTTCACGAGACTGGTCACGCTTTTGATTTCGGAATCGGCAAGAGTCAGGGGTTGGCATTCGGTCCCTCCTCTAGTCGAGCATACAAAAAAATGGTTGGCACGCGGCCTGGCATTGACCAGGTGAACAATGGGCCTTTAGAAAGATCCGACATGGTGTATGTCGATCTGGGAGACCAGACCCATGGCGCACCTAACAAATGTGGTCTCTTCGATACTCAAGCCCCGAGCGAGTTAGAGAGGGATCTTGGGTTCCCGACTATTCAAAACAGCGTTGTCTGTAATGGAACTATCGTTCTTCCAGCTTTTGCCAGCAAGAGCAATTCCCAGATCTACAAGGAGCAGTCACCATATTTTGTGAATCCGCCCAATAGCCATTATCAGGAGGTCTGGGCGCAGCAGTTTGCAGTGAAGACAGGGCTTCAAACAAGTCCGAAGACAACACCTTTCTTCGACAGAATCCAGGGTACTCTCCGCTGTTCCCGGCTAGCTATGACGTATTACTACGACTTTTTGCAGCCACTTCCGACAACGGTTCAGCAGGCGAACAATTGCCCCCGAGTTACTGCCGCAGATTTCATGCAGCAGTAACCTTTACGTTGATCCCTGACTCGATCTGAATCTATCGAGGGGAAGGAGTTTTTTGTTCTCCTTCCCCTCTTTTACAGCACGTAATTTCCGCATTGAAAATAGCGCAAAAAAATCCTATCTTCTCCCTAACAATCTACGGGTGAAAGATAATGGGCAAATCGAATCACATCCTCTGGGCACTGGCTTTGCCTTTCATCCTCCTTGGTGCGAACGTCTTTTTGCTACATACAGATCCAGGTTTGGGATACAGTCGCGAAACTCTTTTTTTGTACGCCTGTTTGATACTACTCCCGGTAGTATTAATCCTGCAAGGGCTCTATATTTACATTTCTAAGAAAAAAGAGCTTATTCCAACTCTAGCAATCTTTTCTGGAAGTTCAATAATCTCACTGCTGCTTCAGGTCCATTACGTGTGGGGCTGGTGGTGTCCCTGCATAGGCAGCAACTGATCCTGTTGCCTCATGAAAAATCTAACCCTTACTTACAACCGCGAGCCGGAAAACCAGGCAGGGTACCGATTTACGGATTTGCATGAAACATATTCCCGGTTATCGGACACTCAACTTCCAAGGGCTCTGGCAATTTTTCCTTGAGCAGCCTGGCATTCAACATGACTCGGCCCGACAGTGAAAACGTAAACACCATGCTGCTTTAGGATTTCGGCAAAAGCATTTGTATCGCCGGGAATCGGCTCGCGCTTTTTCCAACGTCGGCGCATTTTTGCGAACTGCAATATAGTGCGCTCGCAATCAGGCACTATCTGAACGGGCACGGAGGGCCGTCGAGGTGCTCGTGAAACCATTGCCGCGAAAAGGTTATCTATCAACGCGTCAACGACTGGATCGGTCTTCTTCATAGTCTGAACCAAGTAAAAAGTCTAGCGGCCAGTGAACCATGACCAGAAATTCAACCACCTTCCACGCTTATGCTGGCTATCTGTCAGCAGTTTGATAGTTTCCTGGTGGTTCTCCAATTGTGCTTCCAGATAGCCATTTCGATAGGTTAAAGCCTCAAGTTTGCTTTGCATTTCCTTGATTACTACTAAATGTTCGTTGATCACGGTGTGACCAGGGTAATTGGGAACCGCTTGCACAGGCTGATCAATGTTTTTGATCTGGGTGTGGCTACCGTGATCGACTTGGCTGGTGAGGGTCTCGATAGGGTTGTCGGTGTTTTCGATCACGGCTTCTACAATACTGCCGGGTGGAATTATTCGCCACTCTGGACCATTTAAACCTTCTACTTTGAAGCCTTTTAGTCTTCCGTTTTGAAGGCGCCGACGTATCGTTCCGGTGGATAACTTCAACTGCTGTGCTGCTTCGGAAATCGTCCATTGATCAAGGTCTGTAGAAGCCGTACGCATAGCCTCATCATCCACACTGCGCAGAGTATGGCTAGGCTGATCAAAAACTTCCTCAAGCCCCTCTACCGAAAGTGAATCTGTTTTGATCTCTTTTGCAGGTTCCACGCAAAGCGCCTCTTTCTAGAAAGACAATCGAATTATGAGACCAAGTGCCACCACCTGTAAAGGCGCTTATGTCTTCTGGATATAACTTTGCTATGCCTTGTAAGCCTGATGGGCTCAATTGATCGGAAATTCGATCAGGCGTAACATCTTTCACTGAATAGTTATTTTTGCCACCACATTTGGGGCACAAGGAAAAAGACCTTACAAACAAAAAACACCGCCAGGGGCGATGCTTTCGGATTTATTAGAGACCGGATTTATCCGTTCAGATTGTAGAGGGCTTTCTTCCAAGGTTTGCCCGATGCGATAAGAATAACGGACAGATCTGGCACAGTCAAGCACGCGTTTTTAAACGCTTCAAGGCAGACAGTGACCGGAGCTACAGCATTTCAATCAGCCGCCGTCTGCGGCCAAGCAACTCAATTTCAGCGACAAGCTTTCTTGTCGCTGTTCCCACGCCGTGATGCATTCATTTGGAGAACCTACAGCGGAGAACGCTGGAAGACAGAGAAAGGACCGCTTCTTGACTGCCTGATCATGGGTGTGGTGTCAGATACCGGCCGGGGACTGTTTCGTGGGTGCTTTTCTTCTCACCGAACTAAGTTCGCGGTCCTGGATATCGATATAGACAGCAGATATCAAAATGCGGCCGAGCTTCAAAAACTGCAGGCGCTTTTAGCTGCAGTCGGTCTATACGTAATTCCGTATAGAAGCAGCGATTCAGGCGGCTGGCACTTGTACTTGCCGTTTGAAGAATGGGCCGAAACTGACGAAGTAGAGCAGACTTTAAAGACCTGGCTCAAGTGCCTGGGATACAAAATCGTCGGTGGACAGCTCGAGATTTTCCCAAGCGGTAATGCCTTGAGGCTGCCGCTTCAGAAAGGCTTTGCCTGGCTCAATCCGGACGGAAGTATAAAAGTTAGAAGAGAAGAAATTAGAGAAGACGAGGCGCTAGCCTCATTCCTTCAAGATTTTGAAGTGAATGCCAGAAACTGGCAGGAAGCCAAAAGGCTGATAGGCAGCCAAATTGACTCCGCCGGCAGCCTTGCCGGCGCCGGCGTCCAGGAGCATGAAAAAGTCATATCGCTTGAGGGTTTGGAAGAACTTTTCAAAAGAGGAAAGATTGAAGAGGTTTGGAAAAACGGGCGTGATTACTGGCTTTTGGGGCTAACAGGCAAGAATCAAAGACACGATGCGGTCATGGCTGTCGGTCATTACCTTTGGTATGGCGACGTTTCAGAGAATGTTCCAGCATATCCAGGCAGAAGAAATGACGAGACCAGGGCGCGGCTAATTGAGGCCTGGCTAAAAAAGAAACACAACGGATTTTGCAATCACATCAATAGAGGCCACTGGGGAGAAATCGAGGCGCATATATGGCGCACGGTCTTCTGGAGGCGAGGAAAAAACTACCAGGCTAGAAAACCCTATCCAATGACAGATCGCGTCATTAAGAGGCTGATAGAGGTCTATAACAAGACCGGCCAGCTGTTTGAAATAGACAGGATGGCCGAGGCCAACAATGCACGGCTTGAGGATGCAAGAAGCCGAATTAAGAAGGCCATTCAAGAACTAGTGACAGAAGGTGTGGTGTTAACTAAGTCTGAGGTTGCCAGGAGGGCTGGCTGCAATCGGCGCACGGTTGTCAAGCATTCAGATCTCTTGGCTTTCTGGCCCAGCGTTTATAACCGGGGGGTATGGGGGGTTTCTTCGGGTTCGGTAGTTCCGGAAGTCGGTTTTGAAAAAAAAGAGAATTCAGAAAATCTGCTTTGTTCGAATTCGGACTCAGGAGATCTGGAAACGACGCAGTTAGTTTTCGATCTAAGTAGCAATGGAACGGAAACACACTCTAGGGAAATTCCAGTTAGGGTAGCCCCCCTTCAATTCTGCCCGGCGAATAGCCAACCAGAGAGCACCCAGCTTCAAGACCAAGCCCTGCGGGTTGCTGCGCAAGTCTTGACGCCGGGGCCCTTGCTCTCCGGTATTCCGTCAGAGTGGCAGGTGTGTGCGGGGGGAATTTCTTTTATTTCCCGAACCGAGGACAGCGCCGCCCCGGGAGCCTGCTATACTGTTGCCACTGCTGGTAGTATCAAAGAGCAGGCGGGCGCAGCTTCTGGGATGGGTGCCCTGGTTCCCTTTGGGGCGAAAATCAAAAACGAAAAGATAATCCCCGACGCTACCAATTATAGATTCTTGACAACAGGCAAACCAGGCTATTCATCGGGCTTAGCAGATGAATTTTCGCTGATCCAGAATATCACAGAATCTGGCGAACAGCGGAAACCAGGCACACGCGGCATTCTTGAAACCACACCGCCTGGCAGAGTTTATTTGAGCTTATCATTTGTACTCAATAGCTCTGTGACTGTTTCAGGGTATTTGGCAGGCTCTCAGAAGCCGAACGGCAGCAAAGATTCTCAATGTGTAGTCCATATACTCAGTTACTCTGTGAGGCTTTCGGGGAAATGGTCTACACACTGGCTTAGAGGACCTCCATGTATACTCACCTCATGAACAGTGCTTCTATGCAAAAGTGGCTCTCTAAACGATGCCACAAGGGCACAAATGGCAACTGCTAAAAGCCTTATCCTGTGGACTATTCACAGAATCAGTTGCCGGATAAGCCGGAAGTAGTGCACAAAACATCCCCATAGCCAAATTGCTGTATATAGCCGCCAGTTGCCGTTTTTAGGCAACGCTCTCCCATTTGCATCATGGGAGCCGTAAGGCAAGTTGAACGAGCTGGCTGGCATCCGTGGGATGCTCAGCAGCTCGGTGAGTACACGTTGGCTGAATAACAGAAATGGCAGGTAATTGCTGGCTGATATATACTACTAGTAGTATATATCAGCATATAGGAGCTGGCTGAAAAAATGGCAGAAAGCAAGAAGTACGAATTTAAGCCAAGAGTAGAGACAAAGCTGTCCCGTGCTGACTTTAAGAGGGTGGACGACCTGGCAAAAGAAGACGGAGTAACGAAGTCAGAGATAGTGAGAGAGGCTGTGCTGTGGTATCTGGCGCACCGGGACGAAATAAAGAACGAACCGAGAGACAAGATGATCGCCACGTCGATAGAAGCGATGACGAACCGAGTGTGCGCCATGCTGGCGAGACAAGGCCGGTTAGTGGCAACTTTGTTTGAGCTGACCTACACGAGCATGAGCCAGACAAAAGAAGGCAAAGAAGCTTTCGATACAGCGGTGACCTCGGCAAAGCAAAAGATGGCCAAGGCAGTAGAGAAGGACGAACGGGACTTGGTAGAGGCAATGAAGAGGGTGGTGAAAGCACAATGAGCGCAGAAGAGAAAAAGAAAAGGACGAGGCGGCCACTGAGACCGAAGAAGGACATAGTGGAAACGCCTGGAACGGCAAGGGGTTACAGGCTGTGGTGCAAGGAGCACGCGCCGAAGTCGGCAACACAAATGCCAATCGATCCAAGAATGCCGATCAAGCCGGGTGAGGCGGAATGCGAGTACCCAGGCTGCACGAACAGGGCCTATTGGGAGTATTGACTTGATAGTAATACACAGGTTTTTCAAAGGGCGCAGGAGCAAAAGCCACGGCGGCAAAGTTGTAGCCATCGGCAAGGCCCTGGCGCACGTCAAATACATACAGCATCGCCCGGGACCGGACAGAGAGCCGGGCGGGCGAGAGATGTTCAATGACAGGGATGACGGAATTGATGCAAGGGAAATGCGCAAAGCGATCAAGGAGCTGGGTGACAGCCGGGTAGTGGTGCACAAATTGATGTTGGCACCGGAGATAAACCCACAGGACAAAAAAGCCTTTACCCGAGAAGTAATGGCCAATCTAAGCCAAGAGATGGGGCGTGATTTGCGGTGGTTTGCGGTTCAGCACGACAACACGAATCACCATCACATACACGTTGTTGTTTTGGGCAGAGACCGCAACGGGACAGAAGTAGAGATAGGGATGAAAGAAATAGAGAAAGTGATTGAGCAAGGGGACAGGTACCTAGAGAGGTGGCACCCGAAGGAGCTGGAGCGGTCAAGAAAGGAACGGGCCGAGAGAGAAAGAGAACGAAAAGACGAGAGGACAAAGGAGCGAGAACTAGCCAGGGCAGAGCGAATTAGAGACGGGCTAGAGCTGCCCTGGATGCATCAGAAGATCATAAGAGAGCAACTGGAGCCTTTCAAAGAATGGAAGGAAAAGCAGGACCAGAAAGAGCTTGAAGCGGACAAACCGAAGGCAGAAAAAGAGCGGCCGTACTTCCAGGACACGATTGAGGCGGCCGGAAAGGAATGGTCGAGAGCCAATAATCTCAAGGAACTCAGGGACTTGAATGAGTACCTTTGGGACAACCAAGACGAGCGAATAAACAAGGAAGACTACCGCAGGCTCAGGGGTTGGATAAAGGACAAGGAAGAAGGGCGAGAACCAGAGCCGCCGAAGCAAGAGCCGAAACAAGAGAAGCCACGCCATGAAATCGACTTCCAGGGCACCAAGTACAGCAAGAAAGACAGCTATGAGAAGCTCACCGGCTTCGCTAAAGAGCTGAGAGAAAACAGCGAGCGGCTGCCATTTGATGACTACCAGAAGCTCAGAGGCTGGATTGAACACAAAGACCGGGAGCGATGGAGCGGCGCCCTGGAGAAGCAAATAGCGGCAACGCACAAGAAATTTGAGCGCAGCAAAACGGCGGCAGATCTAAAAGCAGCCGAAGGCGGCAGAGTCATAGACCCATTGCAAGAGCACATGATGCGGAATCCGATAATCGGGTTGTTCATGACAGAGGCAGCGATCGCGTCGGAAATTGTTCGATCGATACCCTTGGATGACAGAAACAGAGACTATGCAAAAGAGCAGCGCCAAGGGCTGGAGGAAGTTAAGCGAGGCTTGGACGAAAAAGAGAAGGACAGAAAAGGCGACAAGATTAGGATGCCGTGGGAACTAAAGGCAGCTGAAGAACGAGATGCAGAGAGCCGAGAGAAGGTAGAGAAAGCAATTGAGGAGAACAAGCGCAAGAAAGAAGAAGAGAGGAAAAAAGAGAAAGAGCGGCAAGAAGAGAGAGACAGAGACGACCCATTTAAGCGCGATCCATGGGGGCGGTGGTAGGCAATGAAAACAGGGACAGTGACAATAAGGCTGACGTTAGAGCAGATCGAGCAGTTCAAACAGATGGCAAAAGTTAAGGGCATGACGCTTGCGGAGTTTGTCAGAGAGCAAGCATTGGCGCAGATTGAAAGCAAGGCCGAAGGCAGCGGCGAACTGCTGAAACGCATTGAAGAGATGGAGACAAATCTTTCGGATGCGCAGAAAGCGGCAGCGGAATTGCTGGTGGCTGTTTTGAGAAATGTAGTAGGAACCCGATACCATGCCACTCTGGCGACGACGTATGCAGACGACATCATCACAGTGATGCAGACCGGCAACGTTTTGAGCCAGGGCGAAGCGGAACAGAGGCAAGTGTTGAGAGAGACAGAAGCGCAGAGAATAGAGACAGAGACAGTCGCACAGGTGCTCGGTGTAAAGGATAAAGGCGGACGTAAAGTAAACTAGAGGAAAGTAAACAGCAGAGGCCCTGGACATGGCAGAGATTCAAAAACCAGCCGACCAGGCAGAACAGAAGGCGGACACGGCGATAAAGAAGCCAGACAACTTGGGCAAGGATCGCGCCGTCACTAGCGACCAGGTGGCTGAAGCTGACGCGCAGAGAACCAGTAAATTCAGCACCTTTGGGGACATGAAGGCTTATGCAGACAGCAATCCGCTGCTGATTGATATGGGTGACGGAACTGAAATTTCATCGAAAGGTGCTCACTTAGCCTGGAAGCCAGAGAACATAGGTTCCCCGCACCGGGAAAATCCAGAGCAATATGTCGATGAAACAGCCTTTAGGACAGCAAGACAACACTTCGGCAGCTTCGCTAAATTCAATCTCGACCATCCAGGGATGGGTGAAAAACTGGTTTCAGCCCTAATCAGAAATGAATCCGTTTTTTACAACACTTTGAAAGACGCTAGTGTTGACTTTGCTATAAAGGCTACTGGAGCCATCCCTGGTGATCCAACAATTGGGCCAGCTCAGATGAAAGTGCACAATATTATGCACTTAGTTGGCAAACATCCTGAAGTTTTCGGTGAGTCCAAAGACTATCCAGGGCTTGCGGAAACCCCATATGCAGCAACTTTGCTTGTATCGGCATATCTGAACGAAAAGATGGAAGTGTTTGCTAGTTGGATAAAACATCCTCCAGAGAGAAACACTCTTGACCTTGATAACAGGCTGCTTTTCGACCATGCATTTCCACTTTGGAAATCAGGAATGCAAACTAAAGCACTGATCATGTCTTACAATCCAGGTGACGGAAAACGCCATCTTGACCATGTTCTAGGACAATTGGAACAAATCGAAAAACAGCATTAGCCCCAGAGTCCACGAGTGCGAATCTGATTGAAAACGTAGCCAATCGGAATTCCAGCAATACCGGAAGGAATGCCAAACCAAAGAAAACTCTGAGCAGCGCCGATGATAATTGCTGAAGGCTCAGAGCTTCCCCACATATCCCAAATGCAAATGCCAGAGGCCGCGGAACCGACAACAAGGCAAGGCAAGACGAATGACAGAATCAGCCATCTGAGCCCGCTGCTTTTATTGGGTTCGTTCATATTGAAAGTATAAGCTTGATTCAAAAAAACTGAAGGTCGGTTATCATCGCACTTTCAGGCTAAAGCCTAACGAGAGCGGTGAGGTTGCTGAACGACCGGAGGGAATGATGAGCATGCAAGAATTCCGTAGAATGGCTGCCGCAATGAACCAGCGGGCCCGGCAACTTATGAATGAAGGTGTCAGAGGCAGCCAATTAATACATCGCATGGTCGGTCACATGCCCGATCTACAACGAATCTGGACCGGCACTACCGACCAGCAACTGGCTACTCTGTGCCAGGACTACCCTGGATTTTACGAATACGCTCGCCTTATGGAAGAAGGTGCTGAAGCAGCGCGTGCAAACCCACCGGAAAAATTTCAGAATCTACCGGAGCTGAACGATTCGCTTAAGCCTGTGTTTGAGGCGCTGCTAACGAACGCTGCTACTCTGGAGCGCGGCTATCAATCCCTGATCGATGACAGGAACCGTCCAGGTCTGCGGCGTCTCACCGATGAACTTAATGAGTGTCATAAAATTTGGCTTGCTGACAAAGAGCACTTCATTTTGGAATTGAAGGCAGCAGATGTGCCGCCAATCGTGCTGGAGGTGGTCAATCCTGCCATTGACGAAATAGCTGATCGCATCGACAAGCTTAAAAATAGGGCGGGCGGAAGAAAAGTAGTGAACTAAATTCAGCAGCTTGAGATCATCCTGTGGCGACCAGATACATAAAAACTAAAACCACTAATGAGCCGCTTGGCAGCCTGCTGGGATTGCCGAAATGGGCGGTGGAAGGCTACCCCAAATTATTGTTTGACAGTAACTGACAATCGCGTGATATAACAGAGGGCTCCAAGAAACGAATCGGCAGAGCCCTGAAAGTGTCCCGGTGACGAGCTTTCGGGGCTCTGTCACTGTATATGGTGGCATGATGTCAGTCGAAACATAATATGCGGTACCGGACACTCGGACCAGAAATCAGTGTGGCCGCATAGGGCACAAGAATGTGGCCGGACATGCCTGCGCTAGCTTCTTTATCACACCTCTTGAAATCACGGAAACACGTACTAGCCACATAGACCCAAAAAGTTCCGCTAAGCCATATGACAACTTGACAAAAGCATGATTCTGTCAACAAAACGATGGGCGCCAGCGCGCCTTTTCCGCCACCCAAGCCAAATTCATGCATTCTTGGTTGACGAAACCTGCCTTTGTCGATGAAATCGTCAAGTCAATGTGTCGACTGGACCGGAAATGCGATCCGCCACTGGTGAGCGTTTCCGGCTTAGGAGAACTTTTTGCTTTTTAGAGGCTAGTACGCGGGAAAAGTATGATCGCGTGACCCTCGCTAGTGAACGGGAAATACTACGGCGGGGTTCCGCCACCTGCAAAAAGCTTGGAAGCGTCAGTCCCTGGCAGGTTGCAGCCAGTCGGTAACGTAACTTAATTAGGAATCTCCAATTAACCGCACGTAACGAAAGCAAAGCTCTGATTACATTCCGGGATTTCCGGCCGGTCAGTTTGTTAGGTTCCAGGTTCATTATTCTCGACCGATCAACAAAAGCAGAAACCCAGGCTCAGCCAGCATCCCAAGCACTGAAACAGACACTTAATTCGGCAGCAAGCGCTGTCTATGTTTCGTGTCGTCTGCTTTCGCCCGGTCGAAATGGTGAAACCAAACACTTTCAAAAGGAAAACATATGAAATTAAGACGAACTTTTCTCGCGCTTGGCGCGATGATTCTCGGCGTCGGCTTTCTCGGCGCATTCCCACAACAGGCTCAGGCGCAGGTTCCCACCTGTACTGATTACAGAGCGATCAACCCTGGTGTTAATCAGGAGTATCCGAACGACGGACACTACTTTGTGTGCTTTAACGCCACTAACCAGGCCGCTGAACAAATCAGGCTTCCCGTCAGGAGTTTGAAGAACGGCTCATCGAACGTGTGGAATACTCTGAAAAATCAGAACGTTCAGTATGCATTTTTTGCTGACCGGGCAGCAGCAATTGCTTGGATGAATGCTAATCCTGCGTACACTCCTATGGCTGCTGGAGCTGCTTCCACACGCTGTGGTTACACTGGATTCTCTCAGGGTGGTGGGAAGCCTATTCTTGTAGCGATTTACAGCACCTGCGCATACAGCAATCCTGGCACTGGCAACCCGCCACTCCCTGCTACGGTGCTTAATCCCAACTTGCGGAACGTCACTCTTCACGAGACTGGTCACGCTTTTGATTTCGGAATCGGCAAGAGTCAGGGGTTGGCATTCGGTCCCTCCTCTAGTCGAGCATACAAAAAAATGGTTGGCACGCGGCCTGGCATTGACCAGGTGAACAATGGGCCTTTAGAAAGATCCGACATGGTGTATGTCGATCTGGGAGACCAGACCCATGGCGCACCTAACAAATGTGGTCTCTTCGATACTCAAGCCCCGAGCGAGTTAGAGAGGGATCTTGGGTTCCCGACTATTCAAAACAGCGTTGTCTGTAATGGAACTATCGTTCTTCCAGCTTTTGCCAGCAAGAGCAATTCCCAGATCTACAAGGAGCAGTCACCATATTTTGTGAATCCGCCCAATAGCCATTATCAGGAGGTCTGGGCGCAGCAGTTTGCAGTGAAGACAGGGCTTCAAACAAGTCCGAAGACAACACCTTTCTTCGACAGAATCCAGGGTACTCTCCGCTGTTCCCGGCTAGCTATGACGTATTACTACGACTTTTTGCAGCCACTTCCGACAACGGTTCAGCAGGCGAACAATTGCCCCCGAGTTACTGCCGCAGATTTCATGCAGCAGTAACCTTTACGTTGATCCCTGACTCGATCTGAATCTATCGAGGGGAAGGAGTTTTTTGTTCTCCTTCCCCTCTTTTACAGCACGTAATTTCCGCATTGAAAATAGCGCAAAAAAATCCTATCTTCTCCCTAACAATCTACGGGTGAAAGATAATGGGCAAATCGAATCACATCCTCTGGGCACTGGCTTTGCCTTTCATCCTCCTTGGTGCGAACGTCTTTTTGCTACATACAGATCCAGGTTTGGGATACAGTCGCGAAACTCTTTTTTTGTACGCCTGTTTGATACTACTCCCGGTAGTATTAATCCTGCAAGGGCTCTATATTTACATTTCTAAGAAAAAAGAGCTTATTCCAACTCTAGCAATCTTTTCTGGAAGTTCAATAATCTCACTGCTGCTTCAGGTCCATTACGTGTGGGGCTGGTGGTGTCCCTGCATAGGCAGCAACTGATCCTGTTGCCTCATGAAAAATCTAACCCTTACTTACAACCGCGAGCCGGAAAACCAGGCAGGGTACCGATTTACGGATTTGCATGAAACATATTCCCGGTTATCGGACACTCAACTTCCAAGGGCTCTGGCAATTTTTCCTTGAGCAGCCTGGCATTCAACATGACTCGGCCCGACAGTGAAAACGTAAACACCATGCTGCTTTAGGATTTCGGCAAAAGCATTTGTATCGCCGGGAATCGGCTCGCGCTTTTTCCAACGTCGGCGCATTTTTGCGAACTGCAATATAGTGCGCTCGCAATCAGGCACTATCTGAACGGGCACGGAGGGCCGTCGAGGTGCTCGTGAAACCATTGCCGCGAAAAGGTTATCTATCAACGCGTCAACGACTGGATCGGTCTTCTTCATAGTCTGAACCAAGTAAAAAGTCTAGCGGCCAGTGAACCATGACCAGAAATTCAACCACCTTCCACGCTTATGCTGGCTATCTGTCAGCAGTTTGATAGTTTCCTGGTGGTTCTCCAATTGTGCTTCCAGATAGCCATTTCGATAGGTTAAAGCCTCAAGTTTGCTTTGCATTTCCTTGATTACTACTAAATGTTCGTTGATCACGGTGTGACCAGGGTAATTGGGAACCGCTTGCACAGGCTGATCAATGTTTTTGATCTGGGTGTGGCTACCGTGATCGACTTGGCTGGTGAGGGTCTCGATAGGGTTGTCGGTGTTTTCGATCACGGCTTCTACAATACTGCCGGGTGGAATTATTCGCCACTCTGGACCATTTAAACCTTCTACTTTGAAGCCTTTTAGTCTTCCGTTTTGAAGGCGCCGACGTATCGTTCCGGTGGATAACTTCAACTGCTGTGCTGCTTCGGAAATCGTCCATTGATCAAGGTCTGTAGAAGCCGTACGCATAGCCTCATCATCCACACTGCGCAGAGTATGGCTAGGCTGATCAAAAACTTCCTCAAGCCCCTCTACCGAAAGTGAATCTGTTTTGATCTCTTTTGCAGGTTCCACGCAAAGCGCCTCTTTCTAGAAAGACAATCGAATTATGAGACCAAGTGCCACCACCTGTAAAGGCGCTTATGTCTTCTGGATATAACTTTGCTATGCCTTGTAAGCCTGATGGGCTCAATTGATCGGAAATTCGATCAGGCGTAACATCTTTCACTGAATAGTTATTTTTGCCACCACATTTGGGGCACAAGGAAAAAGACCTTACAAACAAAAAACACCGCCAGGGGCGATGCTTTCGGATTTATTAGAGACCGGATTTATCCGTTCAGATTGTAGAGGGCTTTCTTCCAAGGTTTGCCCGATGCGATAAGAATAACGGACAGATCTGGCACAGTCAAGCACGCGTTTTTAAACGCTTCAAGGCAGACAGTGACCGGAGCTACAGCATTTCAATCAGCCGCCGTCTGCGGCCAAGCAACTCAATTTCAGCGACAAGCTTTCTTGTCGCTGTTCCCACGCCGTGATGCATTCATTTGGAGAACCTACAGCGGAGAACGCTGGAAGACAGAGAAAGGACCGCTTCTTGACTGCCTGATCATGGGTGTGGTGTCAGATACCGGCCGGGGACTGTTTCGTGGGTGCTTTTCTTCTCACCGAACTAAGTTCGCGGTCCTGGATATCGATATAGACAGCAGATATCAAAATGCGGCCGAGCTTCAAAAACTGCAGGCGCTTTTAGCTGCAGTCGGTCTATACGTAATTCCGTATAGAAGCAGCGATTCAGGCGGCTGGCACTTGTACTTGCCGTTTGAAGAATGGGCCGAAACTGACGAAGTAGAGCAGACTTTAAAGACCTGGCTCAAGTGCCTGGGATACAAAATCGTCGGTGGACAGCTCGAGATTTTCCCAAGCGGTAATGCCTTGAGGCTGCCGCTTCAGAAAGGCTTTGCCTGGCTCAATCCGGACGGAAGTATAAAAGTTAGAAGAGAAGAAATTAGAGAAGACGAGGCGCTAGCCTCATTCCTTCAAGATTTTGAAGTGAATGCCAGAAACTGGCAGGAAGCCAAAAGGCTGATAGGCAGCCAAATTGACTCCGCCGGCAGCCTTGCCGGCGCCGGCGTCCAGGAGCATGAAAAAGTCATATCGCTTGAGGGTTTGGAAGAACTTTTCAAAAGAGGAAAGATTGAAGAGGTTTGGAAAAACGGGCGTGATTACTGGCTTTTGGGGCTAACAGGCAAGAATCAAAGACACGATGCGGTCATGGCTGTCGGTCATTACCTTTGGTATGGCGACGTTTCAGAGAATGTTCCAGCATATCCAGGCAGAAGAAATGACGAGACCAGGGCGCGGCTAATTGAGGCCTGGCTAAAAAAGAAACACAACGGATTTTGCAATCACATCAATAGAGGCCACTGGGGAGAAATCGAGGCGCATATATGGCGCACGGTCTTCTGGAGGCGAGGAAAAAACTACCAGGCTAGAAAACCCTATCCAATGACAGATCGCGTCATTAAGAGGCTGATAGAGGTCTATAACAAGACCGGCCAGCTGTTTGAAATAGACAGGATGGCCGAGGCCAACAATGCACGGCTTGAGGATGCAAGAAGCCGAATTAAGAAGGCCATTCAAGAACTAGTGACAGAAGGTGTGGTGTTAACTAAGTCTGAGGTTGCCAGGAGGGCTGGCTGCAATCGGCGCACGGTTGTCAAGCATTCAGATCTCTTGGCTTTCTGGCCCAGCGTTTATAACCGGGGGGTATGGGGGGTTTCTTCGGGTTCGGTAGTTCCGGAAGTCGGTTTTGAAAAAAAAGAGAATTCAGAAAATCTGCTTTGTTCGAATTCGGACTCAGGAGATCTGGAAACGACGCAGTTAGTTTTCGATCTAAGTAGCAATGGAACGGAAACACACTCTAGGGAAATTCCAGTTAGGGTAGCCCCCCTTCAATTCTGCCCGGCGAATAGCCAACCAGAGAGCACCCAGCTTCAAGACCAAGCCCTGCGGGTTGCTGCGCAAGTCTTGACGCCGGGGCCCTTGCTCTCCGGTATTCCGTCAGAGTGGCAGGTGTGTGCGGGGGGAATTTCTT
>JGI24126J20157_1000495_pt1 | contig 14540 bp, 20 predicted proteins | sample SubbioR12Aug_8Ca_FD_20157 | JGI IMG/M metagenome (IMG submission 20157)
TTTCGCATGCATGGCATTGATGTATCTTTGTTATCATAATATTAGGTGAACAAAGATACGAAATTTAATTTATGTCAACTCAATTTTGACACTACCAAAGAAATTACTGTAAGCATTAGCGACGATAAAAATTTTACACTCACACCATCGCCGCGGCTCGGAAGTGTTTCCGTTTTTGTCGAACCGACAGACGCAAGCAACGCAGAAATTTATGTTGATAATATTGCAAAAGGAAATGCGCCGCTGGTTCTTCCGCTTTTGATTGGCAACTACAATATCACGGCAAAGAAAAATAATTTTCTTGATAAAACGGAAACAATCACGCTTGCAGAAAACGAAAAGAAACAACTCAACTTTGAATTACTCACGTACGAAGGAACTCGCCAGCAATCCATTGATAGATGGGCAAATGTAAAGTGGTACAGCATTATCGGAACTGCTCTTTCTGTCGGCGCATCGTATTATTTTTCTACTGCTGCTGATAAAAATTTCGATAACTACCAACAGTCCAAAACTCAAACGGATGCTACAAACTTTCAAAAGAAAACTGACCAGCACAATTTGTATATGCAAATTTCCGTTGGTGCGGCGGGTGGATTTCTTGTTGGTACAATTTACTCGTGGGTGATGGAGAAAAGTTATTGAACATTTTCAATTTTACATTTTAGATTTTAGATTGAAAAAAACTCCGCGTTACTTTGCGTTAAAAAACTATGACGAAAATTATTCTCATTTTCATTTTTATTATTTCAACCATTTCTTTCTCCCAAGTCAAACCAAAAGTTTCTCTTGTTGGTGGAGATGAAGCGCCACAGTTGAAACCGCAAATACAGTCAACCTTGGAAACAGTGTTGCTGCAAATGAATCGCTTGCAAAAAGGAACGGGAGATATAACTTCATTGAAAAAATATTTTAGCGAAAACGCATTGCAAACGTTCGAGCAGTTTGTTGTGCAGAATAAAGCATACACGGCGAGAAAAGAATATTCTCCTTCGATGATACAACGGAAAATCCCCGCGCAAATCCCACTTAATCCCCCTTTGGGAAAGGGGGAATACTACTATGATGTACGAAGTATTACGGTGAAAGTGAATTTGGGAGAAACGGAGGCGAGCGATAATCAAAGTTTAGTGTTCACATTTTCTCAAAATGGAATTATCGTTTCTGTTCGCGCGATTCTTCCTAATTACGATTATCAAAATGTTTTGCAAAACGGTACAAGCGCAATTGATACTGCAATGCGTTTGAAAATTCTCGATTTCCTTGAACAATTCCGAATGGCATACAACACGAAGAACAACGAGTTTCTTGAAAAAGTGTATTCCGATGATGCGTTGATACTTGTCGGAACAGTATTGAAAGAAAAAGAAAATGGTGATTTTGCTTCGTACTCAAAACTCTCGCAAAGCAAATTGAAAATGGTGCAAAAAACTAAGCAAGATTATTTGAGTGACTTGAAAAACAAAGCGTTCAAAAATAATTCGTTCATCGCTGTTCGTTTCGATAGTATCAAAATCTTACAACATGAAAAAAATCCGGAACTCTATGGAATATCGTGTTGGCAGGAATGGAAATCTTCCAATTACACAGATAGAGGGTTTTTATTTTTGATGATGGATTTTCATAACATTGAAGAGCCGATTATTCACGTTCGTGCCTGGCAACCAAAAGCGTTTGAAGAAGATGACAGTTTTGTTTCAATATATGATTTCGATGTGGTTGGAATGAAATAGGTTTTAGGTTTTAGAGATTGGATTGCTCATACTGAATGCTCATTGCTAACTGCTATTTGCCAAAACTTTTGTTTTTCTCTCCACATTTCTTTTAATTAGTCCACAATTTTTTTATGCAACGAGTGAAAACGATTAAAGACCCGATAGCTGAATTTATGCAGGAACACGAAGATGCGGTAAAACATCTTCATACGTTAAGTGATGCGACGAAATCACTTGCGTTAAATGGTTTTTCAAAAGACGCATTCAAAAAAGTCATTGCCGGATTATCGTATATGAAGCGTGAAGTGGGCGACCACAACAAGAAAGAGGAGAATGCATTGTTTCCGATTCTCGAACGTTATGTCGAGGGTCCGACGAAAATAATGCGCGATGAACATAAAATTCTCTATAAACAATTTGTCAAATTTGAAGAAGCAGTCGGGACAGTGAAGAAAAATCCGAACGAAGATAAATCTCTTCAGCGATTGGTTTCCCTTTCCCGCAGCATTGTAAAAATTTTCGTCAATCACATTCATAAAGAAAATTACATTCTCTTTCCTCTCGTTCAGAAATTTCTCACCAAAGAAGAGTTGCGTGAAGTTGCAAAAAAAATGCATTGATGTTTTTATTCTTGTTTTTGAATATGCATTTCAATAGATTTTTCCTGCTTTTTTTACACAACACACAAACTGTTTGAACACCGAATCACCTCTTCCCCAACGATTATTTGATACCATCCGATGCGATGCGAAAGACCGCATTGCCATCATTACGCTTTCCCGTTCTGAAAAACGCAACGCATTGAACGACGCAATGATTCGCGAACTCACCGAAGCGTTTTTATTTTTCGGAAGAAACGGAACGTATCGCGCAATCATTTTAAAAGCGGAAGGAAATGTTTTTTGTTCCGGAGCGGACTTGGAATACCTGCAAAAACTTTCGCAGTACACACTCGAACAAAATCAAGACGATTCGCGCAACCTGATGAAACTGTTTCGAACAATGTACGAATTGAAGAAACCGATTATCGCTATGGTAAACGGTCCCGCGCTTGCCGGTGGCTGTGGACTCGCAACCGTGTGCGATTTTATTTTCGCGTCGAAAGAGAAAGCGCAATTCGGTTATACGGAAGTGAAGATTGGATTTATTCCGGCAATCGTTATGATTTTTCTTGTGCGAAGAATCGGTGAAGGAAGAGCGCGCGAATTGATATTGAGCGGCGAAATTATTTCCGCAAGAGATGCGTACGATATTGGTTTGATTACCGATGTAGTTGATGATGAAGAGTTGGAAAATTTCACGTTTGAGTTTACAGAAAAACTGATTAAGCAAAACAGCGGCTCATCCATTGCGCTATCCAAAGAAATGCTTGCCAATATCAACAATATGGACACAACCCAAGCGCTTGATTACGCCGCAATGATGAACGCACTCACACGAATGTCCGAAGATTGTAAAAAAGGAGTCGCCGCGTTTTTAAATAAAGAGAAAGTGAAATGGTAATTGTCGAAAACGATGTGATTTTTCTTATCGTTAAAAACGTCATTGGTAATTTGTCATTAGTCCTTTGTGAAAATAGTTTATGTTGCAGCAACCACGAATGACTAAGAACTAATGACATTTCGATTCGTATGAATATCGCTGAACTAAAAAACTCTATTCGCTCCGTTCCCGATTTTCCGAAAAAGGGAATTGTCTTTCTGGATATTACAACATTGCTGAAAAATGGAGAAGCATTTTCTTCTTCGGTAGAATTATTTTTTCAAAAGTATAAGGAGAAAAACATTTCAAAAGTAATCGGCATTGAATCGCGTGGGTTTATTTTCGGTGCGGCATTAGCGTATAAATTAAAATGCGGTTTTGTTCCGATTCGCAAACCAAAGAAACTTCCCGCAGAAAAAATTCAGCAAGAATATCAACTGGAATACGGAAGTGATGCAGTTGAAATTCATAAAGATGCAATCGAACGCGGAGAAAAAATTTTACTTGTTGACGATTTGCTTGCAACCGGTGGTACGATGTGTGCCGCAACGCAACTCGTGGAACAACTTGGCGGAGAAATTATCGGCATTGCATTTTTGATTGAACTGAATTTTTTGAATGGAAGAGAGAAATTGAAAAAATACGATGTACATTCGCTCATTCATTATGAGAAAGAATAATTCACTATCTATTTTCAGATTATTGAGATACAAACTTCTACATTCTACATTCAGTATTGAATATTCATCATTCAATAATACTGAATATCCAATGTTGAATGTTCAATGATGAAGTATCTCAAATTAAAAAGAACCAAAACCTATTTGTGAAAACAATCATTGAACCATTCAAAATAAAATCTGTTGAACCTATTAAGTTCACAACGGTTGAACAACGTGCACAAATTTTAAAGAAGGCATTTTATAATCCGTTCTTCATCCACGCGGAAGATGTGCTGATTGATTTGTTGACGGACAGTGGAACTTCGGCAATGAGCGCGCAACAATGGGCAGGAATAATGGAAGGCGATGAATCGTACGCCGGCGCGCGAAGTTTCTTTCGGTTTGAAAAAGTTGTGCGTGATTTAACCGGACTCAAACATATTATTCCGACTCATCAAGGTCGCGCGGCAGAAAAGATTTTATTTTCGATTGTTGGAAAAAAAGAAATTTTCATTCCGAACAATTCACACTTTGATACCACACGCGCGAATATCGAATTCAGCGGAGCAACAGCAACAGATTTACTTTGCGATGAAGGAAAAAATCCTGACTTGATTGCGCCGTTCAAAGGAAATATGAATGTTGCCACGTTGGAAAAATTTATCAAAGAGCACGGGCGGGAAAATATTCCAATGTGTTTTCTCACACTCACGAATAATTCCGGCGGCGGACAACCCGTTTCGATGAAAAACATTCGCGACGTAAAAAATGTTTGTAAGAAATACAACATTCCATTATTTCTTGACGCATGCAGATTTGCGGAGAATGCATACTTCATCAAACTGCGGGAAAAAGGTTACGCAAAAAAATCGGTCAAAAAAATTGCGCAAGAAATGTTTTCGTATGCCGATGGTGCAACGATGAGCGCAAAAAAAGATGCGCTCGTCAATATGGGTGGATTTCTTGCACTGAATAATGATGAACTTGCAATGAATGCAAGAAATCTTTTGGTTATCACCGAAGGATTTCCAACATACGGTGGACTTGCGGGAAGAGATTTGGAAGCAATCGCGCAAGGACTTGAAGAAGTTTTAGATGAACATTATTTGGAATATCGTTTGCGTTCGACGGCATATCTCGGTGAAAAAATTTCTTCCGTTGGCGTCCCTATTCTTCAACCGCCTGGAGGACATGCAATATATTTGAATGCAAAAAAATATGCGCCACACATTCCATCTCATCAATTTCCGGGACAAGCGATTGTCGGAGATTTATATGTTCGCGGAGGAATTCGTTCAGTGGAAATCGGAAGCGTGATGTTTGGAAAGTACGATGAAAAAGGAAAGCACATTGCGCCGACACTGGAACTTGTGCGTCTTGCGATTCCTCGAAGAGTTTATACACAAAGCCATATTGATTATGTGATTGAAGTGATTATTGAATCATATAAGAGCAGAAAAAAACTTCGCGGAATGAAAATCGTTTGGGAACCGCCGATGCTGCGACATTTTACGGCAAAGTTTGAAATAATATAATTATGGAAACAGAAACATCAACTGCATATAAATACATAACGAGGAAAACTTCCTCGCAAGAACCGATAATTCAAGGAACAAGAATTTTCGTCCGTGATATTGTTGAGAATTGGAAAATGGGAATGTCGCCCGAGGAAATTTTTGCAACCTACAATCATCTTTTGCTTTCGCAGGTATTCGAAGCGCTTGCGTATTATCAGGACAATAAAGAAGAAATAGAAAATTTCATCGAACAGAATAAAGTTCCGGAGCCGTTGCGTGGTACAACTTTATCTCGATGAGGATGTCAATATACTTCTTGCTTCGTTATTACGTTCGCGAAATATTTCAGTAACGACAACCCAAGAAAGTAAAAATCTTGGAAAGAGCGATTCGGAACAATTATATTTTGCTCGTCAACATTCTTTAACTTTGGTTACACACAATCGAGTGATTTTGAAATTTTGTATAAAGAATATGTTGAAGAACAAAAAGATATGAGTGGAATCATTATTCTGGTTCGAAGAGACGCGTATTCAATGTCTCGCTTACTTTCACGATTTGTTCTCTCGCACGAACATATTATCAACCAACTTTGGTATGTATAAGTCAAACACAAAATGACACGTGAACAATTTGAAGACATTGCACAACTCGCATACGACAATCTGCCGGGAATTTTCAAAGAGAAGATTGATAACGTTCGCATCATCGTGGAAGATTATCCGACGGAAAAAGAATTGCGCAGTGTCGGATTGAAATCGAAACATCATTTACTTGGGTTATATCAGGGAATCCCAGCATTACAGCGTGGCAGCTGGTATGGAATGACGCCAATGCTTCCCGATACAATTTTTCTTTTTCAAAACAATATTCAGGGAGTATGTAAAAAGGAAGAAGAAATTCCGAATAAAATACGCGAAGTATTGATTCATGAAATTGCGCATTATTTCGGAATGAATGAAGAAGAAGTTCGCGCGGCAGGTTTTTAACAATGAGGAATTATCAATGAAGAATTAGGAATACATAATCAATGTACCAGCGTATTCAGTTTCTCATAATCTCAATATCTTATAATCTCAACTACTCACAAACTTAACGACTCAACAATTCTATGGCAAAAGTCATTTTTACAATCTCATACGACATACATCCTGCGGCTCGTCCCGCTTACTTATCTCTGACCGAAGAGATGAAACTCTACTTTCAAAATGTTCAGCACAAAAATTATAATGTGTTTGAAAACACTGCAAAAAAAAATTCTTTCACTGAAGTTTTTTTGTGTGAAAGCGAGGAGGAATATGAAACTTTGGAAGATACAATGGATGAGGATTGGCAGTCCTTGCTCCGACGAGCGCAGGAGTACATCCTTGATGGAAAAACACAATACGCAGTTTTGGTCGAAGCAATATAAAAGAAGGAATTCGTTTGCACACTTGAATTTTTTTCATATTTTTTCGCCGCTTTTATTTCAAATACAACCTTATTTATCTCATTACTTAACTTTTTTCAGGTATGAACAAACTATTTTCGCTTTTCACCTTCACCCTCCTTTCAACTTCTTTAATTTTTGCAGGAAATATTTCCGGTAAAATCAATTTTAAGGGCGCTGCCCCAAAGCAAGTCGCAATCAAAATGAACGCCGATGCAAAGTGCGTAAAACTACACTCCGGCAAACCGGTTATGTCCGAGCAAGTAGTCGTCAACCCGAATAACACACTGCGATGGGCATTCGTTTATGTTAAAAATGGTCCGAAGAAACCAGCCCCAAAAACACCGGTTGTTCTCGACCAAAAAGGTTGTATGTATTCACCGCACGTTGCGGGAATTCAAGCCGGACAACCGCTGGAAATCACCAACAGCGACGCAACACTCCACAATGTCCACGCATTACCCAAAAACTCTTCCCAATTTAATATCGCACAGCCGAAACAAGGAATGAAAATGACGAAATCGTTCGAGAAACCGGAACAAATGGTGAAAATAAAATGTGAAGTCCATAATTGGATGGCATCGTATTTTGGTGTAATGGAAAATCCCTATTTCGCGGTTTCTGATGACACAGGAAAATTTGAAATTAAAGATGTTCCTGCCGGAGAATACGAAGTCGTTGCTTGGCACGAAAAATTCGGTGAACAAACAATGAAAGTGAAAGTAACTGACAAAGCTGCCGCTGCAGATTTCACTTTTGAAGCGAAGTAACCCTATCTTTTCTGTGGCGAAAGTTAGTCGTTCAGCACCCATACTTTCACTTTTTCACTTTAACGAAATTTAAACCTGCTTATGCAACCAAACACAAAATCTGTTGCTCAACATCACGACGTTCATCAAAGTGAACATCATGAACTGAGTTTTTGGAGAAAATACGTTTTCTCCACAGACCATAAGATAATTGGAATTCAGTACGGCATTACCGCGCTGATGTTTCTCTTACTTGGTTTTATGTTTATGATGATAATGCGCTGGCAATTAGCATATCCCGGCGCAGCTTTTCCGATGTATTTTTTTATTGCGCCCATCGCCTTGATGGGAGTGGTCGTTCTTTTTATAACCGGAATTAAACCTTCTGTTAATACGGTAGCCGGGTTATCTCTTGTTGCGATGGCTGCGTTAATTTGGTACTTAGGGTCAAGTGACGAAAATTTTCCTGACGGAATAATGCTTCCCGAGTTCTATAATCAAATGGGGGCAATGCACGGAACAATAATGGTTTTTCTCGGCGTCGTTCCTCTTGCAGTTGGCGCGTTCGGAAATTATGTGATGCCGTTACAAATTGGCGCCCCCGATATGGCTTTCCCTAAACTCAATATGATGAGTTATTGGGTGTATTTTATGGGCGGCGTAACTATGCTTATCAGTTTCTTCGTACCGGGTGGCGCGGCAAATTCCGGTTGGACTTCCTATCCTCCTCTTTCGAATATCGCGACTACAGGACAAACGATTTGGCTCCTCGGAATGGTGTTCCTTATTAGTTCGTCATTATTAGGGTCGGTAAATTTTATTGTTACGATTGTACAATTACGGGCTAAAGGACTTTCCTTTATGCGATTGCCGTTTTTTGTTTGGGCACAATTTGTTACCTCATTTCTTTTACTTCTTGCCTTTCCTCCTCTTGAAGCAGCCGGCGTTTTGCAATTAATGGATAGACTTGCCGGGACAAGTTTCTTTATGCCAAGCGGGTTGGTAGTGAGCGGGCAGATACTTCCCAATACCGGCGGCGGAACTCCCTTACTGTGGCAACATCTTTTTTGGTTTCTGGCGCATCCCGAGGTGTACGTATTGATTTTACCTGCAATGGGAATTATATCGGAAATAATTGCAAACAATACTCGGAAACCTCTTTGGGGTTATAAATCACTCGTGTATGCGGCAATTTTTCTCGGATTTATGTCCTTCATCGTTTGGGCGCACCATATGTTTATGACCGGAATGGGTTCCACCATCAGTGCATTTTTCCAAACCACGACAATGATAATTTCGATACCATCGGTTATCATTCTTTCTGCGCTCATTATATCACTGTGGGGCGGCTCAATTCGTTTCAATACACCGATGTTGTTTGCGTTAGCATTCCTTCCAATGTTTGGTATTGGCGGACTCACCGGTTTACCGCTTGGTCTTTCAAGTTCTGATATTCATTTGCACGATACATATTACGTTATCGGGCATTTCCATTACGTTGTTGCACCGGGAACAATCTTCGCATTGTTTGCAGGAATTTATTTTTGGTTTCCAAAAGCAACAGGGAGAAAAATGAATGAGACGCTCGGTAAAATCCATTTCTGGGGCTCATTTGTTTGTATGAATTTTATTTTCTTCCCAATGCTAATTCAGGGGCTCGCCGGTGTGTCCAGAAGATTGTATGACGGAGGAGAACAATATGCACACGCGCAAAGTGTTCTCTATCTTAATGAAGTAATGTCCGTTGCGGCATGGGTGATGGCGCTGTTTCAGATTTTCTTTATCGTTAATTTTTTCCGCAGCATTAAGAAAGGCGAAAAAGTCTCCGACAACGCATGGGAAGCAACAACACTTGATTGGTCTGCAACCACATCTCCCCCGCTTGCTCATGGAAATTTCGATACAGTGCCGGAAGTTCATCGCGGACCGTACGAATACAGCGTTCCCGGACAGAAGAATGATTTCACTCCTCAACATCAAAAAGCGTAAAAGTCAACAATGGAAATACCTTATACAATTGAAACCCGCGAAGACACGGGAGTAAACAATGCTAAGCTCGGAATCTGGTTATTCCTCGCTTCCGAAGTTATGCTTTTCGGAGCGTTATTTACGACCTATATACTTTTGAGAATCGGTTCAGCGGATGACTGGTCTCAACTCAATGATATCCTAAACGTACCTCTTGCAACGCTAAACACTGTTGTCCTCATCAGTTCAAGCGTAACAATGGTGATGTCCTGGGCGTCGTTGATGATGAAAGATTTCAAAAAGTATAAACTCTATATGGGTTTAACTATTCTATGCTCGTTCGGATTTCTCATCATCAAATACTTTGAATATTCGGCGAAGTTCGAACACCACCTTTACCCCAGCACAAACACATTTCTTGCCATCTATTTTACCATGACCGCATTACACGGGCTCCACGTTATCGGTGGAATTATTGTGAACACCTATTTTTGGGGTCCCGGAAGTAAAATGTGGAACACACAACCCGAGCGTTTTACCAACCGCATCGAAATTGCCGGTTTGTATTGGCACTTTGTTGATTTAGTTTGGATTTTCTTATTCCCCGTTCTTTATTTGTTATAGGAGAAAATATGAGTTCCCATTCCCCAGAAGAAATAAAAAAACACGTCAAAATTTACATCACCGTTTTTGCTGCGCTGATGGTCTTAACGTTCGTTACCGTAGCAGTATCCTATTTACACTTAAGCATCTTTTACACAGTTCTTGTCGCGCTCGTTATTGCTACGGTGAAGGGTTCGCTCGTCGCAAGTTATTTTATGCATCTGATTTCCGAGAAGAAAATGATTTACTGGGCGTTGTTACTTACAGTAGTATTTTTTATTTTCTTAATGTTCGTCCCAATTTTAACGAGCTCCGACCCCATTATCTATAGAAACTGATGTCACTGAAAACATTTCATATATTTTTTATTTCTCTCTCCGTACTGACGGCAATCGGTTTCGGTGTTTGGCTTTTGAATGAAAATGCTCCCGTGTTTGCAGTACTTTCGTTCCTCTCCGGAATTGGTCTCATCGTTTACGGAATCTCATTTCTTCGGAAATTAAAACACGTGAGTTTTATTTAAAGAGGAACAAGGGTTTTGTAAATGAAAAAAATTTTTTTCTATTCCACGTTGCTCATCATTACCATCCAAATAATGAATGAACCATTATTCGCTTGCCCCGTTTGTTATGGCGCACCCGATTCACCCATCACCGAAGGAATGAACAAAGCAATTATCGCAATGTTAGGAATCACCGGATTTGTACTTACAGGAATTACTTCTTTCTTTTTTATGGTCAGATATAAAATCAAATCATCAACACCTCATTCTTCGTTTGCAGAAGAGAAAGGAAATCAATAATGGAACAATTTTTAGGTTTACCACCGGAGGGCTCTGCCCACGCTCACGAAATAGACCAGCTTATCGTATTGCTCCATTGGCTCATGTTTGCATTATTCATTGGTTGGGGAATATTCTATACGTACGTGTTAATACGATTTCGGAAAGCAAAAAACCCGACTGCCGATTACACTGGCTCGAAAAGTCATATGTCGAGTTATCTGGAAATCGTCGTTGCCGTTGTAGAAATTGTACTGCTCATCGGATTTTCAATTCCGCTCTGGGCAAATCGCGTCAATCAATTCCCACCGGAAAAAGATGCGCTTGTTGTACATGTTGTTGCAGAACAATTTGCGTGGAACGTTCATTACCCGGGTAAAGATGGAAAATTCGGTAAACGGGATATTAACCTTGTTGATTCCGATAATCCCCTGGGAATAGATAGAAACGACCCTGACGCAGTTGATGATATTGCAACCATTAACCAACTGAACCTTCCTTTGAATAAACCTGCTATCATTTATATTTCGAGCAAGGATGTTATTCATAGTTTTAAACTTCCTGTTATGCGCATAAATCAGGACGCAATTCCCGGACAAGTTATTCCCGTTTGGTTCACCCCAACTCTTGCCGGTGATTCTGAAATTGCATGCGCTCAACTTTGCGGACTCGGTCATTACCGGATGCGCGGATATATGACGATTCAAACAATGGAAGAATTTACCGCATGGCTCGACGAACAGGCGGCATCTCTATGATTTTTTTTCTCAAGCGGATTTTTCTTGATTTATAATAAATCACTCAACATATTTGCTATCGTTACCGCCTGCTGTACATTTTTTTTACTCATAGCAGGCGGTTTCGTTACCAGCACGAACTCCGGGTTGGCAGTTCCCGATTGGCCCGATACGTACGGAGAAAATATGTTTCTCTTCCCGCTCGAGAAAATGGTTGGAGGAATTTTCTTCGAGCATGGACATCGGTTGCTCGCATCATTTGTCGGATTTCTTACCGTGATTCTTTGCATTTGGATATGGAAAAAAGAATCCCGCCCATGGATGAAAAAACTGGGATTCCTCGCACTTCTCGCAGTTATCGTTCAGGGAATTTTTGGCGGAATAACGGTGCTCTTCTATTTACCGCAATTTGTTTCAGCGACACACGCAACGCTCGCCCAAACATTTTTTTGTATTGTCGTCAGCATTGCTTTGTTCACATCAAAAGAATGGTCAACAGAAAACACTTCAATACTCCAACACTCCAATACTCCAACACTCCAATCTCTTACGAAGTACACAACATTTGCAATTTACGTACAACTAATTTTGGGCGCAATGCTTCGTCACGCAGACCATGTGATGAGTTTCTTTCTCCTCCTGCACATTATTGGCGCAATTGTTTCAGTTTATTTTGTCATTCACACGCACCAGTTTATTAAAAAACATATTTCGGATAATACCATTCTTCGCTTTTCCGGTATTCTGTACAGATTAGCAATCATTCAAATTTTTCTTGGTGTGGCTTCGTTATTCTTAAAACTCGGGTCGTACGACGCTATCAATACTGATTGGGCGATGGTACTCATCACGGTTCTTCATTTGGCAACCGGTGCATTGATGCTTGCTACAAGTTTAATCACGTCGCTGAACGCTCGAAAATCTCTTCAAACCGCTACCGAAACGAACGCGCATTATTCCATTCTTCCACAACAATAGTCTATAAAACCGTGATTGAACAAAACGAAGTCCCCGCTTCACCTGCAATTGCAGAAACACGAACTCCTTCCCGCATCGCCGATTTCTACGAACTCTCGAAACCGGGCATAATGTACCTCGCATTGGTAACAACATTTGTCGGATATATTCTCGCGCCTTCCGAATCGTTCAACATTTGGCTCTTGGTTCATACGTTTCTCGGAACTGCTTTTGTGGCAGCGGGCGGCGGCGCATTAAATATGGTGATGGAGTATGACGCAGACACATTGATGAACCGAACAAAAAACCGTCCCATCCCTGCCGGAAGAATATCGTATGCAGAAGGATTGTTATTCGGTATTACCAGTTCAAGCGTGGGAATTGTTTACCTCCTGCTCTTCGTCAATCCGCTTGCCAGCGTGCTCGGGGCTTTGACCATTGGAGGATACTTATTTGTGTACACTCCTTCAAAAAAATTCACATCGCTTTCCACGATTATCGGTAGTTTCCCCGGCGCTGTTCCCCCGCTTATCGGATGGGCGGCAGTACGGAATGAACTTTCGCTCGAAGCATGGATATTGTTTGCCATTCAATACTTCTGGCAAATACCGCATTTTCTAGCCATTGCATGGATGTACAGAAAAGATTACGAACGCGCCGGATTTCCAATGCTCCCGGTCATCGAGCCAACAGGAGCAACAACAAGCACATACGTTGTCGTGCATTGTTTGGCGCTTATTCCGGTGAGTGTCCTTCCTTTTTTCTTCCAACTTTCAGGCGTTATTTACTTTACGGGCGCTTTGGCTCTTGGTATTGTTTTTTTATTATTTGGAATTCTCTTAATGAAAGAAAAAACCAATGCCAACGCAAAACGCCTCCTCCTCGCCTCCATATTTTATTTTCCCCTCTTACTCGGTTTCCTTTTTATAGACAAAGGTCTTTCGCTGTTCTGATGTTCAAAGCGGTTTTGCAACGATAAGACCTGATACCATTCGCACTGTTGCAGGATTGCAAAAATGAGTTGCAAACTTGCAAAAAGTCATTGCAGAAGTGCAGTGAGTTGTTGCAGTTCTCCAAAAATGAAATGCGCTTCTGCAAAATGGTTTTGCGGGAAGGAAATCGCTTATTGCAGAACTCCGGACGCAAATTGGAGAACCGCAATTCCGAATTGCAGACCTCCAAAACGAAATTGCAGAGTCGCATTTCCAAATTGCAGAGCCCCAAAACGGGATTTTTCCCACAATTTGAAATTGGAGAACTACAATTTGATTTTGGGGAGTTACAATTCCCTTTTGCAGAACCCCAATCGTATTTTGGAGAGCCGAGATTTGCCTTTGGGACTCCCAACATTATATTTCCAAGCCACAAAAAGCATTTGTAGCGTTACAAAATGAAATTGGAGAGGTGCAATAGTAAATTAGAGAACTGCAAAGCGGTTTTGCGGAACCGCAATTACTCCCTAAACCTCGAAATTAACAAAATTTGAGTGAAATGGGGTTGTTGCAGGAATCTATAGTACTTTCGATGTTTGTAATTGTGCGGACATTGCTAATGTTGTTTTTTTGAAAAAAAATACTCATATACTTGACATTGACTTACTGAGGTTACGCAAGATTTTATTTTTAGTGAACTAAGGGATAAAACGATATAGCACTCCTACGGAGTTTAATCAACTTGCGAAATTTTTACTATAAACATTTCATCCCTACGGGATTGTATTTACCGTAACTCCGAAGGAGTGATATATTTGTAGAAAGAACAACACCGCACAATTGAACTCCATAGGAGTGAAATAGATTTTATCGGAAATTATGGTTTTGCTAACATCAGTGACTTAGAGTTTCCTTAACTTCTCACCGAAATTTTTTACAAAGGCAAATGAAAATTGGGTGATAAGAGCAGATACGGAGAAGTGAGCCGACCGACAATTCAAATTGATG